>WNFM01016507.1_pt1 | contig 20867 bp, 19 predicted proteins | sample 5400271 | NCBI WGS metagenome assembly WNFM01 (sample SAMN13153352, study PRJNA577476) | soil metagenome | isolation source: 60 cm saprolite on Douglas fir-dominated hillslope | place: USA:California | collected 2013-09-17
ATGTCCACGCAGCCGTTCTCAAGAAAGCCGCATTCACTGATCGGCAGGCCCTGGTGCTGCGTGTATGTATGCATTACTTCGCGGTATTCGGGATGCACGCTCCGCGCCACCACCGCGGCCTTGCGCCCGGTCACGCGGACCGCCATCAGCATGGCCTCGGCCGCGCCCGTGGAGCCGTCATACATCGAAGCGTTGGCCACTTCCATGCCCGTGAGTTCGCAAATCATGGTCTGGAATTCAAAAATCGCCTGCAGCGTTCCCTGCGCGATCTCCGCCTGATACGGCGTATACGAAGTAAGAAACTCGCCGCGCGACACCATGGCGTCAATCACCACCGGACGGTAGTGATGGTAAGCCCCGGCGCCGAGAAACATCGCGTAGCCTGCGGCATTGCTGTCCGCGCGCTCGTGAAAGTAATCGATGATCTCCGATTCCGCCATCTGAGGCGGGACCTTGAGATCGCGGTTCAGCCGGTACTCCGCCGGAATCGGCGCGAACAAATCATCATTTAGGTAAGTAGCGCATGGTTCTCCGAGTCCCGAGCGCAGCGAGAGATCGCTATTCCCTTCAACGCTGTCGAGATCTCAATTTATTTCTTCACAACCTTGAAGCTCTTCGTGAGTGTAGGGCTCCCTCGCTTCGCTCGGGATTTCAGAAAATCACTTCTCTTCCGCAATGTACTTCTCGTAGTCGTCCGCCGACATCAGCGCGTCCGCCTGTTTGGGGGCGGACAATTCCAGCTTGATCATCCAGGCGCTGTGCGCATCCTTATTAATAGCTTCCGGCGCCTGGTTCAGGCTCTCATTCACTTCAATCACCTTGCCCGAAGCCGGGGAGTACAGTTCTGAGACGGCTTTGACTGACTCCACCGTACCGAAGCTCTTGCCCGCCTCGAGTTGCACGCCGCTCTTCGGCAGCTCGACGAACACAATGTCTCCCAGCGATTCCTGGGCGTGGTCCGTGATGCCGACCAGGCCGGTGCTGCCCTTTACCTGGATCCATTCGTGTTCTTTGGTGTATTTATAGTCTTTCGGATATGCCATGTGGCTTCAACCTGTCCTTGTTTCGCAAACTACGATTCGAAGAACTAAGATTTTTTTGCGCGTTTATAAAACGGTGTGGACACAACCTTGCACTTGATCTTCTGGCCCCGGATCTCCACGAACACTTCACGGCCGACTTCCGAATGCTGCGGCGGCACGTAGGCCAGCGCAATATTTTTTTTCAAAAACGGCGCCGGCGATCCGCTGGTCACGTAGCCGATTTCGCTTCCTGACCCGTCAAAAACCTTGTAGCCATCGCGTGGGATGCCCCGGTCCACCGCCTCCAGCCCGACCAGAATGCGCTTCAGGCCCGCCGCTTTGGCTTTCTCCAGCGCGGCGCGCCCGATGAAGTCCGGCTTTTCCATCTTGCAGTAACGATCCAGAGCCGCTTCCCAGACATTGATGGTGTCTGAGATCTCATGGCCATAAAGCGCCATCTTTCCTTCCAGCCGCAATGTGTTGCGCGCGCCCAGACCGCAGGGCACGATGCAGAATTCCTTTCCTGCTTCCATCACTTCGTTCCAGACGCGCTCGCTCGTGGCGACGTCGGACGGAACATATATCTCGAAACCATCTTCGGCTGTATAGCCGGTGCGCGCGATCAGCGTATTCGCCAAGCCGCAAACCGTCCCATGCCTGAACCAGTAGTTCTTGATCTGCGAGAGATCAACGTTGGTGAGTTTTTGCAGCGTGGCCTCAGCTTTCGGTCCCTGGATGGCGATCTGTGTGTAGTAGTCGCCCACATCGTCGGCATGGCAGCGGAAGCGGCTCACATTCTTGCGCACCCATGTGTGGTCTTTCTCGCGCGTGCCGGCGTTGATCACCAGCAGATAGTCGTTCGGACCCAGTTTGTGGACAATTACGTCATCCACAAACGTTCCCTCGGGATAGAGCAGCGCGGAGTAGTGCGCCTGGCCTTCCTGCAGCCTGGAAGCGTCGTTCATGCTGACCCACTGCACGGCGTCCAGTGACTGCGGGCCGCGGATCAGGATGTCTCCCATGTGTGAGACGTCAAACATACCCACGCCGGTGCGGACGGCCATGTGCTCTTTGACCACCCCGCCACTCGAAGGATACTCAACAGGCATCTCCCAACCGCCAAAATCCACCATCTTGGCGCCCAGACGCCGGTGCAGCGCGTTGAGCGCGGTCTTCCTGAGTGCCTGGCTTTCTGCCGTTGAGGACAAGCTGCTTTTCCCTTCTAACTTTTGAATATCAGTGGACAGAACCCGTCACCGGGCCGTGACGAACTTTCAAGGTTAACACCCGCGTTTTGCATGGGTCAATTAGACGCCGACCCAGGGCGCGACCTCAGATTGCTTGCGCGCCTTAGGCCATCGACCATCGGCCATTGCTCCAGCCCGGAAATCGCGATAATCTCCCGCTATGGCCAAGGAATTCCTCTGTACCATCTGTGACCTGCCGGAAAGAGCGTGCACGTGCAACAAATATTGCTGGCTCTGCCAGAGCCTGCATGAAGTCCGCCTGTGTGAGGACGGCCAATATTATTGCCGGCCCTGCCGTGAATCGTGCGATATGCAGGCGCAGTACGGGATCAAAACCTAGATTAGTCGATCGCCGTGATCGCAAGATCGGTGATCTAGAATGTCCTAAGGCTTCGTCCCTGGCTTGCGAATTTATTGGAGCAATCCAGAACTGAGCAAGTCAGAAGCCGTTCTCAATGTCTCTCACGAATCAGATCACCCGATCTCCCGATCACCAGATCACCCGATCTTCTTCTTCTTCCTCATCCCGCAATATTACGCCGCTCTTCTCTCGCGCTACGGCCCGCAGAACTGGTGGCCTGCGCAGTCGCGCTTTGAGGTAATCGTCGGGGCGTACCTCACGCAAAACACGAACTGGAGCAACGTTGAAAAAGCCATGCTCAACCTGCGCCGCGACCGCCTGCTGAGCGTACAGGCCATGCGCCGGGCGCCGCTCGCCGAGTTGGAAACTCGGGTGCGGCCTTCCGGCTACTTCCGCCAGAAAGCGCGGAACCTCAAGACATTTATCGCCTTCCTGGACCAGTGCTACTCCGGCTCGCTCAGGCGCATGTTCTCGCAGCCCACGGAAAAACTTCGCGCGCAGTTGCTGGAACTCAATGGCATTGGCCCTGAGACCGCCGACTCCATCCTGCTCTACGCCGGCAACCACCCGGTTTTCGTGGTGGACGCCTACACGCGCCGCCTGCTCCAGCGCCACGGGATTATTGGTGAAAAAACCGGCTACGAAGAAACCCGCTCTCTCGTCGAACACGTCATCCGCAATGCCGCCGCTGAATCCCTCACGGCATCCAAACCGGGCTCCAATCCCCGGCACCCTATTTCGCGCATGAGCCGCGCAGCCCGCAGCGCGTTGGCCCAGCATTTCAATGAATTCCACGCGCTCATTGTGCGCGTGGGGAACCACTACTGCCGCAGCACGCCGCAGTGCGAACAATGTTCCCTGCGGACGTTCCTGCCATCAAAATAATCTTGGTCCCTTGCCGTCCCACGGGTTCGCCGGCGATGTCTGCCGGCTGAGCATTGGACTGCCATCTCAGTGAAAAGTTTCAGTAGCCCATCGGCAGCTTCATCACCGGGCGTCACTCCGGCCACATCTCCAGCGCGGTCTTGCTCAGAATCTGTTCTTTCACCTGCGGTGGCAGAGCGAGCGCCTGAAATTGTTCCAGGTTTTGCTTGATGTCGGGAACCCCGGGGCTAGGCCAGTCTGTGCCAAACAGCGTCTTGTGTGCGATTTCTTCCAGCCGAGGAAAATATTTGAGCAGGACCTTGGGTGGAATGCCGCTGATGTCCAGATGTACGTTCTTGTGCCGCCGCAACAGGAAGAACGCCGTCTGCATCCAGATCGGCCGCCCGCCGTGCGCCATCAGGATCTTCAACTTGGGAAAGTCCACGGCCACGTCGTCAAGAAAGATTGGATCGCCGAATTTATTCCGCGCCGCGGGAAAGATCGACGTCCCGGTATGCACCATCACTGGGATTCCGTTGGCCTCAGCCGCGCGATAAATGGTCTCCAGTTCCTTCACGCCGTTCATGTAGTCATTGGCGTACAGCAACTGGTGCGGCGGGTGGATCTTGATCAACCGTATGCCCAGCCGTACCAGCAGATCGATATCGGCCTGGACGTTCAACGAGTGCCGTGGATGCACGCTCCCGCACGAAATCAGCCGCCTGGGATTTTCCCGGCAATAATTCGCCACCCACTGGTTGACCTCATGCGTGAAGCCCATCGTCTCCGGCGCAACGTAATTAATGAGCACCGCCCGTTCCACGCCGATGGAATCCATGTACTTCAGCAGCGCCTTGGGCGACCGGCAGTACTCCAGAATGTCGTCATAATGGCCGCGCGCCTTCTTCATCACCTCTAGCGGCCCCGCCTTGAACATCTCGACGGGTTGGATATGGATGTGGCAATCGGTGATGTGCATTTGTTTAAAATCCCGAATCCCGCAACGCGGGTGAGGGAGCCTATTGCCGCGAACATCTTTGGAGATTGCGACTAAATCGTGGCTATTTGGCTCTTGGTTCTTGGTACTTCGTTCTTGACACTCAAATACGACAATTTCAATTGAGGCAAAACAGAAATTCTTTTTCTCCGCGATCTCTGCGTTTCTCTGCGGTCCAATCTTGATTCGTGTTCATTCGCGGAAATTCGCGGCTAACTCTTCCCTGCCGCCATCACCGCTCTTTTCGCATACACCTTCACGATCTCCCGCCGATACTCCGGCGTGAGCCCTGAAGTCGTCAGCGGCTTGGCCATCTTTGCGGCCAGTTCGCCGACAACCGCCGCAACGTGCTCATCAATCTGCTTGCCCACCAGCGCGTTCTCCGCGCCTTTCACCAGCAGCGGCGCGGGATTGACGGCCGTAATCGCCACCCGCGCGGCCTCTATCGGGCCGCCATTCTTCTTGAGCGCCACCGCCACGCCGGCCAGCGGGTAATCAATCGACCCGCGAATGCGCAGCTTCATGTAGCTTCCTTTCCAGCCGGAAGCGTCCTCCGGCAGGAAGACGCGCGTGAGCATTTCATTGCGTTCCAGCTTCATGCGCGCATCGCCCACGTTAGTGTAAAAATCTTTGAGCGCCATGCGCCGTAGCCCGGACGGCCCCGCAATCTCAACTTCCGCGCCCAGGCACAGCAGCGCCGGAGGCGTGTCGCCCGAGAACGCCGCCCAGCAGAACTTGCCGCCCGGCGCCACATGGCACAGGTCGCCATCTTTCTTGATGCAGAACCCGCATGAGCGCCGCCACTGCAATGACTGGTTGTACCAGACACAGCGCGTATCCAGGCAGATGTTGCCGCCCAGCGTCCCCATGTTGCGCAGGATGGGCGAGGCTACCGTCATCGCTGCCTCATGTAGCACGCGATAACTGCGCCGTATGAACTCCGAGTCTTCAATCGCCGAAAGTGGCGTGAGCGCGCCGATCTCGACTCCGGCGCCCGGACGCACGTGAATTCCGTGAATCTCTTCAATCCCGCGGATGTCCATCACGTAGCCGGGCGTGAACAACTTCTGCTTCATCGACGGCAATAGGTCTGTGCCGCCGGCCAGGATGACCAGGTCACTGCCGTGCCGGGCCAGATAATCGACCGCCTGCCGCAGCGACCGCGGACGAAGAAATTTGAATGCGGGTAGACTCATGGATTTTTAGAACCTACCACGGAGGCACAGAGACACTGAGAACAGCACAGATAAAAAAAGGGCATTTTCGATTCCCTTTAGCGACATCTTCCGAACTGTCCAATCTTCAATATACATTTTGGTTTTCTCCGTGCCTCCGTGGTAGATGTTATGTTTCGGTCGAAGTCGCTCGCCGCGATGGATCGTCCTCATGCCTCTGCGGCCCTTTGCCCTTGAACCACAATGATCCGCCATGCTCGCGGAACGTCGTCGGCGCCACGGGATCGGCACCACGCGTCATCTCGAGCGATTTCTTCTCACCATGTTTCGCCTTGAGCGCCGCCAGCACACGCTCTGGCGTAAACGGCGCTTCGCGCAGCCGCACGCCCACCGCGTCATAAATCGCATTGGCGATCGCCGGAATTGTCGCCGCCAGCGAGCCTTCGCTTGCTTCCTTGGCTCCAAACGGCCCTTCCGGATCCACCGACTCCACGATAATGCATTCCACTTCCGGCGACTCCGTAGCCGAAGGCGATTTGTACTCCAGCATCCCCGGATTCATCAGCAGCCCATCTTTCCACACCATTTCTTCCTGCATCGCCTGGCCCAGCCCCATCCACACAGAGCCGATCACCTGGCCTTCCACCGATACTGGATTCAGCGCGCGCCCGCAATCATGCGCCGCCCACACCTTGTGGACTTTGACCTCGCCGGTCTCTTCGTCCACGCTGACCTCAGCCACCTGCGCCGAATACGAATACGCCGGCGACGGTCCCACGCCTGCGCCTTTGAACGCCCCGCCGCGCGCGTCTTTGGGCGGTGCGTATGATCCCGTTCCGGTCAGCGCGCCGGTGAAGTCGATGGCGGAAACCACCGCTTCTTCAAAACTCATACTGTTCTTCGGGCCTTCTTCTTTGCGTTTTTGCTGCAACGATCCCCTAAGCGTCTGGCCTTCCACGCGGCCGGAAACTTCTTTCACGTTGCCGCCTGGTGCGTCAGCTTTTGCTTCACGCTCACTCCCCGTTCCATTGGTCGCGGGCTCAGCGGTCCCCCGCTTCCACACGCGATCATCGCGCATCAACACGTCTTCCGCGGCGCAGCTCATCTTCACCGCCGCCGCCGCAACAATCTTCTTCTTCACGTCCTGCGCCGCTCGCAGTGAAGCGTTGCCGTTCATAAAGGTCACGCGGCTGGAGTATGAGCCAATATCGATCGGTGTCAAGTCGGTATCGGCGGCAATGATCCGTATCCGTCCCAGCCCGATGCCCAGCACCTCCGCCACAATCTGCGCCACCATCGTGTCCGATCCCTGCCCGATGTCCGACGCGCCGGTATACACCACCACGCCGCCATCGCGGTCAATCTTGATGTTTACGGTGGAATGCGGCATGTCCGAGCGAATAATGCTGTTGGCCGCGCCGCTTACGTAATGGCTGCACCCGATGCCCAGGCCACGCGCCGGCGGAAGCTTGCCCCGTCGTTCGCGCCACCCTGAACGCTCCACCACTTTCTCAATGCACTCCGGCAGGCCATAGCTCTGCACGCGCAGGTTGTTCACCGTAATGCACGGCGGCTTCAGCAGGTTGGTGCGGCGAATCTCCGCTGGATCGATCTTCAGCTGTGCCGCAATCTCATCCAGTTGCGACTCAAACGCAAACCGTACGTTCACCGTGCCGTGCCCGCGCATCGCGCCACACGCCGGCTTGTTGGTCAGCACCCGATAGCCGTCATACTTGATATTGGGAATGTCATACAGCGCGCCCAGCAGCGCGCCCGAATAAAGAATGGTCACCACGCCGTAGGAGCAGTACGCGCCGCCATCCTGAATTACCTTCGCCGCCACCGACGTCAGGTGCCCGTCTTTCTTCGCGCCGATTTTCAAATCAATAATCGTGCGCGGCCGTCCCCGATGCGCCCAGAAAACTTCTTCCCGCGTATAAGTGATCTTGACCGGCGCTTTGGCCTTGCGCGCCGCCACCGCCGCAATGATCTCCAGCGGAATCACCTCGCTCTTGCCGCCGAACCCGCCACCCACCAGAGGCTTGATCACGCGTATCTGCTGCATCGGCAGCTCCAGCACAATGGAGAGCTTGTGTTGCAGGTAATACGGCACCTGCGTCGACGACCACACCGTCAGCCGCCCCGGCTGCCCTGTCTGCGAATCAATTTCAAACGCCGCCAACGTCGCGTGCGGCTCCATCGCCGCGTGCGTCACCTCTCCGGCAATGTAGCGATGCTCCGTCACCACGTCGGCTTCGGCAAAACCTTTGTCAGGATCGCCAAATACGTGGTGATAATCTTTCTCAATATTGTTCGGCCGTTGCGGATGGATCCAGTCCTTCTCTGCCTTCATTGAATCTTCCGGATCAAACCACGCCGGCAGCTGCTCATACTCCACTTCAATCAATTCCAGTGCGCGCTCCGCAATCGATTCCGACGTTGCCACCACACATGCCACGTTGTCTCCCACATAGCGCACCTTCTCTACCGCCAGCGCTGTCTCGTCATGCCCGACGGGAAGAATGCCGTACTTGTTCGGTGCGTCCGGACCAGTCACTACGCATACCACGCCCTCAGTCGCTTCCGCCTTGGAAATATCGATGCTCTTGATCCTTGCGTGTGGATACGGCGAATGCAGGATCTTGCCTGTCAGCATCCCGGGCACTGACAGATCGTCGGTGTACTTGCCCTGGCCCGTGGTCTTGCCCGCCGAGTCGACGAGGGCAACGCGTTTACCGATGATGGAGAAATCAGTCATATCAATCAGCACTCAGCAGTCAGCATTCAGCCACACCGCCCTGCTCTCGAATTCCAATTTCCTGCGTGCTCTTCTGTGGTTTCATTTTTGATCTCTGCGCTCTCCGCGTTCTCTGCGGTCCAACTCTTGTTTCCTTTGCGCCCTTCGCGTCCTTTGCGGTGAATTATCTTGCTCTCTGCTCCGCCTCAATCGCCGCCTTGATCGCCTGGTACATCTGCGTATATCCGGTGCAGCGGCACAAATTTCCGCTCAACGCGTGGCGAATCTCTTCTTCGCTCGGCTCCGGATTGCGGTCCAGCAGCGCCTTCACCGTGATCATGAAACCCGGCGTGCAGAAGCCGCACTGCGCGCCGCCCCAGTCGCCGTAGGCTTTCTGGATCGCCGCCAGCGCGCCGTGATCGGCGATTCCTTCCACCGTCGTAATGTCCGGCCCGTCCTGTTCGTCGGCGGCACAGCTCATGGCAAGCATGGTGCAGCTCAGCGTGGGGACACCATCCACCAGCACCGTACACGCCCCGCACGACGAATCATCGCACCCGCGCTTTGACCCGGTCAGGTCCATCTCCTGGCGCAACACGTCCAGCAACAGCTCGCTGGGCTCAATCGCCAGCTCATGCTTGCGGCCGTTCACCCGGAGTTCGATGAGTTCTTTTTTCATGAATAGCAATTAGCCGTTAGCCAACCCAGACTTTCCCTCACCTCAACGATACCACTCGCACAACACGTTTGTTTGATCTTCCCCTTGCGCCCTTCGCGTCCTTGCGTGAAATCCCAGTTCAATAACCATAATCCGTCGCCGCCGCATACGCGTGTTGCTTCACGCCCAGCTCGTCCACCCTTGTATTACCGAGTTGTTTCGCGTACTCAGCGCGATCGGCCACCCCACTCACCCAGCGCTGCGCCCACCGCTCGAAATCAGCTTGCGTTTTTGTCTCCGCGTGATACTGCTGGAAGAAAGCATCGTCTCTTTTATAGTAGCCCTGCACCGGTGAAGGATGCGCGCCCAGCGGACACTCGACTACGGCCGTCACCAGAAAGCCCGGAATCACCGTGCGGTTGGGATCGCTGGCGATAACGTCTTCGCTTACGATCTCCTCCGCGCAGACAATTATTTTCTTCGCCGCGCGAACTCCCTCCAACATCACGCCAAAGTTTCCCCAGCAATGCGCGTTGCCGTATTTGTCAGCGCGCTGCAGATGCACAACAGCGACGTCCGGGACGAGCGCCCGTACAGCCAGTAAAGTCTCTTTCGGTTCAAATGGAGAAATGATCTGGTAGAAAAAATGATTGCCTTTAGGGACATCGCTGCCCATGGCAGTTCGCGTCGGCAGAAACGGCACGCCCATCGCGCCCGCCTGCAGGGCCAGCGCCAGCGTGAAATTGGTCATATTAAAGACGCGCAGCTTCTCGCCCGGCTTGCCCGGGTTCTCCACCTCAGTGGCGCGCCGGAAGTTGTACGCCGATCCCATCATCACGTTGCCCACCCAGGCCGCCACCACTTCTTCCACGCATCCGGCGCCAATCATCTGGTCAAACAGGATGTCGGAGATCGGCCCAATCAACCGCAGCCCGCGCTTCTTCTGCCGCATGATCTCGTGCCCGGCGGCAAACGGGATCATCTGCTCCATCTGCAGGCCCAGCGCAACGCTCGCTCCGTCAGGAACATGCTCCGCGATCGCCTGCCGCATTGTCATCAGTTTCGACACAGTTTCTACCCCAAATCCACCCTGACTTCGATGGACCGGATCCCTGTTCTAATCCGCGCTGTCCGCGTTCATCAGCGGTAAGGTTCTGTTTTCCGATCTCCCGATCACCCGATCACGGCGATCACCCGATCCACCCCCCAAAAAATATAGACTTACACGATTCAACCCCGGGGTTGATTTAACCACCCCCGGACGATCCCCGGGCGGTAGCGTCAAAACCGCGCCTCCAGCGCTGGGATTTTGCTCAATCGAACGCCGCGCATATTGCCATAAGCTACTGAATTAAAACGACTTATATTAGCACAGGGCGGCCGCCAAGTCAACCGAAATGATATGCTTCAGGCACATGAAACGCCTGCGTCGGCTCATCCTGGTGGTCATTATCTTTGTGGTTGCGGCGTGGTTTGCCCTGCCAGGCATCGTCGAGCGCCGATTCAATCGCGCCCTCCACGCACCTCCTTACCAGCCGTCAGCGCAGGCCCTGGCCCTGCATCGCAAGCTTACTGTGGCAGACCTCCATGCCGACAGCCTTCTCTGGGGACGCAACCTCCTGCGCCGCAGCGGCCGTGGTCACATTGATCTGCCCCGGCTCGCCGAAGGCAACGTCTCCATCCAGGCCTTTACGGTAGTCAGCACTTCGCCGCGCAACCTCAACATCTACCAGAACTCAGATTCGACCGACCTGATCCGCTATATCGCGATGTTTGAAGGCTGGCCGCCGCGCACCTGGAGCAGCCCTAAACAGCGCGCGCTCTACCAGGCCGCGCGATTGCAAAAGTTCGCCGACCGATCCAAGGGCGCGCTCGTCATCATCCGCTCGCGCTCAGAGCTGCAACAGTTCCTCACCACGCGCAATTCCGGGCACGCGGTCGCCGGTTTTCTCGGCACTGAAGGCGCACAACCACTTGAAGGCAAGTTGGTTAACCTTGACGAACTCTACGCCGCCGGCTTCCGCATGATGGCCCCTACGCACTTTACTGACACGGCCATAGCCGGCGCCGCTGCCGGCATGACCAAGGGCGGACTTACCGATCTCGGCCGCCAGTGGGTTCGCGCCATGGAATCCCGGCACATGATCATCGATCTTGCTCACGCCTCGCCCGCCACTCTGCGCGACGTCACGGCCATGGCCACGCGCCCGCTCTTGGTCTCGCACACAGGAGTGAAAGGCACCTGCAACAACCCGCGCAACCTGTCAGACGATGAGCTCCGCGCCGTGGCACGCACCCGCGGCGTCATCGGCATCGGCCTCTGGGATACCGCAACCTGCGGCTCTGACGCCCGCGCTACCGCTCTCGCCATCCGCTACGCCGTAAGCATCGTCGGTGCAGATCACGTCGCTCTCGGCTCAGATTTCGATGGCGGCGTCACCACACCCTTCGACTCCAGTGGCTGGTCCATGCTTACCGACGCGCTGCTTCAGGAAGGCTTTTCCGAGCAGGACATCCACAAGATCATGGGAGAAAACGTGGTGCGGGTGTTGCTGGAGGATTTACCGTAAATCAAAACCTCGGAGACACTGAGGCACTGAGATATTTTTTTTCTGAAACCCCGAGGGATCCCTATGATATCGACGAAAAGAAGAGACTTTCTTTACTCGTGTGGCACAGCCGCCCCCGGCTGTGCGGCTTGATTCGCGTCCTTTCGCGTTAATTCGCGGCCAATTTCCCTGATCTGTGTTCATCTGCGCAAATCTGCGGCCAAATCACTTGCCTTTCCATACAGCCTTCCGCTTCTCCATCCACGCCGCGATTCCCTCTTGCGCGTCTTCCGTCTGCATCAGCTCTTCCAGATAAATCTTCTCTGCTCGCGCCAGGCCTTTGTCCAGATGCATGGAATCCCACGCGTAAAACGCCTTCTTGGCCACGGCCAGCGCTGCCGGGCTCAGCTTGAGCAGATGGTCGAGCGTGCCCTGAATTACCTCCTGCAACTCACCTTCCGGATGGGCCTCGTTCACCAGCCCCCACTCGGCGGCATCTTCACCGCTGAATGTCCGTCCGGTAAAGATCAGATCGGCCGCGCGCTTCTGTCCCACCAGCGCGGCCAGCGCCGTACAAGCTACCGGCGGATAACATCCCAGCGTGATCTCGGGAAATCCCCACTTGGCTTTTTCGGTGGTGTACGCCATGTCGCACACCATGGCCAGTTCCGCGCCGCCGCCCAGGCAGATCCCATGGACCTCGGCAATCGTGATCTTGGGAAACTTCACCAGCGCGCCGATCAGTCCGTGAAACTTCTGCAACATGGTCTGGATCTTGTCCGGCGTGTGCACCGCCACGTCGACACCCGCCGAAAAGCCGCGCTCGCCCCCGCTGAGAATCACCACTGAGACTTCCCTGCGCTGCTCCAGTTGCTGCAACGCCTCCAGCAGCTCGTCCATCATCGGGAAATCGATCACATTGAGCGGCGGATGGTTGAGCGTAACGCGGGCGAGCGGACCGTGAATATCTACGACAAGACGACTCATTTCTCTCCGCAGTTCAATTTCGGCGATCTTGGCAATTTTGGCATTTCTGGCACTTTCTCCGTGCCTCCGTGTCTCCGTGGTAGGTTTGCCTTGGTTTTCCGATCACGTGCGGATGGTGGCGATCACGGGCGATCTCGGCGATCTCTCGGCGGCTCCCACAGCTCAATCCTGTTTCCCTCCGGATCCACGATCCACGCGAACCGCCCGTAGTCATAGTCTTCGCGTTTCGGGTCGATGGTCACGCCCTCGGCCCGTAGCGCTTCCAGCACCGCGTCCAGATCTTCAACCTGGTAATTGATCATGAATGGCGCAGTTCCGGGATCAAAATACTTTGTGTCGTGGGGAAAGATGGACCACACTGTAACCGATTCCTGCGTCGGATCGTCAGCGCGCCGCCAGGGAAACATCGCACCCTCTTCGGGCTTGCCCTGAATGCCAAGATGCGTGGCATACCACTCATACATCTTCTGCGGGTCTCTGGCTTTGAAAAAGATCCCGCCCAGCCCAATCACTCGTTTTGAGTCCATTTCAATACTCCCCTGCTTCTTTGTGCATTTCAATCTGCGGCCATCTGCGCAAATCAGCGGCAAACTCCTGCTCTTCTCCGCGCCTCTGTGTCTCCGTGGTAGGTCCTTCGCTTCGCTCAGGATTTCGCCTGCGGCCTCCCGCTTCGCTCACGCCCGCATATCGGCTCAACTCGTCCAGAACCCCTTGGTATCGTACTCTCGGATCGCCTTCAACTCCGCGGCGTTTGGCTCCGGCGTCGGCACCACGTCGTCAGCGACTTTCAGCTTCCATCCGGTATTCGCCAGCACGTCATCCACGGTCACGCCCGGATGATACGTGGAAAGAAACGCCTCAGCGTCTTCCCCAAAGCGCAACACGCACTTCGTGGTGATCACCGCTGAAGGTCCGCCGCGCGGCAGCCCCACGCGCTTGCGCCATCCCGCGCCGTCTCCATTTCCCGGACTGGTAATGTAGTTGACCTTCTCCGGCAACCGGTGTTTGCCATGCTCCAGCAGAGACACAAATCGCTGCGCCATCGACGCAATATCGCACGCTCCGCCCGACCCCGGCAGCCGCACCATGCCGTTCTTCCCTGGGGCATCCTTATTTTGGACCTGCGTGGAGTTCAGGTTTCCGTACTTGTCCACCTCAGCCGCGCCGAGAAAGCCCAGGCTTATCCGCCCCGATTGCAGCAGGCTCATCACTTCCAGCATGCCCAGGCACTGCGTGGCGCCTTTGATGTTCGGCGGATCGGCCATCGTGTAGATCAGTTCCGCCGACGGCGTCGAGCGGATCACGCCATTCTCAAACAGCCCGATGGCATTGGGCGCGTGCGTCTTCTTGGCCACCACAAACGCAATCAGCGGCAGCCGCATGCCGACAAAGACAACCTCGCCTTCTTTGATCTCGCGCGCCGCAGCGGCGACCATGAGTTCATTTAGTGTGTAGGTCATTGATCTGTGAATCCCCGCGCCGCGAGGCTCCGCTTTAACCGAAGCATTGTACTTGAACAATGAAAGCCAGTTTTATATCGTCTTGTCCGCTACATCAGGTGCTCGCAGTCATAAAACTCGGATTTCCGCAGCCCCGTGAATAGATTCGGCTTCTTTCTTATTCTGAGAAGTATCTCGCCCGGGAAACTCCCTGGGGTTGCGCAGATTTGCGCGGCCACACGGCGGTAAATACGCGGCTCCGGATAGACCGGCACATTGAGTTCTGCATACGCCCATCGGTTGACATCCAGAAAGAACGGTTCCTTCGCCTGCCAGATATGCGGCTGTATGGCTGCGGGAAGTTGTCCGGCCACCGAACGGCTGACGTAGATGACGGACTGGTCCGCATTGCCGGAATAGAGCGCTGACGAAAGATAAGAATCCCACAGGTCCGCAAAGCTAAAAGCCGGCATCACTCCAAACAAAACAATGATCAGCGCGTGCAACGCGCTCCTCGGTGCGAGAATCTGGAGAGGGCCGTTCTGCTTGTCCTGCCAGAAGAGAATCACAACAAAAAGCGCCATGGCGATGTTCCACGGCCAGACCACGGTGTTCTCTCGGCTGGAAACGAGCAGTGCCAACACAAAAGTGTGAGTGCCTATCGCGAGCAGGACCGTCTGTTTTCTGAACTTCCGCGTGATCAGACCCAGCCCTATCGAAATCTCAAGCAGCGGAATGACGAGGACCCAGTAAGGAGGAAGCCGGTTGAGAGCCTGTGGCAAGAGTCGAAGCAGCGGGCCCGACATATCTGGCCACGTCTCTCTAATAAAATTAACGTTGAGCTTCTGCAACCCGCTCCAAACATAGGTGGATGCAATAATCAGCCGGCATGCGTCGAGCGCCGACTGCTTGCGTGATTCGGACTTGGTCCACATGGAAAACCCAATCGCCGCGAGGATGAAAAAATAAATAAAGAACCAGGGCTGCCAGCGCATTTGGTCCCACAAACTCAGGAGTCCAGCCAGAACAAGGAAAATGAGGATCAGCCATCGCGATGGAACAATGATGATAGCCGCCAACAGGCCGAGCAACAAACAGAACCAGATCACGTCCACGGGTGTAGGAATCGAAGGCAGCATGGCGGTAACTGGCGATAGCGGGAACAGGCGGGATGAGATCCACAGCCTCCAGCAAAGGCCGAGGCTGCAGACGAATGCCACCGCTACAGTGACTCTGAGCCGATGTAGTTTCTGAGCAGGCCCAATACACGGGCTCTTGATTTGGCCACTCAGCATGTGCGCGTGAACAGGTTGTTCGGTTGTTTTCGGCAGGTTGGACCCAGCTCTCCTTCACCTGATTTGCTGCGTCAGTCCCGTGCGATAGCTACTACTGCACCGCGTTCAGCGCGCTCTTTCTTACTTCGCCGATCGTGAGCAGCGGATCTTTCGCGCCCGTCTTCGGCGCAATCCATTTCTTTTCCGAGCCGATGATGTCCATCAGCAGCTTCTTGTCCGCCGGCGTAGGCAGCCAGGTTTCAATCTGCTGTTTGTATTCCTTTTCTTCTAGTGGCTGGCCGGTCTGCGGATGGAACATCTGTCCCTTCCAGCGGCCAATCATGCGGTTGAACTTGATGTCCGGGCAATACAGCTCGGTGCTGCCCGGCCTCTGGCCTGCGCTGATGCGCTTCACCAGTCCCACGCACTCGTCGCGATAGAGGTGGCGGTTGTAGTCGTTCAGGTTGTCGAGATCGGGAGCCGTTTCGTTCTTCAGTTCGTCATAACGGCCCTTCAGCCCCCACGTATATGCCCAGTGCGCGGAAGAAGAATGGTCGGTGCCGAACAAATCGTAGGCGCTGGAAATCCATTTGTTCAGATACTTCTGCATCAGCCAGCCCGGCACCACGCCGGCCTCGGCGATGCGTGCCAGCCCGGTGTTGCCCGTGCCCATGTGGAAGGCTTCTTCGCGCAGCATGTAACTCATTGAGCGGCCCAGCGGCGCAAAGGCCGAGTACTTGAGCATCTGCAACTGGAATTTTCCGTCGCGATCGACAAAGTCGGTGAAGGCAAAAAAATCCAGCCAGTTGTCGCACTCTTCATTGAACGATCCCAGCAGGCGCTTGTTCTCATACGCCTTGCGCTCCAGCATCTTTTGCGCTTCCACTTTGCCGGTAGTGCCAAAATGGTCGATCAGCAGCGCGCACATCTGCCAGCCGTGGCGCATCTCCTCAATCATTACGCGCGTGAGCGATGAGCGGTCGTAATCGCTGGGCGCGGTCTCAAACAGCCAGCGCTGCTGCTCCACGCTGGCAAACTCCGTGTCGCCCTGGTAGACAATCAGGTTCATCAGCGCGTCGCGCATGTTCTGCGTCGGGATCTGGCGGACGTTCTCCCACTTGTTGCGACCTTTGTAATAGCCGAAGGAAATTTCTTCCGTCTCAATCGCGCCGTACAGGGTATCGAACTTAAAATTGCGGATGTCGTCGTGATTGACGCCGATTTCCGCGCGCCACTCCTTGAACAGGCCTTCCCAATCACTGAACGATCCAATCTTCATCATCTTTCCCGGCATGATTCTTTTCTCCCTGGATCTAAAATTCTTCGTTCATCCGCAGCGCGCCGAATCCGGCTTTGCCGCTGATATCAGCAGCATTAGCTAAGAGCCAAAGGCCAAGAGCTAAGGGCTGGTTCTCTACAAATTCATCCAGACCGATTTCAACTCCGTGTAATGTTCAATGGCATGCATGCCCAGCTCGCGCCCAAAGCCCGATTGCTTATAACCGCCAAAGGGCAGCGCCGCGTCCATCACGCCGTATGTGTTGATCCACACCGTGCCTGCCTTCAACCGGCGTGAAAGCTGGTGGGCCTTCTTGATGTCGTTGGTCCAGACCGCAGCGGCCAAGCCGTAAATGTTCTTGTTGGCAAGTTCGGCCACCTGCTCAATGTCGTCAAACGTAAGCGTGGCCAGCACCGGGCCAAAGATTTCTTCCTGGGCGATCTTCATGTCATTGTTCACGCCGCCGAAGATCGTCGGCTCAATGAAGTACCCATGATCGCCGTTGACCTGCGCGCGCTTGCCGCCTGCCAGCAGCTTTGCACCCTCGCTCTTTCCGGCCTCGATGTAACCCAGCACCGTCTGCATCTGCTTCTCGCTGACAACAGCGCCGAGCCGTGTCTTGGGATCAAGCGGGTCGCCCAGCCTGATCTTCTTCGAGCCCTCAACCAGCTTGGTAACAAACTCGTCTTCGGCCTTCTTCTCAACGAACAGGCGTGAACCGGCGCAGCACACCTCGCCTTTGCCATAGAAGATGCCGTTTAGAGCGCCTTTGACGGCCGAGTCCATCTGCGAATCGGCAAACACGATATTCGGTGACTTGCCGCCCAGTTCCAGCGTCACGCGCTTGAGCGTCTCCGCCGAACTGCGCATGATCTCCTTGCCCACAGCCGTCGATCCAGTGAATGCAATCTTGTCGACGCCCGGATGCTTTACCAGTGCGGCGCCCGTCTCCGGCCCGCCAGTGATTATGTTGAGCACACCCGCCGGCAGTCCAGCCTCAAGCGCCAGCTCGCCGAAGCGCAACGCGGTGAGCGGCGTCTGCTCTGCGGGTTTCAGAATCACGGTGTTGCCGCAGGCCAGTGCCGGCCCTAGCTTCCAGCTCGCCAGCAACAGCGGAAAATTCCAGGCGACAATCGCGCCCACCACGCCCACTGGCTCGCGCAGCGTGTAGGTGAAGGCGTTGCTGAAGCTGTTGACGGTCTCGCCATGGATCTTCGTCGCCCAGCCGGCGTAGTAGCGGAAGACGTCTGCCACCATCGGCATATCCACGTAGCGTGACTCAAAGATCGGTTTGCCGTTGTTCAGGGTTTCCAGTTCAGCCAGCTCTTCAATGTTTTTCTCGATCAGGTCGGCGATGCGCCACAGCACCTTGCCGCGCTCGCTGGCGGACATCTTTCGCCACGGGCCGTTGACGTCATCAAACGCCTTTCGCGCCGCAGCGACCGCCTGGTCAACGCCGCTGGCGCCGCCTTCAGCCACCTGCGTCAGCACCTCGCCGGTTGCTGGATTGAAGGTGTCAAATGACCTTCCTGAACCGTCTGACCATTTCCCGTCGATGAGCAGTTTGCCGGGAGAAACTTTTGCTTTGGTAGCTGTAAGCATGTCTTAGCCCCTATCTTTTGGCTTGTTTCTGAAATCCCGAACCCGCCGCCTTGCGGGTGAGGGAGCCCTATTCCCTTCCATGCACTAGCACTGGACGACAATCACTCCCTGAAGTTCGTCGCGGTTATAGGGCTCCCTCGCTCCGCTCGGGATGTTAAAGAACTATTTCGCCTTGAACGTCGCCGGTCTTTTCTCCACGTACGCAGCCAGTCCTTCTTTGGCGTCTTCGCTGGCGAACAGACGCTGCTGCAATTCGCGCTCCACCGCCAGGGCTGACTCCATGGGAATCTCCCAGCCCGTCTGTACGGACCGCTTGATGTTGCCTACGGCCTTGGCGGCTTTGTTCGGCGGCGTGAACTGGCGCGCATACTCCATGATGTTCTCCATAAAGTTTTCGCGCTCGTAAATATCATTGATGATGCCCATCTCTTTCGCTTCTTCAAAAGTGAAGGTATTGCCGGTCACCATCAGTTCAATGGCTTTGCTCTTGCCGACCATGCGGCTCAGGCGTTGCGTGCCGCCCGTCCCGGGCAGGACGCCCAGGTTGATTTCCGGCAGTCCGATCTTGCCCGCGTCTTTACGTGCAATGCGGATGTCGGCCGCCATGGCGATTTCCAGTCCGCCTCCCACGCAATGCCCATTGATTGCGGCGATCACCAGCTTGGGCGTGTGCTCCAGCCGCAGCAGCATTTCATTGGCATGCAGGCAGAAATAATACTTAAACGTCGGGTCAACGCTGGAGAGCATTTTGATGTTGGCGCCGGCGGAAAAGAATTTGTCGCCCGCGCCGGTTAGCAGCAGCACATAAACATCGTTATCCATGCGCGCCTTCAGGATGCATTCATCGAGCTGCCGGTTCATCTCATAGGTATAAGTATTGGCCGGCGGATCGCTCAGTTCGATCACGGCAATGCCGTCCTCAACGCGATAATTGACCAGGGTCTTGGTTTCCGTTGCTGTGGTTGTGGCCATGGTTCAAAAGCTCCTTATGAATTTCCGAATTTCTTGGATCTTGAAAAACTCCAGATCAGGCGTTCTCTCGCGCGGCCTTCCGCCTGGTCTTGCCTGGGTTGAACACGCCGCCCAGGAAGAGATCGCCCATTTCCTGCGCCAGCGCTTTGGCGTCGGCGTCCACGCGCGGATTATGCCAAGTGTAAATCCAGTTGATCATGCCGAACAGGCCCAGCACCGCAAGCCTACCGGAAAATTGTAGTCCCTTTGCCCGCCGCAAATCTTCCAGCAGGTCAAGACAGATGCGGTAGTACTCGCGCTTGATGGCGCGGATCTCAGCCCCGCGGCCGTTCTTGAGCGTTTCATCCTCATGCGTGAGGACTTTCATCGCCTCTTTGTTTGCCAGAAAATATTCCAGGTGGTTCTCAATGAAGATACGGATCCGTTCTTCGGGGTCGTTTGCGTCTGCCAGCCGCTGCCGTGCGCGCTCGATGATGGTCCTGAACGTATGCTTTTGGATGAGGTACAGCAGCTCTTCCTTGGATTCGAAGTAATGGTACAGTCCGGCCAGCGACATTCCGGCGGCGCGGGAAAGGTCGCGCATTGAGGCGCCTTCATATCCTTTCTCGCAGAAAATATGCGCGGCGTGTTGCAGCACCTTGGCCAGCCGCCGGTCAAAGGGAGAGTCAGGGGCTTCAGAATCGGCTTTCCGGATGCGAGTGATGGCCCGGCCCTTGCGTCTGTCTCGGGGCACAACTGGAAGCCGGGTTTCCACGCTGGTCAAGGCCATATTTAGCTACCAAAGCTAAGTTACCGAACGTTCGTTCGAATCCTTATTATGACGCATGGTTGCTCGGCCCGTCAATTTCGTATGCTCTGGATCCGGGTTTGCGGACGCTTCGCGGCGGAAGACTTATACTCAAATCAGATCAAAAGATGGAAGGGCCAGTAATGACAGATCGCGAGCTACTGATTAACATCTACGATGCTTTTAATCGCCGCGACATTGATACGGTTCTCGCCACCCTGCACGCTGACGTGGATTGGCCCAACGGCATGGAGGGCGGCAGGGTGCATGGACGCGAAGCGGTCCGCCAATACTGGCTGCGGCAGTGGACCCAGATCGATCCTCGCGTCGAGCCGCAGCGTTTTCAAACCGACCCAGATGGCGCGATCGTGGTAGACGTGCGCCAGCAAGTCCATGATCTGGGCGGCAATCTGCTTGCCGATAGAATGGTCCAGCACGTCTATTACTTCCATGGCGGGCTCATCCAATCCATGGAAATACGCGAGACAGCACCGCAGTCCTAGGAATCCACCGCTATTTTCAGCTCTGTATATTTATTCTGAAGTTCGCTGCCACTAATGAGGTAAGCGGCAGTGATTCATTTGGCGGAACCCAGGCTTCTCGCCTTCCAGGTGAGTTTCCAATAGCACCATCCCCGCAGTTTGAAATCCCGCGCAGATTAGGTTTTCTAATGATTTTTCGTGCCTATGCAGAGGTTTGCGCAACGCGGAGTCCCGAGAAAGTTGTTCTGTTGTGGGCCCGCAACTGTCCTATAACCAGAGCCGAAAAACTCAAAGACTTTCGACGGCGGACTGAGAAGGCCCAAAATTCTCTAAACAGCTTGGTCCCCACTACAAGGAGAGGTACAAAATGCATACTCAAAGTTACAAGCACTCATTGCGCCCGGTGGCCAGGTTGGTGTTCGCTTTCATGTTAGT
>WNFM01321722.1_pt1 | contig 20852 bp, 24 predicted proteins | sample 5400271 | NCBI WGS metagenome assembly WNFM01 (sample SAMN13153352, study PRJNA577476) | soil metagenome | isolation source: 60 cm saprolite on Douglas fir-dominated hillslope | place: USA:California | collected 2013-09-17
GCACGAAATGGAGTTCGGTCCAGAAATACCGCGATGGCCTCACGATTGATGCCTTCGGCCTGCCTCCCATAGCTGCTGCGATTGCAAAGATGATGTCTGTGCGGATGCTCCGCTGGGCTGCGTCCCGCAGCACCGACAATGGCTATTCGAATCTGATGCTCAGCGCGCCGCTGATCGGATTCATCGCCGTGCGCGACCGATATGCCCAGGAACAGTGCTTGCAGGCAGGTCGAATCTGGCAGCGCGCGCATCTCTTCGCGACTGCCCACGGACTTGCCGCGCGCCCCTGTAACGAGGCCGTGGAAATGGTGGACCATGAGCGGGCACTGGGCAGACCGGCCTCTCGCGCCGCGTTGCTCAACGAAATCACCGCAGATCCCACATGGCAGCCGACTTTTGTTTTCTATATGGGCTATCCTAAGTTGTCGGCCCACTCCAGCCCCCGCCGTCCTGTTCAAGCAGTACTCGTCTGACGGCCCAGATCCCGCGCGCGCTCCTCGATCGAGTCATTTTGCGGCTCCAATACTCCAGACCTTAAATCCGAGTTCAGTGACCACTACTACCCGTCGCCCTCATCGTAATCTTACCCAGCCGACCCTGATTTCGAATAAGCCCAAGTCCACATGTGGGTTACGCTGCGCAACGAACCAATTCAGTTCGAAAGGGCATAACTAACAAATTCGGATGGTTGCAGGCCCCCGGCACTTTCTATTTAGGTTACTGTTAAACTATAAGTATACACTACCGGACGGACTGTGCTCAACGCCTACTTGACGTCCGACTTCTGACATGGAAGGACTCCTCCAGATTATACAAAGCGCGTTATTCGGTTCGCAGGGCAATAATTGGATCGACCCGGGTTGCCCTACGCGCGGGGAAGTAGCATGCCAGCAACGTGACGCACAAGAGCAGTAGGGAGATCACGATGAACGTAACCGGATCGGTTGCAGTAACCCCGTACAGCAAATTAGTGGTCAAGCGAGTCACAGCCAGCGCCGTGACCAGACCGCCGAGCAAACCGACCATGGATAACGCTAGGCCTTGCCCAAGAATGAGTTTGAAGATATCGCGTCGCTTCGCTCCGATGGAGAGGCGAATGCCGAGCTCACGTGTGCGCTGGCTGACTGAGTAAGCCATCACGCCGTAAAGTCCGATTGCGGCCAACGAAAGCGCGAGCAGACCGAAGATGCTCAAGAGCGTTGCTGCCATGCGTTGTAAAAAGAGCGAGATGCCAACGTGATCCTCTAAAGTCTTTGCGTCGAACATGGGTATCTCTGGATCAAGTGCAGCCACTTCGGCGCGCACCGATTGAAACATCTTTTCCGGTTCGACAGCCGTGCGCGCGACCAGAATCATGTTCGAGCGATAGTCCTGGAGCAAGGGCAGATAGAGAAATGGCTGGCGCGCCTCGCTTAAGCTGCGGTTCTTCACATCCTTGGCGATGCCAACGATTTCAAGCCAATCCTTGGCCAATTTTAGGTGCCTCCCGAGGGCATCGCCTCCGGGCCAATAGCGTCGCGCCATCGTCTCGTTGATGATCACCACACCAGGAGCACCCTCCTGATCTCTCTCATCGAAATCCCTACCGTGTACGAACGGGATGTGCATCGTCTGAAAATACTGTGGGCCGACCGTCTCATAATTGAGGCGCATGTCTTCGTCCTTCGCCGGCGCGTAGCCGTCGATCGCCACGGTTGCAAACGCAATTCCTCCTGCGGTGAGGGGCAAGCGTCGCGCCAGCGTCGCCGACTGAATCCCCGGTACCGCGCTGACGCGCTCGACCAGACGGCGATAGAACTCGCGCCCGCGGTTCTCGTCGTAGCCGCTCAGGAACGGGTCGAACGAAGCGAGCAGAACGCCGTGAGGGTCAAATCCCGGATCGGCCTTGTACGCTTCCCGCACACTGCGGACAAATAGCCCCGCGCTGATCAACGCCACCATCGAGAGACCCACTTGAGTGATCACGAGTGCGTGTCGCAGGGAAACCTTGCGAGTTCCCCGTCCGACCGCAGCCGTATTGTCTTTCATGGCTGTGACCAGATCCTGGCTGGAGGCGTGCAACGTCGGAGCCAAACCGAAGAGAAGCGTTGTAATCACTGTCAGCCCGAGAGTGAACGCCAAAACAACTGCGTCCGGCCGAGTGTCAAAACTAGCTCTACTGGCATAGAGCGGAAGGAACGCCGCGAGCGAGCGGGCCGTCCAGAACGCGATCGCAAGCCCCAGTGCGGCGCCAAACGAAGCGAGCACAAAACTCTCGGTTAGCATTTGCCGCACCAGTCGTCCCCGGCTACCACCTAAGGCCAGACGTACTGCGATCTCCTTGCGTCGTGAGGCAGCGCGCGCCAACAGCAGGTTTGCCACATTGGCGCAGGCGATCAGTAGCACAACGGCAACGGCAGCCATTAGAATGGCAAGCGCTGGCCGCATGTTTTGTTTCAAGCTGAACGGCGACTGCATCACCGAATAAACCGCAACGCCCATCTGTTCGTTGGTTTGCGGGTATTCGTGTTCCAAGTGAGCGGCGATTGCGGCGATATTCGCTTGCGCCTGGGGCACTGTCGCGCCGGGCTTGAGCCGGCCCATGACCATCAGCCAACGACTACCGCGATCGGTGAGTGAGAAATGGGGGCGGGCCACGTAGTCCTTCATCATCACTGGGGTCCACACATCGAGTGCAAGGCCCGCAAAGGGGCTGCCGAACTCCTTGGGAGCGACGCCGATGACCGTGAAGTCATGCTCGTTTAGGGTGATCGTTCGTCCGAGAACGTTTGGATCGGCGCCGAACCGCCGCTCCCACAATCCATAGCCGATCACGACGACCGGATGCGCGTTTGGTGTCCGGTCCTCTTCGGGAAGAAACGTGCGCCCGATCAGCGCCTTTACACCGAGGACGTCGAAGTAATTGCCCGAAACGATAGCTCCCCACACACGCTCTGGCTTCTCACTGCGGCCCAAATTGACAGGTAGCACTTGGTGGGCGATCAAACCGGAGAGAACCTTATTCTGGTCGCGGTAGTCCAGGTAGTCGACATAGGACGACGAGAGGGCGGAGTTGTTGCGTGTTGCGCCCCATATCTCGACCAGTTTTTCCGGTTGCTCAATACCCGGCAAAGACGCCAGAAGGACTGCCTTGATCCAAATGAAGATCGTCGCGTTGGCGCCAATGCCCAAGGCCAAGGTGGTCACCACCACCAGAGTGAACCCCGGCCTTTTGAACAGCGTCCGTAAACTGTATCGCAGATCTTGCCAGAAGATTTCCATGATTTGCCTGCTTCTGCTCTCAACGCCTACCTGCTTACTTGATCTGCAGCAGGCTCCGCAGTTTCGGGGCATCGAAACCTATTACGACTTCTCCGTCGATCACTGTCACCGGCGTGGTCATATACCCGAGTTCTTCTAGTTCATTGAGTGCTGCTTCGTCCGCAGCAATGTTCCGATCCACGAACTCAATCTTGTTCTGTGAAAGAAACTCCTTCACCTTCGCGCAGAACATTCAACCCGGTTGGCTATAAACGACAACCTTCTTGCTCATCGAATACCTCCCCGAAGTGAGTGCTGGCGCCCGCATTTAGGTCTCCCAGTGATCTCCGGTTCTCCGCGAAGCATAAAATGAGACCGCCCCATTCTTGTCCGTCACCCGTGTAAGCCACTCAATTCATCTTTTTAGGCTCTGAATAAATAATCTCCGGTGCCTTCATGTATGTTGGTGTCCCTTTTAACAGCGAGTCGCTATGACGCAGAAAACCTCGTATACCGCCATTCCAGAAGAAACGCGATACCGACTCCGATAAGAACGAATGGCCAAACCAAAAGGCTGTTGAGGTGAACGATACTCACGTCTGACAGCAGGAACACCACGGCAGCGATCAAGAATAGTGGCCCGGTGATACCGCAGTGAAACGTGCGATGCCTAAGCCAGTTAGCAAAGCATCCGATTGCCATTGCGAAAAGGATCGTGGCGGCAGACGACGCATGGAGAGGACGCCAATAGACTCCTATGAGGCTGAGCACTCCCCACGCTATGAGAGACGCAGCAAACCAATAGCACATCGCGGCCGGTGAGCTACAGCAAGCTCCCTTGTGCTCTGTCATAATTCGGATTCTCCTTTCAGGTTCAGTATGTCCGCGGCGGTCCGCGCTACGTCGCCGAGACAGCATTTGCCAGATGGATTCTTCACCTCACAAGCGCAGTAGCCCGCGTTTACTTCCGTCTTAACCCGATCTGCGACGGTTGAGCGGCCTGTCTCAACGATTTCGTTCTCGATGTCTTTTCGCGTGAACCCGAAGCAGTAGCAAACCGGAATAGGGTCCGCTGTCTCCTTAGCGCCGACCCGAACGACCAAGTCGTCGCGGCGGAACATTGGTGCCTCCACTTCCAAGGCGAAATAGACCACATCACAGTCCGATGCGTCGCAGAAGTAATACTGCGTGTTCAACATTCCCATCGGCAGCCAACGCACAAGACTCTTGACTGTGAGCATGTCCACCTGCTTGGAGCGCGCCCCGTTCACCGGGCAAACCGCCACCAATGGCGCGGTACCAGTTTTCGCATTTACAGAACAGCAATCAGACATGCATGTCTCCTTCTTCATCCCGCGTCATTGCACGTATCCAGCGGATTGCTCACTTTGCAGACTTCGCGGGTTGCGACGGATAGCCTGCATCCGTCGTGGCTTTCACAAGCGCGTCCGTGTTGGTTTTTGCATCGTCGAAGGTCACCAGAACCTGTTTCTTATCGAATTGCACTTCCACCTTTGAAACGCCCCCAACTTTTTCGATCGCTTTCTTCACCGTTATGGGACACGCTGCGCAAGTCATGCCGGAGACATTCAAGGTTACGGTTTTGGGCGACGCCCAAGCTGGAGCGGCCAATGTGAGCGCAACAATGGCGCCAGCCAGCAGGGATTTGATGTTCTTCATAACAACTCCTCCTCGGTTCGAGATTTAGTAGAAAAACTTGGCCAAGTACGGAAATACCAGCGCGACGAGAACGAGCGCTGAAACAATTCCAAATACGATTTTGTAAACGCGGCGAGTCCTTGGCACTGCGCACGCGTCGCCTGGCTGGCAGGTCTGCGCTGGCCGAAAAATCCGCCGCCCCGCAAAGAAAAGAGCCGCGAGAGCACCAGCGATGAAAAACGGCCGATACGGTTCGAGCACCGTGAGATTTCCGATCCATGCGCCACTCAAACCGAGAGCAACAAGAACCAGAGGCCCCAGGCAGCAAGTCGAAGCCAGGATGGCGGCCAATCCTCCGACAAGAAGTGCGCCCGAGCCGGACCGGTCGGGTGCGCTCTTGTCAGTTTCAACTCTCACTTGGCACTCCCCGGTCTGGTGTTGCTCTTTTCTCTCAGAATTGGGCAATGAGCGGACCGTTTGCGCATCTCCTTATTGCAGTTCCGCAGAGCTAAACGCAGCTCATGCTCCAATTTCTGGAGATCGGAAACCTTTTGTTGGACATCGGCCAGTTTTTCTTCTAGACGCCGGCGCACCGGCGCACAAGGTTGCAAACGCCTTCGTCGCAACTCCAAGAGGTCACCAACTTCTCTCAACGTGAACCCCAGGTTTTGCACGCGTCCAATGAAGCTTAGTGTCTCCACATCGTTTTCGCTGTATTGACGGAAACCGCCCTGAGTTCTAGGTGCTCGCGGGAGCAGGGCGTTGCGCTCGTAGAAACGAATCGCGTCAACGCTGAGGCCGACCCTCTTCCCAACTGTGCCGATCTGCATGACTCTGGCTCCTCTCCAGTAAGCTACACTCTGGAGTATAGTCCAGAGTCAAGCGGTTTTTTGGGGTCCGCAAACCCGGGGTCACGGCAATCCTCCTGCACTTTGACCGGTCGCTGAAATAGGACTGCTGTCGGAACGAAAAGGGCTCAGACGTTGGTCACCCCACAGGGCTAGAATTCCGAGCATTCCTTGAATCTTTTGCTCCGCGCCACCTGTCTCATGTAATGACAATGCAGAAAGGCGAGCGACCGAACCAGGGTATCCCGGATGGGGACGATCTGCTCCTGGTCGAGCGGGTATTGGCCGGTGACCGGAGGGCTTTCGAACCGCTTGTGCGAAAACATGAGCGCCGCGTCTTTCGTGTGACCCTGGCTGTTCTCGGAAACATCGAGGACGCCGAAGAAGCGATGCAAGACACTTTCGTCAAGGCCTTCCGGCATCTTGACCAGTTCCGAAGAGAAGCGCGCTTCACTACATGGCTCACGCGAATCGCCATAAACGAAGCAATTCAGAAACGAAGCACGCGAAAGAATCTTGTGCCGCTAGCGGAAGCCGAAATTGCAAAAGAACAATTCACACCGAGACGTTATGAATCGTGGAACAGCAATCCCGAACAGCTCTATGGCAAACAAGAAATTCACAGGATCGTTGAAAGTGCCATCCAGTCGCTGCCAGAGATTTATCGCGAAGCCTTCATCCTGCGCGATGTTGAGGAACTAAGCGCGGAAGAAGCAGCGGAAGCTCTCGGGATTACGGTTGGTGCTCTGAAGTCACGCCTGCTCCGTGCTCGGCTCATAGTGCGGGAATCCTTGGCGGAAAAGTTCGAAGAGCCACCAACGCTGAAGACCAAGATCGTACACAAGGCAGTGGATACCGGAACCGCAGTGGCCATGCGGATGATGCGCGCCGCAGGGCTTTGAGGAAAAGACTATGAAAACGATGGACTGCAAAGACGTGCTTGCGACTTTGTCTTGCTACATCGACGGTGAAGGCTCGGACGAATTGCGCGCCGCGCTCGAAGAGCATATCTCGCGTTGCCGCCGTTGCCGCGTGGTGTTCGATACCACGGGCAGAATGCTGAAAATCGTGACAAACACCGCACCCTTTGAGGTACCCCTCTCCGTCAGCGCGCGGCTCTACACGCGGCTAGAAAAAGTCTTGTCTGAGGTGTGACGAAATATCCCGCCACACAATAGGCGGCGGGAGAGTTTCCAGAAGTAGATTAATCCTGAGGAGGATGAAATGAAGAGACTCGTAATGAGTCTTGCTGTGTGCGCATTGCTATTGCCTGGTTTCGCGACGGCGAAGGATCAGACCTTCACCGGCGAAATCATGGACAGCCAGTGTGCGAAAAACGCGTCGCACGCGATGATGTTGAAGAAAGAGGGCATGGGAGACAAGGACCCGAACGATGCCATGACAAAGAAGATGTGTACTCAGAACTGCGTAAAGATGGGTGGAAAGTACGTCCTGTACAGCGCCGCGAAGAAGGTCGTTTACGAGCTTGACGACCAGCAGAAACCGGCAGAGTTCGCCGGGTAGAACGTGAAGGTGTCAGGAAACTACGACAAAGCAACCAAGACCATTCACGTCACCAGCATCCAGGCAGCTCCGTGAAGTTTGCAAAGAGGGCGGGGCCGGTCCCTGGCCCCCCTCCATCGGTCTCGACCCCATATCACGGAACTCGCAGATGAGGCGTCATCTCTGGATTGCGATCTTACTTTTCGCTCTGGGACTAGTCGGCGCTGCGATGGCTTCTCAGTTCAACTTGAGTGCGCTGCCCGAGCCGGGTGGAACGGAGACGCTTATCGCAAACAGGGCCAAGCATTTTCTTGTTCGAAGAGCCAGTCGTGCGAGCGTCGCGCCCGCTCCGGCTGACAGGCGGGCAAGTATCGAGGAAGGGGACAATCTCTTCGGTACGGAATGCTCGGAGTGCCACGGTAACACCGGGCGAAAACCAACCGACGCGGGGAGGTGGATGTACCCTAGAGCAGCGGACCTCGGATCGGCCGACGTACAGCAGTATTCCGACCGCGAGTTGGTTTGGATTGTGAAAAATGGAATTCGTCTGAGCGGCATGCCCGCGTTTGGACGAGTGGAATCCGACGAACACATCTGGGATTTGGTACATTTCGTCAGGACGTTTCCGGTGAACCCGAATCCGAAGGGTGAGATTGCGCACTAAAGACAAGACCGATTCAGGTCCTTAAGTGGCGGTTGATTTAAGCGGAGTAGCCTAGTTTGTTGAAAATCTTTCAGGTAGTGCAATGAAGATCCTGTTGATTCTTGCCGTTGGTCTACTAAGCTTCGCGAATGGCGCAAACGACAATTTTAAGGGTGTAGCAACCCTTTGGGGAGCGGGACTGACCACCTATAGACGCGCAATTGCCTGGGCCACTGTCTTCACGTTTCTCGGTTCGATAGCAGCCGTATCGATGGGGAGCGCGCTTGCAGTCAAGTTCAGCGGAGCGAAGTTCGTTGGCAGTCCGATTGTTGGCCAACTACCCTTTCTCATTGCTGTGGCCCTTGGAGCGGGAGCAACAGTCCTGCTGGCCGCGGCGTTAGGCCTACCGATCTCCACTACTCATTCACTAGCTGGTGCCCTAGTGGGGGCGGGACTGGCCGGCGCCGGTTTCTCTCACGTGCGATTCGCTGCCTTGACCAGAGGTATCGTCCTACCACTCCTATTTTCGCCAATCATCGCATTGCTTTTAACTGTCGGCGTTCAACTACTGGTTGCACGCACTCGGCGGAATGGAAGAGGGAGGGATTGCCTTTGTATCGACGAGCCGAAAAGCCTTGCGATAGCGTCCGTCAACTCTCCAATGTCGCACATTGCGATTGCTCCGTCGACCGTCCGCCTGGCACCGGCCGCTGAATGTGAAACGGGCACAGAACTAGTGCGATTGCGCATTTCTGACGGTGTGCACTGGTTTTCGAGCGCTGCCATCAGCTTTGCGCGCGGGCTCAACGATACTCCGAAGCTCGTGGCGGTGCTTTTGGTCGCCGTCCTGACGTCAGCAGAGTTGAATTATGTTTATGTCGCCATTGCAATCGCCATGGGAGGAGGATTGGGAGCCAGTCGGGTGGGGCGGACCATGAGTAAAGAGATTACGCCAATGGCCGCATCAGAGGCCGTCTCCGCCAATCTCGTCGCAGCCGCACTTGTGATACTTGCTTCTCCTTTCGGACTTCCAGTTTCCACGACGCATGTTACGTCTGGCGGTATTTTCGGTATTGGCCTACTTCGCGAGCACGAGGCCGACTGGAGCAAAGTACGAGACATCTTGCTCGCATGGGCAGTCACGCTGCCGTTAGGTGCAATCCTAGCTTCGCTTATCTATCGACTTCTCCTACTGGGGTGGTTCTAGGTATCGCGTTATGCCAAACACAAGCGCCACGCTACGCGCCCGTCTTTTGCTGGTAATTGTTGGGAATGGTTTGATGAGAATATCGTCCGGCGCCAGCGGAGTTTTAGTCGGCCTATATCTCGCGAATCTTGCAAATCGTGGATCAAATGTGAATCCGGCGCTCGTCGGAACTCTCGGTGCTGCCTCTTTTGGCGCTGAACTCATCGGAGCTCTGCCGATGGGACTCGCATCCGATGCCCTTGCTGCCCGCGCACTGATGACCGGCGGCGCTTTATTGGGGGCAATGGCTACGCAGCTCTTCGGCCTCACGACTCGACCCGGCATATTCTTCTTGAGCAGGAGCATCGAAGGCCTGGGCGCGGCCGCCACCACTCCCTCCTTACTGGCTCATCTGACCGATGTAACGGACCGAAACCATGCGCTTCGCGCGCGTGTCATGAGCTATTTCGAACTTTCGCTTCTTGCCGGACTCGCTCTAGGAGGGCTAGCGGGAGCACAGCTGTGGCGGTTCGTCGACACTCGTGCGTTCAGTGCCGTCGCATTGCTCTACATCTTGTCTGCAGGATTACTGTTCTTCGGCACCGCAGGAAGCCGGAGCCACGGATCGCAGGAAGCCATCTCTGGTTTCTACCGTGCGCTCCGCGAGCCCTCTCTCCGGCGCCTCGCTCCCGTATGGTTGTGCGTCAACACGATCGTCGGTTTGTGGCTTGGACCGACATTCATTTTTCTTCTGACGCGCCGTTCGCAATCTCATCAGTTCCTGGACGGTGCCTTGGCCGATCACCCGGATCGCGTCGGCTGGATTTTGCTGGGATACGCCATCGTCTTCGGTACAGGCGTATCCGGCTGGAGTGTCGTGCTCCCTCGCATGTCCGAGCAGCGTGCATTGCGAATTGCGCTTATCGCGATGGTCGCCGTGTGTATCGGATTGCTTCTGCTGAACCATTCGGGAGGCCAAAGGCCTGTAGTTCGCTGGACGCTCGCGACATTTTCAATCATGTGTGTCATGGTCGAGAGCGGTTTCACTCCCGCAGCCCTGTCTCTCCTTGCCGGAGCAATTGGGGCGCAGGCCGGACGCGGCGCGGCGATGGGGATCTATTCCGTACTACTGAGCATCGGAGCGATCGCCGGATCGTTTCTGGCGGCCGCGCTCGGTCAAGCATTAGCCGTGGACGGGCTGATCTACGCTACGTTAGCGATGGCCGTCGTAGCCTTGGTCTTCGTACGATCGATTGGGCCGAGCATGTCGGAGTTGAAGGGAAGGACCAATGTCACAGCAACGGTATGACCTGGTGATTATCGGAGCGGGTTCTGGCGGACTAATCGCCGCTGAATTTGCCGTTCAGCTTGGGGCAAAAACTGCGCTCGTCGAAAAAGACCGAATCGGCGGGGATTGTACCTGGACGGGCTGCGTGCCGAGCAAAGCGCTGCTCAAAGCCGCCAAGGTCGCGCACGAAGCGCGAACCGCTTCCCAGTACGGAATCATCTCCCAATCACCCTCAACCGATATGGTCAGGGTGCACGAATACGTCCAGAGTGCGGTTCGGCAAATTTATCAGGGCACGACTCCCGAAGCTTTGCGACAAAAAGGTATCGACGTGTATCTCGGTGCAGCGCGCTTCATCGATTCGTCCAAGATCCTTGCCGGCGATACCACGCTACAGTCAAGGCATTTCCTAATTACGACGGGAGCGAGACCGGTCGTCCCGGAGATTTCCGGTCTTTCCAGCGTGCCATTCGTTACCTATCAACAGATATTCGACAACCAGCGCCTTCCTCGATCCATGGTTGTGGTTGGTGGTGGACCGTTGGGCTCGGAAATCGCGCAGGCCTATCAACGGCTCGGTGCCCAAGTGACTGTGGTCGCGGAACGGTTTTTGCCGAAGGAAGACCAGGACGTTCGTGATTTGATGGAGCAGGTCTTTGCTGATGAAGGTATCCGGCGAGTGAAAGGACGCGCCAAAGCAGCGCGCAAGGACGGCGACTTCATTGTGATCGCGACGGATCAGCAAGAGGCAAGAGGCGACCTTCTGCTAGTCGCGTCGGGACGAAAACCGAATGTAGACGGACTCGACCTTGAAAAGGCTGGCGTGGAATATACGCAAAAAGGAATCAACGTCGACGATGAATTACGCACGAGCGCGAAGAATATCTATGCTGCCGGGGATGTTCTGGGCGGCTATCAGTTCTCGCATTACGCCGGCTGGCAGGCCTTCCAGGCGGCGCGCAATGCAATGCTGCCCGGCAGCAATTCGGGTCTGACAGATCTCTTGCCGTGGGTTACGTTCACAGATCCTGAGGTCGCTCACGTAGGATTCAGCGAACAAAAAGCCCGATCTGACTTCGGCGATGAGTTGAAGATCCGCCGCTGGACCTTAAGCAAGGTAGACCGCGCCGTTTGTGAGAATGACCGAAATGGCTTCATCAAGGTTATCGCGAAGGCGGACGGCTCTGTCCTGGGAGCCACAATTGTCGCAGAACGTGCCGGCGAGACCATCACAGAGATGGTGATCGCAATGAAACACAAACTCAAAGTTATGGACATCGCCGGTACGATTCACGCCTATCCCACCTACTCAACCGGTGTCCAGTTATTGGCGACGGAACTGGCCGTTGAAAGGCTGCTTTCAGGAACATCCGGCAGAATCATTCGGGCACTGTCCGCAGTGGCTCGGTAGGACGCGCAGAAAGGTCAAACAACATGAGCACCGTACCTTATCGTCATGCACAGAAAGGTCCAACGTCAAAGAAGAAGGACGCCGACTACGTTTTCTATGAGCTGACTCGCAGCATCTGTCCTGAATGCCGAAGAGTCATTGACGCTCAGATAGTTTTGCGGGACAACAAGGTTTTCATGCGCAAGCGCTGCCCGCAATGCGGACCGTTCGAGGCTCTTGTTTACGCTGACGCGGAAGCTTACACAACCCTGAGCCGGTACAACAAGCCAGGAACCATTCCTCTGGAGCGAGGCAGCGAGATACAGCACGGATGTCCTCACGATTGCGGCTTGTGCCCCGATCACCAGCAACACACTTGTCTGGGCATCATCGAAGTGAATAGCGTTTGCAATATGAATTGCCCGCTGTGTTTTTCGGAAGCCCGCCCGGGCTTCAGTCTGACCATGGAAGAAGTCGAACAGATGCTGGACGACTTTGTTCGAACCGAAGGTGCTCCCGAGGTCGTGCAATTCTCAGGCGGCGAACCAACCATCCATCCTCAAATCATCGATTTTGTACGCGCCGCAAAATCACGCGGCATCCCTTTTGTCATGATCAATACCAACGGCAAGCGCATCGCCCGCGACGATCGCTTCCTCGAGCAGTTGAACGAAGTCCGTCCTTCGCTCTATTTCCAATTCGACGGCTTTGATTCGGAAACTTATCGCGTGCTTCGTGGCGAGCCAGACATTCTGGAAGAAAAGATTCGGGCCCTCGACCGTCTGGCTGCGATCGGATTGCATGTCACGCTCGTTCCGGCAGTCGAACGGGGCGTCAACGAGCACGAGATCGGTAAGATCATCGAATTCGCCATCAAGCATCCCGCCGTTGGCGGCATCAACTTCCAGCCTGCATTCCATGCCGGGCGCCATATTAAGCATGACCCAATGACGCGAATGACCATCCCGGATGTGCTGCGGCTGATCGAGGCACAAACGTCAGGGACGTTCATGGTGAGCGACTTCGTTCCTGTCCCCTGCTGCTTTCCGACTTGCAATTCGGTGACTTACGCCTTCATTGACGGTCAAGAGATCACCCCCCTTCCTCGGATCGTCAATGTTCACGACTACCTCGACTACATAACCAATCGTGTGATGCCTGATTTCAATCTTGAAATTAAGGGAGCCTTGGAGGGCCTCTGGTCCTCTTCTTCTGTTGCGGCCTCGCCAAAATCGGTCGGCCAGATGGCGCTCTCCTGCCAAGCTTGCGGGCTTCCGGAGAGTTTGACCGTCGAGGACATCTCCGGGCACATGCTCATGATCATGCTGCAGGATTTCATGGACCCGTGGACTTTCAACCAAAAGAACTTGATGAAATGTTGTAAGGAATTCTTGCTGCCCGGTGGCAAGCAGATACCTTTCTGTGCCTACAACACCATCGGGTATCGCGAGCAGGCACGCGCCCAACTAGAAGCCCTCGAACCCGAGCGCGTTCAGGCCCGCAAAGAAGGTCGCCAGTTTGTTCCCCGGCCGATTACATTCGATTTCCACTCGGTCGACAGCTCGAATGGACATTCCCCCCTGAAGTTAGTTGGCCAAGGAGAGCTATAGACTAGTGATGACGTCGGAAGCCAAAGCCGTCAGTGCAAAAGACCTGAAGCAGTGCTGCGCGCAGCTCTATGAGAGCGATCTCGCCAGAATCTTGCTGGGTGATTCTTTTCATCCAGGGGGTTTGAGGCTCACCGAACGTTTGGGCGAGCTGCTTCGTCTCACGTCCGAAAGTCGCGTCCTCGATGCGGCAAGCGGCAAAGGTACGAGCGCTTTCTTTGTGGCAGAACGTTTTGGGTGCCATGTCGTCGGTCTCGACTACGGCCAGCAAAACGTCACGCAAGCCAACGAACTGGCCGCTGCCAAAGGACTCGCTTCTCTCGTGAGCTTCGAACGCGGTGACGCCGAGCACTTGCATTTTTCTGACGCGTCCTTTGACGCTGTTCTCTGTGAATGCGCTTTCTGCACCTTCCCGGACAAGTCCGCGGGTGCTCGTGAATTCGCTCGCGTTCTACGCCCGGGGGGTCGCGCGGGCATTAGCGATTTGACCCGCGGGGCTGTGCTTCCCGCAGAGTTGCAGGGGGTCCTCGCGTGGATCGCCTGCATTGCGGATGCTCAGCCTATCGAGCATTACGCCGAATACTTGGGTTCTGCGACGCTTGAGATTGAAGCAACGGAACTTCACGATGAGGCGCTGACCGAAATGGTTCAGCAGATCCGTATGAAGCTGCTCAGTGCGGAGGCCCTCGTCGGCCTCAAGAAACTCGTCTTGCCGGGGGTTGACTTCGCATTCGCCAAACAGATGGCTCAAAGTGCCCTCACCGCAATTCAGAAGGGCCAGCTTGGCTACGCTGTTCTGATCGCCGTGAAACCCGGCACGCTACGTTAGGATCTCCCCGACACAAGAGCAAAACCTGAACGAATCTCGTTCACTGCTCCTGGCCCTCCTTCGCTTCAAGCTGCGACTGGATGCAAATGTTCGTCTCGTCGTAGCTCAACAAACCATCGAAGCGCCGGATGATTCGCCCATCCCTCGAAATCAAGATGGAAGTCGGGAAACCGATAAGTCCCCCGAATTTCTGGGTGGTTGCGTCGTTGCCAATCACGACGGGGTAGTTCATAGTTCGGCGCTTTTCACCGACCTTGCACCGCTCGTTCTGAACGAAAGGAGCGACAACGCTTCTGCCTTCGTCGTCCATGGCCACACCCAGTACGGTAAATCCGCGGGCACTGTATTTATCTTGCAGCTCCATGAGCCACGGTATCTCGATTCTGCTAGGGATGCACCAGGTGGCCCAGAAATTTACCAACACCACCTCACCTTTGAATTGGCTCGTGGTCATTCAAGTCCTTCAACATAAAGTCCAACGAAGCCGCCGGTTTATTTAGCTGATTGGTTCTCGTCGTGCGCGCCGAAGGAATGTGCGTGGCCCGATTCGGCAGCAAGGCGAAAGCTACAATTCCTATCAGCGTCGCAAGGATCAATCCAATCCGTTTCACGTAAGACTCCTCACCACTCTGTATCTGACCGCACTAGAGCGAGAATCGATTCAGAAACCACAGCTTTCCTGAAAGCCAGGTCAGCTTGTTCACAAAAATTAGCCCACCGACAACAAAAGGAACGCGCCACTAAAGACCTCCACTGCATGCAGATAACTGCGGAAGCTCTTATAGAAGCTCAGGAACTGGCCGATGCCGAGAGCCGTCAACAGAAATGGGATGGCGAGCCCCGCCGAATAGGCAGCAAGCAGCAGAACCCCACGGGCCACGGTGCCGCTCGCGGCAGCGAGAGCGAGGACCGTCGCCAAAATCGGACCGATGCACGGCGTCCATCCAAATGCAAACGCCAAGCCAAGTAGAAGCCGCTCCACACGCCGGGCTGGGTACTATTGCTGCGGAGATGCACGTCGCGATTCAGCCAACGCGCCATCGCCGGCCCGAGAAAACCAACAATCGACAATGAGAAGAAATGAATGGCGCGGAAACCGGCGAAGAGAGGGCCGCTCTGCAACGCGGCAAAGAATCCGAGCGCGGCGAGCACAATTCCGATTCCCACACCCACGCGAAAACTCAGCTTCGCCAGCCAGCCGATGAGATGAAGCCCAAACAAAAGGATCAAAGCACCCGCAACCGGAGCCAGCAACGCGCGATCCTGTCTAAGGAACTGTCCGACAGCACTCGCCGATGCTCCGAAGGTGATGAACACCGCGGAAAAACCCGCGACGAAGGACAAGGACGGTCCGAATAGACCCGCCCGAGGTTGCTGTCCCTGGCGCAACTGTTCCATGCCGATTCCCGAAAGCATCGAGACGTAGCCGGGCACGAGCGGCAAGACACAAGGTGAGAGAAACGACACCAGCCCGGCTAGAAGTGCTCCCAACATCGAAACGTCAGTCATTCAACCTCCATGAACATGAGCAAACCTTACCGAAGGACTGCGACCTCCATTGGACCGTGTTGGGCCGAGAAAAGATTCTTGGCCATTTCGTCTATCAAGCGCAGCACTCTGCGCAAAAATCATTGTGAAGCCGCGAGTCGGACGCAAGGGACGAGCACTAGCGCGTCCCCTGCACCCATGGCGGTCCGTAACCGGTTTGTCTTAGCTGCCTTCCTTCAACATCTTCACTTCCTGGACTGTGATTGAGGACTTCTCTGGATCGGTTGTGCCCTTCACCTGGATGTAATGTCCTTGATGGTCGGCCACGGTCGAAGGATTCGAAACCGTCCAGATCTTGTTGTCTTCATCTGTCACGATGACTAGTTTGGACCCGTTGGCGACGTGCTGTTTGTTGGAACACTTCTTGTCACCGTGAGCGGCGCACTCCGAATCACTCACCCAGCCTTTCAGGGTTGTGGCCTTGGCCGTCTGACCGGCATAGGCAACGAGACCTAGAACGAAAAGCGATACAAGCAGAGCCACGACTCGTGTTTTCATCGTTTCCTCCATCTCCTTTTACCGGAATCCAGACTAAACGTCTGAAGGGCCCAGAGGGGTGGCGCCCGGCCCCAGCAAGAGAGAGCAAACTGGAGTCAGGAAACCCAAGCCGCACGCGATTCTGAGCCCCCTGGTTACTAAAACGCTGGGCGAGGCGCGTTTTATTCCCTAGCTCAAAAGGAATAAATTAGCTGTTCAGATGAGTTGAATCATAAGAGAGCCCATACTTGCCCCTTAGCTGGATAACTCGGTCCAAGCGCTTTGAGATGGAGGCGCTCCCTCACCTTGGAGCCCTTTATCGAATGGCGCGCCAGTTGGCCGGCCCGGAGGGAGCCGAGGATATCGTGCAGGAGACATTCCTGCGCGCCTGGAAATACTTTGAAACGTACGATTCGGAGACAAATTGCAGAGCGTGGCTCTTCCGCATTTTAAGAAATACATGGATTTCCCGCTGGCGAAAGAGCCGCTTGGAGCTTCCCCTGACCGAGACGGAGGTCGAAACGATTGAGCCTTATTACGACTGGGAAGGGGAGTTCCTAAAAGACGAATTCTCGGCGGACGTGAAGCGCGCACTATCAGACTTGCCGGCAGACTACCGGATGGCCGTCCTCCTCGCCGATGTTGAAGAGTTCAGCTACGAGGAGATCGCGCGCATCATGGAATGCCCGATCGGTACTGTGATGTCGCGTTTGAATCGCGCCCGCCGAATGCTGGTTCGTTTGATCCAGGCCCAGCGTGAAGAAGGGATTGCTGAAAAGACTGCTCCGATACCGGAGCAGACCACGCGGAGAAAACTATGATGGACTGCAAAAGGCTGAGAGAAGTGCTGGATGCTTACGTAGATCGCGAACTCTCGGTGGATGCCACCGCGCAGGCCGAAGCGCATATCGCCGAGTGCAACGCTTGCCGTCGAGCTGTTGAAAGCTTGGCCAGACTCCGCGAAGCGGTCAGGACCGCAGCTGGAAAACCAGAAGTGCCCGTGGAACTCATGGAGCGTGTCCGCAGCTCGGTTTCACCTAGATGGCATCGGGCCGCGGCCATCCAGGCAATTGCGGCTACGTTGGTTCTTGCGGGAGTATTGACGCTTTTCGTTCCGAGCGTTCGCGGTGCGGCAGCCACCGCGCTGGACTTCCTATCCTTAAAGCTCGACGACACCCGTCAAGTTGAGCTGGAAGGAAAGCTGATTTGCCGGGACTGCCAACTGGAAAAACAATACGGTTACCATGCCATGTGTCCACTAACTGGACATCACGGTTGGCTTCAAACGAGCGATGGGCGGCTCTGGGGTATCCTCGAAGGAAACGCCTCTCAGGAACTCATTCACAATTCGAAGCTGTTAGGGCGAAGAGTGAAAATCCATGGCCGCATCTTTCGGAAGGCCGGCTCGATTGAAGTGAGCGGGTACGAATTGCTCTAAGGAGTTTCTACGAGCAGCGGGCCCTCGCTTTGGGCTGAAAATGATCGTTGAGAGGGGGCTCGAGATTGCCCAAACAGCATAAACCATCGAAGCTGCTTCATGCCTGCGTAGCGCTCCTCATCCTCGCGTCTGCTATGAAAGCTGCCGGACAGGCTTCTGACCGCTCCAACGTCTCCGCACAGTACCAGAGTAGGCAGTCGCCTGAGCCTCGAGCGGGAACGCGACAATACGCCTACACCAACCGACTCATTCATGCGAAGAGTCCCTACCTTCTCTTGCATGCCCACAATCCAGTAGATTGGTATGCGTGGGGCGATGAGGCCTTCGAAAAAGCGCGCAAGGAAAATAAACCAATCTTTCTCTCCATTGGCTACTTTACCTGCCATTGGTGTCACGTCATGGAGAAAGAATCCTATTCCGATCCCAGTGTTGCTGCCATCCTGAATCAGTATTTCGTTTCTATCAAAGTCGACCGCGAAGAACGGCCCGACATCGACCGCCTGTACATCGCGTATGTCGAAGCTACCACCGGGAGCGCGGGCTGGCCGCTTAACGTGCTACTCACGCCCGACCGCAAACCTTTCTTCGGCGGCACGTACTTTTCGCCGGAGCAGCTCAAATCGCTCTTGCAAAAGGTGGCTGACGCATGGACCGAACAACACGATTCAATCACTCAGACCGCGGGGCGCGCCGCTCAGCAACTCACTGAGATTGTCAGCAAACAGCCTCCTGCCATCGGCGATTTGCAACCCGCCATTCTTGACCAGGCATACAAACAGATTGCGTCGACATACGACGCTGCGAACGGCGGTTTCGGCGGAGCCCCGAAATTTCCGAGGCCCGTCGCGCTGTGTTTTTTGCTTCGTTATTATGCTCGCACCAGTCAACGCGACGCTCTCTCTCTCCGTGCGATGGAGCGCGGCGGCATCCATGATCAGCTCGGTGGCGGTTTTCACCGCTATTCGACCGGTGCGACTTGGCTCGTACCTCATTTCGAGAAGATGCTGTACGACCAGGCACAACTTGCCATCGTTTACACAGAGGCCTACCAAATCACGCACGACCGCTTCTACGCCGACACCACACGAAACATTCTCGATTTTGTGCTTCGGGAGATGCAGCAGCCTCGCGGCGGTTTCGCCTCCGCCGAGGATGCCGACAGCCCAATCGCTTCTGGAGCGACGGAGACCAGTGAGGGTGCGTTCTACGTGTGGACGACCAAAGAGATCGAAAACGTTCTGAGCAAGCAGGACGCAGCCGTCTTTGAATACGCCTATGGAGCCGAATCCAGTGGCAACGTCCCCGTGCAGCAAGACGTCCGTGGAGAAATGAAAGGCAAGAACGTCTTATATGAAGCTCACTCAACGGAGGAAACCGCGAAGAAATTCAGTCTGACTGTTGAACAAACCACACTGAAACTGACCGCAGGACGCAAAGCCCTATTCGAACCGCGCTCTAGCCGCCCGCGGCCCCCTCTCGACGACAAAATTGTCACGGCGTGGAACGGAATGATGATCTCGGCGCTCTCTCGCGCCAGCCAGGCGCTCGATGAACCACGTTATCTGGAACGTGCGCAAGCCACTGCAAAGTTCCTCGAAACCCATCTCTATAGTTCAAAAACCGGCAAGCTTTGGCGCAGCTACCGCGCGGGCGGCCCCAGTGTGGAAGGATTTCTTGACGACTACACCGATCTCATCGGCGGTCTCTTGGACCTTTACCAGGCTGGCTTCGATGTTCACTGGCTGCAATGGGCCGTTTCACTGCAAGAAAAACAGAACCAGCTATTCGGCGATGAAAAGGCGGGCGGTTATTTCGACACGGGCTCTTCGGATCCTTCGCTTCTCAGCCGCACCCGTGAAGCCTACGACGGCGCCGAACCTTCGCCCAATTCGACGGCCGCCATGAATCTTCTTCGCCTCGCCCAATTCACAGACCGCGCCGAGTGGCGCGATAAAGGCCAAAAAACGTTGTCCGCTTTCGCTGCTCGCCTCCAGTCAGACCCCGAAACAGTACCAGCTCTTGCTTCCGCTCTCGATTTTCGACTCGCTAAAACGAAACAAATACTCATCGCCGGTGATCCCACATCCCAGGACACCCGTGAATTGTTACGGCAGGTCAACACCAGGTTCCTCCCAAACAAAATTCTTCTTCTTGCCGATGGCGGTACCGGACAACAGCAACTTACTCGCTGGTTGCCGTTTGTAGCGGGAGCCCATCGTCTAAGGGAGCGCGCCACGGCATATGTTTGCGAAAACTACGTTTGCAAGCTGCCAACTCCCGATCCAGAAGTGATGGCACGTCTGCTTGAGAGCAGAAATTAGTCTCCCCTTCTGCCTGTCCGATCCAACCGAATTGTCCATGATCCTTGAACGCCCTCAGCTCGCTTGCACACCTGTCCCTCGCCAAAATGACGATCGACTTTGAAATCAGCGGCTTACGCAGGAGGCCTGTAACATTGTTAAAGGGGTGAAGGCTCAGTACTCCCAGAGTTTTGGCAAGGGACAGGAGGGATCCGAAGAATTGAGTCTTCTGAGATTAGGACGGCGCGCTCTATTACATGTTCGAGCTCCCGGATGTTGCCAGGCCATCTATAGCCCATTAAGGCCTTCATAGAATCCCGATCGATCCTGGAGATATTCTTGCCAAATTCAGTCTTGAATCTTTGCACGAAGTAGTGAGCAAGCAGAGGGATATCTTCGGGACGATCTGTCAACGAAGGTACAGTGATCGGAAACACGTTGAGTCTGTAATACAGGTCCGACCGAAATTTGCCTTCGGCGACGAGCTCATCCAGCCTGCGATTGGTAGCAGTGATGACCCTCACATCAACTCGATTCGTGTGAGCTCCACCAAGTCGTTCGAACTCTCGTTCTTGCAGAACGCGCAACAGCTTTGCTTGCGTTTCCAGTGGGAGTTCACCGACTTCGTCGAGGAAGATCGTACCACCGTTCGCTATTTCAAATCGGCCCAGCTTGCGAGTAAGAGCTCCGGTAAACGCCCCCTTTTCGTGGCCGAAGAGCTCGCTCTCCACCAGACCTTGCGGAAGCGCGGCACAATTCACTGTTACCATCGGCTGATTTTTCCTGTCGCTTCTCGCATGAATCGCTCTGGCGATTAACTCCTTGCCGGTACCTGTGTCACCACAAATCAGCACCGTTGTATTGGTCGGAGCGACACGCACAACATCGGCAATTAC
>WNFM01164963.1_pt1 | contig 20839 bp, 22 predicted proteins | sample 5400271 | NCBI WGS metagenome assembly WNFM01 (sample SAMN13153352, study PRJNA577476) | soil metagenome | isolation source: 60 cm saprolite on Douglas fir-dominated hillslope | place: USA:California | collected 2013-09-17
GCGCATGCACTGCGCCCACCGGGTCAGCGCGGGCAGGTCCGCCACTGCCTGGCTCGCCGCTCCCGACGTCTTCGCCTGGATGATCTTCGCGATGAAGTGGTTGCACGCGCCGTAGGCAGCGCTCGTCGCGGCATCGCGCGTCGGCATCTCTATCGAGAGCCCGCTGTGACCGGAAATGTGGAACGGATCGCGTATCTGCACGCCGTGGGCGCGCATGCACCGGGCAAAGTTGACGAAGTCCTCATCGGACTGCGCCACGCTCGGTATCTGAGCCGCGGCGGCTGGCGTGCCGCCGTGCCCGGCCAGGCTGGCCACCGGCGCGCCGCCGGGGCCGGACTGCGTCCCGGATCCCGTCGAGCAGGCCGCGGACCATGCCGCCGCCGCGACGAGCATCAGAACGAGGGCGGGCCACCGCCGGGCGGGCAGACGCCGGCTCGGCGGGCGGTCTTTCGTGAGCGCCGGGGTGGGCGCCGATATGGGCATTGGGGTTCCTCCTCACGACCGGGCGCCGCGCCCGGTCACCCGCAGACATACGCCGCCGGGCATCACGCGGACGTCACACGCGGCGGCGTTGCGGGCCCGGCCAGGCAGGGGGCCGTTATGTAACGGGCCTGGTCGGCGCGGAGGCGTTAGGGAAAATGGGTCAGGTCGCGCGCTGATGTGGGGACCCTGGCGGCGGCCGGATGTGATGCTGGCGTGATGTCCGGTGGGGCACCATGGCCTCATGCGGGTGCTGGTGGTCGAGGATCAGGCCGAGCTGGCGGACGACATCGCCGATGGCCTGCGCGACCAGGGGATCGGCGCGGACGTAGCCTATGACGGGCCGACCGGGATCGAGAAGGCCCTGATGAACTCCTACGATGTGGTGGTCCTGGACCGGGACCTGCCCAGGGTCCACGGAGACGCGGTCTGCGCCACCCTGGTCGGATCCCGCTCGCCGGCGCGCATCCTGATGCTGACCGCGGCCGCCACGGTCGGCGACCGGGTGCAGGGCCTCAACCTCGGCGCCGACGACTACCTGGGCAAGCCGTTCGCGTTCGAGGAACTAGTGGCCAGGGTCCGGTCGCTGGCCCGCCGTGCCCCGGCCGCCGCCCCGGTGACCGTGCGCGGCGACATCGTGTTCGACCGGGCCCGCCGCCGGGTCAGCCGGGCGGGCCGGCCGGTCTCCCTCACCCGCAAGGAGATGGGGATCCTGGAGGAGCTCCTGGTCGCGGACGGCGGCGTGGTCGCCGCCGAGGACCTGCTCGAGCGGGTCTGGGATGAGAACGCCGACCCGTTCACCCGCACGGTCACGGTGACGATCGCCCGGCTGCGGCGCAAGCTGGGCGAGCCCGACCCGATCGAGACCGTGGTCGGCAGCGGCTACCGCCTGCCATGAGCCTGGGCCTGCGCGCGCTGCTGCGCCCGATCCGCCGGTTCTGGCCGCAGAAGGTCAGGACCAGGCTCACGCTGCTGTACGCCGCGCTGTTCTTCGCCGCCGGGTCGGCGCTCCTCGGGCTCACCTACGGGCTGGTGGCCAGCAGCCTGCCTGCGCAGCCCGCGGCCGGGAAGTTCACCCAGCAGGAACTGGACAGGCTGAACCTTGCCTGCAAGCAGCAGACCCGGGCCGGGACCAGCACCAAGACCCCACAACCGCTCCCCAAGCAGCTCCCGCCGGTGTGCAAGCAGGCAGAGGAGGCCTACAACGCCGGAGCCCGCTCGGGCTCGCAGGCCCAGCGCCAGCGGGCGCTGAGCGAGCTCCTGGTGTTCTCCCTGGTCGGGCTGGGAGCCATGACGGTCGCCTCGGGCGGCCTGGGCTGGGTCATGTCCGGCCGCGTGCTCCGGCCGGTGCGGGTGATCACCGAGACCGCCCGCCGGGCGTCCGAGCAGCACCTGGGCGAGCGCCTCGCCCTGACCGGGGCCAGGGACGAGCTGAAGGAGCTGGCCGACACCTTCGACGGCATGCTAGAGCGCCTGGACGCGGCGTTCGCGACCCAGCGCCGGTTCGTCGCCAACGCCTCGCACGAGCTGCGCACGCCGCTGACCATCATGCGCACCGCGATCGACGTGACGCTAGCCAAGCCGTCCCCGACCCAGCAGCAACTGGCGGACATGGCCGTGCGCGTGCGGCGCTCGATCGACCGGGCCGACAGCATGGTCGAGGCCCTGCTCACCCTGGCCGTGAGCGACCAGGGCAAGCTCAGCACCGAGTTCACCGACCTGGCCACCTGGGCCGAGGACGCGATCGACGCCGCCGCGGCGGACATCGACCGCCTGGACCTTCGGGTGGTCGCGAAGCTGGACCCGGCCGAGACGACCGGGGACCCGCAGCTGCTGGAGCGGATGATCTGGAACCTGGTCGACAACGCGGTCCGGCACAACGAGCCCGGCGGCTGGATCAGGCTCCGCACGGGCACCCGGGACGCGGCCGTCTACCTCGAGATCGCCAACAGCGGGCCGTTCATCCCGGACGACGCCGTGCCCTCGCTGTTCGAGCCGTTCCGGCGAATACAGGCACGCACGGGCATCCGCGACGGCGTCGGCCTCGGCCTGTCCATCGCCCGCTCCGTCGTCACCGCCCACCGCGCGACCGTAACGGCCCGCAGCCAGCCCGCCGGCGGCCTCAACATCTCAGTCGTGATCCCCCGCCGCCTCGCCGCGGAACCGAGTCCCCGCCGCCGATAGCCAGCCAGGAAGGACACGTTCTCGAGCAGCCGGGGCGGTTCCCCGTACCACTCCTCGAACGCCCAGGCCCGGAGCGCGGCCACCTCTCCGGTCCACTCCATGACTGCCCGCACCTTAGGCCCAAGTTACGTCGGCGTGTCGCTTGAAAAGGGCGTATGAGCTGGTATGAGCTGCGGAAACACGGTGTTGAGCCATACAAAATGTAGCCAGAAGAATCCAGTGACAACCATCGTGTGGTATCAAAGCTGATCATCACGGACGGCCTGGATGCCGCGCCGGAAAGCGGCATGTAGCCAGAACGCCGACTCGTCCCGCTCATCGTTTGCCCAGTTCAACGCCTGTATCTGCGACCATCGGATCACGTAACTTCGGCTTAGGGTCGAGCGCCTGCCCGGTGCTTTAACGTCGACGACAGTCACGCCGCCATCGGCGTCGGCCAGCAAGACGCCGGGCACATGACGACGCACGCGCGAGCCATCCAGGCCAATGAGCCGGAACGGCTGCGCAGCCATCGCGGTGACTGCTGGGTCGAAGTCAGCCAGCATGATCCTGGCTAGCCGCCGGCTCCCGGCTCACCCAACGGCAAGCCGTAGACATCGTCCGGGACCAGCCCAGCACTGGCACCCACACGCCCTGTGCCGCTACGCGCAATAACGCGGCGTCACCCGGTGGTCGGCATCGGATACTGTCCCGCGCCGGAAGGACTGCAGCCATTCACAGCGAGCAGTGCCGTGGCGGCGCTCCTCGTGACGGGGAAGCTGGGGCAGAGCTTCACCGGCACCCTGCGGCTCACCCACCGCAGTTTCTGGCCGGTCATTGCCAGCACGTGGGAGCCCGGGCCAATCGTCTTTTCACCCCTGGCCCTCCTGGCCCGGTGCTGTATGCCGGGCCGCTGGAGTCCTATCACCAATCCGAAGGCCTGCCCTGGCTGTTCAAGCGCGGGACGGCATCAACTCGGCGGAGACCGGGTAGCGGTGTCTACGCCGGAAGTGAGCGCGCAGAAGTTCCAGTTACGACGCAGCCTGGACGGTCAGGCCAACCTCAAGATCGCCGCGAAGAACGGCGGATATCGCGTGTCCAGCGGTAGGCAGTGGCAATGACAGAGCGTGACGTGCTGACCATGCCAAGCAGTGTCTCGGGCCCGTGCGGGGAAAAGGGTCGGCAGATCTGGCGCAAGAGCGCGGCCTTCTGGCAGCCCGGGAGCACGTAGGAGTTCGACCGGAACGCGTGCGGTCGAGATCGTGGCTCACGCGGTGTTGAGCTCGAGCAGTTCGATAATGATTCGTTGTTCGGCCTTGGCCGCTGCCGAGCCCGTGCCACCGCGCCCGGTTGTCCAGTGAGCGAGGTCGGACGCGGTCGAGCCGCGGTCGTTTGGGAGGCCAGGATCGGCACCGGCGCGCAGGAGCGCCTCGACAGCAGCCGAACACCGGTTTCGGACAGCTCGATGCAGTGGTGTCACACCGCCGGCGGCGGCCGCGTTGGGATCAGCGCCCGCGCCGATGAGATAGACAATGACATCCCGCTGGCGTGCCGGGTTCCAGCTTGGCGACCCGGGGACGCCGATCACCGCCGCGTGTAGCGGTTCGGCGCCCCGCCGGTTTCTGGCCCGGATGCTGGCGCCGCGTCTGAGCAGGTCTCGCGCCATCTCGGGGTCGTAACTGAACCCCGCAGCATGCAACGCGGTGTCGCCTTCGTAGACCTGCGCGAGACGCTCGGCGAGGAAGAACTCCTCGCGTCGCGCCAGCCCGGCCGTCGCTAACGACGGTGTCGCGTTGAGCAGGTCCACAGCGGCCTTGTGGTCGAGGTTCGCGATCGCTACCAGCAACCTCGCGAGGTCCGTTGTGCCAGCCACGGCCAACGCTTCCTCCCTTGCGACCGGATGACGCTGTGCGTGCGAACTGCAGGCCAAGGAAGACCCGGCCGTTTACCGCGACCTTCCCACCCGCACAGACTGCCCGATCGGGAGCGCAGACGTCGACCGGACCAGCCACGTCCGACCCACCCCGATCGGCGGGTACGGGCGCGGCTGCCCCGGGAGACAGATCACGCTCCGAAGTCGGGAGTCAGGCGCTCTGCGCGGACAGCGCCGAGTCCACCAGCCAGCACACCTCGACGATGACCGTGGTGGGGATCAGCAGCGGGCCTTCGGCAGATTCCAGCAGGGCGGCGCAGCGGTCGTGCTGGTTGTCGGAGCGGTCGATCGCCGCGACGACAGGACCGGTGTCGAGCAAGAGGGTCACGCGGGGCGCTTCAGGCGCCCATTCCCAGATCCCGGTGATCGACAGGTGCCGCCTTGCGGCGCCCTGGCCTTCTGGCTCGGCGGCCGGGGCGAGTTCGGGGTCGGAGGCGACGAGCACGCGCAGCCGGTCCGCCTGGCGCGGGTTGAGCCGGTCCACCAGGTGGTGCAGGTCGTCATAGTCGCGAGCCGCCGTCACGGGGAACAGTCTACGGCTCCTGGTATCCGGCCGCTGGGAGCAGTCCGGGCGTGCCGCACGCTCGCCGCGTGGATCAGGCAGGCGAACACGTCGTCTGGCCCGGTCGGTGCCCAGCCTGTCCGGGTCACCGCTGCCAACCAGGCATCCTGAACCGGCCGACGGCATGAACTGCGGTGTCGATCGCACGGCACCGGCACGACCCTCAGATGAGAGCGGTCCTGGCGGTCCGGGGCCCAGCAGTTGGAGATCGAGCTCCTGGTAAATCCCGTGCGCCGGGGGAACCGCCCAAGAACGGCGGTCGCCCGGCTCAGGCTCATCGAACCAACAGTCTCTCCACTCCTCCGCGTACCCGGGGGTCACCTCAGACGCCGGCACCGCAAACAGGTGCGGTCGGCTCCGGCGGGCCCCGGCCCGCCCGGCCTGCTGCCGGCGGCGACGGTCGGGCGGGCGGCCACGGCTTCGCGGACTCATCCAATAATTGTCCCAGCGCTGGCCGGGCACGTCACGCTATAGCCCACAGCCTTAACGTCACTCCGCACTGCTCGGGCAGTCACCTACCGTGAGCGCACGCTGGTCCGTTAACCGCCGATCTGCACGGCCAGGCCGCGGGCCGCCGGCTGCGGCTCAGCTGGTCAGCCCGCTGCGGGGGTCGTCGGCCAGGATGCGCTCGTTGGCGAACCAGTCATCGCGGATCTCGGCCCAGAACTGCTTGATCTGGTGGTTGTACATCATGATTGTGCCGATGCCGGAGAGCACCCATGCGATTCCCGCCCGGATCGCCCACTCAGGGAGCGGCAGCTTCGCGCGCGAGCGGCCCGCGAGCCAGAAGAGGAACACGGCAGCTCCGATGGCCCGCACACCGAAGAACCTCCTGACCTGGTAGCTCTCGGTCCAGGCGCCGCTGACGCACATGTTGGCGATGATCTCGCAGTTGTGGCCGATCAGGTTGTATCTCAGCTTCGGCTGCAGCTTCAGCAGGAATTCGGCGCGTTCGACGGTCTTCCATGGCTCGTCGGCCGGCGGGTGCCAGCCGGTGAACCAGCTGCTGTATCCGTGGCGGACGGCCTCGGCTGTCCCGCCGTTCTCGAAGTCCGCGAGCGAGACCGCATTAATGGCCGTGCCGCGCTTGTTCCGGAGTGTGACGCCGCTGCCGAGCTGGATGACCCGGTCGTCGCTGACGTAGATGCCGTGATGGTAGTAGTCGGGCGGGCGCCATACGTGCAGATGGTTGCCGGGCTGAAATCTGCCGTTCATGCCGAGACGCTACCCGAGGGCGTCGGCCCGGGCCTGAGTAGAAATGCCTAACTCCAGCGGGCCGGGCGCGCTGCCGCATGTCCAGGAGTCGCGCGGCGACGGCTTTCGGCTCGCCGGTGACCATCTGGCCGCCGTCATGCCGGCGGGAGCAGAACTCTTCCGAGCGGGCGAAGTCGCTGACCTCCTCGGGGGGCAGCGGCTCACGCTTCCGCGGCGGAAGTTCTGGATGGTCAGCGCCCAGGCCGCCTCGAACCCAGCGATCGCCCCGTCGTCACCGGCAACCCAGCACCGACATCGCCGAGTACGGTGACCCACCCGGAGCGCGCGGCGTGAACTCCCGGCGGCAGCCGATCGACGGCATCACGCTGCGTGACGGGAGGGTCAGGAAGAACGCTCGCCGAGATGACCCGTACCCGTGATCCCGTGCCCGGATCTCCTGGGGCGGGTCAATCACCTGGTTAGCGGGTCAGGGCTCACGCGGCGGCTGTAGGCGCTGGCCGCGGCCCGGTCGTTGCACTGGTCGCAGCAGTAGCGGCGGGTGCGGGCGCGGCTGCGGTCCACGTAGACACAGGTGCACGGGTCGGCCTGGCACACGCCGGTCCGCACGGTGCCGTGCCGGATCAGCTGCGCCGACAAGACGGTGAGCAGCCGGGCGCGCAGTGCGTGCATGCCCCGCTGTCCGGCGCCCCAGTCCCAGCGGACGGCGCCGTCCTCGGCGGTGAGCCGGGCGGGGATGGCGGCGTCGCGCAGGAGCGGGTCCAGGACGGCCACCGCCGCTGCGGCGGACTCGGCCGCGAAGACCGGCTTGATCCCGTCGCGGAGCGCGCGTAGCTCGGCCAGGTCGCCCGGACCCAGCTGCCCGGCCAGCGCGTCCTCGTCGGCGTCGCGCAGGATCTGCTGGTAGGCGCCCACGTCGGTCAGCCGGTCGGGCGGGCTGGCCAGCACCCAGTAGGTGTTGACCAGCTTGACCGCGAGGTCGAGGTCACGGTCGGCGCGATCCATGCCTGCCTCCACGTCAGTTCCTTTCCCGCGAATACTACTTGCCGCCTCCAGTCTTCAGTAACTATTATAGAAACACTACTGACGAGACTGGAGGGTGAGACGATGGCCAGCCAACTCCGGTTCCCCGCGCCGCCCCGTGAGCGCCCGCCGGCCGTGCAGCGCCGTCGCGCGCTCGCCCCCTGGGCGCTGGCCACGGCGGTGCTCACCGGCCAGGGCATGGCCTCTCTCGACGCGGCGATCGTCAACGTGGCGGGCCCGGCGATCCAGCGCGACCTGCACCTGTCGGGCGCCGCGCTCCAGCTCGCGATCTACTCCTACCTGCTGGTGTACGCGGTCGCCGTGGTCACCGGCGCGCGGCTGGGCGGGCGGTACGGGTTCGGGCGCCTGTTCGGCTACGGCATCGCGATCTTCACGGTGAGCTCGCTGGCCTGCGGGCTGGCGGTGAGCCCGGTCATGCTGGTGGCGGCCCGCGCCGCCCAGGGGCTGGGCGCCGCCCTCCTGGTCCCGCAGGTGCTGTCCCTGCTGCAGGTCACCTTCGACGGCGAGCGCCGGCGGCGCGCCCTGTCGCTGTACGGGATGGTCCTCGCCGTCGGCGTCGCCGCCGGGCAGGTGCTCGGCGGCGTCCTGGTCAGCGCAAACCTGCTGGGCACGGGATGGCGGCCGGTCTTCCTGGTGAACGTGCCGGCCGGCCTCGCGGTCCTCGCCTTCGCCGGGCGGCTGCCGGTCGGCGGCAAAGGCGAGGCCGGCCGCGAGCGGCTCGACCTGGCCGGCGCGGGGTGGCTCGGCGCCGCGATCCTGGCGCTGGTCGTCCCGCTGACGTTCGGCGCGAGCGCGGGCTGGCCGGCCTGGTCCTGGCCGGTGGCGGCGGCGGGAGTCGCGGCCCTGGCGGTGTTCGCCCGGCACGAGCGCGCCCTCGCGACGGCCGGCCGCGAGCCGCTGATCGACCCGGCGCTGCTAGCCCGGCCGGGCATCCGCCGCGGCCTGGCCGGCATCTTCACCCTGCATGCCAGCTACGGCGGACTGCTGTTCACGACCGCGGTGTACCTGCAAGACGCCCTGCACGACAGCCCGCTCGGCTCCGGGCTCACCTTCGCCGGCTACGCGGCCGGGTTCGCCACCGCGTCGGTCACCTGGACCAGGGTTCCGTCCCGATGGCAGCCGCGGCTCCCGCAGGCCGCGTTCGCCGTGTTCGCCGCGGTGACCGGCCTGCTCGCATGGCTGACCCGCGGCGGCGGGTGGCCCTGGCAGGCGACCGTGCTGCTCGTCATCGCGGGCGCCGCGCACGGCACCGGCTTCGACACGATCGTCCACCGCACCGCCTCAGGCGTCCCGGCCGCGCTGACCGACGCGTTCAGCGGCGTGCTCGCCACGATCAACCAGCTCCCGATCATCGCCGGCACCGCGATCGCGGGCACCATCTACCTGTCCGCTGCGAGCAGCGGCGCGCTGGCGCCGATGACCGCGGTCCTGATCGCCCTCACCGCCGCCCTGGCACTCACCGGCGCCGGCCCGCTCATTTCAGCCCGGCACGGTCGGCAGCCAGCCGGCCAACCTGAGCCCGCCGAGCCGGGCCTCCATGGCCGATGATCCCAGAGCCCACGCCGATGACCAGGCCTTCACGAGACTTCCACTGAGCTGGCCAGGGCGGCACGCGACCAGGTGACCGCCACGTGCAGCGCCAGGGCAGCCCGTAACGTCGCCGGTCAGCGGCGCCGAGCAGGACCCGGAGAAGGTCCGGGAATGGAAGAAGACCTTCCCGCCGATCCAGGCCACGGCCAGAGCCGCGGGCGGCGTGATCTTCTCCTCCGATGAGGCTTCGGTCCGCACCGACTATCACGCCGGCGCCGCCTGGGCGCCCGTCGGCCAGGCGCCCTTGGTCACCGGCAGCGGCGCCCGACGCTCAGTCACGATGATCTCCGCGGTGAGCGCGGGGGCAGCTGCACATCGAGGTCCTGGAGGACGGCGGCGCGGACACCGGGGACTTCGCCGCCTTCTGCCGCAAGCTCATGTCCGGCGCCGCCCGGCCGGTGTTCCTTGTCCCGGGCAACAGCCGCGTGCACCGCGCCAGGATCGTCCGCCAGTTCGCCGACGACAGCAACGGCAAGCTCCGGCTGTTCTTCCTGCCGCCCTGCTCGCCCGAGCTCAACCCGGTCTAGATGACGTTTCCTCAGTACGAGCTTCGTAGGGCTTCGGCATGAGTCGCGGCCTCCTTTTTCATCGTTTCCTTACGGGCTTTGGTCTGGTGGTGTCTCATCCAGCCAGCGGCGCCGGTTGTGGTAGCCGGCCGGGAGCTGGTGAAGGGCCCGGAGGCGTGCGACCTCGGCCTGGTTCGCGGTGATGATCCAGCGGTAGGGCGGGCGGGTGTCCTGTTGTCCGGTGATCCAGCCGCGTCGCAGCCAGGTGAACAGTGTCGGCACCGGCATCGCGATCTCACGGGCGAGGGTCGCCAGCCACCATTCGTCCGGTCTCAGACATCACCGGCCCGGTGACCCCGCGGCCGCAGCAGACCTGCTCCTGCAAGGACTGGGGACGGCGATGCTCGCCGGCGGCGCGTCCATGCAAGCGCGGGTCCTGGCCAGCCTGGCCACGACGGCCGCCGCAGCCGGCGACCTGCCGCTCGTCGCCGGGCCCTCGGCGCGCTGGATGCCCTCGGCCAGGCCCCGGCCGGCACCGGGGAAACACGACCCGCCGTGCCCGCAAGCCTGGCCGACGCCCTGCAAACCCACGCCTACGCCACCTACGCGGAAGAAGGCCGGGCCGGCGGGATCAACCTGATCGCCACCCTCTACCCACGCTGACCCCCACCGGAAGCACGGCCAACGCGAGCAGGAGCAGCCACCGCGGCGCAGATCTCTCCCGGCAGCTGGGCCAGGCCCAGGGTGGGACCATAACTGGATCATCTGGACGACCTGCGCCCACGGCCAGGCAGCCATCGAACGCGCCCCGAGTCGGCGATCGGCGCGGATTCACGAGGCAGCAACGCTCGCTGTGCCGCTCATCCACCGTGACAGCTGAAACCAACCGGGCATGATCACCACACGGTCCGGGCGACGATTGCAAATAGCCGCCGAGCATGGCCTGCATTTCCTCGAGGCCCTGCGCATGCTCACCGAGGGCCAGCCCCGGATGCCCGCCGTAACCTGATCACGCCGACCGGGTATCCGGCACGTGACCAGTTACAGGCCAACGAACTCATCGGCCGCCTTGGAGTAAGCGGCTGCCTGGTCAAGACAGGTCCCGTTCCCTGGCCTAGCCCTGCTAGCGGAGCGCACACGCGGTCGAACCGACAACAGAGCCGGGCGCTTGCGTCGATCACTAGGCGCCACCCAACGCCGTAGACGATTCGGCGCCGATGTTCGTGAGCCTGTGCACTGCCAGTGGTCACGCGCGGTGGCCGGACCTTGACCGCAAGCCACACACCTAGCCGCCGATCGGCACGTCTCGATGTATCCGCCGGCGACGTCCTCGCGCCGCGCCGAACGGGACGGTCTGCGCGCTGGTGATGACACTGGCCTGGGCGACACGCACGTTGGATACGCGCATGGCCGCCCGGTCCACGGTATGGTTTTCATGTGTCCGAGCGGGAGCGCGGCGCTGGGATACCGCAGGCGCCACTGACAAGCCTGCCGCCGCCGTTCGACCGCCTTACGACCGATGACGCGGCAGTTCTCACCCAGCGCGCCGTCGCGGTCGAATTCTCTGCGGGGAGCTGCATCTTCGAGGCCGGCACGATCGGCGACTGCTGCTTCGTGATCGACTCAGGCGTAGTTCGCATCGATGTCGACCGCAGCGAACTCCCTAGTGACTCCGGGATCGACGATGAGACCGCGCTCGCGTACGTCGAGGCAGGTGAGCTGCTGGGCGAGCTCGCGCTCCTCGATGGACTACCGCGCTCGGCGAGCGCATACGCATACACCGATGTGCGTGCACGCCGGATCGATGCGACTGTCCTCGACGAGTTCACGCGGACACATCCGGTGCTCGCCATCGCCCTCTATTCAGCGATGGGTAGAGCGGCGGCGCTCAGGCTACGGCGGCTGACGAATCGGCTGGCCGTCCCCACTCTGGTGCAGGAGTCCTACGCGGAACGCGACTCGGATGTCGACGGCACCGTCGCCCGCGCGGCTGCTGCGCAGGGCTCGTTTCTGGGTTGGGGCGAGGACATGATCGACGAGCTGCTGCGGTCGATGGCGACCGCGGTCGCGGATCAGGCCGAGGAACTCGCCCGGGCCAACGTTGAGGAGGCAGGTTTCGGCAGCGTCGAGAGCAAGATCGCAAAGATTCGCATGTTCAGCCTCGGCACCTACTCGTTTCTCGCGGGCCGCCGCGCTGCAGGGGCCGTTGCAACCGATCCAGGTCTTGGGCTGACAGAGCTCGCTGCCCCGGTCGGGGTCGTCTTTGGACTGGTACCGGTGACCAATCCGGTTTCGACCTTCGTCTTCAAGGCGCTGATCTGCGTAAAGAGCCGGAATGCGCTCGTGCTGAGCCCGCACCATAGGGCACGGAACGTCTCGCTGTGTGTAGAGGAACTCCTCCGCGGCGCGCTCGAGGCTCATGGTGCACCAGCGGACCTCATCCAGTGTGTCCGCTCGCGCGCGAGCCGAACGAAGACGGTTCAGTTCATGGAGCACCCAAACGTCGCGCTGGTGCTCGCGACCGGCGGCCAAAAAATGGTCAAAGTGGCCTACAGCTCCGGCACGCCAGCGATCGGGGTCGGTCCTGGCAACGCCCCCACGCTCGTCTGCGCCGATGCCGACCTTCCCTCCACCCTGGGGAAGATCCTTCCCAGCAAGACCTTCGACAATGGCGTGATCTGCGGCTCTGAAAACAACCTAGTCGTCGTCGACGCGATCTACGACGCGTTCGTCGCCGAGGCAGAGCGTCAAGGCGCCGCCGTCCTCTCACTGGAAGAAGCCGCAGCCCTCAGCGCACACCTCATCAACCCCGCAACGAACCGGATCCGAGGGGACATTGTCGGCCAGCCCGCATCATTCGTCGCCCAGCTCGGAGGGATCAAGCGAACGTTCGCGATCGAGCTCGTGATCGTCCCTTCGAGTGATATCGGCCCGGATAATCCCTACGCCCACGAAAAGCTCGCGCCCCTGCTGAGCCTCTTCCGAGTCGCCGACGAAGAGGCCGGCATTATCGCTTGCAAGAGGCTGCTTGCGATCGCAGGCGCCGGCCACACCGCCTCGATCCACACCAGCGACGAGCCCACCATCAGCCGCTTCGCCGAGCAGATCCCCGCGAGCCGAATCCTGGTCAACTCGCCATGCACACAGGGGATCATGGGCATGACCACGGGCCTGATACCCTCCACCACACTTGGCTGCGGCACCTACGGCGGCACCTCCACCACTGACAACGTCACCTACACGCACCTGCTCAACATAAAGCGCCTCGCCCGCTACCTCCCCGAGAAAGCGGCAGCGTCGGCCCACACCGCCGCCGGACCAGCCACTACCATCACCGCACCCACGCAAGCCCACGACGCCACCAGCGCACCACACGCAACCTGAAGACGCGTCCCTTATAAGGCTCTTGGCACCAGCCCGGGGAACTCCAGCGCAACGGTGTCCAGATAGGGGATCGGCCGGCCGGGCTCGGACGGGCACAGCGGCCCGGTGTGGCCAACCTGCAGGCAGAACGGGATACCCAGCTCGAGGAACTCGGCGTACTGAACTGCCTGGTTTCGATCACCTCGATGGAGGAACCCTCAAGGCCGACAGCGTCTGCCACGGCCCTTCGGTCCGGCGTTCGGCGTAATCCGGGTGCAGGCCCTGCTCGCCCGCCCCGGGGATAGGCGCCCGCAGGTCGAGACTCCGCACATGCCAGGGATCTCCCAGCACGAGACTCGCCGCGTCGGCGAGCAGGGGATGCTGATGACAGGGGGGAAAGCCAGGGTCGGCCGGATCGAACTCGGCGACCACGCATGCTTCGGTGGTGTCCAGGCTCGGATCATTCGCCCACGCCGCCACCGTGACCCGCACCAGTCCAGCAGGGACCGCACCACCAGGTAACCCCGGCCGAGAAGGAACTCCCGCTGCCGCGAGCTGAGCTTCGCCTGGGCGGCCACGGACACGACACTCGCTCAGCATTCGCGGCGTTGCAACGCATTTTCGAGAGGCCGCGTCCGCGGCGGCGGTGGTACCTGGTGGCCTGGGATACCGGCAGCACCGCCTATGCGCGCCGGGCGCAGTCTGTTGGGGACTCGGCCAACCTCGCGCCGAACAGGGTGATCTGTGTGTGCAATCCGTGCGCCGAGATAGCTGACCGTTTCCGGCCATGTGAGCCCGAAGGGCACGGCTATCTTCGATCACCCACCCAGGAGCCGAGATGAGAACGTTTCGTGCGCCTGCCGGGCGGTATGCGCTTGCCTATTTCCGCGAACCAGCGAGCGCCGGTCGGCCCGGTGACCCGCCAATACTGCCCTGGCATCCCGGGAAGCGATGCCGACTGCGGGACCTGTTCACCTCTCGTGCGGGACGATCACGACTGGGCATGCCGAGTGCTGGACGACCTCGTGGCTCACCGAGCCCATCAGCAGCCGGGCAAAACCGCCGCCGCCGCGCGCGCCGACCACTACCAGGTCGGCATCTTGCGAAGCATCGACCAGTTCCTTGACCACAAAGCCGTTCACGGCGTGGACATTCACCGAGGCTGGCCTGGCATCGCCCAGCCGGCCGACTGCCTTTTGCGTCATCTCCTCAGCGGCCTGGCGCAGTTTTTCTAGCAGGGGCCTGTCCGCCGGACCGATCACTGGGATGCCGCCCCAGTAGCTCTTCGGCACCTCGTGCACTGCTACGACGGTGAGCGGGGCATGCAGAGCCGCTGCCTGTCTCACCGCCCAGTCAAGTGCGCGCTCGGAGTTAGGTGAGCCATCTACGCCCACAACGATTCCAGGCATTTGCCTGCTCCTTCCCCTTGGGCCACCGCTCCGGCGGCGGCCATGAGTTCCCCGTATCCATGATCGGGCGGCAGGGCCGTCCGCGGTAGGTCGTCAGTTGCAGGGCCCATGGTCCCAGAGAGGGGAGCCAGCAGCCAGGAAGTGCCCCACAGACCCGCAACCGCAGGGCAGTTCCCTGTGAGGGTCGAAAGATGACGCACCGTCAGGGCTCAGAAACTGGTGCATCTGATCGCCGCGCCGCAACTAACCAGTCGGCTGCGCATCCGCTCGTAATCGGCAGCATCGATCTAATACATCGCGATCGCGTCAGAGGTGACTCGCAGCTGATTGTCGCTGACACTGATGACGTTCCGCCACGACATGGCCCCTCCCCCTACGCGCGCAGTCCCGCCGTTCTGGCGCCGTGCCAGGTCGACCGACGTTCACGCCCGTGGCGCGCCGAACAGATGATCTGCGTGCGAGACGCCCGTGGCCGGCAGAGCCCGTCGCCAGCGGGATCAGCTGGCCTGCCGGTAGGGATCGAGGATGGCGGCACGCAGGGTTGCCTACGACGTGCCGAGCGCCGACAGGATGGGCGGCACCATCCCATCGTTCATGGCGACGAGGGCGAGCGCGAGATGTTCCACGCCGATGTAGCTGTCGTGCCGCGCCTTCGCCTCGCGCAGGGACCGCGCCGGGCAGTGGCGTCCCGATTGCTGGTCCTGAGTGAATGCGACATATGACCGAGTGTGCCGGAACATCGTCGGGGGCCGGTTCGATCAGCGAAGCCCCTTGACGCGGTGTCGGCCTCCGCCGGATCTCCCCGCAAGGACGCCGGGAACGACCGCGCACGAGACAACCGCGACATGACGGAACGCAACCAGCGGTTGCCGACGCGAGCGCGCCGGATCCGCCGTTCTGTACGGACGTCGACTCACTGCCAGGCAATACTCGGGCGATCCAGATCTGGTCGTTATGGCGTGTGGCTCGCGGCGTTTGTGCTCGGCGCGCAGGGCCGCGTCAATGGCGTCTCGGTGCTGCTTGCTCATGTCTCATCCTCCTAGGGTTCAGGGGTCAGGATGGTCTTGCCGGGCAGCCGCCCGGCGACGGCCTGGTCGTGGACGGCGGCCAGGCCGGTCAGCGGCCGCCGCTGGGCGACGTCGATGTGCAGCTCTCCGGCGTCGACGCGGGCGACCAGTTCGGCGAGCTGGGCGGCGTCGCTGCGCGCGAAGACGGATACCACCCGGACCCCGCGCCCGGCGTCGTGGAGGTCGGGGAAGGTGGTGCTGACGAAGGCGCCGCCGTCGGCGGTCAGGCCCGCCAGCTGCGCGGTCTCTTCCGGGCTGGTACGCACCAGGTTCAGCACCACGTCGAACTGCTGCCCGGCCACCGCCTGCGGGAGCGGGGTGGCGGTGTGGTCGATGATCCGGTCCGCGCCGTAGGAGCGGATGCGGCCGGTGCTGCGCGCGCTGGCGGTCGCGGTCACGGTGGCGCCGGCCTGCCTGGCGAGCTGGACGGCGTACCCGCCGACTGCGCCGCCCGCTCCGTTGACCAGGATGCTCTGCCCCGCCTTCAGGCCGGCGTGCTCGAACAGCGACTGCCAGGCCGTCAGGCCCACCGAGGGCAGCACCGCGGCGTCGGCCAGGTCGACTGACCGAGGAGCCGCGGCCAGCGCCCCGGCGGCCGCGGCGACATACTCGGCGGCCGCGCCGGGGGCGGTCATCGGCAAGAACGCCACCACCGCGTCCCCGGCGCTCCAGTCGTTCACGCCCTCGCCGGCCTCGGTGATGACACCGGCCACGTCGTAGTTCGGGATATGCGGGAGGGCCACCGGGAACACCTGCTGCACGAAGCCGGCGCGGATCGCGACGTCCAGCGGGTTGAACGCGGCGCTGGCTACCTTCACCACCACCTGCCCCGTACCCGCCGCCGGGCGGTCGGCGTCCTCGTAGACCAGGACACCGCTGTCGCCGTAGGAGTGGTAACGCACTGCCTTCATGATCTCTCCTCAGGTCCGATGCTTCGAAGTTGAAGCACATGACGACTGTAACCTGCTTCGACTTCGAAGCAATACCCCTTAGCAGGTGATGCTCGTCACAATGCTTGGAATTCGAAACAGGTACGGTGGTGGGATGATCGACCCCGACCCGGACCCCGGCACCGGCGGCGGCGCTGGCATTGCTGGCATCCAGGCGCTCGATCCCCAGCAGCTGGGCGCCTACTTCGTGCTCACCGAAGCCGTCAGCCTGCTCCAGTACCAAGTCGAACAGCAGCTACGTGCCGAAGGCGACCTCAGCTACGTGCAGTTCCAGCTCCTGGCCCGCCTCGCCGACGCGCACGGCTCACTGACCATGACGCAGCTGGCCGACGGCGTCGTCTACAGCCGAAGCGGCCTAACCTACCAGGCCGGCCTGCTGGAAAAGGCCGGCCTCATCACCCGCGGCCCCAGCCCCGACGACGAACGCGCCACCCTGGTCACCATCACCGGCAACGGCCGCGCCCTCGTCAACCGCGTCCTGCCCGGTCACGTCCAGGTCATCCGCCGCCTGCTGTTCGACCCCCTGACCCACGACGACCTGCACCACCTCGGCGACATCATGACCCGCGTCCGCGACCACATGCGCGCCCGGCCACCCCGCTCCGCCAGGCTCAGGGTGAGGACACGCAACCGTGCCTCACCCTGACAGCGCCGGGCAACCGGCACACGCAAAGAACAAGCACCTCTCTACACTTGAAACCGCGCATGGGGGCTTGCTTGAGCCGTGTGCGCCGATGAGGCGCACACACGGTTTAGGTGACACTTTGTAACTAGCGCCGGTCGGCGCCAGCGCGCAAGTATCCGCCGATAGGCGCGGCTTTCCGGATTCTGTCTTCCGCCGCCCAAGCGCGCCAGAATGGGTGCTCTGCGCCGCGTGCTAGGCAACGAATCCAGGATCGCGGAACGGGCTGTGGCTGGCTAGGGTCCGTCAGGCAGGCAATGTCGGCGGGAGGAAGGCGAACATGACACAGCCAGCAGTTCCAGACTCCGCTGACTGGCAGCGCCGCTGGTCCATCGATGCCGGAAGTGTGACGCTCCAGCCGGTCACTCGCCGCATCGCTCAAGACGTGCTCGACGGCGGGCCGATCACGCGCACGTTTGAGGAAGGCTCCCTGCACGACCGGATCCCCCAGGCCATGGGCATTGCCATCCGCGACATCGACTCTGGCGCGGCCGCCGTCCTGCCGACCGTCTGGCTCATCGTCCGCCGTGCTGATAAACGGATCCTCGGCGATCTGGGGACCCACGGCCCGCCCGACAGCGAGGGCTGCGTCGAGATCGGCTACAGCCTCGCCCCGTCCGCGCGAGGCAAGGGCATCGGCACCGCCGCCGTGGCCGCCTTCGTCGGGCGCCCGGCGACAGTGCCGGGAATCCGCCGGCTTACCGCGGTCACCGGTGTCCAGAACATCGCTTCCCGGCGCCTGCTCGAACGCCAGGGGTTCTACATCACGGGTCCGATTCCGGGCACGGACGAGGTGCACTACACACTGGGCCTCAGCTAAATTAGCTGCTCAGGCGATAGGCAGAACCGGTAGCTCTGCGCCCTTTGGCCACAGCTGGTCCGACCTCGGCGGGCAGCGCGTATTCGGCGATCCGGCGCCTTCGTCTCCCTAACAGTCCATTACGCTCAGTGATCCTGCTTCGACACCCACGAGGCGCACACTCCCGCCGTTCTGCGTGGCATTCGGATTGTTTTCGCCGACCCCGTCTTTGGTACCGAACTGGACGTTCGGCGCGCCGTCAAGACAGCCCGGCCTGTTTGCCCGCAGTGGCTGCCTGGGCTGAGCTGGCGGATCGCCGCCTTCGCGCGGGTTACATGGCCCGGAGGGCCTCGGTGGGTGACATGCGGGCGGCACTCAGCGCAGGGAGGAGCCTGGCGGCGGCACGGATGCCGCCTCCCAGGCGAGAGCGGCGCGGCGATGGCCCAGCCTTTGCGGCCCGCCGAGGAGGGCGAGCCAGGATGGCCTCGGCCAGGAACTGGACGCGGATGTGGCTGTTGGTGGCGCCCTTGCAGGGAGGTGCGGCTGGCTAGAAGTCCATGTCACCGCCACCGGGGGCGGCGGGTGCCTTTTCCTTCTCCGGCTGGCCGGCGATCGCTACCTCGGTGGTGAGGAACAGGCCGGCGAAGCACCGACGCGCTGTATGGCAATCTGCGGGCCTGAGTCGTCTGGACGTCCCAACACCTGCAAGGCGGACGAGATCGGCTCCCGAGAGCCAGTGTTTATTTCGGCGGGCGCCGGGGATTGTTGGTGGTCATGGTTGTCGCTGCGTTAGTGGTGGCGATCGTCTCGGCCGCGATCTGCGCCGCGTCCGTGCTGTACGCCCGCCGGTCAGCGGTCGCCGCCAATACGTCCGCGGGCTCGGCCGCGATCACGGCGCGCCTTGACACGGACCGTCGGCATGCTGAGCTGACGCCGCGCTTCCGCATCACGTGCGGTCCCGAGAACCCCGGAGTCGATACAACGTTCATGTCGATCTACCTGGCCGGCCCGCCGGAACTCGAGCGGCTCGACAAGCTTACCGTCGTGATCCGGGACGACCCGCCGTGGCGGAGTCAGGGCACGCCGCTCGCGGCCGGTCCGACGCGCGAGCAGGTCGCCGAACAGATCTGGGGACGGTACAAGTTCACTCGTGGCGTCGGGCCAGGCGCAGATCCGGCTACCGGCCTTTTCGGCGCTGATAGAACGGGCCGGACATGCCCGGCGGGCGAGATGTTTGTGGGTGAGCGACTTCTGTTCCAGCTCGATCCGACCTGGCCACCGTCGTGGTCTCAGTGGTCGTTGGAGTCGTGGCAAGAGAAGGTTGGGCCGCTGTTACGACTGCGCCTGGAGTGCCACCGGGAAGGGCAAGCTCCGTGGATCCTCCCGTGCGAGGTACTCGTGCAGGACGGCGTCGGCTCAACGGAGGTTCCTGAGCAGTCCAGTCCGTAGGTGGGTCGGTGCCGTGTCGTGCTTGCGGCCGATAGGCGGTCACTGGCTGTGCGGGCGCGACGAGAGGCCCAAAAGAAAGGCGACCACGCTGAGGAGCAGGAAAGCCTGCAGCATCTCCTTGGCGCCAGGCTGCACCAGCTGCGCGGCGACGCCCAGTGATCGCCGACGAACCGGCCATTGCGGAAATAGGCACCGCTGCCCGCATCGTCCCGACGGACGCACCGGAAGCGGACGGCACGCGCGCCTGGAACGAGACGACGTTGGTGCCGGTGACCGTCCCGGGCCGGAAGCGAGCCGGGGATCGGCTGGCCTATGCCGCGGTCGCGGTCGGCGCGGCTGACCTGCTGAGCCGCGCTGTCGTCGGCCGCAGCGCAGTCGACGTGCCCGACAGAGCGCTCGATCCCGAGGGCGGTGATGCACAATGACCGCCGCCGATCCGGGCGGGAACCCTGACCCCGCCGTCCGGAATCCCCTATGGGAGGAATGACAGATGAGAACCGCCAGCTGCCTCGCCTTGATTGCCATTTGGCGCAATTTTCACTTTCGCCGTCACGGCGCACCCCAGCTTCCTGAACCTGCAGATCGCAGGCGTGGTGATCATGGCAACGGGCGTCGCGGGCCTGCCTGCGGAGGGGCCCGCGCGGCCCCGTCGTGGGCCAGGTCGACGAAACCCGCCTCCCCCCGTGCGTCATGCTTAACCCGGGTGCCTCCGCCCACGAAAGCAACGGCGACCAGCCGGGGGATCTGACGATGCGCGCGGCGGCCGGTGAGACGATTCCGGACCTGCCCGCGGACGACCGGACGACCCGGCAGGACAGCGCGGTAGTCGATGATTCGCCGGCCGCAGCCTCGGAGGTCGTGGAGGAATACGTCGAGGAGTGACCCCGCGTGAGCACCCCCGGCCACCCTGACCACTCCGAGGGCGCGGCCGCTGTGCGACGAGCGTGCCGAGGCGCGCTTCGCCGAGCACCCGTCCACCTCCGGTACCTTCTTCCCGATTAACTCAGGCGTCGGAGGGTAGCTGGCGACCATGGCTACTAGGCGCATAGCCGGGTACGCAATCCCGGGCTTCGTCGTGTTCTTTGCATGGCTTGTTCTGATCGTCCTTGCCCTCATCGGTTCCGCAAGCCAACTCGTGACCCGCAAATATTCGGCAGGGAGGATCCGGCGCGAGGAGTCATGGCCCTCCCGTCACGCCCTGTAGTTGGCGCTGCCCACTGCCCGGCACACGATATCCGCCCAAATGGACGCCCAGTTGGTGTGCGGCACTAGGCCGGGGGGCTGCCTCCGGCATCCGACCGGGTGGAAGCACACCGCGGGCACGTGTAACGCGCCAGGCGTGCCCGGCGTTTCTCCGTATAGGGCCACATAGTTGCAAGGCCTCTACCCCCGCCGGGTCCCGGCCTGACCCCCCGAAGGCCGGGACCCTTCTTACGCGCCGCGGTCGGCCGCCTAGGCTGCGCCGGGGAGGCTCGCTGTCGCCCACTCCATGGTGGATGTTTCCGGTCAGTGTCTTTCGCGATCTGCGCCCAGTCACGCTTTGAGGCGTACTTGAACGAATTCCGCAGGAGATGAACAATGCAGATCTGCACGATCGTCTTCTCCTACACAGCGCTGACCGCGTCGGGCA
>WNFM01064263.1_pt1 | contig 20835 bp, 17 predicted proteins | sample 5400271 | NCBI WGS metagenome assembly WNFM01 (sample SAMN13153352, study PRJNA577476) | soil metagenome | isolation source: 60 cm saprolite on Douglas fir-dominated hillslope | place: USA:California | collected 2013-09-17
TCTTGCGCGCCGAGATATCGCGCATGAAACCGGCAAAGGTCGACCGGCCGCCGATGTCGAGGTGGCTGAAGGCGATCTCGAGCGGGAACTCGTGCCCGTCGCGATGCAAGCCCACCGTCTCGGTCGCGCGCCAATCCAGCTTCTTCAGTCCCGCCGCGAGGTAGCGGGCCATGCCGCGACGATGTGGCTCGCGCAACCGCTCGGGCTGCAGCATGGCGATTTCCCGGCCCTCCACCTCGGCGGGGGCGTAACCGAACACGTCGCGCAAGGAAGGGTTCGCATACCGGATGCGCATATCCTCGTCCATGAGCACGACCGCGTCCGTCGTGGTTTCCCACAGGAGGCGGTACTTCTCTTCGCTCTCGCGAAGCGCCTCGGCGGCGCGCGCCCGCTCGGTGATGTCCTGCACGATGCCGATGGCCGCCTGGCGGCCGGCCAGCTCGACGAGCTTGCTCTCGACGCTCAGGTGCAGCGTGCGCCCGCGCTTGTCGCGCACGCGGCAATTGGTGGTGATCGAGCCGGTCTGCCCGGCGCGGCGGCGCTCGAAGACCGCGTCGATCAGGGCGTGGTCCTCCTCGATCACGAGGTCGCGCACGGCGAGCCCGGCGAGCTCCGCGAGGGTAAATCCGAGAACTTCGCAGAGCTTCGGGTTCGCGTAGAGGAGCCGATTCCCATCCAGGATGAAGATCCCCACCAGCGACTGCTCGACGAGGGCGCGGTAGTGCGTCTCGGCCTCGCGCAGCAATTCCTGCGCGCGAACCGCGGCAGTCATGTCCTGCGCGATGCCGTAGAGCACGCGACGCCCCTGCAGCTCGAGCACCTTTCCCGCCAGGCTCAGGTGCCTGATGGCGCTGCTCTTGGTGCGAAAACGGTAGGTGGCGGCGAACCCGGTGCGGTCGCCCGATTCGCGCCGGCCGCGGTTCGCGACGAAGCGTGCGTGATCTTCCTTGAGCACCAGGTCGATGGTGTTGATCGTGCGCAGCTCCTGCGCGGTATAGCCCAGGAGCTCGCACATCCTCGGGTTGGCATAAGCGTAGCGGCCGTCCTCGACGATGTAGATTCCGGCGATCGATTGCTCGACCAGCGCGCGGAAGCGGCTTTGCGACTCGTCCAACGCCTCGAGGGTCGCCTTGCGCTCGGTGATGTCTTCCACGAAACCCGCGATCCACTTCGTCGTCCCGCCGGCGTCGGAGATGGAAAACGTGCGGGCGTGACCCCAGCGCAGCGTGCCGTCGGGATGCAGGTAGCGAATCTCGCGGTCCATGCCCCCGGACGGATTGCGGCGGATCTCGTCGAGCACCTTCTCGCGATCCTCGGGATGGATCGCGGCCATGCCTTGCTCGACAGGGCCTCCCACGACGATGCGACGGCCCAGGAGCCGTTCGAGCGCCGCATTGAAGAAGCGGTACGTGCCGCTGCCGACGTCGCGGATGAAGATCCCTTCGGGAAGATAAGCGGCGAAGCGGCGAAACAGCTCCTCGCTTTCACGCAATGCGGCGGTTCGCTCCTGCAGCGTCCTTTCCAGCGCCTCGCCGTCGTCCCGCAAGCGCTTCAGCAGGAAGCTTACCTCGAGCATGTTGCGCACGCGCGCGAGCACTTCGGCGGCGCGTAGCGGCTTCTGGATGAAGTCCCGGGCTCCGGCCTCGAGCGCCCGCTGCACCAGGTCGGGATTGGAGGTGACGGCCAACACCGGAAGGTAGCCGCCCGGGTCGGATCCCTGCAGGCGCTCCATCACTGCGAAGCCGTCCATCCCGGGCATGGCGAGATCAAGGATCACCAGGTCGTGGTGTTCTTCACCGTAGAGCTCGCAGGCATGCATCGGATCGCCTGACGAGACGATCCGTTTGTAGCCCGCGCCCCGGAGGATGTCGGCGATCAGGCGCGCGTGGTCCTCCCGGTCGTCGACGATCAGGATGCTGGCCTCGAAGATCTGTTGCGCAACCGGCATCGTCACCATCCCCCATTATTGCCTGCGAACGGGCACGTCGCGGACTGCTGTCTCCTACCCGCGACTCTCGGGCCGGGGCGTCCGCCGCGCTGTGATGCGAGTCACAGGACGCTGCGCGCGCGCATTTCAACCGCAACGCTCTAGGGTTTTTCGAAGCCCCCGACCGCGCCCTTCCCTGATTTCGCGCGCGGGTCGGCTCGCAGACAATCGCCCACAGGCAGCGCACTGGCACCCGGCGAAGAGAGGGAATTCGTCATGCGGATCAGGGACGGCGGCGGCATCTTGATTGCCCTGGTGATCGTCGGTTGTGCAGCCAGTCCGCCGATCGAGCAGCTGGCGAGCTCCGAGCGCGCCATCGAGGCGGCGCTCGCCGAGGGCGCGGACGCTCTCGCGCCTCGCGAGCTCCAGCTCGCCCGCGGCAAGCTCGACCTGAGCAGGCGCTGGGTTGCCGCCGGGGATCACGAGCCCGCACAGTGGCTGGCCGAGCAGGCGCAAATCGACGCCGAGCTCGCGAGGCTCAAGTCCGCGGCGGCGAAAACCGGCTACGCGGCGGGCCGTTGAGTCACAGCGCGCGCCTTGCCCCCGTCCTGGCGATCCTGGGGCTGGGCGCGTGCGCCTTCGTGCCGACGCCCAATTCCCGCCTTGACGAGGCGCGCATCGCCCTCGAGCGCGCGTCGGCCGATCCGCAGGTGGGCCTGAACGGCGCGGTCGAGCTCGCGAATGCCGCCGAAACGCTGCAGCTCGCCATCACGGCGCACGATACGCTCGACGATCCCGCGCGAGTCGACCACCTCGCCTACCTCGCCAAGCAGCGCGTCGCGATCGCTCGCGAAGCGGCGAGGCTGAGGGTCGCGGCCAACCGGGGCCAGCCGGCCGCGCCAACCGCCGACCCTACCTGCGCGGGTAGGAAATGCCGTGACGACAGCCTCGCCAACGAGAGGCGTATTACAGTCTTCCCGGGTGCACAAAGCACTTCGCGCTGACAACCCGAGAGGCCCATTGCGAGCGATTCCGGCTTTGGTGTTCGCGACTTGCGCCGGCGCGGCTTTCGCCGCCGAGGTTCCAACGACGCGCGAGCTGAGCGAGCTCAGCCTCGACCAGCTCGCCGGCCTCGAGATCACGTCGGTGTCGAAAAAGCCCGAGCGGCTGGCCGATGCGCCGGCGTCGGTCTTCGTCATCACCGCCGAGGACATCCGGCGCTCCGGCGTCACGAGCCTTCCGGAAGCCCTTCGTCTCGCGCCCAACCTGCAGGTCGCCCGCGTGGATTCCAGGACCTATGCGATCAGCGCGCGCGGCTTCAACAATGCGATCGGGAACAAGCTTCTCGTGCTGATCGACGGACGGACGGTCTATTCGCCGCTGTTTTCGGGTGTCTTCTGGGACCAGCAGGATGTGATGCTCGAGGACGTCGAGCGGGTCGAAATCATCAGCGGGCCGGGTGCGACGCAGTGGGGCGCCAATGCCGTCAACGGCGTGATCAACGTCATCACTCGCCGCGCCTCCGATGCGCAGGGCGTACTGCTGGCGGCGAGCGCGGGCGAACGGGAGGACGATTACGCGCTTCGCTACGGCGGCACGATCGGCGACGGCGCCTACCGCATCTATGCAAAGGCATTCGATCGCAACGGCACCAACCGCGCCAACGGCGTGTCCCTAGGCGACCGCTGGCGGCGATCCCAGGCGGGGTTTCGCGCCGATTGGGGAACGTCGGCGCAGGGATTCACGCTTCAAGGCGACGCCTACGATGGCAGGGCACACTCGACCGCGGCGGGGACCCCGTCACTCTCGGGAGCGAACCTGCTTGCCCGCTGGAGCCGGCGCTTCGACGGCGAGTCGGCCCTGCGCGTGCAGGCCTATGTGGACAGCGCCGATCGCGACGACCTCACGACTTTTCGCGACAAGATGCTGCTGTCCGACGTCGAGGCGCAATACGACACGCCCTTGGGCGAAGGACACAGGGTAATGTGGGGCGCCGGGTACCGCCTGGCACGCGACCGTACCGAGAAAAGCGTCCTGATCGCGTTCATTCCGGACCGGCGCAAGCTTCATTGGGCGAACGTCTTTGTGCAGGATACGATCGAGCTGAACGAGCGTTTGCATTTGACCGCGGGAGCGAAACTCGAAAGCAACGTCTACACGGGGTGGGAGTTCCTGCCCAGCGCGCGCCTCGCCTGGAAGGCGGACGAGCGCCAGCTGGTATGGGGGGCCTGGTCGCGCGCGGTGCGCGCCCCCGCGCGCCTGGACCGGGAATTCTTCTTCCCCGGAAATCCGCCGTTCTTCATCAAGGGAGGTCCCGACTTCAAGTCGGAGATCGCCACGGTCGCCGAGATCGGATACCGCGCGCAACCAACGGCCTCCACCTCGGTTTCGATCTCCGTGTTTCGCAATGCGTACGACAAGCTGCGAAGCGGGCAGCCGCCGCCCGCGGTGGTGCAAAACATGATCGATGGCCATGCGACGGGGTTCGAAACCTGGGGTAGCTACCAGGCGACGCCCTCATGGCGCCTGAGCGCCGGCCTTGCGACACTCAACCAGCGCCTGCGAATCAAACCGGGCAGCACGGATCCCACGGGTCCGAGCGCCCTCGGCAACGACCCGCGCCACCAGGCGATGCTGCGCTCCTCGGTGAGCCTGCCTGGCGGAGTCGAATTCGACGTGTCGGTTCGCCGCGTCGGCGCCCTGCCCAACCCCGCCGTACCCGCGTACACGGCGGTTGATGCGCGTGTGGGCGTTCGGGTCAGCCGCGAGCTCGAGCTTTCGCTCTCGATCCAAAACGCATTCGATCCCGGGCATCCGGAGTTCAACGCTCCGGCGACCGCGAGCCAGATCGCTCGCAGCGCGTTCTTCAAATTGGTGTGGCGTCCTTGATGTGGGGGCCCAGAAGAGGAAACCCATACGGGATTTCGATGGCTTTTCACCGTGCGCTGGTACTCGCGTTGCTGATCTCGGCGCCCGTCTGCGAGGCAGCCGCCGATGACTCCGCGCTCGCCATTCAGCGGATCAAAGCCGCATTCCTGTACAAGTTCGCCGCCTACGTGGAATGGCCGCGCGACACGTTCGCCGACGCGGCGAGCCCGATCGTGATCGGCATTTCCGGAGCGGACAGCCTCGCCCTCGAGCTCGAGCAGGCGATCGCCGGACGCGACGTCGCCGGCAGGCCGTTGCGGGTCCGTCGCCTGGCCCGCGGCGAATCGGCAAGCGACTGCTGCCAGATTCTTTTCGTGGGTGCCGGCCAGGAGCGCGCCCGGGCGGCACAGCTGCTGACCGACGCCCAGGGACATCCCGTGCTCACCGTCACCGATGCCAGCGCGGAGCACCCGAAGGGGAGCATCATCAATTTCCTCGCGGCCGAGGACCGCGTCCGGTTCGACATCTCCCGCGAGGCGGCGGAGCGCAACGGCCTGCAGCTTCGTTCCCAGCTTCTCGGCGTCGCCCGCAAGGTCATCTCGCCATGAGAATGCCGTCCATCGCCTTCAAGTCCGTGCGGCAGAAGCTCTTTGCCGGCGTGCTGTTCACCAGCCTCGTGGCGCTCCTCGTCGCGGGGACGAGCCTGTTCCTGTACGACCTACGCAGTTACCGCGCGTCGGTCGCCGCCGATCTCGCCATCCAGGCGAAGGTCGTGGGAAGCGCATCGACGGCCGCTGTCCAGTTCGACGACCCCAAGGTCGCGACGCAGAACCTGGCCTTCCTCAGGGCAGATCCGGACATCCGGGTCGCCGCGATCTATGACCGGAAGGCGAAAATCTTCGCGAGCTATTCGAGGCCCGGCGTTCGCAACGACCCCCCGGTCATCCCTGGCGTGGAGGGTATCGCCATCGACGGCGACCGAATCACGATCTTCCACCGGATCGTCGACGACAAGGAGTTCATAGGGACGGTCTATCTCGAGACGGACCTCCAAATGGGCAAGAGAATCGGCAGTTATGCCGCGATCGCCCTCGCGGTCATCCTCGCCTCGCTGGTGGTTTCCGTGCTCCTGTCCGCGCGCCTCCAGGCGAGCATCACGCGCCCGATCATCCAGATTTCCTCGCTAGCGCGCGAAGTCGTGGACAAGCGCGACTATTCGCTGCGCGCGATGCGGACCACCGACGACGAGATCGGCACCCTCGCGGACGCCTTCAACGAGATGCTCTCCGAGATCCAGCGGCGCACGAGCGCGGTGCGCGAAAGCGAGGCGGCGCTGCGCCGCGCCCAGAGCCTCGCCAAGCTGGCTCACGTCGTCACCGACTCGCAGGGCACGTTCGAGAGATGGTCGGAGACCCTTCCGCAGCTCCTGGGACGCAACGACCAGGACATGCCCCGGGACACCCGCGCCTGGCTCGACGTCGTGCATCCCGAAGACCGAAATCTCTTCCGCTCGAAAGCGATCGAGGCCGGCCGGACCGACCGGCGCACCGTGGTCGAGTACCGGCTGCTGCGCGCCGACGGGTCATGCGCCCACATCCTGCAGGTGTTGGAGCCGATCGAGGATCCTGGCGGCCAGAGACACTGGTTCAACACGCTGCAGGACGTCACCGAACAGAAGAGCGCCGAGGAGGAAGTGCGCCGCCTCAACGCGGACCTCGAGAAGCGGGTGGCGAGGCGTACCGCGCAGCTCGAGGAATCCAACCTGCAGCTGCAAAGCGCCACCCTCGCGAAATCGAATTTCCTGTCGATGATGAGCCACGAGATCAGGACGCCGATGAACGGCGCGCTCGGCATGCTCGAGCTGTTGTCGTTGACCGACCTCGACCCGCAGCAGCGCACCACGCTCGGCATCGTGCGCGATTCGGGCCGCTCGCTGCTCCGGATCATCGACGATATCCTCGACTTCTCCAAGATCGAGGCCGGCAAGCTCGAGATCCGACCCGAAGTCGCCTCCGTCGCCCGCGTCGTCGCGGGAGTGACCGGCATCTATTCGGGCAACGCGAGCAGCAAGGCGCTGACGCTCAGGTCCCACGTCGATCCGCGCATCAGCCCCGCCGTGGTGGTCGATCCCCTGCGGCTGCAGCAGATCCTCAACAACCTCATGAGCAACGCGATCAAGTTCACCTCGAAGGGCTCGATCGAGATCCGCGCCGATCGGGTCGAGCAAAAGGAGGGAGTGGAGGTCGTCCGATTCTCCGTGATCGATACGGGCATCGGCATCTCCGCCGAAGGGCAGGCAGCCCTGTTCCAGCCGTTCGCACAGGCGGGCAGCGGGATCACGCGCACCTTCGGCGGCACCGGGCTCGGGTTATCGATCGGGCAACGGCTCGCCCACCTGATGGGCGGCGCGATCGAGATCGCGAGCGAGCTGGGAAAGGGAACCACCATGTCACTCACCCTGCCCATGCCGATCGCCGATCCCGCGTCGCTTCCGGAACCGCAGGGCGAGAAGGCGCGCGATGTGGTCGCCGAGACGGTGCTCGCGCGCCGCAAGCCGCCGACCGTGGAGCAGGCCGAGAAAGAGGGAACCCTCCTGCTGGTGGTCGACGACCATCCGATCAACCGCATGGTGCTGCTGCGCCAGGTCGGCATGCTGGGCTACGCCTCCGAGGAGGCGGACGACGGCCGCAAGGCGCTCGAGAAATGGAAGTCGGGTCGCTTCGGACTCGTGATCACGGACTGCAACATGCCGGAGATGGACGGCTACGAGCTCGCACGCACCATTCGCGCCATCGAGCAGGCCGAAGGCCGCGAGCACACCCTGATCATCGCGTGCACCGCGAACGCGCTGAGGGGCGAGGCCGAGAACTGCTTCGCCGCCGGCATGGACGACTACGTCGCCAAGCCGGTCGAGATCACCACGCTGATGGCAAGGCTCGACCAATGGCTGCCGCTGCCTGGCCGCGCGCAGAAATCGAGCGGCCCGGCCCCGCGCCAGACCCCTGCCCAGCCCATGGAGTCCGCGGCGCCGCCGGTCGATCGATCCATCATCGCCGAGTTCTCGGGCGGCGATGCCGCGCTCGAGCGCGACGTCTTCATGCAATTCCTGCGATCGAACCAGCAGGACGCCGCGGCGCTCAGCCGCGCGCTCAAGGCGCGTGATTTCGAGGCGCTCACGCAGGCGGCCCATCGCATCAAGGGAGCGAGCCGGACGGTGGGCGCGATGGGACTTGGGGAAGCCTGCGCACGCCTCGAAGCGGCGGCGCGGGCGAGCGACTGGCAAGCGGTCAACGCCAGCCTCGAGGCATTTCGCCGGGAGATGACGCGACTCGATGCCTACCTCGAGGCGATGATCGCCCCGGCACGCTGAATCAGTACATGTGCTGCCCGCCGTTGATGGCGATGTTCGCCCCGGTGAGGAAAGCCGCCTCGTCGGAGGCGAGGTAGGCGCAGAGTCCCGCCACCTCGTCGGGCTTGCCGAGCCGGCCCATCGGGATCTGCGGGACGATCTTCGAGTCGAGCACGTCCTTCGGGATCGCGAGCACCATCTTGGTCCCGATGTAGCCCGGCGAGATCGTGTTGACGGTCACGCCCTTCCGGGCGACTTCGAGCGCGAGCGCCTTGGTGAAGCCGTGCATTCCGGCCTTGGCCGCCGAATAATTGGTCTGCCCGAATGCGCCCTTCTGGCCGTTCACGCTCGAGACGTTGATGACGCGCCCCCAGCCGCGCTCGACCATGCCGTCGACCACGGGCTTGGTCACGTTGAAGACGCTGTCTCATCTTCTTGAAGGTCATGTCGCGGGTGATGCCCGCGTTGTTGATGAGGATGTCGATCGGGCCGTGGTCCTTCACCACCTGCGCGATCATCTTCGAGCAGGATTCGAAGTCCATCACGTCGCACGGATAGGCGAAGAACTTGTGCCCGTGACCGGCCATCTCGCTCAACCATTCCCCGTGCTTCGTGTTGCTCGGCGAGTAGGTGACGATCACCTTGATGCCCATGCGGTCGAGCTTCACGCAGATCGCTTCACCGAGCCCGCCCATGCCGCCGGTCACCAGTGCGATTCGCTGTCCCATGTGTTTCTCCTCGGTCGTTCGCGTTGTATCAGGCGCGTTCTTTCGCGTAGCGTCCCGGCGCGGGCTCGATCGCCTTGTGGCTTGCGTCGCCGAGCCTCTTCGGCGCGGGCACCATTGGCCCCGCGTGCGGCTTGAGCCACTTCATCCACTCCGGCCACCAGCTTCCCGGGACTTCCTTGGCCTCGATGAACCATTTCTCCGCGTCCGCGGTGAGTTTTTCGTTCACCCAGTAGCTGCGCTTGTTCTTGGAGGCGGGGTTGATGGTCCCGGCGATGTGGCCGCTCGCCCCGAGCACGAACTTCACCTTGCCGCCAAGGGTGCGCGCGCTCGAATATCCGCCCTTCCACGGCACGATGTGGTCTTCGCGCGCGGAGAAGACGAACGTGGGCAGCTTGATGCGCTTGAGGTCCACGGGCGTGCCCAGCATGGTGAGCGCATCCGGCTGGCAGAGCTTGTTGTCCTGGTAGGTGTTGCGCAGGTAGTACGCGTACATCGGCCCGGGCAGGTTGGTCGCGTCCGAATTCCAGTAGAGCAGGTCGAAGGCCGGCGGCTGCTTGCCTTTCAAATAGTTGTTCACCACGTACGACCAGACGAGATCGTTGGCGCGCAGGCTCGAGAACGCCGTCGCGAGCTCGTTGCCCGGGACGACTCCACCCTTGGCGAGCTGCTTTTCGCGCTTCTCGACGAACTTCCTGTCGATGTAGACGCGAATGTCGCCGACCTCGGAGAATTCCAGCAGCGTCGTGAGGAGCGTGAGGCTTGCCGCCGGGTCCTTGCCCTTCTTTTCGAGCACGGCGAGCGCCGCGGCGAGGAGCGTGCCCCCGATGCAGAAGCCGAGCGCGCTGATGCGCGGCGCCTTGGTGATCTTCCTCGCCTGCTCGAGCGCGTCGATCAGGTCGCGGATGTAGTCGTCCCAGGTGACGTGGGCGTGCTGCTTCTTCACGTTGCGCCACGAGACCATGAACGTGGTGTGCCCTTGCTCGACCGCGTAGCGCACCAGCGAGTTCTCGGGCTGCAGGTCCATGATGTAGAACTTGTTGATGCACGGCGGCACCATCACCAGCGGGTAGGCGTGCACCTTCGCGCTCGTCGGCTGGTACTGGATCAGCTGCATCAGCTCGTTCTCGTACACGACCGAGCCCTTCGACACCGCGATGTTCTTGCCGACTTCGAAGGCCCCCTCGTCGGTCATCGAGATGCGGCCCTTCTCCATGTCGGCGAGGAGATTCCTCATGCCTTCCTGGAGCGTCTCGCCGCGGCTCTCGATCGCCGCCCGGATCGCTTCCGGGTTGGTCGCGAGGTAGTTCGATGGCGCCGCCGCGTCGAGGTACTGGCGCATGAAGAAGCGCATGCGCTGCTTGGTCGGCGCATCGAGGTTCGCCTCCTCCACCGCCTCCATCATCATCTTCGAGGTGAGGAGGTAGGAGTCGCGGAAGTAGCGGAACACGGGCAGCTCGTCCCACTCGGGCGCCGAGAAGCGCTTGTCGCCCATGTGCCGCTGGTGGGCTTCATTTTCCTCGGGCTGCAGCGCCTTCATCCACAGGCCCATCTGCTGCTGCATGTAGCGCCCTTGCAGATCGAGCATCGTCTCGGGCTTGGCCGACATGGCCTCGAGCCACGCCCGGTACGCTTCGGCGAAGCCGGCCATCACCTGCTGGGTGGCGCCCTCCTCCGCACCCGCGGGCTCGCGAGCGTGGTGCGAGGCGGATTCGTGGGGTTCCTGGCGTGTTGCGGTTTTCGGCATGGGAATATTCAGCCCTCGGGGAATAATACCGCGTGGATTACCCAGATGCTGGCGATTCCCAGCGCGATGAAGGTGACCTGGATCAACGAATCGCCGATCGCCGTGCGTTTGTGCAGCCCCGGAATGAGGTCGGCGACCGCGACGTAGATCATGCTGGCGGCGGCGAGCGCGAGGATTTCGGGGATCCAGCCGGTCACCGCCGAAAGGGCGAAGTACGCGACGACCGCCCCCACCACCGCCGCGAGACCTGAAACCACGTTCCACAGGATCGCCTGTGCCCGGCTGAAGCCCGAGTGCAGCAGCACCAGGAAATCGCCGATTTCCTGCGGGATCTCGTGCGCGATGATTGCGAGCGAGGTCACCACGCCAAGCTTCACGTCGGCGAGGAAGGCGCTGGCGATGATCACCCCGTCGGTGAAGTTGTGGAAGGAATCGCCGAAGATGATCATCCACCCCGTGCGGCCGTGGTCGTGGCCGCTGTGGCGCATCTCCTCTTCGGCCTGCGCCTGCTCCTCGGGGCTGTGATGGTGGTGGTGGCGCCACAGGAACAGCTTCTCGAGGATGAAGAAGGCGAGGATGCCCGCGAGCAGGAAGGCCGCGGCGCGCGCGGGGTTGCGCGTCTCGTGGAAGATGTGCGGCAGCAGGTCGAGGAACGCCGCACCCAGGAGCGCGCCCACCGCGAAGCTCACCAGCGTCGGCACCCAATTCGAGCTCACGCGATAGGCGACGAGGGCCGCGAGCGCGAGCGAGAGCAACGTTCCCGCGAGGCAGGCCGCGACGCTGTAGGCGAGGATCGTCATGTGCGCGTCACTCGATCCATATGAACGCGCCCATGCGCCCGCTGCGCTTCTCGCGCCGGTAGGAAAAGAACCGATCGCTTTCGCGGTAGGTGCAGAAGTCGCCACCGCCGATCGCCGCCACCCCGGCGCGCTCGAGCCGCTGCCGCGCGAGGCGATAGAGATCGGCGAAGTACTTCCCGGGCGGATGCGCTTGAAACGCTTCCACGGCGCCCGGGTCCGCCGCGACGAACGCGTCGCGGACCTCGGGACCGACTTCAAAGGCCTCCGGACCGATCGCCGGGCCCATCCACGCAATCGTGCGCGACGCATCGGCGTGCAGCGCCGCGAGCGCGCTCTCGATCACGCCCGCCGCCATGCCGCGCCAACCCGCGTGCGCCACCGCGACCCTGCAGGACTGCGTATCGCAAAGGAAGAGCGGCATGCAGTCGGCCGTGAGCACCGCCGCCACGCGCCCCGGCATGCCCGTGACGGCCGCGTCGGCTTCCGCGATCGCGCCATCGTCGAGGTCGGCGACGCGCGTGCCGTGGATCTGGCGCAGCCAGCGCGGCATCGCCGGCAGGCGCTCGCGCACGATGAGGCGGTTGCGCGTCACGTTGCCGTTGTCGTCGCCGCTGCTGCCGCCCAGGTTCATCGAGGCGTATTCGCCCTGGCTCACGCCGCCGGAGCGCGTGGTGACGAAGGCGCGCACTTTCGCCGGCGCCTCCCAGTCGGGAACGATCCAGTCCGATTGAGCGCCGAGCGCCGCGCGCATCGAATCGGGCCACCTCATTTGCGAAACCCTTGGCTCATTTGCGAGACCTTGGGCTCATTTGCGAACCCGCTCGATGAGGTCGCGAAAGTCCGCCGGCAGCGGCGACTCGAAGGCGACGCGCTTGCCGCCTCGCGGGTGATCGAAGGCGAGCTTCCAGGCGTGCAGCGCCTGGCGCGCGAGCAGCTTCTCGCCGCGCCCCGCGTACACCGGATCGCCTTCGACGGGATGGCCGATGGAGGCGAGGTGCACGCGAATCTGGTGCGTGCGCCCGGTCTCGAGGTCGCATTCGAGCAGCGTGTGCGCGGGAAACGGCTTGCGCACGCGATAGTGCGTCGTCGCCGGCTTGCCGCCCTCGACCACCGCCATGCGCGTGCGATGCACCCGGTGGCGCCCGATGGGAGCGTTGACCGACCCTGCGGCGCCGACCTTGCCCCGCACCAGCGCGAGGTAGGTGCGCTTCACGCTGCGCTCCTGGAGCTGGCGCACGAGGGAGAATTGCGCCGGCTCGTTGCGGGCCACGGCGAGGAGCCCGCTCGTGTCCTTGTCGAGGCGATGGACGATGCCGGCGCGGGCGAGCCGCGCGAGCTCGGGCGCATGGTGCAGCAGCGCGTTGAGGAGCGTTCCCGACCAGTTGCCGCTTCCCGGGTGGACCACCAGCCCGGCGGGCTTGTCGATCACCAGCACGTCGGCGTCTTCGTGGACGACGGCGAGCGCGATCGCCTCGGCGCCGAAGGGGGAATCCTGCTGCCGGGCGGCGAGCGCGACCTCGACCGCCTCGCCGCTCTTCACCTTCAGGCGCGGCGTGGCCGCGTCGCCGTCGACGCGCACGTGGCCCTCGGCGATCAGGCGCGCCAGCCGCGTGCGCGACTCCTCCGGCAGCAGCCGCGCGAGCGCCTGGTCGAGCCGCAACCCGGCGAGCTCGGCCGGAATGGTGAGGCGCACGTTATAATTCGCGCTTCCTCCATCGGTATCCATCCTTCGCGCACCTGACATGATCCGAAGTGTAACGATATTGGCTGGCCTGCTCCTCGCGTTCGCGCTCGGCGGCTGCTCGTTCGGCGACAAGCCCGACGAGAAGAAGGAGTGGACGGCGGCGGACTACTACCGCGCGGCGAAGGAGGAGTTCGACCAGCACTCGTGGGACGCCGCCATCAAGCTCTACGAGCAGCTCGAGTCGAAGTTTCCCTTCGGGCGCTTCGCGCAGCAGGCGCAGCTCGAGGTCGCCTATTGCTACTACAAGCAGGGCGAGACCGCCTCGACCGTGACCGCGCTCGAGAAGTTCGTGAAACTGCACCCCAACCACCAGAACGTCGACTACGCCCTCTACCTCAAGGCGCTCGCCAACTTCCGCGAGGACATCGGGCCGCTCGCGACGCTGGTCGACCAGGACCTGGCCGACCGCGATCCCAAGGCGGCGCGCGAATCCTTCGAGGGCTTCAAGGACCTGGTGACTCGCTACCCCGAGAGCCGCTACGCCCCCGACTCGCGCGACCGCATGGCCTACCTGATCGAGGCGCTCGCGCGCCACGAGATCAAGGTCGCGCGCTACTACCTCTCCCGCGGTGCCTACCTTGCGGCGGCCAATCGCGCGCAGGACGCCGTCACGCGCTTTCCCAACTCGCCCGGCCACCGCGAGGCGCTCGACATCCTGGTCGAGGCCTATGACCGCATGGGAATGACCGAGCTGCGCGACGACGCGCGCAAGGTCCTCGCGCGCAACTTCCCCCGCGACCCCATGGCCGCCCAGGGCCGCAATCGCACCGAGCCCTGGTGGAAGTTCTGGCGCTGAGCGCTATTGCGCCAGCAGCTTGAGCAGCTGCAGCTGGGCGCTCACGGACTTCGCCCGCTTCGCTCGCTTGGCGCGCTTGAAGGTGCCGTCGGGCTGCATGTCCCAGGCCTGCGTGTTGTCGCTCAAGTAGGGCTTGAGGCCCTCGCGCACCACGCGCCGCTTGAGCTTGGGGTCGAGGATCGGGAAGCACAGCTCGATGCGGCGGAAGAAATTGCGGTCCATCCAGTCGGCGCTCGAGAGCAGGACGTGCGTCTGCCCCCCGCCCTTGAACTCGAAGATGCGCGTGTGCTCGAGGAAGCGCCCGACGATCGAGCGCACGCGGATGTTCTCCGAGAGCTTGGGCACCCCGGGGCGTAGAGCGCACACGCCGCGCACCAGCAGGTCCACCTTCACCCCGGCGGACGACGCCTTGTAGAGCGCGTCGATCACCTGCGGCTCGAGGAGCGCGTTCATCTTCGCCACGATGCGCGCGGGCTTTCCCGATTTCGCGATTCGCGTCTCGTTGTCGATCGCTTCGAGCACTCTCTGGTGCAGCGTGAAGGGCGCCTGCCAGACGTGCTTGAGCTTGGACGCCTTGCCCAGGCCCGTGAGCTGCTGGAACACCTCGTTCACGTCGGCGCCGATCTGCTCGCGGCAGGTGAGGAGGTCGAAGTCGGTGTAGAGGCGCGCGGTGCGCGGGTGGTAGTTGCCGGTGCCCAGGTGCACGTAGCGCACCAGCTTGCCTTCCTCGCGCCGCACCACGAGCGTCATCTTGGCGTGCGTCTTGTGGCCGACGACGCCGTAGACCACGTGCGCGCCGACCTCCTCGAGGCGCGCCGCCCAGTTGATGTTCGCCTCCTCGTCGAAGCGCGCCATCAGCTCGACCACCACCGTCACTTCCTTGCCGGCGCGCGCGGCGTCGATGAGCGTCTGCATGATCACCGAGTCGGTGCTGGTGCGATAGACCGTCTGCTTGATCGCCACGACGAGCGGATCCTTCGACGCCTGGCGGATGAAGTCGATCACCGGCGCAAAGGACTGGAACGGCCGGTGCAACAGCACGTCGCTCTTGCGCACCGTCGCGAAGAGGTCGCGCCCCTTCGCGAGCGGCTTCGGCAGCCCGGGGCTGAACGGCGCGTACTCGAGGTCGGGGCGGTTCACCTGCTCGGGAATGCTGATCAGGCGCGCCAGGTTCACGGGGCCCGCGACCTTGTACAGGTCATCGCCCTCGAGCCCGAACTGCGAGAGCAGGAAGCGCGTCATCGAGTCCGGCATGTTGTCGGCGACTTCCAGGCGCACGGCGTCGCCGAAGTGGCGCTGCGGCAATTCGCCCTGCAGCGCCTTCCTCAGGTCCTTCACCTCCTCCTCCTCGACGAAGAGGTCGGAGTTGCGCGTGACGCGGAACTGGTAGCAGCCCTGCACGTTCATGCCGGCGAAGAGCTCGCCCACGTGCGCGTGCAGCACCGAGGTGAGGAAGACGAAGTCGTTGCCCTGGGCGCCGCCCTTGGGCAGCCGGATCACGCGCGGCAGCACGCGCGGGGCCTGCACGATGGCGGCGCGCGAATCGCGCCCGAACGCATCGCGCCCCTCGAGCTCGACCGCGAAGTTGAGGCTCTTGTTGAAGACGCGTGGAAACGGATGCGCCGGGTCGAGGCCGATCGGCGTGAGCACGGGCAGCGTCTCGCGCAGGAAGTAGTCCTTGATCCACTCCTGCTGCGAGGGCGTCCACTCGCCGCGGCGCCTGAAGTGGATTCCCGCCTTCGCGAGCGCCGGAAGGATCTCCTCGTTGAGCAGCCGGTACTGGCGCTCGACGATGCCCTGCGCGCGCGCCGACACCTGGCGGAACACCTCGAGCGGCGAGAGGCCGTCGGGGCCGGTGGTCGCCGCGGCGAGCTTGATCTGCTCCTTCAGCCCCGAGACGCGGATCTCGAAGAACTCGTCGAGGTTGGAGGAGACGATGCACAGGAACCGCAGGCGCTCGAGCAGGGGCACCATGCGGTCTTCGGCTTGCGCGAGCACGCGGCGATTGAATTCGAGCGCCTGCAGCTCGCGATTGAGGAAGTGCTCGTGCGACAGGCGTGCGATTCGGGCGGCCTCGTTTTTAGGCTTCTTGCCCATGACCTTATCGTCGCCTCATGACCGTCTTGTGACAGCGCGGGAACGCGCCCGGAAAGGCGGAGGATGTATGCCATACTCGCCGTCGAGCCACGCCGCTGAAATCGCGCTTCGTCTGACATGGAATATACCACCCTCGGCGCAGTCGACCTGGGCTCCAACAGCTTCCACCTATCCATCGCACGCGTCGACGGCGAGCAGGTCTACCCGCTCGACTCGATCAAGGAAACGGTGCGCCTGGGCAACGGGCTCACCGCCGACAAGCAGCTCGACGCCGAGACGCAGGAGCGCGCGCTCGCCGCGCTCAAGCGCTTCGCCGAGCGCCTCGCCGGAATGCCGCGCGGCGCGGTGCGCGCCGTCGGCACCAACGCGCTGCGCGTCGCGCGCAATGCCGCGCCCTTCCTGCGCCGCGCCGAGGCGACCCTCGGCTTCCCCATCGAGGTCATTCCCGGCCGCGAGGAAGCCCGCCTCATCTACATGGGCGTGGTGCATTCGCTGCCGCTCTCGGGCCAGAATCGCCTGGTGGTCGACATCGGCGGCGGCTCGACGGAATTCATCATCGGCAACAAGTTGCGGCCCAAGGCGATGGAGAGCCTCTACATGGGCTGCGTGAGCTTCACCACGCGCTTCTTCCCCGAGGGCCACATCGAGAAGAAGGCGTTCAAGCAGGCCGAGCTCGCGGCGCGCGAGCAGGTGCAGGCCATCGCCACGCGCTTCGAGAAAACCGGCTGGCGTGAGGCGGTGGGATCGTCGGGAACGGCGCGCTCCATTGCGGAAGTCCTGCAGCAGAACGGCCAGACCGAGCAGGGCATCAGCGCCTCGGGCCTGGCGTGGCTGAAGGATGAGCTCCTCGCCGCGGGCGAATTGCGCAAGCTCTCGCTCGCGGGACTGCGCGAGGACCGGGTGCCGGTCGTGGCGGGCGGCGTCGCGATCATGGCGGGCGTCTTCGCCGAGCTGGGCCTGAAGGGACCTCCTCGGGCGCGTGCACCACCGCGACATCCGCGACGTGACCGTCGACCAGCTCGTGCGCCGCTATCACGTCGACCTCGCGCAATCGCAGCGCGTCGGCGCGCTCGCGCAGGCATTCCTTCGAGGCCTGGATGAGAAAGGCGAGGACCTCGCGCCGCTCGCCCCCTTCCTCGGCTGGGCCGCGAAGCTGCACGAGATCGGCATCTCGATCGCGCAGGGCGCCTACCACAAGCACACCGCCTACATCCTCGCCAATGCCGACATGCCGGGCTTCTCGCGCCAGGAGCAAAGCTGGCTCGCGAACCTGGTGCTCGGGCAGCGCGGCAAGCTCTCGAAGATGCGCCCTGCGTTCGAGGACGACGCCAGGCTCGCCGCGCTCGCCTGCTGCCTGCGCCTCGCGGTGATCTTCTACCGCAGCCGCCGCTCGCTCAAGCTGCCGAAGGTGAAGCTCGCGCGCAAAGGCAAGGGAATGCGCCTCGAGGTTCCGGGAAACTGGCTCGCGGACCACTCCCTCATCGCCCTCGCCCTCGAGGCCGAGCCCGGGCAATGGGATTCGGTCGGCTACTCCTTCGCGCTCGCCGAATGACTATTTCTCTTCGGCTTCCTCGGCGACCGGGTGATCGGTCTCGAGGAGCGCGATGCGCTGGTTGAGCCGGCGCACGTCACGCCGGACCTGCGTGAGCGTAATGTCCCCGAAGAGCGCCTTCACGATCAGCACGATGATGGCGACGAGGAAGATCAGCGTCGGCGGATAGGCGATTCCCAGCAGGCCGCCCAGCGTGTCGACGATGTTGGGCGCGATCCCGAAAAGGAACGAGAGTACGGCGACCGCGATCCAGAACACGCCCTGGCGGATGTAGAGGTGGTCGCGGCGAACGAGGTACAGGATCCCGATCGCGAGACCGATACCCATCACCAGGACCGCGAGGTGGTAGCTTTTCATTTTCTTGTCTGATTCCAGCGCGCCAGGCAGAGCAACGTGGTCTCGGCCATGTAGCGACCTACCGTCCACCAGGAGGAGAACACCCGCGAAGCGCCGCTGCGCCGCGGGTTCATCGCCACCGAGACTTCGGCGATTCCGAGGCCTGCGCGGCGCAACAGCATCAACACGCCGATGTCTTGATAGTCTAGCAAAGTCGCTTCCGGCGACGCGAGCAGGCGGCAGGCGCGCGCGTTGTAGTAGCGGAAACCGGAGGTGAGGTCGTCGAAGCGCAGCCCCGTGAGGAGGCGGAAATACGACCACGCGAGGTGGCGCAGCGCGCTTCCCCGAGTCGCGCACGCCGCGATCACGACGTCCGCGCCCTTCGCCGCCTCGATCAGCTGCGGCAGGTAGGCGGGCTCGTGCTGCCCGTCGGCGTCCATCGTCACCACCGCCGAATAGCCGTGGCGCAGCGCGTAGCGGATGCCGGTCTGGATCGCCCCCCAGGCGCCCTGCCATAACGGTGCGCGCGTGACTTGTGCACCGCATAGACGCGCGATCGCCGCGGTATCGTCGCTGCTTCCATCATCGACCACGAGGATGTCGAATTTGCCTTGCGCGCGTGCCTGCTCGATGACTTCCCCGATGCAAGCCGCCTCGTTGAGCGCGGGAATCACCACCAGCAGGCGATCGGCGACGGAGCGGGCGCGCGGTGGCGCGCTCGGGACGGCGCCGGGAGTGCGCCGCAGCGGGGCATCATCCTTGGCCTTGAGCTTCACCGCGAGCGCGTACACCCAGCCGACGCGGCTCGCGACGATGCCGATATCGAACTCGCGCTCGTAGCGTTCGCGTCCGAGGCGTCCCATGACCTCGCGTTGCTCGGGGTGCGCCGCAAGGCCAATCAACGCCTCGCTCCACGCGCCCGCGTCCCCGGGCGGGACCAGCACCGCGTTCTGCCCGCGCCGCGCCACCCACGACACGCCGCTTCCGGGAACATCGCCGACCACCAGCGGCTTCGAGTAGCGCATCGCTTCCACCAGCACCAGGCCGAAGGCTTCGGTGCGCTCGCGCGAGGGAAGGCAAAGCACGTCGCACGACGCGAGCAGCCTATGCAGGGTCGCATCGTCGACTTCGCCCGCGAGTCGAATGAAGGTAGGATTGCCCGCTTCGGAAAGGACGCGCTCGATCAACGCCCGCTCCTCGCCTTCGCCCACCACGACAAGGCGCTTGTCGCCGTGATGCACCAGCGCGCGCACCAGCGTATCGAATCCCTTGTAATAGGTGAGCCGTCCGACCGCGAGGACGCGCAGCCCCGGTCCGCCCCAGAGCGCGCCGCCGGCGTCCGGCGCAACGTCGGGGAGGCGCTGCGGGTCGACGCCGAGCGGAATCACGTGGCAATTGGGCAGCCATGGCCGCAACGCCTCGCTCGATTCGAGGTAACGCCGCGAGGTCGCGATGATCGCCTCGGCGCGCTCCAGCACCGCGCGCTCGAAGATGCGGTAGTGCGGATAGGCCATTCGCAGCGAGAGCTTGAACCTCGACGGCTCGACGTCCGCGTGCCAGTGCACCACCCACGGCCGCTTGCGCGCCGAGGGCAGCAGCAGCGCCCAGAACGCGCTCGGATTCGGCATGTGGATGTGGATCACGTCGGGCGCGTGCTCGCGGATGGCGCGCGCGAGCCAGAATGGGAACGCCGGGCTCACCGGTGCGAAGATCAGGCGGAACCAGACCGGGCAACGCATCAGCCAGGACGGATCGTCGTGCGGCGCCGTGCGCGCGTCCGCGTGCACCAGGACCGTGACCTCATCGCCCGCGGCGCGCTGGGCGTTCACGAGGTCGGCGAGGAAGCGCTCCATCCCGCCGGGAACGGGCGGGTAGTACTTGCCGATGTGTAGGATCTTCAACTAGTCGCTCACGGCATGGCGCGGATCTTCGCCTGCCACTCGCGCAGGTTCGGATTGTCAGGCCCGATGCGGATGGCGGCGTCGATGTCGGCGATCGCCTCGGCCTTGCGCTTGAGGCCGTAGTTGGCCATCGCCCGCGCGTAGTAGGCGCGCCCGCTGGGGCCTTCCCGCAGGAGTTTGTCGAGCAGCGCGCGCGCCTTCTCGTTCTGGCCGGTCATGACGTAGGCGATACCGAGCAGGGCGCGCCCCTCCTTGTGATTCGGATCGTACTGCAGCAATCGCTCGAGGATCGAGACGGCTTCTTCACGCCTCCCCATCTGAATGCAGATTCGACCCAAGTTGAAGAGCAACAGCTCACGCGTCGGTGAACGCAGCGGCATCCTGTAGGCGGCAACGAATTGATCGTAGGCTTCCGGGATGCGCCCCATCGCCAGCAGCGTCCTGCCGCGCTCGAACGGCAAGTTGGCCTGGTCGTAGCCCTGTTTCTCCGCGCGATCGAAGGCGGCGAGCGCCTGCTGGCCGCGGCCCGCAAGCAGGTGCATCGCGCCAAGGTTGAACGCCCCCATCCCCAGGTCTCCCAGCTCCGCGGAAGCCTCAAAGTCGCGCGCAGCGAGCGCGGGCTGCTCGTTGTCGAGATACGCGTTGCCGCGATTGAGGTATGGGAACCAACGCCCCACCGACCGCGGGTCGTCGGGCAGCTTGTCGATCGCGTCGGTAAAGGCACGTGTGGGCGTGGACATCGAAATCACTCTATCGAGCGCCTGCCAGACCAGGAGGGCGCCGATGCCGAGCCCGACCACCAGCAGCGTTCGGCCCGGGGTGCCGCTCACGAGCAGGAACACCAGGCCCGGCAAGCCGATCGCCCACAGGTAGCTGCGATAGAGAACGAAGGGATCCTGCACCCAGACGGTGGCGAACTCCGTCGCGAAGAGGAGCGCGGGCATGAGAATCGAAATCCCGGCGAGCGCGCGCCAGTCGCGGAAGCGCAGCAAC
>WNFM01287025.1_pt3 | contig 20830 bp, 18 predicted proteins | sample 5400271 | NCBI WGS metagenome assembly WNFM01 (sample SAMN13153352, study PRJNA577476) | soil metagenome | isolation source: 60 cm saprolite on Douglas fir-dominated hillslope | place: USA:California | collected 2013-09-17
AACCGGCCGAGATCCGAGGTCATGAAGAAACCGGGACGAAACTCCTCGCCCGCCGTTTCGGGGTAACTGCCGGCGACCACCGCGGCGCTGCGCACGCAGACCCGCCCCTCTCCCTCCTCGTACCCCGGCAACGTTTGCAGCGTGACCCCCACCCCGTCGAGCGGCCGGCCGACGCAGCCGTCCGGAAGGATGCCCGATGCGGATCGATCGTAGCTGATCCCGCCGCACTCGCTCGCGCCGTAGAAAGTCCGGAGCGGCAGGCCGAAGCGCGTCTTGAAGGCGCGCCCCAGGCGCTCCGCCAGCGGCGCGCCGGCGGAGAAAACGAGACGAAGCCCGCGGTATCTCTTCCCCGGGGCGCCCTGGAGCAGGAGCTCGTGAAGGTACGGCGTGCCGGGATAAACGATCGGCCCCGGTCCGGAGAGCGCCTCATGGAGCAGCGCCGGCAGCGGATGCTCCAGAAGCAGAGGCCGGGTTCCCTGCGTCACGAGCGACATCAACAGATGCACGAAACCGTACGCATGCCCCAGGGGGATCGCCGCCACCAGGGTGTCGTCCGGGGCGATGCCCATCGTGGAGCAGATGTTGCGGGAGTCGGCCAGCAGCTGGTCGACGGTGACGAGAAGGCCGCGCGGCCGGCCGGTCGTGCCCGAGGTGAGGCGGAGGATCGCCGCGCCGGCGGGTGCCGCCGCCCGGTTCCGGGTTGCGCGCCGCGACGGCAGCCAGGCATGCAGCCCCGACAGCGCTTCCCCCGCCGCCTCGCGCCGGCCGTTCGGCGGGTCCGCGGTCCGATCGAGGAGGCAGGCCGCGGGCCGGAAGGTCCTGACGAGATCGGCGATCTCGGGGCGCGACAGGTCGGCGTCGGCCAGGAGCGGCACCAGCCCGAGCTTCCAGAGGGTCGCGATCGCGACCAGATAGGAATCGAGATTACGGGCCGAGAGCAGGACGATGCCGCCCGGCGGCGGGCCGCCGGTCTTGAAGATCCGGAGGAGATCACGCTCGGCGCCGGCGAGACGGCGGCGGAAGCCGGCGAGATCGAGGCGGCGATCGCCCGGCAGCACTCGCAGCACCGGACGGCCCGGCGCGGCGGCCAGGTTCTCGAGGAGCATGTCGTGGAGCCGCCGGGTCTGCATGGACCCCGTCATGGTACCATCCGCGCGACCGTTGACCCTCGTCCCGACGAGGAGACCCGGGGCCTTCAGCCATCTCGGTGACGCCGCGGCGAGCGCGGAGACGAATCGATGCATGACGCCATCGTCATGGGCGGCGGACCCGGCGGGTCGACCGCCGCCAGCCTGCTGGCGCGCGCGGGGCGCGATGTCGCCCTGTACGAGCGCGAGACCTTCCCGCGCTTCCATGTCGGCGAGTCGCTCCTCCCGCACAACATGAGAATCTTCGAGAGGCTCGGCGTCGTCGCGAGCCTGCGGGAGACCTGTATCGAGAAGTGGGGCGTCGAGTTCGTCTCCTCGAGCGGCGAACACCGGCGCCTGTTTCATTTCGACGAGGCGATCGATCCGCGTTATCCGATGTGCTTCCAGGTGAAACGATCCGAGATGGATCGAATGCTGCTGCGCGCCGCCGCCTCGAACGGGGCGCGGGTGCACGAGGGAGCCGCCGTGCGCTCCGCGCGCCGCGCATCCGGGGAGGGCTGGGTCCTCCGCGTGCAGGAAGGGGATGCGACGCGCGAGATCGCCGCCCGCTTCCTGATCGATGCCAGCGGGCGCGATGGGCTCCTGGCGCGGCATCTCGATCTGCGCGCCATGGATCCGCGGCACCGCCGCGCGGCGGTCTTCGCCCACTACCGGAACGTGCCGCGGCGCCAGGGGAGGGATGCGGGGAACATCGTCGTCGTCATGATGCGCGACGGTTGGTTCTGGATGATCCCGTTCGCGGACGGGACGACCAGCGTCGGCGTGGTGGCGGAAGGGATCCGTGTCCGCGAGCAGGGACTCACGCCCGAAGCGACCCTCGACCAGGCGATCGCCCGCTGCCCCGCGGCGCGCCGGCTGATGGAGGGCGCGCCACGGACATCGCCCGTCTACGCGACCAGCGACTGGACCTACGGCTCCCGCCGGCTCGGGGGGGAAGGGTACCTCCTGGTCGGGGACGCCGGAGCGTTCATCGATCCGGTCTTCTCGAGCGGCGTGCTCCTGGCGATGTCCTCCGGAGAGCTGGCCGCCGATCTGCTCGAGGCCGCCCTCAGGACCGGCGATCTGCGCCCGCCATCGTTCCGGGCGTACGAGCCGACCGTCAGGAGGCATGTGCGCGCCTATCGCAGGATGGTCTCCACCTTTTATGGCCCGGCCTTCCCGAGCCTCTGCTTCTATCCCGAGCGCCGTCTGGGCCTGGCGGGGGCGGTGCTCAACCTGCTCGCCGGCGATATGGAGCCCGCCTGGGCGGTCCGCTGGCGTCTGGAGCTGTTCTACCTGATCGCCGCGCTCCATGGCAGACTCAAGATCGGTCCCGTCGTGCCGCTGCACCGCGTATTCGAAGAGAGCGTCGCATGACCCCGGGGCGGCTCAGGAAGGTCGACCTGCACGTTCATACCCACTTCAGCAACTTCCGGCATCTGAAGATTCTGAAGGCGCGCGACTCCTACAACGATCCGCTCCGAGTCTACGAGCGCTGCCGGGAGCTCGGCTGCGACTACGTCGCCCTCACCGATCACGACACCATCGACGGCGCCCTCGATCTGTTGTCGCGCCGTCCGGACCTCGAAGAGACCGTGATCATCGGCGAGGAGGTCGAGAGCCGCTTTCCCGAGACGGGCCAATGGGTCCACGTGAACGTCCTGGGTGTGACCGAGGCGATCCATGCCGACCTGCAGCTGGCCAAGGGGAACGTCCGGGAGCTGGTCGCTTTCCTCCGATCGCGCAACCTTCTTCATGTCCTGAACCATCCGCTGCAGAGCTACCGGATGCAGAAGCGTCCGATGCGCTTCGTGGAGGATGCGCTCGAGCTGTTCACCCATCTGGAGATGGGCAACGGCACCCTCCCGCGGCAGCAGAACCTGGCCGCCGCCGGCATGCTCGAATATGGCCGGCGGATGGGGCTGGCGCGCACCGGAATCGGCGGGAGCGACGCCCACGGAATGCGCCCCCTCGGCACGTACCTGACCCTCGCGCCGGGCGAGGACACGCGCTCCTGGCTCGCCTCCGTGGCCGCGGGGGACTGCTTCGTGACCGGCCGTGAGATCGGCCTCCTCGAGCTGGTCGGTCAGGTGTACGGCATCGTCGGCCGCTATTACGGACAGATCGGAACGCCCGAAGGACGCCGCGGGATGACTTCGCACAACTATCTCGCGGCCGCCGGCTTCGTGCCGATCTGCCTCGCCGGGGCGCCGCTCTTCATGAACCTTCTAAGCTATTTCGGAACGAGCGGACTGAGCCGGCTGGTTCACCGAAGCCTCGGCCGCACCGATCGAGCTTCCGCGGCGCGCCTCGCGACCCCCATCCTGGGAGATGAGCCCGAAGGCTGAGTCATGGCTCGCTCAGAGACCCGGCCCGCCCGAGGCGGGTCGCCGACCAGTGCCATAGGACCACCCCGATGATCCGGAAGGTGTCGGCCCAGAAGCGGTAGTGGCTGGTCGCCTGTCCATCGACGATCGGCAGCCCGATCGGCACCGAGGCGAGCGGCAGCCCCCGGCCGGCCGCCTGCATCAGCGCCTCCATCTCGGCCTGGTACCGGGAGCCGCGCAGCGTGAGGCGCGACAGGAAGCGGGCGTCATAGAGTCGGAAGCCGCTCTGAGAGTCGGGAAGGTCGACGCCGGCGAAGAAGCGCAGCCCGGCGCATGAGAAGCGGTTCATGGCGCGCCGCGCCCGCCGCATGCGCTCGAAGTAGGCGGCCCTGGAGCCGACGATGACGGCGGGACGTTCGCGCCGGAAAAGCTCGATGAAGAGCGGGATGTCATCGGGATCGTGCTGAGCGTCGGCGTCCAGGGTCAGCACCCCCTCGAGAAACGGCGCCGGGCCGCCCCGGCCCCGGTCGGCCAGCAGGGTGGCGAAGCCGGTCCGCAGCGCCGCTCCCTTGCCGAAGTTCGCGGCATGGCGCACCACCCGTGCGCCGGCGGCCCCGGCCTCGGCCGCGGTGGCATCGGATGAACCGTCATCCACCACCAGTACGCGCGGCAGGTGCCGCAGCGCGCCGCGGACGACGGAGCCGACGGTCGAGGCCGCGTTGAACGCCGGGATCACCGCGGCCAGGTCGGCTGTGCCGGAATGCGTGATCGCCGCGGCGGAATCCGTCATGCCCGCGGCAGAAGCCATGATGATCTCGCGGGGACCGGTCATGGCCGAGTCAGGACGAGCCGCGTCTCGACCCGACGAAGTCGACCAGGCTGGGAAGGGTTGCCAGCGCCCGGCGGCCCTCCGCCACGTCGGCGATCGTGATGCCATACTCTTTTTCGAGTCCGACGACCAGCTCGAGCAGATCGATCGAATCGAGGTCGAGCCCGCCGCCGACAAGCTGCGCGTCGTCGCCGATGCCGGCCGGATCGACATGCTCGAGCCGCAGGCGGCGCACGATGAACTGCTTCAATTCCTGGCGCAGCGCGAAGGTATTCTGTTCCATAGGGATGGCGTTCTTATACCAAACGGGAGCGGCTGGTTGCAAGCCGCCCGGGCCTCGCCTAGACTCACGAGCGGACTATTTCCGGCCAGCAGGCGCGCAACGATTCCGATGGAGAGCCGATATGTCCGCACGTCATGCCCCGCCCTTCCGCTTCGTCGATCGGGTCCTCGAACGCGGCGCCGACCGCTGCGTCGTCCTGACCCTGGTCGGCGGGACCGCGGCGTCGCGCGGCACAGGCGGTCCGGAGCGGGCGGAGCTGCCGCTGCCTCTGGTGATCGAGGCGATGGCCCAGGCGGCCCTCCCGCTGCTCGAGGCCGACCCGGACGGGCGTTCCGGGGACGGGACCGGCACCGGCGCGGCGCCCGGCCTCCTGGTCGGATTCGACGGGGCCCGACTCCTCGGCCCGGTCCGACCGGGTGACCGGCTGAAGATCACCGCGCAAATCGTCGCCCGGCTGGGAGACCTGATCCGGTTCCGCGGTCACGCCGAGATCGACGCGGTGCGGGTCGCGGAGGCCGAATTCACGGTCGTCTCCGGAGCGGCCGCAGACGGGATCCGATGAGTCGGCGGGCCGTCATCACCGGCTGCGGAGTCGTCTCCGCTCTCGGATCCGACGCGCGCGCGACCTGGGAGGCTCTGGTCGCGGGACGGGTCGGCATCGGCCCGATCACCCTCTTCGATACCACGCGCGAGCGCACCCACACGGCGGCGGAGATCCAGGGGCTTCCGGAGCTGTCGATCCTGAGCGGGCGGCAGCGGCGCCGCGCCTCGCGAAGCGATCGTATGGCGTTTCTGGCGTCCGGGCAGGCGATCGAGGATGCCGGGCTCGACCTCGAGAGAGTCGATCGCCGCCGCGCCGGGCTGTTGCTCGGCGGCGGAAGCGCGCTGCTCGAAGGAGAGGCCTTCCTGGGCGCCATGCTCGCCGCGGAGAGACGGTCTCCCTCCCGGGCCCTCGGATTCTTCCCCGCCACCTCGGCCGACGCGGTCGCTTCGCATTACGGTCTCTCGGGCGAGGTCGACACGCTGCTCACCGCCTGCTCCTCCGCCACCATCGCCATCGGTCTGGCGGCGATGCGGGTGATGTCGGGCGCCGCCGAGGTGATGCTCGCCGGCGGGGTGGAAACGCTGTCGCGGGCCACCTACTCCGGCTTCAATTCGCTGCGGCTCGTCGATCCCGAACCGTGCCGGCCGTTCGATCGGGATCGGCGCGGTCTGTCCCTGGGAGAATGCGCGGCGATCCTGGTGATCGAGGATCGGGATCGGGCCCGCGCCCGCGGCGCCCGGGTCGTCGCCGAGATCGCCGGCTTCGGCATGGCGGCGGACGCCCACCATATGACCGCGCCCGATCCCGAGGGGGACGGGATCGCGCGCGCCATGCGCGCCGCGCTGCGCGCCGCGGGGATCACGGTCGAGGCGGTCGACCATGTCAACGCGCACGGCACCGGGACGGAGCAGAACGATCGCGCCGAGACGCGCGCCCTCCGGGCGGTGCTCGGGGCCCGCGCCTCGGAAGTCCCGGTCGTGTCGATCAAGGGGATGGTGGGGCATTGCCTCGGCGCGGCCGGAGCGATCGAGGCATTCGCCACGGCGATGGCCCTGCGACACGGCCTGGTGCCGCCGACGGCCGGTCTGCGATACCCCGACCCCGACTGCGACCTCGACCATGTGATCGGGGCGGCCCGCGAGGTCCCGCTGCGATACGCCCTGTCGAACTCGCTCGCCTTCGGCGGCAACAACGCCTCCCTTCTGCTGCGCAGGGCGGACGGATGAGCCGCTCGCCGGGCGGCGTCGTGGTGACCGGGATCGGAGTCGCCGGACCGGGGGGCGCCGGTGTCGATCGATTCCTGACCGCCCTGCGGGGCGGCGTCACGACAGTGGCGCGGCGCGATGCGGGAGAGGGCCGAACGGGCGGGTCCGGTCCGCAATCCCGGCGGGGGCGCTACGCCGCCCTGGTGGAGGACCCGGTCGACGCTGGACAGGTTCCGGCCGCAGCCTGGCGCCGGCTCGACCGGGCCTCACGCCTCGCGGTCGCCGCCGCGGCGGAGGCTCTGGCGATGGCCCGGGTCTCCCCGCCGGAGAGCGCGGAGGTCGGTGTCGTCCTCGGCACCATGTCGGCCGGGTGCGCGCCCCTGCGGCGCCTGCTTGCCACGCTCTTCCGCGAGGGGCCCGACGCGGTGTCGCCGCTCGACTTCCCGTTCACGGTGCACAACGCCGCGGCGGGGCAGTGCGCCATTCTGCACGGGCTCAAGGGGCCGAACCTCACCACCTGCCGGATGGAGGCCTCCGGCCTCGACGCGATTGCGCAGGGGGCGCGGCTGATCGCCGACGGCGTCTGCGAGGCTGTCCTGGCGGGAGGCGTCGACGAAGTCGTCGAACCGATCGTAGAGGGCTGGGATCGTTGGCGCATCACCGCCCGCGGTTGGGGTCGATTCCGGGGGCCGTTCGATCGGGGGCGGAGCGGCTTCGCCCCCGGGGAGGGGGTCTATCTTCTATTACTGGAGAGCCGGGAGAGAGCGCGGCGGAGGGGTGTCGAAGCCCTGGCCGGAGTCGGCGGGGCGGCCGCCGTTCATGCGAGCGGCCCGACCTACGGCTGGCCGTCCGGTCCGGCGCCGGTGTCGTCGGCGATGCGGGGAGCGCTGGAGTCGGCCGGCCTGACGATCGAACGGATCGACGCCCTGTTTGCGAGCGCCAACGGCGCGCGGGTCCTGGACGAGCTCGAGGCGCACGCGATCGATGAGGTCGCGGGCGACGCGCTGCGCCGTCTGCCGGTCACCTCGATCAAAGGAGCGATGGGGGAATCGGGCGCCGCCTCGGCCGGGTCGGCCGTGGCCGCGGTGCTGGCGATTCAGGCAGGGTTCGTGCCGCCGGTCGCCGCGCTGGTCGACTTCGATCCGGCCTTCCGGTTGCGCCCGGTGCGGGGCGAGGCGCTGCGCCGTCCGGTCGCCGCGGCGCTGGTGAACGGTCTCGGGACCGGTGGATCAATCGTCAGCCTGGTCCTGTCCCGCCCCGGCCTCTGAGCTCCGGGCATCTTCCAGGATCCCGATCGATTCGGCGGCCTCCTCCTCGGGAACATAGACGCCGAAGGCGGTGGTGACCGGGATCATCAATCCGGCTCCGTCCCCGAAGCTCGCCTCGGGCTCGATCGGATGCGGCTGGCCGCTGTCGTCGAGATAGGCCAGGATCGGATGGAACCCCGCGCTCTGCAGCAGCCCGTACGCCACCACGGCTTCCTGCCGGAGCGGTTCGATCACCACTTCGCGCGACCCGGCCAGGCGGCGACCGCAGGCCGGGCAGTTGATCTCGCCGTCGCGAAGCGGCGCCCCGCATGACAGGCATTGATTCGTCATGCGACGATGCTACGCCCGGCGCGCTGTGCGGTCAATGCGGCGGGGGCGCGAGGCGGAAGAGGCGCTCGAGGTTCCGCGTGGCCGCCTGGCCGATCGCGCCGGCCGTTTGATGCGTGAGGCCGGCGATCGTCTCGGCCACCAGAACGACGCGAGCCGGCTCGTTGCGCTCGCCCCGGTGCGGGTGCGGGGTGAGGAACGGGGCGTCGGTCTCCGTCAGGATCCGATCGAGCGGGGCGAAGGCGGCCGCCTCGCGCAGCCGGCCGGCGTTCTTGAAGGTCACCGTCCCTGAAAACGACAGGTGGAACCCGAGATCGAGACCGCGCCGCGCCTCTTCGATGCCGCCCGAGAAGCAATGGAAGACCCCTCCGCGCCCGGACGCGCCCTCGTCGCGCAGGATCGCGAACGTGTCCTCCCACGCCTCGCGGGTATGCACCACGATCGGCAGGCCGAGCTCGCGCGCCATGGCGATCTGCGCGCGGAAGACCTCGCGCTGCGCCTCGGGCGGAGAATGGTTGTAATGGTAGTCGAGTCCGATCTCGCCGATCGCCACCGCCTTCGGCTCGGCGGCGGCGGCGCGCAGGTCGCGGGCCACTTCGTCATTCCAGTCCTTGGCCTCGTGCGGATGCAGGCCGGCGGCGAAATGAATGAAATCGTGACGCGCCGCAAGATCGGCGCAGCGCCGCGCGTCGCCGCGGTAGGAAGAGATGGTGATCACGTGGGCCAGGCCCGCCTCGCGACAGCGTTCGATCACCTGCTCGCGATCGGCGTCGAACGCGTCCATCGTCAGGTGCGCGTGGCTGTCGCTCTGGATCGGCATCTCTTTCCGGTCAGCGGACCTTGAACCCCGGCGGGACCGGCTCTTCGGTGGTCAGGATGTACGGCGTGCCGCTGTCGTCCGAGGCCGCGAGCAGCATCCCCTGCGACACGACACCGCGCAGCTTCGCCGGCTTCAGGTTCGCCACCACGATGATGGTCTTGCCGACCAGCGTCTCGGGGGCGTAGCGCGTCGCGATACCCGCCACGATGGTGCGGGTCTCGACGCCGATGTCGACCGTCAACTTCAAAAGCTTGTCGGCCCCCGCCACCTTCTCGGCGGCGAGGACTTTCGCGGTCTTGAGCTGCACCCTGGCGAACTCATCAATGCCGATCGTCCCGTCGGACGCGGGCGCGGCGGCCGCGGCAGGAAGGGAGCCTGCCGCCGGGGCCGCGGCCGGTGCCGTGTCTCCTGCCGAAGCCGCGCCGGTCGCCGCGGCCGCGGGGGCCGGGGAGAGGGAAGGTTTCCGTGTCTCCATCGGGGGCTCCTTGTCGGCCCGCGCCTCGGCGAGATAGCGGGCTTTGTCGATCCGGGGGAAGAGCGATTCGCCGCGCGCGATCGGCGTGCCCGGCTTCAGCTCCCCCCAGGCGAAATGCTCCAGGCTGGCCGCGTTGATGTCGGCCTTGAGGCCGAGACGCTTCCAGATCTCCGCCGCCGAAACCGGCATGACCGGGGTGACCAGCAGGGCGACGATTCGAAGACCCTCGGCGACGCTGTAGAGGACCGAATCGAGCGCCCAGCGGCGTCCAGGGTCCTGGGCCAGCTTCCAGGGCTCGTTCTGCACGATGAACCGGTTGAGAAGCGAGATGAACTCCCAGACCCGCGCCAGCCCGGCGCCGAAGTCGAGGGCCTCGAAGTTTTTGACCAGGCCGGTCCAGGCCTCCCGGGCCGCCGCCTTGAGCGGCTCGTCCTCGCGGAAGCGGGAGTCGACCTTCGGGATCATCCCGGCGGAAAAGTCCTCGATCATCTTGAGGGTCCGGCTGAGGAGGTTCCCCAGGTCGTTCGCCAGATCGGTGTTGACCCGGTCGATGAACGCTTCGTCCGAATAGTTGGCGTCCTGCCCGAAGATCATCTCGCGCAGCAGGAAGTAGCGCATCGGGTCGACCCCGAAGGCGTCGATCATCGGGACCGGATCGACGACGCCGCCCTGCGACTTGGAGATCTTCGCCGCGTCGCGCAGCCACCAGCCGTGCGCCACCACCTTGCGCGGCAGGGGCTCCTCGGCGGAGAGCAGGAAGGCGGGCCAGTAGACCGCGTGAAAGCGCAGGATGTCCTTGCCGACCAGGTGCATGTCGGCGGGCCAGTAGCGGGCGTACAGCTTCCGGTCGGCGCCGTACCCGAGGGCCGTGATGTAGTTGCTGAGCGCGTCGAACCAGACGTACAGCACATGCCGCGGGTCGTCGGGCAGCGGAATCCCCCACGCGAAGCTGCTGCGGCTGATCGAGAGATCCTTGAGCCCCGACGCCACGAAGGCGAGCACCTCGTTGCGGCGCGTCTCGGGAAAGACGAAGTCGGGGTGGTCGCTGTAATGCTTGAGGAGCGGTTCCTGATACTTCGAGAGGCGGAAGAAGTACGACTCCTCCTCCGTCCAGTCGACCTTGTGCCCCTGGTCGGGGCAGCGCCCGTCGACGATCTGGCTTTCAGGGTAAAACGATTCGCAGGACGTGCAGTACCAGCCTTTGTAGGAATCCTTGTAGATGTCGCCGCGCGCCTTGATCTTCTCGTAGAGCTTCACGACCCCGCGCCGGTGGCGATCCTCGGTGGTGCGGATGAAGTCGTCGTGGCTGATCCCGAGGCGTCTCCAGAGCGCCTGGAAGCGCTCCACCACCTGGTCGGCCAGCTGCCGCGGCTGCAGGCCGCGCGCCTGGGCGGCCCGCTCGATCTTCTGTCCGTGCTCGTCGGTCCCGGTCAGGAACCGGACATCCTGCCCGCTCATGCGGCGGAACCGGGCGATGACGTCCGCGACCACGGTCGTATAGGTATGTCCGATGTGCGGCTGGTCGTTGACGTAGTAGATCGGCGTCGTCAGGTAGAATTTGCGCGCCATCAGTCCCGTTCCCAGTAGAGCTTCATGAAGCGGTAGAACTCCGACTCGAAGCTGATGTAGTGGCGGCGGTCGAGCGTCGCTCCCACCGTCGCCCCCCCCTCGAGCAGCCGGAGATACTCCTGGCACATGGCGTCGACGTCCCCCTTGGCGGCGAACGCGCGCATGGTCTTTTCCCCGTGCATCACCGGCCCCCTCAGGCTCGGCTCGCCGCCCGGCTGGGCCGCCAGGTCGAGCGCGCCGGCGGCGACCTCGAGAACCACGCGCAGCATCCGTCCCGCCTTGATCTTGTCGTAGATCACCGCCGCCTCCTCCGGCGCGCCGCCGGCTTGAGGGGCGCGGGCCTCGCGCTCCCCTTGGTGTGCTCGAACGCGTGCGCCGCCGCCTGCTGGACCCGCTTCACCGGCACGTCCGCCTTGAGAGCGGCGGCCCGGCAGTCCTCGTACTCCGGAGTGGCCTGCATCACCTCGCCCCCGTGCCACGACACCTTCATCCGCACCGGCCCCCAGGGGGTGGAGACCGTCTCGATCCGCCGCCCCATCTCGATGCGGCCCATCGGCAGATAGCGGAAGCCGATCGTGGTGGTCTCGCGGAAGATCACGTCGCGGACCTTCTCCAGCCGCGGCTCGGGGCAGATGATCGTCACCAGCGTTCCGGGCCGGTTCTTCTTCATCTGGATCGGGGTGTAGAAGACCTCCAGGGCGCCGGCGTCGAACAGCCGCTCCATCAGATGGCCGTAAATCTGCGGGTTCATGTCGTCGATCGTCGTCTCGATCACGATCACCGTCTCGCGCAGAGCGCCGTCGTCGAGCAGCTCGCCGTACAGGGCGCGCAGCAGGTTCGGATGGTTCGGGATCTCGCGCGACCCTGCGCCGTGCCCGATCGTCTCGAGGCGCATCGACGGGAGCGGGCCGAAGTCGGTCGCGAGCGTGGTCACGATGGCGGCCCCGGTCGGGGTGACCAGCTCCCCCTCGACGGTGGTGGCATAGCACGGTTTCCCCCGCAGCAGCTCGGCCACCGCCGGCGGCGGTATCGGAAAGGTCCCATGCTCCATCGTCACCATGCCGCGCCCGACGTGCAGCGGCGAGGCGACGACGCGCGGCCAGCCGAGCGCCTCCATGCCGATCATCGCGCCGGTGATGTCGATGATCGCGTCGACCGCGCCGACCTCATGCAGGTGCACCTTGGCCTCGGGGATCCGGTGCACCCGGGATTCGGCGCGGACGAGGGCCTCGAAACAGGCGATCGCCCGCGCGCGCACTTTGGAGGACAGACCGCTGGAGGCGAGAAGCTTCCGGATCGCCTCGATGCCCCGCTCCGGCTGCCGGCGACGCGGGTCGAGCTCGACGTCGACCTTCACCCCTCCGAGATGGGCCCGGGTGACGCGTGAAACGTCGAGCGACCAACCTTGCACCGGCAGCTTCTTCAGCTCGCGGCGCAGATGGGCGGGCGCCACGCCCAGGTCGACGAGCGCCCCGAGCACCATGTCCCCGCTGATCCCCGAAAAGCAGTCGAAGTACAGACCGCGCACGCGTCAACCTCCAGTGGAGACGCAGGATACACCAGTTCAGCGCCGCTCCGGAGACAGCTCCTTGCGCAGCACGATCTGCTCCTTGAGGCGGCCGTAGCCGAGACGCTCGTAGAATCGATGCGCCTCGATACGATGCACGCGCGACCGCAACCGCATGGCGCGCAACCCGCGACCGCGGGCCCACTCCTCGGCGGCCCGCATCAGCCGTTGTCCAAAACCCTGGCCCCGGCGCGCCTGATCGACCACCAGGCCGACGATCTCTCCTTCGGGATCGCCGCCGAGGGATCGATAGACCGCCGCATGGACCCACCCCGTCACCGCCCCGTCCGCCTCTTCCGCCACGAACACCGCCTGCCCCTCGTGCCGCATCAGCTCCCCGAGCCGCCCCGAAACCTCCGCCTCCGTCGCCGGATACCCCAGCTGCCCCGACAGCCCCGCCAGCGCGGAAGCATCGGAAGAGCACGCCGGCCGAATCTTCACCCCAGCACTCATGGACTTCCCTCCCAACCTCAAATGATAGCCCCGGACCCGGTCAGCATCCCGCTCCGGTATCTGCAGGAGGCAGTGGTAGGGACCGCCGTGGGAAGCGCCGGGAAGTGGCCTCGCCGGGACGTGAGCGACCGAGCGACGGGGCCCCTCCGCGCGGCTCTTGCGCGGAGGGCGGAGCGAGGCGCGGTCGAGGGGAGGCTCGCGCCAGCGAGCCGGACCCGTGCCCGGCGAGGCCGCTTCCCGGCGCTTCCCGCCGTTGACACCTTCACCGCTTCCCCCATATAGTGCCGAGGCGTTTGGGCCGATTCCGCGACAATTCTTCGGGTGCCTCTCGGGTGAAGCTCGGAGCGCTGTTCCGCACCAAGGGCGTCGATTCCCTCACCGGCGAGGCCGATGCCGGGGGGCAGGGTCTCAAGCGGACCCTCACCGGGCTCGATCTCACCATGCTCGGGATCGGCGCCGTGATCGGCACCGGCATCTTCGCCGCCATCGGCACCGCGACGGCCGGCAATGCCGATCGACCCGGGGCCGGGCCGGCGATCATCCTCTCCTTCATCCTCACCGCCGTCGCCTGCGTCTTTTCGGCGCTCTGCTACGCCGAGTTCGCCGCGATGATCCCGATCGCCGGCAGCGCGTACACCTACGCCTATGCGACCCTGGGGGAGATGATCGCCTGGATCATCGGCTGGGACCTGATCATCGAATACGCGGTCGGCAACATCGCCGTCGCCATCTCCTGGTCGGCCTACTTCAACGACGTGCTGCATCATGCATTCGGCGTGCAGATCCCCGCCTGGCTGGTCACCGACCTGCGCACGGCGCTGCGCACGCCCGACATCGTCGCGGGCGCTCCGCACATCTTCGGCATGCCGATCATCCTGAACCTGCCGGCAGTCGTCATCGTCGCCCTGATCACCTGGGTGCTGGTGGTCGGCGTCAAGGAGAGCGCGGTCTTCAATAACATCATGGTGGCGACCAAAATCGTCATCCTGATCCTGTTCGTCATCGTCGGCTTCAAGTATGTCAAGACCGATCACTTCGTGCCGTTTTTCCCGGGAGGATGGACGGGGGTCCAGGCCGGGGCCGCGATCATCTTCTTCTCGTTCATCGGCTTCGACGCCGTCTCGACCGCGGCCGAGGAATGCCGCAATCCGAAGCGCGACATCCCGATCGGCATCATCGGCTCGCTGGCCATCTGCACGGTCATCTACGTCGGTGTCGCCGTGGTGCTGATCGGCATCATCCCGTACAGCGAGCTGGGGGTGGCCGACCCGCTCGCCAAGGCGCTCTCGTTCATCCACCAGGATTGGGCCGCGGGGGTGGTGTCGTTCGGAGCGGTCGTGGCGATGACGGCGGTCCTGCTGGTCTTCCAGCTCGGCCAGCCGCGCATCTTCTTCTCGATGTCGCGCGATGGTCTGCTGCCGAAGCGTTTCGCCGCCGTCCACCCGCGCTACCGCACCCCGCACGTGACCACGATCTGGACCGGCATCTTCGTCGCCTTCTTCGCGGCGTTCGCCTCGATCGACGAAATCATCGAGCTGACCAACATCGGCACGCTGTTCGCCTTCGTGCTGGTCTGCATCGGCATCATGGTCCTGCGCCACACCGATCCGAAGCGCCACCGTCCGTTCCGGACGCCCTGGATTCCGCTGCTTCCGGTCTGGGCGCTGATCCTCTGGTTCCTGCCGGGCAATCTGATCGCGGCGACCGACTGGGGGAGCCGCGGCGAGTATCTCGTCGTCCTCGCCATCGCGCTGGTCGGGGCGGTCTTCTCGGGGATCGGGATCAATGCCAAGCTTCACGGGCGCCGCGTTCCCGAGCTGGCCCAGACGGAGTTCGCACTGGCCGGTGTCGCGTCGTGCGTCTGGCTCATGCGGGGGCTGCCGTCGGTGACCTGGTGGCGCTTCCTCGGCTGGCTGGCGCTGGGCCTCGTGATCTATACCCTCTACGGCTTCCGGCACAGCCGCCTGGTCCAGCACGTCTCCGCCTTCCCGGCGCGCTTTACGCTGATCGTGCCGGGCACCCTGACGGGGGCGGCCCTCGCCTGGTGGTTCCTGCGCGATCAGCACCCGTGGAACCTGGCGGTGCCGATCGCCCTGCTCTTCGCGCTGGCGCTCTACGCCTTCTCCGTCACCGAGCGCCGCGCCGCCTGATCAGCGGGCTCCGCGATACCCGGGCCCGCGCAGCAACCGGCCGGGCAGCCGCTCGGTGATCGTTCCCCCCTGCACGACCGCCTGACCGTTCACGAAGACATGGACGATCCCTTCCGAGTAATGGTGCGGGGCCTCGAAGGTCGCCCGGTCGATCACCTTGGCGGGGTCGAACACGGTGATGTCGGCGTAGAGGCCCGGCCGCAGCAGGCCGCGATCCGCGAGGCCGATCCGGCGGGCCGCGAGCGAGGTCATCTTGCGCACCGCCTCCTCGAGATGCAGGATCTTCTCCTCGCGCACGTAGCGTCCGAGGATGCGCGGGAAGGTCCCATAGGCGCGCGGATGGGTCATCGAGCTCCCGAGGATCCCGTCCGGCCGCCGTCCCTCGGCGTCGCAGTCGAAGGCGACCCAGGGTTGCGTCATGGCGGTCCGGACATCGTCCTCGGACATCTCGAAATAAATGGCGCTGACCGTGCCGCTCTCATCCTGAAGCAGGTCGAACATCGCGGTGTACGGGTCGACCCCGCGGGCCGCGGCGATCTCCGACAGCCGCTTCCCCTGATAGGTCTTGTTCGCCGCCTTCTTGACCCCGGCAATCAGGATGTTCTCCGGCCCGGTGGTGGTGAACAGGTTGTCCCACTCCTCCTTGGGGCTCTCGATCTCGGCGCGAATGCGCGTCCGCTCGGCGGGGTCCTTGAGGCGCGCCACGAGCGCCTGCAGACCGCCCTCCTGCGCCGAAGGGGGGAGACAGGCGGAGAGATCGGTCGCGGAGGCGGGGTAGGGGTAAAGATCGGCGGTGATGTCGACGCCCCGCGCGCGTCCCGCTTCGATGGCGGCGATTCCGGCGGAGATCTTCCCCCAGTTGGGCCGGCCGGCCGATTTGAAATGCCAGACCTCGACCGGGATGCGCGCCTGCTCGCCGATGGTGACCGCCTCCTCGAGCGCCGGCACCAGGCGGTCCGACTCGTTGCGCACGTGCGAGGCGTAGAACCCGCCGTACGAAGCGGCGACCTTGGCCAGCTCGACCAGCTCGCGCGTCTGCGCGAAGATCGCCGGCGTGTAGATCAGCGACGAGGAAAGACCGAACGCTCCCTGCTCCATCGCCCTCGCGACGTGGCGCTTCATCGCCTCGAGCTGCGCGGCATTCGGGGCGACGTTGTCGCTCTTGAGGACCGCCATCCGGACCTGGGTCGCCCCGACCAGGTGCGCGAAGTTGATCGCCGTCCCCTTCTGGCGGAGCCGCTGCGCGTACCCCTCGAGATCGCGCCAGTCAATCGAAAGATTAAGGTCGGCGATGGAAGGGAGGAGCTGGTCGATGGTGAAGGCGGTCTGCGGCGCGACCGAGCCGCCCTCGCCGGTCAGCTCGGTCGTGATCCCCTGGGTGATCTTGCTGCGCACATGCGGGTCGACGAGGACGGTGATCTCGGACTGCCCGAGCATGTCGATGAACCCCGGGGCGACCACGAGACCGCGGACATCGAGAGTCGTCCGGGCGGTCGCATCTTTGAGGTGCCCGATCGCCGCGATCCGGTCCCCCCGCACCGCGAGGTCGGCCTCGAACCACGGGTTCCCCGTGCCGTCGACGATCCGTCCGCCACGAAGGAGAAGGTCGTAAACCGGCCCCGCCGGAGCGCCCGACCCTTTTGCGGCAACGCTCGAGCTTTTCTCCGGGGCGCCGGCGCCGAACGCCGGCCAGCCCGCCGTTCCGAGGGCGAGAACGATGGCCGACAGCGCGCCGGTCGCCCGGAGGACTCTTCTCGAATGTGAGATTCGTTCGGTCATCGCGGGGTCTCCTTTGCGGGAGGGCCGGCCAGGACAAGCACCTGGCGGGCGGGGTCGAGATACCGCGCGGCGGCCTCGTTCACCTGTTCGCGCGTCACGGCTCGAATCAGATCGGGAAGGCGATCGGGGTAGTCCGGACCAAGCCGCTGGAACTCGCATTCCGCGAGGAATGCGACGATCCCCGGATTGGTCTCCAGACGACGCGGCAGCGAGGCCGCCATCGCCTGCCCGGCGTCGCGCATCTCGGCCGTGGTGGGGCCACGACGGCGCATCAGGTCGAGGGTGCGGCGGATCAGAACGACGGCGCGCGACACCGACCCGGGAGCGACACCGGCTCTGACGACCAGGGGACCATGTCCGAGGCCGGCGGCGAAATGGGAGCGCGCGTAGTAGGCGAGGCCGCCTTTTTCCCGCACCGCGTCGCCGAGACGGCCGCCCATGCTGAACTCGCCCAGAATCTGGTTCATGACCAGCGCCGGCTGCAAATCGGGAGAGAGACGCCGCACCCCCGGAAGAATGCCGAGCGCGATGTCGGACTGCGACTTGCCGTCGAGGACCTTGACGATCGTCCGGGCCCCGGACGGCAGCGGCGGCTCCGGGATCGCGGCGCGGGTCTCGCCCGGTCCTCCGGCCGGCCAGGAGCCGAAGGCCGCGGCGGCCCCCTCGATCAGGACGGCCGGATCGAAATCGCCGGCCAGGGCCAGCACCGCTCCGCTCGGTCCGATGCGGCGGCGATGGTGGGCGACGAGGTCGTCCCGACCGATCGCGCCGACGCTGTCCGGAGTGCCGAGCGCCGGTGAGTGGTACGGGTGCCCGGCGGGGTAGAGGGCCGCCGACAGAGCCAGCTCGGCGACCTCGGCGGTGTCCTGATCCCGCTCGGCGAGAACGGTCAGCATCTGCTCGCGCTCGCGCCGCACCTCCGTCTCGGGAAAGGCCGGGGCGGAGGCGATCAACCGCAGACGGGCCAGCACTTCGGCGAGGTGCTCGGGCAGGAAGCGCGCCTCGAGATCGAGACTGTCGCGGCGCGCCTGCGCGAGGAAGGCCACTCCGAGGGCATCGAAGCGCTCGGCGATCTCGTCGCCCGTCTGATCGCCGGCCCCGCGGTCGAGCAGCTGGGCGAGAAGCGCCGCCAGCCCGGCCCGTCCGGGCGGGTCGAAGGCCGATCCGGCCTCGAACGCCATCCGGACCGCGATCGAGCGCGCGGCCCGATTGCGGCGGGCGAGAACGACCAGGCCGTTATCGAGACGCGTCCGGACGGTGGCGGATGCCTTCCGGTCCGGTCGGCTCACGCGCCACCGCCGGGGGACGATGGCGAGGGACGCAGCACCCCGACCGTCCGCTGCCGCTCGCCGAGCCGCGTCCGCACGACCCGCGCCACCTGTCCGGCCCCGACCGCATCGATGCCCCGGGCGATCCGGGTCGGCAGATCGTGCCTGGCGATCGTCTCGAAGAATCCGAGCTGATGGGCGATGTCGGTGACGCTCTCGTTCTCCAGCGCCTGACGCGCGTGCAGCTGCGTGCGGGCGCGCGCGAGGTCGGCCTCCGTGATGTCGCCCTTCGCCACGCGCTCGATCTCGGCATAGATCACCGACTCGATCCGGGCGGGGTCGACGCCTTCCTTGGCGGTCGCCTGCACGCTGTAGAGATACGGATGGCGGGTCGGCACGAGGCTCGTTCCGACGTCGGTTGCCAGGTCGGCCTCGACGAGAGCGCGGTAGAGGCGGGACGACTTGCTCGGTCCCCGCCCGCGGCCGGAGGCCCAGATGTTCAGGGTCGAAGGCCCGGCCAGGATGGCGTCGGCCACCAGCAGGGCGGGGAAGTCGTCCTCGCCGGCGGCCGGGGCGTGGTAGGCGCATTCGAGATAGGTCGCGCCCGAGGGGCGCTCCAGTCGCACCCGGCGCTCGCCCTCTTGCGGGGGTTCGATCGTCCGGACCGCCGGCGGCTCCTCGCCCCGCGGGATCCTGCCGAAGGCGCGCCGCACCATGCGCAGCGCCTCCGCGCTCGCGAAATCGCCGACCAGGACGAGGATCGCATTGTTCGGAACGTAGAAGCGCCGGTAGTGGGCATACAGATCATCGCGGGTGATCGCCCGCAGATCGGACAGATACCCGATCGTCGGCCAGCGATAGGGATGCGCCTGCAGCGCGATGCCGGAGACCTCCTTGTCGAGGAAGGTGCGCGGATCGTTCTCGCCCCCCTGCAGCTCGGAGATCACCACGGTCCGCTCCCGCTCGATCTCGATCGCGGGGTAGAGGCACTCGTGCATCCGGGAGGCTTCCAGGCGGATCATCTCCTCCAGGGCGCTGCTCTGCACCGTCTCGAAGTAGGTGGTGACGTCGAGCCAGGTGTAGCCGTTCCAGAAGCCGCCCGCGAGCTCGACGCGTCGGGTCACCTCGCTCTTCGGGACCCGGCGCGTTCCCTTGAAGTTCATGTGCTCGGCCCAGTGGGACAGCCCCGTCATGCCGGGCCGCTCGTCACGCGAGCCGACACGGTACCAGCACCAGATCGAGACGATCGGCTCCTGCCGCAGCTCGCGGAGCAGGACCGTCAGTCCGTTCGCCAGGCGAACCCGGCGCACGCCTCCCCCCGCGATCCGTCTCATGGGCGCCCCTCGATGCGCCCGCAGTCCGGAAGCGCCCGGGCGGCAGGCTCCATCCTGCGACGCAGCCAGATGACATGGAGCGCCAGCCCCAGGTAGATCAGACCGCCCGCGAAAAATGGAGCGCGGGAATCAAACGATGTCAGCAGACCGCACAAGATAGGACCCATCGCCCCCCCCAGCATCGCCGCGCTCGACAGGATACCGTACCCGGACGCCCGCGCCGCGGCCGGGATCTGCGCTCCCCCCAGAGTGTAGACCAGGGTCGCGGCTCCCCCGACCGACGCGCCGACCAGGACCCGCAGGAGCGCGAACGGGACGATCGAGCGGCAGACCGCCATCGCCGAGATGCCCAGCATGCCGCCAAGCAGTCCGAAGAGCAGCAGCCGCATCGGCCCGAGGCGCGCGCCGCGATGTCCGAGGAGGTAGGCGGAGCCGGCGCCCGCGAGCGCCCCGGCCGAGACGACGACGCCGGTGATCGCCTCGACCTCCATCTCAGGACCGGCGAGGGATCCGATGGTCAGCGGCACGCTCAAGGCCAGCGCTCGATCCACCAGGTTCACCAGGAACAGAAGAGGCAGGAGCGGCATGAACAACGGCAGGCCGATGAGCTCCCGCAGCCCCGGAGATCGGCCCGCGCCCGGAGAGGCCGGCGCCACCACGGCGCGGACACCCGCCGCCACCGGACCCTCCTGCGGCACCACCACGCGATCCGCGGTCGCTTCGTCCGCCGCGGCGCTCGTGTCGCCGTACAGGGCGACGACGAACAGCAGCGCCGCGAGACAAAGGAAAAAGGTGACGACGAAGGTGCTCCGGATACCGAAGGACTGCGCCAGGATTCCGCCGACGAACGGTCCGAAGGCGGTGCTCAGGATCTGCGCCGCCTGTAACGTCCCGACGGCCCGGCCGATCCGTTCCCTGGGGCAGCCATGCGTCACCAGCGCCACCGACATCGTCCCGAAGCCGGAGAACAGACCGAGAAGAATCCGCAGCATCAGCACCTGCCAGACGGTGCGGGCGAAGTACATGAGACCCCAGTGCACGGTGATCGTCAGCAGGACCCGTTCGACCATCGCCTTCATCCCGACGCGGTCCCCGAGCCGGCCCCAGAAGGGCCCCAGGATCGAGGCAAGCAGCGGGCTCACGGTGAGGAAGACCCCCGACCAGATCGCGACCTGCTTCAGATCGTGGACCCCGAGCTCCTGCACGTAGAAAGGGAGGAACGGCATGAAGAGCGTGAAGCCGAAAAAGACCATCGCGGCCGCGATGGTCACGGCGATCTGGTTGCGGCGCCACTGCTCGGCGGGCAGGAACCGGACCCATCGCCCGGCGACGATCGGTTGAGGCAATGGATCCCTCGGATGGCCGCTCCCGGCGCCAGGATCGCCGCCCGGAGCGGGGCGGTCATGGTAATGCACACGATCATCGCGAGCAACCGCTCGAGCTCCCGACATCGGTCGGATTGGTCGTGAGCGCCGAGACGTGAGGCAACGCGGGGCGGGATCGGC
>WNFM01259402.1_pt2 | contig 20822 bp, 18 predicted proteins | sample 5400271 | NCBI WGS metagenome assembly WNFM01 (sample SAMN13153352, study PRJNA577476) | soil metagenome | isolation source: 60 cm saprolite on Douglas fir-dominated hillslope | place: USA:California | collected 2013-09-17
ACGTGGCCTCATCGGCTTGCTGTTGGCAGGGTGCATCTTTGTCGCTGCTTTCGTTTCGCAGTCGTCCTATGGCGATGCGGCCAAGCAGATTTTCGCCCGGTGGGCGCCGCAGCTTATTGCGGCGCAGCCGAGCCCGTCTACCCTTCAGGTGGCCGCCGCGGAGCCAGTACCCCCACAACTAACACCTTTGGCTCAGACCGCACCGCAAGACGTCGCGCCGGCAGCCGCCCCGGTGTCTCCCGAGCTGGCGCAGTTGCTCCAGACGATGGCGCGCGATCTCGCAAACGTGGAGCAAGGGATCGAGCAACTCAAGGCGAGCCAAGGACAAATGGCCAGCGACAATGCAAAGGCCGTTGAGCAGCTCAAGGCGGGCCAGGAACAAATGACACGCCTTGTCGCCAAGGCTTCCGTGCAGAGCCTGCGGCCCAAGACATCAGCGCCTCCGCCACGGCCCATTGTCACCCCGACGCGTAAGCCCGTGCCGACGCATGCGTCGCCGCAAGCCACAGCGCGGCCGCAAACCACAACGCAGCTGCAGGCCGAAGATCCGCAGTTGTCATCGGCGCCGCGGCCGCCGATGCCCGCGCGTTAACACCATTCTTTCTCGCAACCTGGGAACAATCGTTCGACAAGGAGAGCGAAGACGACAGGTTGAGGGGGGATGAACGGACCATTCCCAAGACGCCCCGCGATGTCGCCGTTTGGGACCCCAAGCGGACGTGGGCTGTTGCTTCGTTTGGCCCGCACTGACGGCAATGCACTTCACGGTAATCTGAGACTCGTCGTAGAGACTTAGTGTTAGTTTGTGTCGAGGCAAGTTCTCCGTCTTGTGCGGTCCAAGAGCATGCCAGACAAACTAAAAAAGCTTTGCGTCTTCACCGAGAGAGGCCCGCTGATGGCGCTAGCCATCGCGGCGGGGATGCTGATCGGCATTGTCGGACCGTCCTCGGCGCAGTTCTTCAATTTCGGCGGATTTCAGCAGCGGCAGCAGCCACAACGCGGTGGCGGCGGGTTCGGTGGAGGCTGGTTTGGTAACGACACGTATGAGCCGTTCCAGCAGCACGCGCCCCAGCCTCGTTGGGACAGGCGGCAAACGCTACCGCCCGTGCGCGAGGATTTTTCAAAGGCGCCGCCGCCCGAGAAACGCGACACTGTGCCGGAGCGCCACATTCTTGTGCTTGGTGACGCCATGGCGGACTGGCTCGCCTATGGTCTTGAAGACGCCTACACCGAGCAGCCCGATACGGGCGTGATCCGAAAGGCCAAGAACCCCTCCGGCCTGATCAAATATCAGCCGAAGGGCGATCCGGCCGATTGGGCCGCCGCCGCCAAAGGCATTCTCGCGACCGAAAAAGCGGACGCCATTGTCGTCATGCTCGGGCTCGATGACCGTGTCGCGATTCGCGAACCGGCGACTGAGAAATCCGACAGCAAGTCGTCGGACAAGAAGAGCGACAAGAATGACGCCAAGGCCAAACCCGATGGCAAGCCTTCAGACGCAAAATCCGCCGCGAAGCCCGATGCCGTCGGAAAGCCGGATGACAAGGCGACGGATTCCGAATTGTCGCCGGACCATGCTGCCGACAATGATGCGCCGCCGGTCATAGCACCGGAGAAAAGCGCGCGCTCGCCGAACGGCCTCTATGAGTTTCGCGAGGAACGCTGGGTCGAGCTCTACAAAAGAAAGATCGACGAGATGATCGGCGTCTTAAAATCCAGGCGTGTGCCGGTGCTGTGGGTCGGTCTGCCGGTGGTACGTGGCCCCAAGGCGACCGCGGACACACTGTTCCTGGATTCGCTGTATCGCGACGCCGCCGGCAAGGCCGGCATCGCCTATGTTGATGTGTGGGACGGCTTTGTCGACGAAGCCGGTCGCTTCCTGCAGAAGGGCCCGGACTTCGAAGGCCAGATCCGCCAGCTGCGCTCCTATGACGGCGTCTATTTCACCAAGGCCGGCGCCCGTAAGCTCGCGCATTATGTCGAGCGCGAAATCACGCGCCTGCTTGCCGCGCGTTCGGCACCGATCGCACTGCCGACCGAGCCTGCGACGCCCGATGCCAATGCCGTGCCCGGTCAGCCCGCGCCGCGACCCCTCGCAGGACCAATCCTGCCGCTGGTCGCCTCCTCCGTCGGCACCGATCAATTGCTCGGCGGGCCGGGAGCGCGCCCGGCCGCGGTCGATACGCTCGCCGCACGTACTCTGGTCAAGGGCGAAGCGCTGACGCCGCCCCCCGGCCGCGCCGACGATTTTGCCTGGCCGCGCCGCGAAGTCGGACGCGAACGGGTAAAGGGTGAGGCGCCCATGGCATCGGCATCGCCCGATGGCAGCGCCCGGGTAACGGCGCCGGCGGCATCGCTAAGGCCGAAAAAGCATCGGTAGCAAGTTCAGGGGCTGCCTGAGCTCAAGAATATACGAGGTCGTTCGAGCGTTTTCGTGATGTGTGTACTCTCAACCGTCGTGCCGAACTGGATGTCCTTGCGGAGATCGAGGCGGTCGGCCACGTAATTCAGCCAACGCTCGATTTCCGGCTGGCCCGGGAATTTCTCGCTCCAGCTCCATCCCTTGTAGAGCTCTTCGGAGAAGAGATATTGATAGATATAGCTTTCTGAATCAAAGCGCGCGCCAGGGTAGCGATTCCAATACCAGGTGCCGCCGACGCCGGACGCTGCGTCAATTGCGGTGACCTTCAATCCCTGTTCCCGCAGACGGTATAATTGATAGAGCCCGGCGACGCCGGCTCCGACAACTACAGCATCGAATTTTGCCGTCACGTGCGCGCCGTTGCTTCCATTGGACTTGGTCGCGGCTTCCGCCATTTTTCCCTCCTATGAGTGTTTCCAGAGTGCGCGGCCTCTTCGCCGTTTCCTTCGCGGGAGAAGGTGAAGAGGGCCTTGCGCTGCAGGCCGTCCGGCCCGAGAGGTTGATCGCGCAAACGTCCGGTCCTATTCAGTCCGGCGACCAGACACTCAACCGCGTCACAACACATGAAAATTCCCGCCCTGCCATTCACGGTCACGGATTGGTCCAGCGTTCCCCCGACCGAACATCCCCGAGAGCAGGGGATGGCGTATTGGCGGACGCTGATGATCGGCGCATCCGTGTCCGCCAGGTCGAATACACGCCGGGCTATCTCGCCGATCATTGGTACGACCGTGGCCACATCCTTCTGGTGCTGGAGGGCGAATTGGAAAGCGAGCTCAGGGACGGCCGCAAGTTCACACTGTCGGCGGGCATGAGCTATCAGGTATCGGACTTCGGCGATGCGGCGCATCGGTCCTACACGCCGAAAGGGGCCAAGCTCTTTATCGTCGACTGAGGCGTGACCACGCGATCGGCGGCACCGCGGGTGCCGCCGATCGTCGCTACTCCGTTAGTCGGATCGCCGGGACGCCGGGATCAGCATTCCAACCTTCTCGCGGTACTGTCGATACTCATCGCCATAGTGCGCGATGAGATCCCTCTCCTCGAAGAAGATGCCGACAAAAATATAGGCTGTCGTCACCGCTGCAAAGAGAAGATGGCCGGCCGTCATGATGGGGGTCGCCCAGAACGCGATGATGAAACCCACGTAAAGAGGGTGCCGGACGAACTTGTAGAGAAAGGGCGTCTTCAAGCTGGACGTCGAAGACTTACGCCCCACGAAATTGTTCAGCACCTGTTGAACGCCGAACAGCTCGAAGTGGTTGATGAGGAACGTGCTGAGAAGCACGATGAACCAGCCAAAGAAGGATAGCGCAACCAGCGCCGAGGCTGCCAACGGTTCATTGACCTGCCAAATTACCGTGGGAATCGGACGCCATTGCCAGAAGACGAGGATCAGCGCCAGGCTCGCGAGCAGCACGTAAGTGCTTCGCTCGACGGAAGCGGGGACCAGCTTCGTCCACCAGCGCTTGAACGACTGCCTGGCCATGACGCTGTGCTGCACGGCGAAGATGGATAGCAGCACGACATTGATGACGACCGCCTCGAGAACGGGCGTTACTTCCCCGTCGTCGATTGCTTTCGGCACGACCAGGGCGTCGACAAAGCCGATGGCGTAGAGAAACGTCCCAAAAAATATCGCATAGGCGACAAGCCCGTAGCAGAACGCGAGAACCCGTCCCATCTTGACTTCCTTTCTACATGGTGAGGTGGATGATCGGTTTGAGATTGGCGAATGGTGGGGGCCGGCTCCGTGCGCTACGCCACTTAGCCGGGCAGTCGATCCTGGCTTCGATTGCATGATCACGGCTTCCCCCAAGGTTCGGCCGGGACCGGCCAGTCGGGTCCATGATGCATGCGGGCTGGATTGAAGTCCTTGTCGAATGCTGGATTTTTCATTGCGCGCGGCCTTCCCCCTCCGTCGTGGGATTGGATGGCGGTGAGCTGCGCCACATCGAGGCGAACTGCTCGACCGAATAGATGGGATCGGCAGCTATGCCGGCTCGGACGAAGTCGTTCAAAAGCGACCTCCGCAACCCAAATGGTCGAAGTCCAGAGAGTTGCGGGTAGCAGGCGTCCAAATGATTTCAGCGGCACACCAATCGCGTTACCGCTGCAACAATCTATCGTCCCGCAATCGCCGCCCGCTTTTCCCTGACCGACATCGCAAGCGTTGCAGGTCCGGCACCTTGCTTCGCGCGCTTCCTCCCAAAGGGAAAATTCGAGTTTTCTATCTTTTTCCTATTATGACGAGCTGGAAAAGCCGAGGTGTATTGCTCCATGAGCCCGCGGTGGTAGTTTACCGGACATGAGAAAGTCCGATGTCACGTGTCCCGGGTGCAAGGCTGGCTACCGGCGTATCGAGCTGGTGACGAGACCCGGCGCCAGAGGCGCGTTCCGCTGCCTGACTTGCAACCATGTGCTTGAGCTTTTTGACGGCTCAACCGAAGTGGCTCTTCGCCTGACGGTGCAGCCCGAAAGAACGCGGAATACTGGGGACAAACCGTTTTCAAACTGACATGGCTGCGTCATAAAAGCTTAGCCGGTCGCATCAGACGCGCGACTGGTGAGGCCCGGCGCGGACTCGACGGGGGAACGCGGCCGGGCCGCCAAAGTGGCGTTGACATCCGAAATGACGGAGATCGTCAAACCGACGCGAATGACCCCGTGCGTGACATCAGGCGGAACTGAACGGTCGGCCGGCACTGTTCGTGCCGGCTGACCAATGACTGCACGAAGGCGATGATCGTCAGTCGGCGTCGGCGTGTCGCTCGTGATCGTCACCGTGATCATGATCGTGATCGTCGGCGAGTTGGTCGAGATCGGTTCCGGGCGTAAACGAAACGCCACGCAGGACTTCGCCAAAGCGCGCCGTTCGAACCGCTGTAAAGGCTTCGCCCGCGGGAAGGCTGGTTGCGGCCAAATTATCCCTGATCATGACCAGTTGATTTGGATCCGCACCCTGGTCGCCGTTTCCGCTGACGGTCGAGGTGATCGCCCAGATCGTCGCGGTACCATCGCGATTGACCCGACCCATGAGGTTCCGAAGGCCGTCGCTGGCGGGCGCCCAGGGAAGGCCGGTTTTCGGATTTTGGCCGGTCGGATAATTCTTCACCGTGTATGGCACGCCAAGGTTCAACCCAGCCTGCAGCACGTAGGCGAGTTTCCACGCACTGATGCTGGCGTCGAACACCCACTTCTGCAGTCCGGCCCCGGTTTGCGCGGCGGCCGCCGTATACTTGCCGGATGCCGGATCGAAGGTCTTGGTGCCGTCGCCTTCGTCGGAGACATAGAGCGTCTTGGCGTCGGCGAACCAGACGCCGAACGGGAACGACGTCGCGGTCTTTGCCAAATTCGTCGGAAAGCCCGCAAGGACGCACATGTTGTAGGGGACGACACCCTTCGTCTGCAATTGCGAGGCGTCGTAAAAGATCGGCGTGGTGGGCAGGCTTGCGGTTGCCCCCGGCACGCCGACGCCGTTCGGACAAGCCAGCGGCTTGCCGTTCGAATCAAAGCCCGTCGTATCGATGAAGTAGACCGTGTTGATGCCGTTGCCGCCGCTGCCCTTGGTCGTATAGATGACCTTGTTGAAGACCGAGAGGCCGCGGAAATTCGTGTCTTTGCCGATCTTGTCCGCCTTCAGCCCCAGCTGCGTGATATTGAAGCTGCCGACCGGCGTCGGCAGGCCCGGGTCCTGGGCTACGAGCGCATTGTGTTCCGCGGTCAGGATTTGCAATCCAGCGCCAATAATGACCCCGTTCGGCTGAGGATTTGCGCCGTTGCCGGCATTGCCGGTGGTGTAGACAATGTTCGCGCCGTCCTTGTCGTTTCGGATCGCGGCACGTCCGTTGTTGCCACTATACGCATTGGTTTTCGTGAAGCGAAACCGACCGTGTTCGTCAACTTCGGCGACCACGCGGGAATAGCTCCCGGGGACGGGATTGGTCGGATCGACCACCGCAGGCGTATTGGAATTCGAGACATCGAGCGCATCGACGGGCGCAAGGTATCCCATGAACGTCACGACCCGGCCGTTGGTCGAAAGGTTGAGCGCGATCTCCGATTTGGACGGAAAGCTCGTCACCATCTGATTCTTGGTCGGCCGGACACCGTCCGAGCTGTTGGGCACCTCGAGCGAGTTGACCCACTCGCCGGACGGCTTGAGTTGATCGAGCACGATCTTCGCGGTGATGCCGAAGCTGCCGTCAACCAGCGAATTGTTCCAGACATACGGATAAGAGCCGTCAGCCGTCGCGGTCACGCAATTGGCAGCGGCGCAGTTGGGCGGCAGTGATGCCCCCGCGACGACATTTGCCGGATTGTTGTCGTATACGGAACGGCTGAGCAGCAAATTTCCGGGTCTGAATTCAACACCATCGTCGTCGGCAAGCGCGACGGTAGCGCCGACGACGCCCGATAAAACCGCCGTTACGGCTAGACCCGATCGAAAAACTGGCAGCCTGGCAAGAAAACGCGATCCTGCAACATTCATCGAAAATTCCCCCCTGGGTACTTCGCCTGGAGCAACGCTTGCTGCGTCGTGGCGGACGTCGGGGACCTTGCCCGCGCTGCATTACAATCATAAGAACGCGGTGCGAATGGATGTTGAAAAAGTTCAGCAATGCCCTCCGGTCTGAGGGGATCCTGATGAGGCGCTTAGTTTCAGAACGTTCGCCGCCATCCGTTCCCGGCACCGTCCTTGTCGAAATCGTCAGGCCACCGCAGCTTTGACGATCAAGAGGCCTCCTCAGTTCGCAGCCTCTTTCAGGCGCGGTGAGGTTTCACCCGGCAACCGCGAACTGACCGCCGTATTTGGCGCGAAGTTCGGTTTTGAGCAGCTTACCGGTTGCGGTATGCGGCAGCGATTCCACGAAGATCACGTCGTCCGGCATCCACCATTTGGCGATGCGCGTCGACAGGAATTCCAGGATCGACTCTTTCGTCGGATTTGCGCCGGGCTTGGGATGCACCAGCAGCAGCGGCCGCTCCTGCCACTTCGGATCCGGGATGGCGATGACGGCTGCCTCGAACACGTCGGGATGCGAGAGCACGAGATTCTCGATCTCGATCGAGGAGATCCATTCGCCGCCGGACTTGATGACGTCCTTGAGGCGGTCGGTCAATTGCACGTAGCCATCGGGATTGATGGTCGCGACGTCACCGGTGCCGAACCAGCCGTCGTCGTCGACGACCTTGCCGCCCTCGCCCTTGAAATAGCCTGATATCACCCAGTTGCCCCGCACCTTGAGCTGGCCGACCGACTTGCCGTCATGCGGAAGCCTCTCGCCATCCTCGCCGACCAGGCGCAGTTCGACGCCCAAGACCTGACGTCCCTGCTTGACCTGCATGTCGACGATCTCCGCCGGCGTCGCGCCGTCATGCTTGGCGAGCGGCGAGCCGAGCGTGACGAGCGGGCTCGTTTCCGTCATGCCCCAGGCGTGCAGCAGGAAGACGCCCAACAGCTCTCGAAATTTCTCGATCGTCGCGCGCGGCGCTGCGGTGCCGCCGCTGAAGATGAGCTTCAATTTCAGCTTCGAGAAATCGAGCTTGGCGCGATTGTTCTCGATATAGGCGAGGAAGTTGAGCCAGATCGTCGGAATGCCGCCGGCCTTGGTGCAGCCTTCCTGCTCGAGCAGCATGTAGATGCTTTCCGGATCGAGCCGCGGTCCTGGCAGGACGAGCTTGGCGCCGCACATCGCCGCCGAAAACGGCAGGCTCCACGCGTTGGCGTGGAACAGCGGCACGATCACGAGGATCGAATCCTTGGCCGAGAGCGCGAAGCCGTCGGCCGCGCAGGCGGCAAAGGCATGCAACACGGTCGAGCGATGGCTGTAGAGAACGCCCTTGGGATTGCCGGTCGTGCCGGAGGTGTAGCACAGCGTGCAGGCGATGTTCTCGTCGAGCTGCGGCCAGGCGTAATCGGGCGAGGCTTGCGCCAGCAGCGTCTCGTAGCACAGCAGATTGTCGACCTTGACGGCAGGCATGTCCTTTTCTTCACATAGCGCGATAAAGCCGCGTACCAACGGCAAATGGGGTGCGAGCCGTTCGACCAGCGCGGTGAAATCGGGATCGAAGAAAATGTAGCCGTTTTCGGCGTGGTTGATGATGTAGACGAGTTGTTCGGCGAACAGGCGCGGATTGACCGTATGCAGCACGCGGCCGGAGCAGGTCACTCCGTACGTCGCGACGCGATCGTCTTGGCCGACGCCGAGTGCTGCGAGCGCGTTGGCGACGCGCTTGGCACGCGCCACGACCTGCCCGTAATTGGACCGGTGCATGAGGCCTGCCGGATCGCGCGAGACGATCTCGGTTTCCGCGTGCCAGGTCGCGACATAATCGACAAGGTTCGAGATCAGCAGCGGCCGGTTTTGCATTAATCCAAGCATGAGTATCCCCGTTTCGTTTCCTCGAAATGGATGAAAAGCGGTCCCGCATTTCCTGCGGTGCTTGACGCTCGGCATCATGGGCAGCATTACGCCCTACGGAACCGGCCCAAGTCCAGTCTATTAGGAGAGCGGCTACTTGCCGTCGGCTGATTTTCCGGAGATTGGGTGGCTTCTTGGACCTGATCTTCTTTGTCGTATTCATGGTCAGGACGACGAGATCCCCCTCCTCTTACATCGACTGTCGATTGCCATCGGACATGTTACGATGGAGATCGGACGCTGGTTCATTTGAGGGGTTGGATGTCTATCATGCGCGTGAGGCGACGCACGTTCATCGCGGCACTCGGCGGCGCCGCGATGTGGGAGGGCCTCCGGTGGCTACCAAATGACTGTGACAGTAAAGGACTAACGTTTCCCGCGCTTGCTTTCGTTAGGAACGAACTGGGCGAACACCTCCTTCACGCGGCCGGTAGGAGTGGCATCGCGCGTAAATCGAAGCTCCGCTGTAACCATTGTTTCCTCTGACCGAGGCGCGTAGAGGGCGCTTTCATATAACGACCCGTTGAAGCGTGAATTGCTCTCGTTGTCGCCGAAGTAAGCGTCGGAAACGAATAAGAATACGAGCAGTGCCGATCCTACGACGGTAAAATATTTGAAAACAGGCATTGGGTCGCGAGCCTCCTTGTTTTGAAAAGAGGATGCATCGCTCGCCCTAAAAGCCAGGTTTAAGGCCGCCCAGCTTTTGCCGAAACAGTTGTTCGCCGGTTGGCAATTTGCGAAAAATTTTAATGAACTATCCAAGAGCTTCCATGTCCGGCCACCCCAGCAGCTCGGAGCGGCCGGTTCATCTCCGGGACAAATCCAGGGAGCCGCGCCAGCTCACCGCGCCCACCCGGCAGCTCACGTCCGGGCGTTTTTACACGACCAAGACCCGTTGCGGACATCAGCGGCTTCCGGCCCAAGTCACACGGCGGGTGACCTGCCGACCATTGATCTATCCTGACTTTCGAGTTCTATTTCTCTATGCACCTTGACGGTGGAGGCGAAGATGAGCGGGCTCGAATTCACCAAGGAAGACGCAAAACGACTCGAAAAGCTCTACCTCACAAGGGACGTAACGGCGCAACGATTGGAGACAATTCGGCAACTCAATTTGTCTAGCGGTGAGAGCGTTCTGGATATCGGATGTGGTCCGGGCTATCTGTGCGAAAGCATGGGGGAAATCGTTGGGCGCCATGGCGCTGTCGTCGGCATCGACATTTCGACCGATCTAATAGCCCTCTGCAATCGGCGAAAAACTTCTCCGTGGCTTTCATATGCCATCGGCGACGCGACTAAGGTAAATCAGGCAGATGCATCGCTCGATGTCGTCGTATGTACGCAAGTTGCCGAGTACGTTCCTGATGTTGACCGCGTCCTCTCAGAGGCATTTCGTGTCCTGAAGCCGGGCGGCCGAACGATCTTTGTAGCAACGGATTGGGACGCTGTTGTCTGGTATTCTGAAAATCCGGAACGGATGGCGTCAGTCATGAAATCATGGGAAGAGCACTGTGCTCATCCGCGCCTCCCAAGATCCATGGTATACAGGTTAGTCAATGCAGGATTTCGTTTTGACGGTGCAGCCGTCTTTCCGATCCTCAATCTGCAATGTGATGATGATAGCTACAGCAAGGGACTGGCAGGGAGTATTCGAGATTTCGTTGCGCGCAACAAAGACGTCTCTGTTGATGATCTGAACGAGTGGCATAGCGAGTTCGAGCGCCTGAGCGAAACAGGAAGATACTTCTTCAGTACCAACCGATACATCTTCAAAGCGTCAAAACCTGTTGCGCCCACCTGTTGAAATGACGGCTCTTGGCAGGTTTCGGACCGTGCGCGATGTCAGATTTGAGCGCGGAATGCGCGCCAAAGCGGACGTCCTGGCGGCCGGACTGATTGCGGGCATGGCTAGGGGCGCGCCAGTCCCGGCAACGCTGGCGGCTCCCGCCGCTTTGGCGTCATCACACGTTTTTGTCGGCGCGTAATCCCCGTAGTTCTCCGGACGTGAACAAAGTTCCCGCGAGCGCACGGCGCGGGGATGGACCTCGCCAGCGGCTCCCGCCCCGCCGACGTCACCATAAGTTCTTGCCGTCGATCACCGTCACCGCAACGGCGTCGAGATCGAACTCATCCAATAGGTGCGAATTGACCGCGACGCGCGGGTTTTCGAAATCAGGCTTGCCGGTCGACCAGTCCGGTGACTCCGAATAGGTGCCGCAACCGCAATTGGCGCAGAAATGGTGCTTTACGGTCTGGGTGCGCCATCGATAGGTCGCAACATTCTCCATCGGTGTGGTCAGGCGAAACTGCGCCGGCGTGTAGTACGCCCACAACGCGCCGCGCTTCGAACAGAGCGAGCAGGTACAGCGCGTCACGCTGGCCGGCGCCTCGTTCACTTCGAACTGTGTGTTGCCGCAATGGCAACTTCCCTTGATCGGCACGATCCGCTCCTCCGCAATGGTCTGACACAACGGAGGTCATACCCGGAGCCTGCTGCCACCCTGGTGTCAGCAGCCAGCAACCCGGCGCGCGCTGAAGAGCAAGGCGCCAGCGGCCACGCGCCAGCACGGATCGTGTTGCGGTAGACCGCGGTCGCCCTTACCCTCGCCAGACCTCGGCCAGATCGATCGTGCGTTCGGGAATTCCAAGGATCATCTTGGCCGTACCCCCACAGACCGGTAAGCGAACTATCAGGCTCGCCCAGTCCCGCTCTTCCTCTCGCTGGGTTAGATTGAGCAAATCGATATTGTCCCGCGTACGTCGGACTTCCTTGAACTCGAACCGGTACGCGCCGCCGTCCGAAGGAAAATACTCACGCCAGACGTTACCCTCATTTTTGAAATAGCTCTCGGGCTTACGGTAGATGGTTGCGTAGGTGATGCAATCGGGACGATTGAGCCCTTTCAGTATAAGGGGAACGGCATTGCTCGCGTTGACAATCAATCCGAAGCTTGTCGTTAGTGCGCCGGCGCCGGCGATGACCACTAATCGATTAGATTTTATCCAATCCAAAACGGCCGCTAAGGCCGCATTCAAAACCGTGGCGCGCGAGTCCTCCATGATTGCGACTCCTTCTTTGATTGCGACCAGCCAAGATCGCTTGCGCCATATTGAAGAGAAAATTTAAGCGTGCATATGAAATAGATCACAATCTATGACGCCGCATCGATGCCTCTTACATCGTCAGTGAAAGAACAATTTCCTTGTCCTTGCTCTTCGTCCTCGCGGTCGGGCTTTTAGCCGGCACCATCTCAGGCATCGTCGGCACCGGCTCGTCGATCATGCTGATGCCGGTTTTGGTCTATCAATACGGACCAAAGCAGGCGGTGCCGATCATGGCGATCGCCGCTGTGATGGCGAACCTGTCGCGCATCCTCGCCTGGTGGCGCGAGGTCGACTGGCGCGCCTGCGCGGCCTACTCCATCACCGGTATTCCGGCCGCTGCGTTGGGTGCACGGACGTTGCTGGCGCTGCCGTCGCGCGCGGTCGATATTTCGATCGGCGTTTTCCTGATCGCGATGGTGCCGGTGCGGCATTGGCTCGCGCGGCACGATCTCAAGATCTCGCTGTGGCACCTCGCGGTCGGCGGCGCGGTGATCGGCTATCTCACCGGCATCGTGGTTTCGACCGGGCCTTTGAGCGTGCCGCTATTTCTGTTCTACGGCCTCAGCAGGGGCGCGTTTCTCGCCACCGAAGCTGCGAGCTCGCTCGGGCTATATGTAAGCAAATCGATAACCTTCGAGCGGTTCGGCGCGCTGACGTCCGATATCGCACTAAAGGGCCTGATCGCCGGCTCGTCGCTGATGTCAGGCGCCTTCATCGCCAAGCGTTTTGTCTTGCGGCTTAAGCCTGACGTTTTCCGGCTGATCATGGACGGCATCATGATCGCGGCCGGCCTTTCGCTATTGTGGACGGCGGCAAGTTCTTAAAATCCATCGTCCGGCGTTATTGCGGTCTGAACCAAACCAGCGGAACCGCCGACGAAGTGACGCGCATTTCAGCGAAATCGTAACAGGCATCGATGAATGTTGGCCTTAAGCCGTATTTACATCATCTGAATTTCAGGAGAGGAATCAATGACCAGGGGAATTCTCGCGGCGGCCGTGGTCGGCCTTGTCGCTCTCATTATTGTGTTGGGAAGCTGGTACACTGTCGATCAGACCGAGCGCGGGGTTCTGTTGCGCAACGGCGCGGTGATCGGCACCGCGCAGCCGGGCCTGGGCTTCAAGGTCCCCGTCATCGACAGCGTCGAGAAGGTCAGCGTCAGGACCACGACCTACACCTGGGACAAGATGAACTCCTACTCCTACGATCAACAGCCGGCTGATTTGAAGATCAGCGTGACGCTGCGGGCGGCGCCGGAGAAGGTAGCCGACCTCTACGCCAAGTTCGGCCGGCTGGACACGGCGGTCAATCAGGTCGTCAACCCCGTGGTGAACCAGCAGGTCAAGGTCGTGTTCGGCCGCTACACGGCTGTGAAGGCCATCCAGGAGCGCGGCGCGCTCAATGGCGCGATCAAGGACGCCATCACCGAAACGCTGAAATACGACCCGATGATCATCATCGAGAGCGTGCAGCTCGAGAACATCGAGTTCAGCGCCAATTATCTGCACTCGATCGAGCAGCGCATGCTGGCCGAGGTCGAGGTGCAGAAGCTGCAGCAGAACGCCGAGCGCGAAAAAGTGCAGGCGCAGATCACCGTCACCCAGGCAAACGCCAAGGCCAACGCCGTCCGCGCCGAAGCACAGGCCGAGGCCGATGCCACAAGGTTGAACGGCGAAGCCAAGGCGTCGAATATCAAGATCACCGGCGAGGCCGAAGCCGCCGCCATCGAGGCCCGCGCCAAGGCGCTCGGCACCAATCCGAACCTGGTCACGCTGGTGCAGGCCGAGCGGTGGAACGGGGTTTTGCCGACCACGATGGTGCCGGGCTCGGCGGTGCCGTTCGTGTCGTTGAAATAAGGATCGAAAGCAGGGGGCGATGATGCCTGGGGGTGATCTCAGGCATTGTCGCCCTCTGATGAAATGCGGTGCAACAGAAATTGTCCAGTCGCATTGGTTACGTGAGCCCGCTTCAATGCTAGACTACCCATAAATTTGCGAAGTTCTTTGCTGGAATTGAAATAGTGGGCGCATTGATTTTTGACTTCGATGGGGTCATCGCTGACAGCGAGGCGATCGCAAATACCGTTCTGGCGGAAGTTGTAACTGATCTAGGTCATTCAACCACACTTGACCAAGCACTTGCTCGCTATTCCGGTCGACGGTGGGATGAAGTCGTGGCCGAGATCGAAGCGGCCATCGGAAAGCCGTTGCCTGCGGATTTCTCCAGCGAACTCAAGCATGCCACGCTGGACCGATTTCGGACCGATTTGAAAGAGGTGAGTGGCGCCGCGAATTTCATCAAGCGCTTTGCTCACATTCCCCGCTGCATCGCCTCCTCCAGTTCGATGGATCGTCTAAAACTCTGCCTTTCGGTATTGGCGCTTGAAGCGGAATTCGGCATCAATGTTTTCAGCGCCGATATGGTCGCGCGGGGAAAGCCTCATCCGGACATCTTTCTGTTTGCCGCCGGCAAGCTCGGCGTCAGGCCGGAGCAATGTCTCGTTATCGAAGACAGCGCAGGTGGGATTAAAGCCGCCATCGCCGCCGGGATGACAGCCGTTGGCTTATGTGCCGCCAACCATATTCGCGACGGCCACGATTCTAGACTGCGCGACGCAGGCGCCGTGCATCTGGCGTACTCATGGTCAGACGTCGAGCGCTTCGCGCATCAGTTTTTCAGGCGCTAGGTTGGTTGGACGGCGACGCCAAGGCGCTGAAGATCAAGATCACCGGCGAAGCCGAAGGCCAACGCGCGATGATGCCTGGGATCGTGATCTCGGGCATCATCGATCAGCGCAAGTGAGGCAATCTGGGGTGTTGACCCGCGCCGGGCAAACGGCCTATGGCAGCCGTGTCGCAACCCACTGACCAAACTTCGATGCCCCAAGCCAAACGACCGGAAGACTCTTTCTACGTCGAGCCACGAAGCGGCGAGCGCTTTCCGCTCGACAGGCCGCGCTGGTGTGCTGACGGATTAAAGCCGCTGCTGATAAGCCCACAGCGCGGCATCGGCCGCGATGACATCGACCGCGGCACGCGATCGCTGTGGCGTTATCGGGCCTCGCTGCCGCTGGAGATTTCCAGACCGATCTCGCTCGGTGAAGGCTGTACCCCGCTCGTGCAACAGGAATGGGACGATTTCCGCCCCTTCTTCAAGCTGGAGTGGTTCAACCCGACCTGCAGCTTCAAGGATCGGGGCAGCTCCGTGATGCTGTCCTACCTGCGGCAGATGGGCGTCGATGCGGTGCTGGAGGACAGCTCCGGCAATGGCGGAGCATCGGTTGCGGCCTATGGCGCGGCAGGCGGCATGCGCGTGAAAATACTGGCGCCGGCCTATACGTCGCCGGCGAAGGTCGCTCAGGTTCGCGCCTACGGTGCCGAGGTGCAGCTCGTCGAGGGACCGCGGGAAGAGTCCCAGAACGAGGCGATACGCCAGTCCGACCGGATCTTCTATTCCAGCCATAACTGGCAGCCCTTCTTCCTGCAGGGGATCAAATCGATCGCCTATGAGCTGTGGGAAGATTTCAATTTCGAGGTGCCCGACAGTATCATCCTCCCGGTCGGAGCCGGCAGCACGCTGCTCGGTTGCCATATCGGTTTCAGCGAACTGTTTGCTGCCGGCCAGATAAAGAAACTTCCCCGGCTGTTTGCGGTCCAGCCGTTCAATTGTTCGCCGCTGGATGCGAGCTTCAAGGCCGGCGTCGATACGCCGGTGCCGCGCGCGGTCCACAAGACGATCGCCGAGGGCACCGCGATTGCGCATCCGCTGCGGCTGCGCGAAATGATCCACGCCTTGAGAGAAACGGCGGGAATCATATCCGCCCTGAAGCGCCTCGCCCGGCTCGGACTATTCGCTGAGCCGACATCCGCCGGCGCCGTAGCCGCGCTGGCCAAGCTGATCGAGCAGAAGGCGATCAACGCCCGCGAGCGCACCGTGGTGCTGATCTCGGGCACGGGAATCAAGACGGCAGCCACGATTGCCGAGCTTTTCGAGCGGGCCCCGCAATAAACTCGCATCGCGGGGCCACCCGCGACAGATGGATTTCGGATTCCGCGATTGGATGCGCGCCGATCTGATCATGTCTTTCGGACCGCTTGGCCCGCGTGATTTTATTCCGATCATGCGTTCGTTGACTTATGACCATCTCTGGCACGGCGCAGGCACGAACAACCCGGTTTGCTGGGACGTCATGACCGAAAAAAATCTCGACCATGCCGTTTGCGTGCTGGTCGATGTCCTGGAGCGCCTCGCGGTGCTCGCCGGACGCATCAACACTCTCTCCGCTTCGGAGACGCACTAGCGCAGCGGATGCTGGCCGAGGTCGAGGTACAGAAGCTGCACTGGCGAGACCGAAGCCGCCACCATCGTCAGCGTCCGACGCAAGGGTTTTGCTTCTGGCAACTGGCAACGCAGACGTCGAGTGAGTGGCGGAAATCTGGCTGGGACTGCGCCCAAATAGTGCAGGGCTTGGTGCAGATGGACGCCAACGATTGCTGCTCAAAGCACGAGAGTATTGTCTTGGGATTTTGGGCCCTCACCTCCTCGGCGAGGGCGGGCTCTCCGATCAGTGCCACGAGCAACAATGTCAGGTATTGGCGCATCCGCGACCTATAGCAAATCGGGCCCGCTACCGCCCGGCACGGCGATTATAACCATACAAGATCGTCCCCAACAGCCTTCAATGTTTCGGTAACTTCCCATGCCACTTGCCGCATAGTGGCGGCTACAGCCCCATATATGGGTTGGGGAGGATTTTCGCCCACCTGGGAGTACCAGATAGCTTCTGTTTTTAGCCTTACATAGGCCGTATCGGTGAGGTCCCCAACATGCCCACCGCCATCTTGATGGCGCAATGCAAATATCAGGCGTCGGCGCGTTAGATCGAAATTACCGTCGCGATATATAAGTTCTTTCTCCCACCATTTGGGAAACTGAATCGGCCCGGTTGAGAACGGAACATCTCCCAGAGTAGGCAAATAGTTTGCATGTTGGCCGGTGGTCATCTTCATCATTATCAATGGAGTATCTGCCAGCAGATTTTTAGGATTTATCTCATGGCTCGAAGAGATAAACTTAAGCGAGGCGCGCAACCCTAGTCGGGTTAGCAGCGATATGATCGATCCGCCGTCATGAACCAGCGTGAAGACTGTAGTCGCCAGCCGCGCCGCTTCCCACTCATTGCCGCTGTCATAAGAAGTGCAGGACGCGGCCAATGCCTGACGGTGATGTTTGAGTAGCTCAATAAGTTCGGCTCTTGGCCGATGATTCTTCCTAGAAATCGTCCACCCCCATTTTTGAGGGCAGACTATCAGAATTATCTCGGACTTGCGGCCCACATGACGTTGAAACATCACGGGCAAGGTCTGCGGCAATATCAGCCCCGACCACATCCCATTCCTCGGCGATCAGGCGAGCGCCGGCAGCAATCATCTCCTCTGTTAGATTTGTTTCGGGCGCGCCAGCCCCGCAAACGGGAGGGACGGGCCCCGTATCCACTAATTGTGCCTGCTTTGTTAAGGTTATAATCCCCCTGGCACACCGGAACAAAAAAGGAACAAAAAGTAAAGCGCACAGGATTTCCATGCTATGGAACGTGAGGTAGTCACCTCAATCAGCGATTCTATTTCATGGCCAAATCCGCCCTCTCCTTTGTCTGCCAGAACTGCGGCGCGGCGTATAATCGCTGGCAGGGCAAGTGCGAGTCGTGCGGCGAGTGGAATACGCTGGTCGAGGAAGATATCAGCGGCGCGACCACGATGCCGGTCTCGATCCGCAGCAAACGCAAGGGCCGCAAGTTCGCGCTGGAGACGCTCACCGGGAAGAGCTTTGAGGCCCCTCGCCTCGCCTCCGGGATGGCCGAGCTCGATCGCGTCACCGGCGGCGGTTTTGTCAGGGGGTCGGTGCTGCTGGTCGGCGGCGATCCCGGCATCGGCAAGTCGACGCTACTGACGCAGGCGACGAGCCTGATGGCGCGCGCCGGCCATCGCGCGGTCTACATTTCCGGCGAAGAGGCCGTCGCCCAGGTGCGGCTGCGCGCCGAGCGCCTGGGCCTTGCGGACGCGCCGGTGCAGCTTGCCGCGGAAACCTCGGTCGAGGATATCGTCTCCACATTGTCCGAAGGCCCGGTGCCGCGGCTGATCGTGATCGATTCGATCCAGACCATGTGGACCGACACGGTCGAATCCGCGCCCGGCACGGTGACGCAGGTGCGCGCCTCGGCGCAGGCGCTGATTCGATTTGCCAAAAAATCCGGCGCCGCGATCATCCTGGTCGGGCACGTGACAAAGGACGGCCAGATCGCGGGGCCCCGCGTCGTCGAGCACATGGTCGACGCGGTGCTGTCGTTCGAAGGCGAAGGCTCGCAGCAATTTCGGATTTTGCGCGCGGTGAAAAACCGGTTCGGGCCGACCGACGAAATCGGCGTGTTCGAAATGACGGGTCTGGGCCTGCGCGAGGTCTCCAATCCGTCGGAACTGTTTTTGTCGGAACGCGATCTCGGCAGTCCGGGCACGGCGGTATTCGCCGGCATCGAGGGCACCCGCCCGGTGCTGGTGGAACTGCAGGCGCTGGTGGCGCCGACCTCGCTCGGCACGCCGCGCCGGGCGGTGGTGGGCTGGGATCCGAGCCGGCTGTCGATGGTGCTCGCCGTACTGGAGGCGCATTGCGGGGTAAAATTGTCCGGCCATGACGTCTATCTGAACGTCGCGGGGGGCCTTCGAATCCAGGAACCCGCGGCCGACCTTGCTGCTGCGGCGGCCCTGGTATCGTCGCTGGTCAATGCGCCCTTGCCGACCGATGCGGTATATTTCGGCGAGATTTCATTATCCGGCGCGGTCCGGCCGGTGGCGCAGACCTCGGCGCGCCTCAAGGAAGCGGCAAAACTCGGATTCGGCCGCGCGGTATTGCCCGAATCGGCCCGCGGCGAAGTCGGCGGCGACGCCGGTATGGCCCTCAATACCGTAGGCGGATTGACCAGCCTGGTTGCCGATATCGCCGCGCGTGGCTCGCCCAAAGGCAATCGGGAGGGCACAGCCGTTGAGAAAAATGCCACACCGGCGCGATTCCGTCGCGAGAACGGCTAAAGCGGCGTGACGTTACGCGCCCTCGCCGCTATACAACCCGCGCACGGGGCGGGATGGCACGATTTCCGGCCTTGCGGGACGTGCCATAGGACCGTCAACTTGGGGCGGCACCGACACGCCGATTCGCGGTTTTGAACTTTGATGCGGACCTGACCAGCCGATGCCGATAACGATCCTCGATCTCGCTTTGCTCGCCGTCATGCTCGTCTCCGGCCTGCTCGCGATGGTACGCGGGTTTATGCGCGAGATCCTGTCGATTGCGGCCTGGGGCGCGGCGGCACTGGTCACGCTTTATGCATTCGGAAAGCTGCTGCCGACCGCAAAGACCTATTTCAACAACGACACGGTCGCGAGCATCGTCGTGGTCGCCGGCGTCTTCGTCGGCACCCTGATCGTGGTCTCCGTCATCACCGTGCGGATTTCCGACATGATCCTGGATTCCCGGATCGGCGCGCTCGACCGCACGCTCGGGTTCCTGTTCGGGCTGGCGCGGGGGCTGCTGATCGTCGTGGTCGCCTTCATGTTCTTCAGCTGGCTGGTCCCAGACAAGCAGCGGCCGGATTGGGTGACCGGGGCAAAGTCCCGGGTGGTGCTGCAAGGAACCGGGGATTGGCTGATGTCGCTCTTGCCGGATGACCCGGAAAACACCATCTTGAAGAGATTCAAGAAGAATAAACCAGACGATGAGCAAACTGACACCGACCCGGCGGCGCCGGCGTCCGGTGATGGCTACAGCAAGCCTGCGCGCGACAGCCTGAAAAAGCTGATCGAGAAACCCGCAGCGCGTTGATTTTAGGCCAAAAGAGAGGCGCGATGGACGAGACCGAGAGCCCTTCCGAAGACGCCGCCCAACGCGATCCAGGCCCCGGCCGGATCGATCTCGACCTGCAACATACTGACCTCTTCGATTCGGACCTGGAAGGCGACACGCTCCGCGAAGAATGCGGCGTGTTCGGCATCTTCGGCCACCCCGAGGCCGCCGCCATCACCGCACTCGGATTGCACGCGCTCCAGCACCGCGGCCAGGAGGCCGCCGGCATCGTCTCCTTCGACGGAACGCGGTTTCACTCAGAGCGGCGGCTCGGCCTGGTCGGCGACACCTTTTCCCGCCGCGAGGTGATCGAGCGGCTGCCGGGTACGACGGCTGTCGGCCACGTCCGCTACTCCACCACCGGCGAGACCATCCTGCGCAACGTGCAGCCGCTGTTCGCCGAGCTCAATGCCGGCGGTTTTGCGGTCGGCCATAACGGCAATCTCACCAACGGGCTGACCTTGCGCCGCGACCTCGTGCGCAACGGCGCCATGATGCAGTCGACCACTGACACCGAAGTCATCCTGCATCTGGTGGCGCAATCAAAACGCAACCGCTTCATCGACCGTTTTATTGAGGCGCTGCGCGCGATCGAGGGCGCCTATTCGCTGGTGTCGCTGACCAACAAGAAGCTGATCGGGGCGCGCGATCCACTTGGCATCCGCCCGCTGGTGCTGGGCGATCTCGACGGCTGCCCGATTTTTGCGTCCGAGACCTGCGCGCTCGACATCATCGGCGCCAAATATGTCCGCGACGTCGAGCCCGGCGAGATCATCGTGTTCGACGAGCACGGCGCGCAGCTCGCGCGCGAGAGCCATGTCGAGGTCGACGTCGTGGTGCCGGTGCCGGATTCCGGCGTGCCCGCCGCGGTCGGCTATAGCCAGCATTCCGGCGTGCCGTTCGAACTCGGCATCATCCGCAACCATTATGTCGGCCGCACCTTCATCCAGCCGACCCAAAGCGTGCGCGAACTCGGC
>WNFM01330339.1_pt2 | contig 20820 bp, 21 predicted proteins | sample 5400271 | NCBI WGS metagenome assembly WNFM01 (sample SAMN13153352, study PRJNA577476) | soil metagenome | isolation source: 60 cm saprolite on Douglas fir-dominated hillslope | place: USA:California | collected 2013-09-17
GCCGAAGGCCAGCGTGCCGAACGCGCCGTGGGTCGAGGTGTGGCTGTCGCCGCAGACGATCGTCATGCCCGGCTGGGTGAGTCCCAGCTGCGGGCCGATCACGTGCACGATGCCCTGCTCGATGCTGCCCAGCGGATGCAGGGTGACGCCGTGGACCTCGCAGTTTCTCCGCAGCCGCGCAATCTGCTGGGCGGCCAGCTCGTCCGCGATGGGCTGGTCCAGGCCGACGGTGGGCACATCGTGGTCCATCGTGGCCAGCGTCAGGTCGGGCCGGCGCACCTTCCGGCCCGCGAGCTCGATGCCCTCGAAGGCCTGCGGCGAGGTGACCTCATGCACAAGGTGCAGGTCGATATAGAGCAGCGGCGGCTCGCCCGCCGGGCTGGCCACGACATGGCGGTCCCAGATCTTGTCGAAGAGGCGTCCGGTCACTGGCTTTAATGAGATAGTCTGCTCAGACTATGGACACTCTAGGCCAGCCTGGCCCCGGCCGCAACCGGATCAGCGGAGTCGGCGTGCTCGACCGCTCGATGACCCTGCTCGACCTGCTCGCCGAGGGTCCCCGGTCGCTTCGGTCGCTGGCCCAGGCCAGCGGGCTTCCGCGGCCGACGGCCCACCGGCTGCTGGTCGCGCTCGAGTCACATGGCCTGGTCGACCGGAGCGCGGACGGCGCGTTCCGGCTCGGGCCGCGGCTCACCGAGCTCGCGCTGCGGGCTGGCCCCGGGCTCGGGCTTGGCAGGATCGCCTCCGGGGTACTCGCCCGGCTGCATGAGCAGACCGGCGAGAGCGTCCAGCTGTACCTGCGCTCCGGCGACCGGCGACTGTGCGTCGCCGCGCGCGATGCGGGCGCGGGCCTGCGCGACAGCGTGCCGGTCGGCGCGCTGCTGCCGCTCGACGCCGGGTCAGGCGGCAAGGTGCTGCTGGCGTGGTCGGATGACGCCGAGCGGTTTCCCGCGGTGCTCGCGGCCGAGCTGGCGGCGGCGCGGCAGCGGGGCTGGGCGTCGAGCGTCGCCGAGCGCGAGCCCGGCGTGGCCAGCGTGAGCGCCCCGGTCCTGCGCGACGGCGCGTTGCTCGGCGCGCTGTGCGTGTCGGGGCCGGCCAGCCGGCTGGGCAGTTCGCCCGGCCGCCGCCTGGCGCCGCTGGTCGTCGCCGCCGCCCGCGAGCTGGCCGCGCTGGCCGGAGCCGGCGGCCCGCCTCCCGGGCCGGCCACCGGACGCTCCGCCGGGCAGCAGCTCACCGGCGAGCCCCGTTAGTCGCGCGCGGCGCCCGCATCGCCTCCGTTGTCGCGGCGGTCCAGGGCGAACTGGACGGCCTGCAGTGCCCGCTGGGCGTCGTCGGCGCTGTCGGCGGGCTCGTTCCAGGGATAGGTATCAGACACGGCGTTCTCCTCGCTGAGAGCGTGCAGTTGGGGGTTCAGGCATCCCAGGTAGGGCGAGAGCCGTCGCATGCGGATCCGCACCAGGAGGTCCGTGCTGCTCGGCAGCTGCGCGCCGGGCCGGTATGGAGCGAACGGCCGGGGCGACGATCCGGAGGTCAGCGGACGGCCCGCCAGGCCCTGCTACGGCTCACGGCCAGCGCCTCATCCCGTAGCGGGTTGCTGGCCTGCCTTGATCAGGTCCCGCTACGGCGGCTAAGGATGAGTACGTAGCGCCGCATGACGGATCTCATCGTAGCCGATATTGCCGGCGCCTGCCGCGTGGCCCTCGGGCCACCCCGCCGCTCTGTCGTGCGCACGTCGCTACGGTCGGTTCATGCAGCGAATCAGAGCGGTCTTGCTCGACATCGACGGAGTGCTCATGGTCTCCTGGCGGCCGCTGCCGGGCGCGGTCGAGGCGGTGACGCGGCTGCGTGAGGCCGGGTTCGCGGTGGCGCTGGTCACGAACACCACCTCAAGGACGCGGGCCTGGATGGCCTCCGCCCTGTTGGCGGCGGGCTTCCCCGTCGGCATCGACGACATCTTCACCGCGCCGGCCATCACCGGCGCCTACCTGGCCCGGCACCATCCCGGCGCGCGGTGCCTGCTGCTGAACAGCGGCGACATCGCCGAGGACCTGGCCGGGGTCACGATCATCGCCGATGATGGCCCAGAGCCCGAAGCCGACGTAGTCATCCTGGGCGGTGCCGGCCCGGAGTTCAGCTATGCCGCGCTGAACCGCGTGTTCGGCTGCCTCCTGGGGGGCGCACGGCTGGTAGCCATGAGCCGCACCCTGTACTGGCGCACCGACACCGGGCTGCAGCTGGACACCGGGGCATTCCTGCCAGGCCTCGAACAAGCCTCCGGCGTGGAGGCCGTGGTCACCGGCAAGCCCGCGGCCGCGTTCTTCACGACCACGCTCGACGCCCTGGCCGCCGACGCATCCGCGACCGTGATGGTCGGCGACGACATCCAGGCGGACGTCCTGGGCGCCCAGGACCATGGGATCACCGGCGTCCTGGTCCGGACCGGCAAGTACCGGCCGGAGACCCACCGCAGCGCGCCCGGCACTCCCGATCGGGTCATCGACTCAGTTGCTGACCTGCCCGACCTGCTTGGCCGACCCGCGGGCGCCCCGGATGGCGGCGGCCCTGAAAATCGCCGGATCCCCCCTTGACGGCCGGCAAGCTGCCGAGCCAGTTGCGGGCAGCAAGATGATCGGGAGTTCCCGGCCGGATGGCCCTTGGGGGCGGCTCAGCTTCCGGGCCGACTGAAATAGCCCAGGATCTTCTGGGCGTAGTAGGGCTCCCAGGGCTCGGCAGGCCCGGTGGCCGTGTATTCCTTGTCCAGGCTGACGAGCAGGTAGATCAGCTCACTGCGGACGGGCTTGACTCCCAGCAACGCGGGCAGCTCGGAGAGGCTGATCAGCCAGTCCGCATACCAGCTGGCCCAATCCTCGTCAGCCCCATCCACGATCCGGAAGACCCGATGGTGGGTTTCTCCCGCCTCATGGAGAAGGCGGCTGATCTGCTCCGTTGTGGCGCCCATCTGTTTCCCCCCGTTCGGCCGCCCGGCTGGCAGTACCGGGCTGTTCCCGCCCTGGCCCGCAGTAATGTACCCGCGAGCAACGACAGCGACAAGGCACGTGCCGCCCTGACCGCCAGTCCCGGATCTTTGGCACCGACCTGGTGACCGGGGCTCATCCGCTGCCGGGCGGGGCAGTCGAGGGCGCGGCGGATGCCTCGGGATCGGGCCTGGGTGCCTGCGCTGGCTGGTAGAGGCCGAGCACCAGGCCGTACTGGGGCTGATCGCTTGCGTCCTCGGCCTGCTGGGCGAGGTCGCGGAGAGCGGCGGTGAGCTGCCTGGCGTGCTCGGGAGTGAGCCTGATCCTGCGCAGCACCAGGAACGGGTCGGGCTCGGCGGCGGCGGTCTCCGCAGCGAGCGCGCGGAACGCCACCTCGGTGGTTCTGGCGTCGTCGTAGGTCAGGCCGCGGGAGGCGCGCCGGTAGTACTGCTCGGTTCCGCCGCGCACCTGGCGGGTGCCTGCGGCCCGGACCAGGCCCGCCCCGGCGAGCACCTTCAGATGGTGGGCAATGTTGCCCTTGTTGCTGCCCAGGACCGTGGCGAGCTGGCTGATGGTTGCCTCGCCCTGGCCGAGCGCGAACAGCAGCCGGTGACGCATCGGATGACCCAGCGCCTTGAACTGCTCGGGCGTGGCAACCGCGGCGACGTCGTCCTCCTCCACGAGAAAAGAGTTAACACCTCTTGACGTTTTGTCAAGTGTCCGCTTCTCTTAACGGTATGGATGAGGCAGAGATGACACGGGTCGTCGAGCAAGTGCGGGCGCTGGTCGAAGCCCATTACCTCTACCCCGACGTTGCCGCGGCGGTGTCCCGGGTGCTGGCGGAAGGGGTGGGCGAAGGACGGTACCCCGCCGAGGAGCCTTCGCTGGCCACGGCGGTCACCACCGACCTGCAGTCGGTCAACGGCGACAAGCACCTGCGGCTGAAATATCACGCCGAAGCCCTCCGGCCGCGCCCGCCGGGCGACGACACCGAGGAATACGCCGCGATCGCACGGTGGGCGGACCAGACATGCGGTGGCGTGGCCTGCATGCGGCGCCTCGCCGGCAACGTCGGCTATCTCGAGCTGCAGCCGCTCCTGTTCCCGACCGCCTTGTGCGGGGAGATCATCACCGCCGCGATGAGCCTGCTGGCGACCACCGACGTGCTCATCATCGACCTGCGCCACTGCCTGGGCGGCGAGCCCAGCATGGTCGCGTTCCTCATCAGCTACCTCTGGGACCACGAGCCGGCCCAGCTCACCGGACTCCGGGAAGGCAAGGACAGCCGGGTCAAGCAGGCCTGGACGCTGCCGTACGTTCCGGGACGCCGCTTCGGCAAGACCAAGCCGGTGTACGCGCTGACCAGCGCCGCCACGTTCTCCGGCGGCGAGCAGCTGAGCTACGACCTGCAGCAACTCGGCCGGGCCGCGATCATCGGGGAGCCGACCCGCGGCGGCGCCCACGCCCGCGAGGGCTTCCCCGTCCACCCGCACCTGGAGGCAACCATCTCCGTCGCCGAGGCGGTCAGTCCGAAAACCGGCGGCAACTGGGAGGGCACTGGCGTCGCACCTGACATCCGGACCAGCGCCGACCAGGCGCAGGATACCGCCTACGACCTGGCCCTCCAGGATGTGATCGCAGCGGGCGGCGCCGCGGCGGCCGAAGCCCGCGGCGCGCTGGCCGCATTCCAGGCTGATACTGCCTAGACGAGCTGCCGCGCCCTTCGCGGCCAGCAGGGGGGCGGCCTTGCCTCAGCGCGTCTCGGTGCCGATCATGGACTGAGATATGGCTCTGCCCGAGATCAAGCGCGAAGCGCTGCACCTGGCCGGGACTGTCATCCGGCTTCTCTCCTGGTGGTACGCGCTCTGCTGCCAGCGCCCGGCGGGCGCCGCTGATCGGGCAGGTTCCGGGGGTCCGGCGGGATGACGGTCCGCATGCCGGTGACGACGCTCGGGCCGGGCGGGCCCGTGGTCTCGCGGATCGGCATGGGCCTGGCGGCGCTCGGCCGACCGGCCTACATCACCACCGGCCGGGCCCACGACTTGACGGACCGCAGCGTGCCGGCGATGCGGGCTCGCACGTTCTGCGTTCTGGACGCCGCCTATGACGGAGGGGTCAGGTACGTCGACGCGGCCCGGTCGTACGGCCGGGCCGAAGATTTCCTCGCTGGCTGGCTGGCCGACCGCGGGCACGCCGACGTGGTGGTCGGGTCCAAGTGGGGCTACCGGTACACCGGCGGCTGGCGGCTGGATGCCGCGCAGCAGGAAGTCAAGGAGCACTCCCTGGCCATGTTCACCACCCAGCTCGGCGAGACCAGGGCCCTGCTCCGCGACCGGCTCGCGCTGTACCAGGTGCACTCGCTGACACCGGATTCCGGGCTGCTGGGAGACCGGGCCCTGCTGGCCGCGCTCGCCCGGCTCCGCGCCGAAGGCGTGCTCATCGGCCTGACGACCAGCGGCCCGGGCCAGGCCGACACGCTCCGGCGGGCGCTGCCCGTCACGGTAGACGGCCAGCCGCTGTTCTCCGTCGCGCAGGTGACCTGGAATCTGCTCGAGCCCTCCGTCGCTCCGGCCGCAGCCGAGGCGGCCGCGGCAGGCTGGACGATCCTGGTCAAGGAGGTCCTGGCCAACGGCCGGCTCGCCCCGGGCGGCGACGGCCCGGGCCCGCCCGCCCCGCTGGCCGCGCTCGCCGCCGCCCGGGAGGTCACGCCGGACGCGATCGCGATCGCGGCCGCGCTCGCCAACCCGTGGGCCGGCGTCGTGCTGGCGGGAGCGGTCACCGGGTCGCAGCTCCGGGCGAACCTCGCCGCGCTGGCCGTCGCCGTCATCCCGCCCCTGGACCTCGCCGAGCCTCCCGGAGCGTACTGGGCCGCCCGCGCCGCCCGCCCGTGGTCGTGAGCGCCGGCGGGCCGCAGGTGATCGAGCGCCTGATCGCGGCCACGGACGGCTTCGCCCGCCGCTGACGTGGAGGTCGCCTGTGCGGCTGGACCTGTGGACGTCTCGGCTGGGCGACCGTCCGGAGTCCCGGGTTCGTCATTGGCGGCGCATGGAGATTTCGTCAGATTCGGCGATGATCTCGGCCTCGACAGCACGCAGTCCTTCGCCCAGGCGCTCCCGAGCCTGCCGCAGGAGCTTGAGCGAGTTGGTAGCGGAACCCTGCGCAGCGGAGCGTTCCGGATCGGCCCCGTGCTCCTCGATGAGATGCGACTGCAGTGCGGCAGCGACTTCGTCGACCGCCTTCAGCCCCATGTAGATGGCCCGTTCCCGCGCGATGTCGTTAACCATGCGGTCCAGTATTGCCCAAGCGCCCGGCCAGCAGCACTCTCCTGGTGCCTGGTCCGGCAGAGTGCGACCCCCACTGCTGGTCGTGGCCACCGGCCCGTACGCGGACCCTGGCGGAACCGGGTCGCGACCAGCCGGTTAGCATTTTGTGAAGCGAGTACTCAGCTGGCATGGTGCGGAAACTTGCCGCGGGTATGTCAGCGCCAAGCACCGTCGCGACAGCGGAACTGAGAGGCCCAGGGCCTGCCGGGCGCCGCAGCGGCCATATAGGGGGCCGCAGCGGCCATATAGGGCGCGCCGTGATTCGCACCTTTTCGCCCGGCTTGCCGTGAAAGAGATAAACGACGGGGGTCGTTAGATGACTTCGGCTGTGCAGGACAAGGGCGCGGTGATCGTCACTGGCGCCAGCCGGGGCATCGGCGCGGCTATCGCCGAGCGGCTGGCTGGTGATGGCTACGGCGTGATCGTCAACTACGCGGCCGACGCCGAAGGAGCCGAGGCGGTGGTATCGGCCATCAACGCTAAGGGCGGCCGGGCCGCGGCTGTGCGCGCCGATGTCGCCTCGGAGGATGACGTCGAGGCGATGTTCGACCGGGCGCAGGGGCAGATGGGGCCGCTGACCGCGCTGGTCAACAACGCCGGATCACTCGGCGAGCAGGCGCGCATCGACGAGCGGGCGGCGGACGAGCTGACCCGGCTGATGCAGGTCAACGTCGTGGGGCCGATGGTGTGCGCCAAGCACGCCGTCCGGACGATGTCGACCGCGCACGGCGGCAAAGGCGGATCGATCGTGACAATCGCTTCCGTCGCTGCCAAAGCTCCGGCCGGCGCCAAGGGCACTGTCCCGTACGAGGCAACCAAGGGCGCCATGGTGGCATTCGCGCGCGGCCTGTCCAACGAAGTTGCCTCCGAGGGAATCCGGTCCAACAGCGTCTCACCAGGGGTCATCGATACGGAAATGGCATATCCCGGCCTCCGGGAGATGGGAGAGCACGGCCCGCTGGGCAGGATGGGCAGGCCAGATGAGATCGCGGCGGCCGTGTCGTGGCTGGTCTCGCCCGAGGCGTCGTATGTCACGGGCAGCGATATCACTGTCTCAGGCGGGCTCTGAGCGCCGCCCCGCCGACGATCGCCGGGCAGATGAGATTGCTCGGGACAACTGGCTGGCTCCCCGGTACCGAAATTCCGCTACCAAGATCCCTGCACCAGATCGCCAGCGCTGGGCGAGCTGCCGTTGTCCGTGACAGACGCCGAGGTGCCCCCTTCGGGAAGGAGAAATGCGATGACACGCACGCCGCAGGAAGTGTTCGCCCATCATGGCCAGGCGTTCGGCGCCGCGGACCTGGATGAGATCGTCGCCGATTTCACCGATGACGCCGTGGTGATCACGCCCGCGGGCGTGAACCGAGGCAAGGACGGTGTCCGGGAGGCGTTCACGCAACTGTTCGCCGACCTGCCAAACGCGGCCTGGGACCTGAAGACGCAGATCTACGAGGATGACGTGCTCTTGCTGGAGTGGGCCGCCGACGCCGCCGAGTCCCGCGCCGACGACGGCGTCGATACCTTCGTGTTCCGCGACGGCCTGATCCACGCGGAGACGGTCCACTACACCCTGCAGCGCAAGGGCTGACCAGCGCCCGGAGGCGCGTGCGGACTAGGCACTGGGCGGGCTGGGCGCTGGGCGGGCTGGGCGCTGGACCTGGGCGGGCTGGGCGCTGGGCGGGCTGGGCGCGCTAGACGGAGTGCTAGTCGTCGGAGACGGTGATGCCCAGGGTCTCGGCCAGCACGGGCGCCAGGTGCACGAGCTGTCCGGTGCTGACAGTGGCCCCGCGCAGCGAGTTGGCGTCGATGATGATGCCGAGCTCCGCCCCGCGCAGATCGGTCGCGTCCATGCGCACGCGGGTGAAGTCGGTCCTGGCCAGCCGCGAGTTCGGGAACGCGGTCCGGGCCAGCGTCGCGCCCGCGAAGTCCACGTCGCGCAGATCGCAGTCATCGAAGGTCACCTCGGTGAGCTCGGCGCCGCGGAAGTTCACCGAGTCGAGCTTGCACCCGCGGAGCGTGACCCGGCGCAGCTCCGCCCCGAACACCTCGCAGCCTGCGGCCACGCTCCCGGCGAAGGAAACGTCGGTCCACTGCGTCTCCGCCAGGCCAGTCGCGATCAGCCGCACGTCGCGCAGCAGCACGTCGCTGAGCCGGGCACGCTGCAACCGCCCGCCCTGGAAGGACACCTTGGTGAAGGCGCACTCGATGAACCGGCTGCTCTCCGCCCGCGGCTCATCGAAGCTGAGCTGGTCGAAGTGCACGCCGTCGTACTCCGTGCCGGGCGTCAGCCCGCCGGCGTGCGGCGTCAGCGTCGCGGCAAACGCCAGGTCGGCGAGGTCGCGTGAGTTCATGAGGGCCGAGCTTACTGGGCCGACTGGTCGTGGCCTTTGACCCGATCAGCGTAGACTCCCGGCCGTGCGACCTTACCGTGAACTCTGGCTCTGGCTCGGCGCGCTGTTCCTCGCGCTGTTCGCGTTTCTGACGGCTGTTGCGATTGCGTATTTCTTGAAGGACGCAAATTACTCTCTCTTCGTGAACGGCTGGATGCTGGGGGGGCTCGTCACGTTCCTGGTGGCCTTCACCTGCTTCTTCGGCGCCATCAGAGGCTGGTCTTTCCCGCCGAGGATAAAGCCAGCCTTTCCTGATATCGACGTGGAGATATATGGCAGCGGCTCTATCGATACGCAGCGCGAGGGGGGCAGCGGCCTCGCGGTCTCCGCGCACCTGCGATCGTTCAATGCGCGCTTCATCAACACCGGGAGCGAGCAGAGCGCCAGGCTGACCGTGCTCCTCTACGTCAAGCTGGTCCCTGGCTCGTGGGGCCGCGTCGGCGAAGCCCTCTGCCCGCCGCCCGACTGGGCGCTGCCGCCGACGCTGAGCCTGAGCCCGATCAGCATGCCTTTCGAGCTAGCGCCGGGAGGCTCGGTCTCCGGGCACCTTGTGTACGAGATACCTGGGTATTACCGGGATAAGATCGCGGAGCCAATCGATGCGCGCCTTGAGCTATGGGACCATCTGACCGACAGGCGGATGACCGTGCCAACCGAGATAGGCAGCTACGACAAGAGCAGGATGATTCCGTCCTCGGGCAGCGCCGAGGTTCTCGGCCCGGAATACGAGACACACGCAGATCAGCAGGACGATGCTAGCCAGCCGGCTCCCTGAGTTCCAGCCCGCAGCAGGCGCGGGCCCACTGCCGCGCCCGCTTCGGGTCGGTCTCACCCGGGCCGGCGCAGGGCACGAGCGGCGCAGCGCAGGGGTCGGCGCCTGACCCAGCCGGTGCCGGGCACGGACCGGCACTGGGCCAGACTGAGCACGGGGCGAGACTGAGCACGGGGCACTGAGGATGGGGCGCGAAACCGACCACTCACGGAGGCCAGCTTGACCACGACCGACCTCGACACGCTGTCCATCAACACGATCCGCGGCCTGTGCATGGATGCGGTCCAGAAAGCCAACTCCGGGCACCCCGGCACGCCGATGGGGATCGCCCCGGTGGCGTACACCCTCTGGCAGCGCTTCCTGCGTTTCGACCCCGCCGACCCGATCTGGCCGAATCGCGACCGTTTCGTGCTCTCCGAGGGCCACGCCTCGGCGCTGCTCTGGTCGCTGCTGCACCTGACCGGCACCCGCGCGGTCGACCCGGACTACGAGATACTCGGAACCCAGGCGGTCACCATGGATGACCTGAAGACGTTCCGCCAGCTCGGCTCGCACTGCCCGGGCCACCCGGAGTACCGGTGGACCAGCGGCGTGGAGGCGACGACCGGGCCGCTCGGCCAGGGGGTCGCGACGTCGGTCGGCATTTCTATCGCCGGCCAGTGGCTGGCGGCCCGCTACAACCTCGACGACTTCCCCATGTTCGACTTCAACGTGTACGCGCTGGCCGGCGACGGCGACATGATGGAGGGCATCTCCTCGGAGGCCGCCTCGCTGGCCGGCCACCTGCAGCTGCCCAACCTGTGCTGGATCTACGACTCGAACCGGGTGACGATCGAGGGCCACACCGACATCACCTTCACCGAGGACGTCGCCGCGCGCTTCATCGGCTACGGCTGGAACGTGACCACGGTCGCCGACGTGAACGACCTCGGCCAGGTCGCCCGGGGGCTGCACTCGTTCCAGGCCGAGCACGAGCGTCCCACGCTGATGGTGGTGCACAGCCACATCGGCTACGGCTCACCGGTCGAGGACAGCCCGAAGGCTCACGGCGAGGCGCTCGGCGCGGAGGCCGTCAAGGCCACCAAGCGCTTCCTCGGCATGCCGGAGGACGAGGACTTCTACGTCCCGGACGGGATCTACGACTGGTTCGCCCAGGGCATCGGCCGGCGAGGCCGGGACGCCCGGTCGGCGTGGGAGGCGACATTCAGCGGCTACCGCGCCGCCTACCCGGAGCTGGCGGAGGAGATCGAGCAGATGCAGCGCCGGACCCTGCCGGACGGCTGGGCGGCCGACCTCCCCGAGTTCAGGCCGGACCCGAAGGGGATCGCGACGCGGGACTCCTCCGGGCAGGCGCAGAACGCCGTCGCCCGGCGCGTGCCGTGGCTGCTCGGCGGCTCGGCCGACCTCACGCCGTCGACCAAAACGCGCCTGACGTTCGACGGGGCCGGCGACTTCCAGCCCGACGACCGGCCCGGCCGCAACCTGCACTTCGGCATCCGCGAGCACGCGTCGGCGGCCATCGCCAACGGACTGGCGCTGACCAAGCTGCGGCCGTTCTGGTCCAGCTTCCTGACCTTCTCCGACTACGCGCGCGGCGCGATCAGGCTGTCGGCGCTGATGGAGATCCCGGTCCTGCATATCTTCACCCACGACTCCATCGGCCTGGGCGAGGACGGGCCCACCCACCAGCCGGTCGAACAGCTCGCCTCGCTGCGGGCCATGCCCGGCCTGCTGGTCTTCCGGCCGGCCGACGCCAACGAGGCCGTCGAGACCTGGCGGGCGGTGACCGCGCTGCGGCACGAGCCCGCCGCGCTGGTCCTCTCCCGCCAGGCCCTGCCCACCCTGGACCGCTCCGGCCTCGGTGCGGCATCCGGCGTGGCGAACGGCGCGTACATCCTCGCCGAGGCGAGCGGCGGCCGGCCTGACGTCATCCTGCTCGCCACCGGCTCGGAGGTGCACCTGGCCCTCGAGGCCCGCGACGAGCTTGAGGCGGGCGGCATCCACGCGCGCGTCGTCAGCATGCCGTGCTGGGAGCTGTTCGACCGGCAGCCGCTGGAGTACCGGGAGCAGGTCCTGCCGAGCGAGGTCAAGGCGCGGGTGGCGGTCGAGCAGGCCTCGACGCTCGGCTGGGACCGTTACGTCGGCGACGGCGGCGCCATTATCGGCATGCACACCTTCGGGGCGTCCGCGCCGCTGAAGCAGCTGCTCACGAAGTTCGGCTTCACGCCGGAGCGGGTGGCCGAGGTCGCCCGCGAGCGCCTCGCCGCAACAGGAAGTGACACCACGGCCCTTTGACCGGACCCGACCACCGCCTGGAGGAACGACCGATGCCGACCACCCCGCTTCGCCAGCGCCCAGCGTGGAAGGCGCTCGAGCAGCACCACGCCGAGATCGCCGGGCGCCACCTGCGCGAGCTGTTCGCCGACGATCCGGGGCGGGGCGAGCGCCTGTGCGCCGAGGCGGCCGGGCTCTACCTCGACTACTCGAAGAACCGGGTCACCGACGAGACGATGCGGCTGCTGACCGGGCTGGCTGAGGAGTGCGGCCTGGAGCAGCGCCGGGACATGATGTTCGCCGGCGAGCGGATCAACGTGTCCGAGGACAGGGCGGTGCTGCATGTCGCGTTGCGGATGCCGAAGGACAGTTCGCTGGTCGTGGACGGGGTCGACGTGGTCGCGCAGGTGCACGAGGTCCTCGGGCGCATGTCCGGCTTCGCCGAGCGGGTGCGTTCGGGCGAATGGAAGGGATTCACCGGCAAGGCAATCAGGAACGTGGTCAACGTCGGGATCGGCGGCTCGGACCTCGGGCCGGTGATGGCGTACGAGGCGCTGCGCTACTACTCCCGGCGCGACCTGAACTTCCGGTTCGTGTCGAACGTGGACTCGACCGACTTCGTGGAGGCGACCCGCGACCTGTCCGCCGGCGAGACGCTGTTCATCATCTCGTCCAAGACGTTCGGCACCCTGGAGACCCTCACGAACGCCCGCTCGGCGCGGGACTGGGTGACCGGCGAGCTCGGCAGCGAGGCGGCCGTCGCCCGGCACTTCGTCGCGGTCTCCACGAACGCCGAGCGCGTCTCGGAGTTCGGCATCGACACCGCCAACATGTTCGGCTTCTGGGACTGGGTCGGCGGCCGGTACTCGATGGACTCCGCCATCGGGCTGTCGACGATGGTCGCGATCGGGCCGGAGCACTTCTACGACATGCTGGCCGGGTTCCACGAGATGGACGAGCACTTCCGCACCGCGCCGCTCGACCGCAACCTGCCGGCGCTCATGGGCCTGCTGGCCGTGTGGTACGGGGACTTCTTCGGGGCGCAGACCTCAGGCGTCATGCCCTACGACCAGTACCTGAAGCGGTTCCCGGCCTACCTCCAGCAGCTCACGATGGAGTCGAACGGCAAGCACGTAACGATCGACGGGACCCCGGTCGACTACGAGACCGGTGCCGTCTACTGGGGCGAGCCGGGCACCAACGGCCAGCACAGCTTCTACCAGCTCATCCACCAGGGCACGAAGCTGATCCCGGTCGACCTCATCGGCTTCGGCCAGAGCCTCAACCCGCTGGGCGACCACCACGACATCCTGTCGTCCAACGTCTTCGCCCAGGCCCAGGCGCTCGCGTTCGGCAAGACCGAGGAGGAGGTCCTAGCCGAGGGAACCTCACCGGAGGTGGCGCCGCACCGGGTGATGCCGGGCAACCGCCCGACCAACGTGCTGCTGGCCGAGATCCTGACCCCGCGGCTGCTGGGCGCGCTGGTGGCCCTGTACGAGCACAGCGTGTTCACCCAGGGCACCGTCTGGGGGATCGACTCCTTCGACCAGTGGGGCGTGGAGCTCGGCAAGGTCCTGGCGGTCCAGATCATCCCCGAGCTGGAGAGCCGCACCGAGCCCGAGCTCGCGCACGACTCGTCCACCAACGCCCTCATCCGGCGTTACCGCAGCCTCAAGGGCTAGCCAGAGGGCCCAGCTCGGCCCAGATCAGGTGATGAACAGCGCTATCGCAACATACTGGCAGGTGGCGGCGGCGCAGACGAAGACGTGGAAGACCTCGTGGTAGCCGAACACCGACGGGCACGGGTCAGGTCGCCGGTAATGATAGGAAATCGCTCCGGCCGTGTAGAGCAGGCCGCCTGACAGCATCAGCGCCCCAGGCGCGACCCCGGCGTGGATCCATACCCCGGGCAGCGCCAGGCCGGCCATCCAGCCCAGCCCCAGGAACATCGCGCCGACCAGGCGCTCGGGCAAGACCATCCGCGCCATGTGGATGGCGGCCGCCGTCAGCGTCAGCGACCACGTCACGATGAGGAAGGCCAGCCCGAGGGCACCGCGCGTGGCCAGGAGGAATACGGGAGTTGCCGTGCCGGCGATGAGAAAGAAGATCATCGCGTGGTCCAGGCGCTGCAGGCGCCGGCGCCAGGAATCAGTCCAGGTGCCGCGGTGATAGAGCGCGCTGATACCGAACATTGCGCTCACGCTGGCCGCGTAGATAGCGACAGCGGTGATCCGCGCGGCTCCGTGAGCGCGGGCCAGCACGAGCGTGCCGAGCACCAGCGACGCCTCGAACCAGAGCAGGTGCAGCCAGCCCCGCAGCACCGGCTTCGTGTAATAGACACCGCGCCGGGCGTCGTAGAGCGCGTCCGCCGGCGGCCGGCCCGGCCCGCCGGGCGTGGAGTGCGTTACGGTCATCGCTGACCTCCCCTTCCCGCCGGATCCGGCGACCGCGCCATCGAGGTTCGCTAACCCTAGTGTCGCGCATTGTAATCGCGCAGTGTAATCGTGCATTTACGCAGATGCAGGGATGATTCGGGCCTCGGCTGGCTCGCGCCGCCACGTGGGTGCCGCGCTGCGCCGGAGCGCGGGAACCCGGCAGGCGTCAGCCGAGCGGGGGAACCACGGCCTCGATGAGGCGCGGGCCCGGCTCCGCGAGCGCCTGCCGTAGCTGCGCGGCGAGCTCGGCCCCCGTACGGGCCCGGCCAGCCGGGACGCCCATGCCCGTGGCCAGGGCCACGAAGTCAAGATCAGGCCGGGACAGGTCGAGCAGGGCCCGGGCGGCGTCGCCCGATGCCCGCGCGCCGACTCGCTCCAGTTCCATGCCGAGGATCGCGTACGAGCGGTTGCTGAAGATGATCGTGGTGACGTCCAGCCCCTCCCGGGCGTGGGTCCACAAGGCGGAGATGGTGTACATCGCGCTGCCGTCCGCTTCGAGCGCGATGACCTTACGGCCCGGGCAGGCGATGGCGGCGCCCGTGGCCAGCGGGAGCCCCTGGCCGATCGCGCCGCCGGTGAGGGTGAGCCAGTCGTGCGGGGGTGCGCCCGCGGTGGCCCCGGGCAGCCACAGCCCGGACGTGTTGGCCTCGTCGGAGACGATCGCGCCCTCGGGCAGCAGCGCGCCGACGACCGCCGCCGCGCTCTCGCCGGTGAGATCGCCGTCCGGCGGCCGGGGGCGCTCAGGATCGCGCGCCAGCGGTTTGGTGTCCGCGGCGACCAGATCGGCCAGCGACGCGAGCGCCCCGGGCCCGTCGTCGCCCGCCTCGGCAAGCACACTCACCTGGCAGCCGTCCGGGACCAGGGAGCTGGGCTGGCCGGGGTAGGCGAAGAAGGACACGGGGGGCCGCGCGCCGGCCAGGATCAGGTGGCGCGCGCCCGCCAGTTGCGCGACCGCGAACTCGGCCAGGTAGGCCAGCCGGTCGATCGCCGGGATGCCCGCCACAGCAGCCGGGCGCCGGTGGCCTGGGCGACCCGGCTGGCCGCGTCCAGGCCCGGCCGCCGGACGGCGGTCCCGCCGAGCAGGATCACGCACGGTTCCCCGCTGCGCAGCGTTCCGGCAACGGTCGCGATCACGTCGTCCGGGACAGGCGCCGCCGCCCGGACCGGCAGGGCGGGCGCGGGCTGGCCGGCCTCTGACCAGGAGACGTCGGCCGGGAGGATGAGCGTCGCGATCCCGCCCGGCGGGGTCAGCGCCGCGGCCACCGCCTCGGCGGCGTCGGCAGCCACGTCGGCGCTGCGCGCCGAGCGCCGGGCCCAGGCGGACACCGAGCCGGCCAGGGCATCAACATCGGACTCCAGCGGCGCGTCGAAGCGCTTGTGATAGGTAGCGTGGTCGCCAACCACGACCAGCACCGGAGTGCGGGCCCGGCGCGCGTTGTGCAGGTTGGCCAGCCCGTTCGCCAGGCCCGGTCCCAGGTGCAGCAGCGCCCCCGCAGGACGGCCGGTCATCCGCCCGTAGCCGTCGGCCGCGCCGGTCGCCACGCCCTCGAACAGGCACAGCACGCCGCGCATCTCCGGGACCGCGTCCAGCGCGGCGACGAAGTGCATCTCCGAGGTTCCCGGATTGCTGAAGCACACGTCGACGCCGCAGCCGACCAGCGTGCGGATCAGAGCCTGCGCGCCGTTCACGAGTCCTCCCCCGTGACCCCGGGGCCCAGGATGCCCCGCGGATCGAACGCCTGCTTCACCCGCCGCATCAGGTCCACGGCGACCGGGTCCGCGAACTCGAGGAAGTAGCTCTTCTTGGCGCTCCCGATCCCATGCTCGCCGCTCACCGCGCCGCCCCGGGACACCGCGGCCGCGAAGATCCCCCGCAGCAGGCCCTGGCGCGCCGCCGGGTCGGGCTCGAACACGGCGAGGTGGACGTTGCCGTCGCCGGCGTGGCCGGCGCCCAGGACCAGCCCGCCCTGACGGCCGGAGATCTCCGTCACCTCGGCGAGGAACCCGGCCATGGCCGCGCGCGGCACGACCGCGTCCACGATGTCGTCGGCCCCGGCGCTCTTGGCGGTCCAGAACGCCCTCTCCCGCGCCTCGATCAGGCGGCGGGCGGCCGGGAGCGGGAGGACGTAGACGTCCGCGGCCCCGAGGTCGTCGAGTTGCCCGGCGAGTTCCTCCACGTCGGCGCCGAGACGTTCCTCGCTGCGCCCTTCCACCATCACCACCAGGTAGGCCAGCGCGGTCTCGCGGACGGCCGCCGGGACGCCGAGGTCGAGGTCCTCGCTCGCGGTGATCGCCGCCATCGTGAGCTGGTCGACGTACTCGAGGATCAGCGGCCCGAGGCCGCTGGCGACGATCCGGGGAACGGCGGCGGTCACCTGCTCCAGTGACGCGAACGGCGCCAGCACGGTCGCCTGCCAGGGCAGCCGCGGGTAGAGCCGGACCGTGGCCTCGGTGACCAGCGCCAGGGTGCCCTCGGAGCCGATGATCAGGTGGGTAAGGTCATAGCCGGAGCTGACCTTGACGTGCTTCCCGCCGGCCCGGAACACCTCGCCCGACGCCAGCACCGCCTCGACGCCGAGCACGTGCTGGCGGGTCACGCCGTACTTCACGGCCCCGCCCAGGCTGGCGCTCATCTCCCCGGGGAAGACCGGGTAGACCAGGCCGGCCTCGGCCGCTGCCGCATCCAGCCCGGCGAGCGTCACGCCCGGCTGCACGACCGCCGCGCTGTTCGCGCCGTCGATCTCGAGCACCCGGTTCATCCGCTCGAACGAGATCACGATCCCGCCGCGGCGCGGAATCGCCGCGCCGGACAGGCCGGTTCCCGAGCCGCGCGCGGTCACGGCACGCCCATGCTCGCTCGCGGCCCGCAGCACCGCTGCCACCTCCGCGGTGCTGCCGGGCCGGACCACGAACGCAGGCTCGCCGGGAGCGATGCCCAGGGCCTCGTCATGGCCGTAGTCCGCGGGGAAACTGCCCGCCGGCAGAACGTGGTCCGCGCCCACGGCCGCGGCCAGCAGCGATCGCATGTCGGCCACCAGGGTCCTCCCAACGCGCCCGCCGCGGGGAACGGTTCCGGCGCCCGAAACCCGAGGCTACTGCCTGGTAGCGAAGCCTATCTACCGCTGTGCGCGGACCGGACGCCGTAAGCTGACCGAGAAGAGGAGATCCAATGCCGACGATCCCCTCGTCCCATCGCGACCTGCTTGACGGTGAGTTCGATACCCTCGCCGCGGTCGGCCCGGACGGGCGGCCGCAGCTCTCGGGGGCTGGTTCCTTGCCGACGGCGACATGGTTAGCATCTTGCTCAACGATTCGCGGCAGAAGACGAAGAACCTCCTGGCCAACCCGGCCGTGAGCCTGCTCATCCTGGACTTCGCGGTCCCCTACCGTTGCCTTGGAGATCCGGGGCGACGCCGAGATCTCGCCGGACGGTGACTACTCGTTCGCGGACCGGGTCGGCGTGAAATACCACGCGGACCTGCGCGAGCACGCCAAGCCTGGCCAGTCGCGCGTCGTGGTGACCATCCGCCCGGCCCGGGCGAGGGTCTGGCCGGTTGACACGGGGGCCTGAGCCGGAATCCCCCCGCACGTTCCGCGAAAGCAGGACGCTACGGGCTGATGCTTCCCGTGCGCGGGATGGCAGCTTACGGTGGGGATCGGGACGCGCATGCACCGTGTTGGCCAGCGCCCCACGCAGCAGTTCGCGCTACTCGAGCGGGACCGGCGGGGCAGGGCTCATTCGGGCCTGCTCAGGGCGGCGCGCAGCTCGCCCGGGTCGCTGGTGATCACGGTGTACGGGTTCACGCTCAGGTGCTGGCTGCGGGCGACGTAACGGCGCCGGCCGTGCATGTTCTCACGCCAGATGTGGAACTGCGGGAATTCCTCGTCCCCTGCGATCACTGGCGGGAACCGTACGGTCGCGTAAGTGACCCATGGCGCGACCGACAAGGAACCCCTGTGAATACACACGACGATGACCCCGAGGACAGCCAGGCCGCCACAGCCGCACGCGCGCTGACCGCCCTCCAGGCCCTGCCCGTCGAGCGCCCTCAGATCACCGGGATCGGCGAAGGGATCATGGAAGCCGGTGCCGTGCCAGTGGCTGTTCGCCTTCCATCGCCCGCGCTCTCGGATGAAAGTTGCCATGACCGCGGATGGGTCCCACTCGCGGCGGTGGTGGTGGAACTGGAGGAAGAGCACGACGGCGTTCTGGGTCGCGGTCCAGTAGGCCATCGGTATCGCCATCTGATAGGTCATTGTCTGGGGCAGCGCAGGCAGGCCGTGTTCGAGCACCTCGATGGCGGTGCGGAGCATGTTCCTGGGGTCAAAATGCGGCGGCAGGTCCGCCAGCTCGGTCTGATCCTGTGGTTCCTCGGCGGGTTCGGGTGGTGGTGAGATGCGCTCGCGCAGCTCGTCGGCGTCCTCATACCCGGCGTCGATGGCTTGCTGCCAGGTCGCATGCGCGGCTTGGGTGTCACCCCGTTTCTCCAGGTGCTGGCCAAGTGCGTCAAGGGCGTAAAGAGCGTCGGGGTTCTGCTGCTCAGCCCCGGCCTGGTAGGCGACGCGCAGCCCGTCGATGTCGTCGTCCTCGCGCAGCAGATTGACCAGGTCGATGAACGCGGGGCCCGCGCACTCGGCGTTCGGGGAGTCGATGACGCGCTGCCAGGCCGCCTTCGCCCCGCTGAGGTCGCCGCTCTTCTTCAGCAAGCGGCGCCACAGGAGGGCTGACGCCTCAATGGTCCTGCCATCCCGCAGCGCTGCTGGTGCTGATGACCGGCTCCCGCGGCCGGGAAGTACCCGGTGCCGGTGCTGGCCGCCGCGATCTTGACCGCGGAGGGTGTGTCCTTCCTGCTGGTCGGCAGCGCGGCCCTGTGGCTGCACGGGGAGCCGATCGCGGTTGCCGACGCTGACGTAGTGATCGAGCCGGTCGAACAGAACCCCCGCCGTCTCGGGGAAGCGCTGGCCCAGCTGGCCCTCCGGCCCCGGGCGGTCCCACCGGCCCAGTGCGCCGCAGCCTTAGCGGACTCGGGGCTACCGGCGGCGCCGTGCATGCCGCCGCATGGCGTCTACCTTGGCTGCGAACCCAGTCGGCTCGATGATCGGCGTTCCGCGCCATGGAGACATCGACAAGAGGTCAGAGTCATTGGACACCAAGATGAGCGCCCCAACTTCGGCGGCGAGGTCGAGGATCAGGTTGTCCTCATGGTCAGGGCAGTCGTGAACCGTGCGTGGCACCTCAGCCAGGACGCCTCCTGCGCTGTGCTCGGCTGCTCCTACGACCGCTTCCAGGTAGGCGTCCACCTCGGGCCGCTCCCACTTGAACAGGTCACTCAGGACCCTGTCCACGTTGGCGGTGAATTGGGGAGACAACCAGAGTGCGAACTCAGCTGCATCCACGATGATGCCCAGGCAGTCGGCCGATGGGTTACCGGAGACTGGCGGCGGCGACGGCCACGACCGGAATGGGCTGTTGCCGCTCGCCGCCACCGTCACCAGGACGTTGACGTCGTACACAACCGCCGACGGTACCGGCGCGAGCCGATTCACTCTCCCTGCTCCGGACGGCTCCCCTTCAAAAACTCCTGGACCCGGGCCGGGACGTCAGCCGGATCGATTCCGAGTTCCGCCGTGCGCTGCTGGCCGTACGCCTGCGCCTCCCGAAGCCGATCGGCGATCATGATCGACTTCATGACCTTCAGAGTCGCCCGCAGGTAGGCCGACCGGTTGCCATCACCGAAATACGCGACCAGCTCGTCAAGTACGGGGCGGTCCTCGGACTGGACTGCGAAGCCCAGAGTCTTCGCACTCATGATTACATTGTATATAGCTCGCCTCTCATATGCAAAATGTTGCAGACCGGTTGCAGACAGAGCACGCTGGTCGCGCCCACAGCTGGGCCAGCAGGAGCGGGTGTGGACAACGGACACAAGTCGACGGGCACCGACCAGGCACAGAATCGCGTGCAATTCTCACAGAATCGCCCTCTGGGCGAACGGACTTGCGGTCTGACCTGGGGATTCTGCGGCCTACTGCTTAGGAGGACGTCTCAGGCTCTGCCGTGATCTGCCCGGCCCGAGGTCGGTGAGCATGTCGGCCTGTCCGCAAGTAACCATGAGTCCCCCGGTTCACCGCGCCATCGGGCACGTAGCGGGCACACCGACCGTCGCTGGGTTATGAGCCGCGCGACGCAGGTCTCCGGTGTCCCGTCCGTTCTCTGGCACCCTGATTGGACTGGGCGGTTGCCCTACTCGCGCCCTCCGAACTGAGGCATTCGCCTGCCTACCTGCCTCCGTTGTCCTGCTCATAGGCGCGAAATCCTGGTGAGTGGCGGCCGTGTCCAGGGTCGGCGGAGCCGATCGCGTGCCAAGGCCGTGTAGTTAAGGGTCTGGCGTCCATGGGCGTGGCGTCGGCGAGCACCAGCGCCGCCAAGTATTGCTGGCTGCTGATCGCTCTCGTGCCGCGCGTGACGGACTGGGTGGTCCGCGCGCCGGGCAGGCCAAGACGGCCGCCGGCCCGCCCGGGCGGACGAGGGCGACCATGCACCGGAGTAGCATCGCGACCATCGGATGGGAGGCGCACGCCTTCCTGTCGGCAGGCTGGAGGCACGGATGACCGAGCAGATCCCAGACGAGCCCGATGAGCCCGATGAGC
>WNFM01086456.1_pt1 | contig 20815 bp, 18 predicted proteins | sample 5400271 | NCBI WGS metagenome assembly WNFM01 (sample SAMN13153352, study PRJNA577476) | soil metagenome | isolation source: 60 cm saprolite on Douglas fir-dominated hillslope | place: USA:California | collected 2013-09-17
TTCGACTGGAAGAATTTACCGACTTCTGGCTGGCAATGATCGAAGCCGGGCGCGACGCCATAACCACGCATCTGGAATTTCTGAAAGAATCGCCCCGAGGCAAGACTGGAAGAAAGGGCTAGAGGAATTTCGCCCATATGAATTTACAAAAGGCGAATGCCCGAGCCGTGGAGTTCATCGCGAAGCCCAGGAAAACTGAACAATTGCGAGACCACATCTGTCAAACCGTGACCGCGCTTCTTCGGGGTCGGATCGGGTTCATCCAAACGATTGTGGTGACCTCGTATCAAGAACCGCGGAGAGTCATGGCCGTGACTCTTTGGAGTACGGAGAAGGGTGCCACGCACGCCCGGTGGGAGAAGATGCCTCAGGTTTGCGAAATACTCTCGCCACTGATCGACGTCGTCTTGAAGGTTCGAAGTTGCAAGGTCGATCTTACGAAACCGCAGGAAGCCGAAAGACAACTGATAATTACCGCCTGCTCGAGTCCGGGGGACGTCGTCGACCTTCAGGTTGGGACGGCCCCTCATCATTGATCCTTGCAATCGATTAATCGAAAGGCTCGGGAGTACTCTTGGTTCCACAGATCAGCACACAGCTCCGATGGTTTGCCCGCCAATTACGACCCCTGCTGCGGGCGCATCTCCTCAGCGTGTCTTTGATTGTGCTGAGCAGTTTGATGTTTCTGCTCGATCCTCTGCTTATCAAATGGCTCATTGACAAGGTCCTGCCGAAAAGAGACATGCGCCTTCTCTTTCTTGCGGCAGCAGGGTTTTTCGGAATCTATGTCTGCCGGCTAGGTTTTTCCGCGCTTGCTGGTGCGGTGAGTTTCCGGACTGTCCAGGATCTCGTTTTCCGCATCCGGCTAGCGATTTTCGAGCATATAAATCGCCTTTCCGCGGACTACCACGAAACGACGCCCGTTGGGGAAAAGCTGTACCGAATGGAACAGGATGTGGATCAGGTGGCGGAGCTGGGATCGAGTCTTGTGCCCTATGCTCTCCAAACTACGTTCAACGCTGTTTTCGTAATCGGAACAATGTTTTTCCTCGATTTTCGTTTGACCACTCTCCTTCTACCGCTTATGCCTCTCTTTTTCGTTTTCAGGAGACACTTCGAAAGCCGATTACAGCAGGCATCCGACAGCGCGCAGCAGCAATCCAGTAGAGAGAGCAGCTTCCTGCAGGAACACCTGGGGGCCGTGATCCAAATCCAACTCTTGCATCGGGAGAGAAGCCAAGTCCAGGCCTTCCTTGAGCGAGCCACGGCAAGAATGAAGGCATTGAATCAGCGAACGCTGACCGAAATATCGTTCAGGACTTGCTACATGGCAGTGATCGCTCTCGGCACGATTGCAATTCTCGGGTACGGCGGTTACGAAGTGTTCGTCGGAGCATTGACCGTCGGTGGACTCGTTGCGTTCTACAGTTACCTGGCACGATTGTTTGACCCCTTGAATGCTGCGGTGGACATCTATTCACGGTTTAACCGTTTGAGCGCGAGCATTCGGAGAATTATGGAGGTTATTGAAAGGACGCCGACTGTGTCGGAATCGTCTGGCGCAGTGAACCTTCCCTCGCCAATGCGCGGGTATGTCGAGATGCGAGATGTCTCTTTTTCGTACTCCAATCGGCAACCTGTGTTGCAGGGGCTCAACCTCAAACTAGAAGCAGGGATCAAAGTCGGGCTAGTTGGCATCAGTGGTAGCGGAAAGAGTACCATGGCGAAGCTAATAGCAAGGCTATATGACGTGAATTCCGGCGCCGTCTATATAGACGGAATCGATATTCGAGAATTACGGCTCGGATGTCTTCGCACAAAAGTCTGCTACGTCATGCAGGACGCGATTCTCTTCGACCGACCGTTGAGAGAGAATTTGCTGCTCGGGAATCCATCCGCGACCAAAGAACAACTCCGTCGCGCAATCGAAATTGCCAACCTCGAGGAATTACTCCTCCGCCTCCCTAAGGGGTGGGATACACCGCTCGGGCCCAGAGGCAATACACTGTCGGGGGGCGAGCGGCAGCGTGTCGCGTTAGCACGTGCTGTGCTTCAGAACCCTTCGTTGTTACTGCTGGATGAATCGACTTCCGCGTTGGACGCTCCATCTGAACGAAAAGTGCTCTTAAGCTTGGCTCAGCATTTTCCACATCAGACAATCGTCTTCATTTCACACCGAATCTCCGCTCTCAAATGGGTTGACCGTATCGTTGTACTCAGTCAGGGTGTTGTCGAAGAACAAGGCACGCACGATCAGCTGATGCGAAACGGAAATCTGTATACGGTATTGCAAAACACAGTACCAGCGTAGCCGACCGCTAGTGGTTCGCTTCGATCTTCGGACAGAACGTCAGGATATGTCTCGTAATGGACCGACTCTGTCGTAATCTGAACACCAACGCCAAGCTGCACGCGTTTGGCACAGCGTCAAATACGACGTGCCGAAGGACGGTATGAGGAGATCCATATCGGAGTATTACATGGCGGGAGACGCATTTAGGCTCGATGCCGAGCGCGAAACGCGACTACGAGCTGCACGCCGAATTGTCGTCAAAGTGGGCACAACCACGGTAACCGGGTCGCAGGGAGAACTGTGCAGGGAGCGCATCGAGCCGATCGCGAGCTCGATTGCCCGATTGATAACGGCAGGCCAGCAAGTGGTGCTAGTGTCTTCGGGCGCGATTGGGTTGGGAAGCAGCATGCTACAACTGCACCGGTCCAGACTCAACGACTTAGTGACAAAGCAGGCGTGTGCCGCTGTCGGTCAAAGCTTGTTGATGGATGCTTATAAAAGTCTGTTTGCCACCTGGGGCCTCAAGGTCGCACAAGTGTTACTGACGGAAGACGACTTCAGCAATTGGCACCGTTATTCGAATCTTCGACACACGATTGAAAAGCTCTTTGGCTTTGGCGTCCTGCCCATCGTGAATGAGAACGACACCGTCTCTACCAGGGAGCTCGAATCCGTTGCCCCGGGCACGCAATCCACAGCGTTTAGCGATAATGATCGCCTGGCTGCACTCGTTATGAGTGGCCTCGAAGCAGACGCGCTCGTCCTTTTGACGAATGTTGACGGTTTATTCGCGAGGAGCCCCTCAGAAACAGATGGGCGCTCTAATAATGATCCACTTTCGGAGATCATCCCTCTCGTTACTGAGGTCACCGGCGAATTGAAAGACTTGGCCACCGGCCCCTCCGCCGGCGGCCGCGGCGGAATGGTGACGAAGCTGGAGGCTGCGGAGATCGCCATGAGCTGCGGCGGAACTGCTGTGATCGCAAACGGGCACGACCCGAATATTCTCGACCGCGTCTTTGCGGGGGAACGAGTTGGCACGGCGTTTCTGCCATCGAAGCGCATTCGGGGAAAACGGCGCTGGATCGCTTACGCTGCCGAAGTGCGGGGGAGCGTGGTGGTGGATGCTGGAGCGAAACAGGCAATCACACGGGGCAAGGGGAGCCTGCTTACCTCTGGCGTCTTGCGCGTCGATGGCCATTTTACCCCGATGGACGTGATCAGCATCGTTGATCACGATGGGCGCGAGTTCGCGCGGGGCCTTGCGAATTGCGCGAGCCAGGATACGGAAGAAGTCGTGGCAAAGAAAATTCCTCGTCTCGATAAGGGGAAGCGCGGCCGAGCGTCGCCGGTTCTAGTCAGACGCGATAACATTGTGTTATTGCAGAAAACATGAGCTACGCTTCCAAGGAACGATCGCAATCGTCAGTGGCCGAAGTGGCCGGCCGGGCGCGAGTTGCTTCGCGGGCACTCGCCAAGCTCTCGAATCAGAGTCGAAACGAACTGTTGATGACTATCGCAAAGGCCATCGAAGACGGCAGCCGGAAAATCCTCCAAGCAAATGAGCGCGATTGCCATGTTGCAGAGCCTGCTGTCTCGGCGGGGACAATGTCCCCAGCGCTGTTAGCTCGCCTGCGGGTGAGCCCGCGGGGAGTCGACGAAATAGCAATGCGTGTTCGCGACGTGGCTCGGCTGCCTGATCCCCTCGGCCGTCGGCTTGCGGCCACGGAACTCGATGATGGACTCGTACTCTACAAGGAGTCATGTCCCCTGGGGGTGATTGGCATCGTTTTTGAATCTCGCCCCGATGTGGTGCCGCAGGTGGCCGCCCTTTCGCTAAAGTCGGGCAACGCCGTCCTTCTTAAGGGTGGAGCTGAAGCGGCCCACACGAACGAAGCCCTTGTCGCAATCTGGCGTGAGTGTCTCGCTGGCTTTCCCTATGCCCCGCTGGATTCGATTCACCTGCTTCAGACGCGCGCCGATGTGATGGGGTTGCTGACGCTGGACCGTAATGTCGACCTTATCATTCCCCGGGGATCGCGCGAATTGGTCCAATTTGTTGTTCGGAATAGTCGCATCCCGATTCTTGGGCATGGCGAGGGAATCTGTCACGTTTACGTAGACCGTGCTGCGGATATGGAGAAGGCCCTTAGGATCACGCTTGATTCGAAGGTGCAGTATCCTGCGGCATGCAATGCAGCCGAGACCCTACTAGTCCATCAGGACGTTGCTACAGAATTCTTGCCCAAGGCGTTCTCGAAACTGAGGGATGCAGGGGTGGAGGTGCGTGGTTGTTCTAGAACGATAGCCCTGCTCGCGAAGCCGGAGGTTATCCCGGCAACTGAAGATGATTGGGCAACGGAGTATTCCGACTTAATTCTTGCGGTGAAGATTGTTGCCGACGCAGCGGAGGCAATAATGCACGTTCATCGCTACGGCTCCGGTCATACGGAGACGATTGTCACAGAAGACCGCGAAGCCGCGAGGAAATTCCTGGATGAGGTCGATTCCGCAGGGGTATATCACAACGCCTCGACACGATTCGCCGACGGTTTCCGCTACGGACTTGGCGCCGAGATTGGCATCAGCACCAACAAGCTCCACGCACGCGGCCCTGTTGGTCTCGAAGGTCTCACAACGTACAAGTACAAACTTTTCGGTGATGGCCACATTGTAGCTGAATACAACGAGGGGCTAAGGCGGTTCAAACACCGGCGATTGACGAGCGAAACAGTCGCCCTAGTCAAGAAAGACTGATCCTGAATTCTCGTCTTCCCGCCCCTCGTCGGAAGTAGAAGCAGACTGACTGAGTTTTGCCGATCTACAATCTACCGACGAAACCAGAATTTCAGTGATTGATCCAAAGCATTCCCTTTTCGAAAGCGACCCCAGAACGGCAGCGAGCGCTAATCCTCATTTTCTTCGACGCTCTTTTTCGGTAAGCGATTCGTACACGTTGGGATGGTTCGGCCTTCCCAACAAACTCGTGATTTGAAATTCCCAATTCTTAACGTGGGCGATGGCCGGATATGGTTCTGGTTGGCCGGAAATGGTAACAAATGGCCGGATCTGGTAGCAGTTCCTTATTGATTCTACTTATGACTGCGAGCACCATCGCGAAGTCGCCCCGGCTTATCGCAGTCTGTTGTCGGCGCGATTGGGACAGTTGACGCATAGCCCTCTGAAGGTCGTTGGAGAAGGGCAGGCACTGAGATGCAGAATGTAATGCGCACGCGAACCGGAGGCTAGCGAATGCCGCTCACATTAAATCTGCCGCCACCGACTCCTGTCGAGCCTGTAACGGAGATTCTCCACGGTGTTGCGATTACTGACCCTTATAGATGGCTGGAAGAGCAAAATTCTCCTCGCACGCGCAAGTGGCTTGAGGAACAAACCGCGTACACGCGGGCATATCTGGATGCTATTCCTGGCCGTGCTCAAATTCGTAAGCGTGTTGAAGAGTTGTGTGCGGTCGAATCCGTATCCGAGCCCTGGAAAGTAGGAAACCGCTACTTTTACTTGAAAAGAATGGCGTCCAAACCGCAGCCCGTCATTGTAATGAGAGAAGGCGAGTCAGGCGAAGAGAATGATCTTCTATGTTCCGCGCGAGGAAGCGTGGGGACTACAACCGCAGTCAGTATTTTGCGGATATCCAGAGATGGAAGGTTGCTGGCGTACTGCACTCGTGAGGGCGGTGAAGATTCCTGCGCCGTAAGTATTCTCGATGTCGACGGGAGGGCGATTCTGCCTGATTCCTTGCCGCCCGGATTTCTTCGTGGTTTGGTTTTTGCTTCTGACAGCCGCGGCTTCTATTACTCACACGAGATTATTGGGGCAAGTCGCCCCTTCCATCACTCTGTTTTCTGGCATGCATTCGGCACCGCAAGTCAGGAGGACACAGAAGTTTTTTTTGGAGGTGAAGATCCAATAATGCAGCTTGTACTCTATGGGTCATTTGATGGGAAGCGATTAGGCTATCTTAAGCATTACAGAACTGACCCGAAGAGGAACGACTTTTTCGTGCATGATGTGGCAGCTGGCGGTTCCCCGCAAGCGCTTGTTGATCAGATTGAGGGTCTTTTCATTCCATTCCTCTTAGAAAATAAGGTCATTGCTCTAACAGACTGGCAAGCTCCGAATTGCCGCGTGGTTGCAATTGATGTCGACCATCCGCAACGTGAACACTGGCAGGATATCGTTCCGCAATCGAACTCCCGAATCCACAATATCACTGTCGCCGGAGATTTGGTCTTCATCAGTACAGTGGAATCCATTGCTGCCCGTATTGATGTCTTTGACCTTAAAGGCACAAGATGCGGCACAGTACCCTTGCCGTCAAAGGGTACCGCCTATCTATTCCAAAGCCGACCTGACACGGACACTGTGTTTTATCGCTTTAGCTCATTCGATCACCCGCCAGCGATTCTTCGGTACCGAGTTGTTGGTGGGAAACAAGAAGTGTGGGAGGCCAGTAATGTGCCGTTTGATCCCGCCTCCATCAAAGTTGAGCAGGTTCGTTACACGTCGCAGGATGGAACTCAGGTGCCAATGTTCCTTGTATGCCAGAATGGACCGAGGGCATCTCGATCTCTACCGACTTTTCTCACAGGATATGGCGGCTTTGGAATCAATATTACTCCGCAGTTTGCTGCGTACGCTACTTACCTTTTGGAGCGAGGCTGCCTCCTTGCTATTTCGAATCTTCGTGGCGGCTCCGAGTTCGGCGAAGACTGGCACATCGCTGCCAAGCGTCACAAACGGCAAGTTGCTATAGATGACTTCATAGCCGCTGCTGAATGGCTTCTAGCAGAGCGACACGCGAGTCCCGGAAGAATAGCAATCGGTGGCGGCTCCAACGCTGGCCTGCTTGTGGGAGCAGCTTTAACTCAGAGGCCGGACCTGTTCCGTGCTGTCGTTTGCTTGGGCCCATTGCTGGATATGTTGCGCTACCAAAAGTTCGACCAAGCCAATCTTTGGGCGGAAGAATACGGTTCCGCAGAAAATGTGGAAGATTTCAACGTCTTGCAGGCCTATTCGCCGTATCACCAAGTGCGAGATGGCATTGCGTATCCAGCAATCATGTTTATCTCTGGCGACGCCGATACGCGATGCAATCCAATGCACACCCGAAAGATGGCAGCCAGGCTGCAAGCGGCCACGAGTTCTGGACACCCGGTGCTTCTTGACTACCATCGCACTTGGGGTCACATGCCCGTTCAGCCGTTACCTAAAAGAATCGAAGCGCTAACAGATCGCCTGGCTTTCATTTGTCATGAATTGGACTTGAATGTATGAGGGAGGACTAACTTCAGTGCGGCTCCTCTTCTGGAAGGCTCTCTTCGGGTTGTTTGCCTTCGATGCGCTTGGGCTAAGCCGGAACTTCGCGATGCTGCACCGCATCGTCAGCACTTGGGAAATGGCTAATGAGGATGCGCGGCCGGATATCACGGATTTGGTCTGCAATGCAGTAAACCACGCATGCGCGTGGTATCCGAAGCGGGCTCTTTGCTTGCAGCGCTCCGTTGTAACCACTTGCATTCTGCGGAACTGCGGAATTCCGGCGGAAATGGTCCTGGGTGCGCAAAGACTTCCTTTCAAAGCCCATGCGTGGGTTGAAGTACACGGACGCGCTATCAACGAGAGGACCGATGTGCAAGCTACGTACGGAGTGTGGGAGCGATGCTAAGGAGTGAGTCACGATGAGCGCGCAAGCAGGAGTCTACCTTTTCGACGGCCGCCCTGCGGATCCGGGCCTTTTGGCGCGGATGACGGATGCTATCAACGAATGTGGACCCGACGGGGGCATGCAGTACCTCTCTGGCTCGGTGGGGATGGTTTACCGAGCACTCCACACAACGGAAGAGTCAAGGCACGAGGTTCAACCCCACATTTCTCGCAAAGGTGCTGTGATGATGTGGGACGGGCGCCTTGATAACCGCGACGAGCTGATTTCGCAGCTTGATGACGATCTCAAGTCCGAACGAACGGATGTTGCAATCGTAGCGACCGCTTTGGACCGATGGGGAACGCGTTGTCTAAGCAAGCTCGCTGGCGACTGGGCGCTTGCCCTCTGGGATCCGCGTGAAAGGGCTCTCGTGTTAGCGAGAGACTACGTTGGCATTCGGCATCTCTACTACCACCCAAGAAGCGAATGTGTGATGTGGTGCTCGAACCTGGCGTCCCTCGTACTTCTCACGGGCAGCCAGTTCACATTGAACGAGGAATATATCGCTGGTTATCTGGCGATGTATCCGGCGGCGAATCTCACACCATATCGGGAGATCAGCGCCGTCCCACCTGGAAGCTTCGTCTGCGTCCGCGATGGAAATCCAACCGTTCAGTCCTACCGAGCTTGCCAGCCCGGACGAATGATCCGTTACAAGACGGATGCCGAGTACGAAGAACACTTTCGCGAAGTCTTCGGACAAGCGGTGGGGCGTAGGCTGCGTTCCGACTCGCCAATTCTCGCGGATCTCAGCGGAGGATTGGATTCATCTTCGATCGTTTGCTTGGCCGATGAAATCGTTGCCAAGAAAAGATTCCCATCGCCACGCGTGGACACAATTTCACATTTCGACGCGGAGGAACGGAATGGAGACGACTTTCCTTATGTCAGGATAGTCGAAGAAAGAAGGGGCAAGACGGGCTACCACATCGATGCGGGAAAACACAGACCATCTTTCACCAACGAGACGCGAAACTACATGGCCGTTCCTGGCGGTCTGGGCGACCGACAAAGTCTGGAAGATGAGCGGCTCCGCTTCATGCAGGCAGGCGGATACAGAACTTTGCTTTCAGGTATTGGTGGAGATGAATTCCTTGGTGGCATACCGGACCCGCGACCACAGCTAGGCGATCTGATTGTCCAATTTCGTTTTCGGCAATTGGCCAAACAACTGATCGCTTGGAGCCTGGTGAAGAAACGACCGTTAATTCAGTTGTTGCTAGGGTCGCTGAGCCAATTACTTCCGCCGAATCTGCGCGTGCTCCTTGAAAAGAAATCCGAAGTGGAGGACTACATCGGTTCTGACTTTGCACGTCGGCAGCGATTTGCCAAACTGAAACTTGGGCCTTTGAAGGACTTCGGATTTTTGTTGCCAAGCCGTCGAGACCTTGCCCGAACCCTAGTCGTGCTCAGTTGGCAGATGAGCCAAACTCAACCTACCGCCGGTGCCTGCGTCGAAAGACGCTATCCTTATCTCGATCAGAACTTTGTGGAGTTCATCACTTCGATACCAGCAACACAGTTGCTAAGACCGGGAGACCGTCGCTCTTTGATGCGCCGCGCGTTGCGGGACGTCCTTCCGAAAGAGATTCTGCTGCGAACTTCAAAAAATATTTGGGCTGGGAGTTACATGATTAGTTTCAGAGATCATTCGGAACAAATCGAGAATCTCTTCAAGTCCCCGCTGACTGCACAATTTGGTTTTGTTGACGGAGATCGTTTCCTTAGAGTCTTGATGTCCGCCAAGAACGGAAATGCGCCAAACATCACGCATATCCTGAGGGTGATTTCTTTGGAACTGTGGCTACGCCAGGTCATGAGCAGGAAACTCATAGAACTCAACACGGAAATCAGTCCGGCACCCGGCCCCAGACGGGTTGGATCACCAGTGTTTCGAGCTGGACAGGATCGAAGGTTTACTCCTGTAAGGGTGGAAGGTAAAGAAAAAGAGGCATCTTTACAAGAGCTTCGAGGCAAAACGGCTTCGAGATTCGTGAGGGACACGCATACCGCGTAACTTCTTGCTAGCAAGGTGGACTCTTAAAGCGAAAGGAGGTGAAAACCATGAGCTACAACAAGCCTGAAATCGTTGTTCTCGGCGAAGCAGTCCGGGTCATTCAGTCGAACAAGCAAATCTCTGGAGTAGATCCAGACGGCACGAGCACTCTGCCGGCCTATGAGCTGGATGAGTAGTGCGGAGGCTGAGCATCAATCAGTCCCAGGGCAGTTGCCTTGAGACGCGTACAGCTCCTAGCAGGGTACCCTGCTGGAAGTTGTACGTGAAATCCGCTAAGCGACGCACAAGCCGTTCAGGAACTGCATTAAGCGGTCCTATCCGCAGGAGTTCATCAATATGTCGCAAGCTCTTCCGAATCATAAAGGACATGTGAAAACCTTGACCTACAACAAGCCTGAAGTCGTCGTTCTCGGCGAAGCAGCCCGCATCATCCAGGCGAACAAGTTGATGCCTGGTGTTGAGTTCAATGGCAGCGACTCGAATCCGGCCTACGAGCTGGACGAGTAGGGTGACAGTCGAACGTAGCCCTTTTATCAGGACTGTTGACCATCCTGTTTACCTATTCGGGGTTGTCGTGATGCAGCCCCAGAGCAGCTGACGTTCGACGTTTGTGTGCTCGTCAGTTCGCCGCAGCGGCTTGCGGATGCGATGAATCTTGCTCATGGAGACGACGCAATTCGCGCCAGCGGGCGTATTGCTCAGTCTTGGCGCGGCTGGGGTCTACTTCGCCTTTGAGCCAGAAACAGAACCAATCCACGTTTCCCTCTGAAGCGATCATTCTCTCCCACGGCTTCTCTAAAACGTGTTCGGCATCATGTATGTAAATCAGGTCGACAGGCTTGGCGAGCCGCCGCAATGCAGCGAACCATTCCCATTCGCCAAGGAGAGAAGCGGGATTCAGAGCCACTATTCGAAGTGGAGTTTGAACCTTGTGTACGTTGAATCCAGGGGACCGTTCCTCCCATGACTTCAAACCCTCACCGAAAGGAAGGCCCCCGTTTAACGCTTCATCGAGTTGCGAAAATGAGCCGTCACCATCCCCGAACGCTATGTATGGAAAATATCCGCCATCGAAACCGTCGGTAACAGAAGCCGCTGCAAAGTCGTACTTTGAGTGAGTCAGAGCATACTTGACGTACAGGCACGTAAGACTAAAACCCACAAATCCGATCCTATTGCGGTCGATAAGAGATCTTGCATCCAGATTGTCGATCGCCGCTTCCAACGCAGCGACCTCTCTCTTTAATCCGGCGTAGGTGTACATGCCCTCATAGTTTTCATCAGCCTGCAGAACCATGATTCCTTTCCCGGCCAACGCTTGAGCTGCGAAACCTGAGGTAAATGCGCCTTCAATCCAAAACCGGTGCGGATTCCAACCATGAGTTTGAACCACAAGTGGGTACCTTTTGCCAGGCAGGTAGTTCAGTGGGTAGTAGAGACCGCCGCTCACATCATGGCCGTCCGGATCCTTCCAATGGATTTCCTCAACCCGTGCGAAGTTGAGGTTCTTAAATTGGGGGTTCAAATCCAGCAATAATGTATTTTGCCCAGTCGGATGCGATTCTGCGAAGACCCTCGGAGGTACATTTATGCCTTCGTCCAACAAAATCTCTGGAGGATTCCCTTCGGTTGCAGCATTTGCGGTCTTCTCCCACTCTCCCCGGTTCTTTCGAAAATACACCCTTGGTGCAGACTGCTGGTTCATCGTCGAACGTCCCAGCCCAAATACAAGATGGCTTGCTTTTGAATCCCATCTAAGAAGTGTTAGGTCTTCATCGCTGATCTGGACTATTTTGCGGCTGGGAATTTTGATTTCTACTGAGAAAGTAGTCGATTGTCTTGTCTTCCTCTCGTCCCCGTCACTATTCTCTAATGGAAGGTACACGCCAGCGATCGCGACAGAACGGTTGTCTGGAAACCATATGACTTGAGAATTCCGCGAGACATCAAGAGGAGCATTTAACAGGACTGAGTCTCGCCTGGTTTCAGTATCAACAAGCACATACCTTTTCAGAAGCGAGTGTTGCCCCGGTAGCACTTTTGCTTTCGCCCAGTCGCTTAGCAGCCGATCAGAATACTCCTTCCAGGTCGGAGGCACCTCTTTCAGGAAAACGGCGACGACGAGATGCTTGCCATCTGGAGAGAGATAAGGAGGATCATTCTTCCAGAGAAATTCATTAGATATCTTCATTAAATGACGAGGCTTCCCGTTCGATTGAACAAAGAGCTGAGGATTGCCCCGCTCACCGCCCTTCCTTCCACTCATTAGATCAGGCAGCAATTCGCCCGAGACCCTAAACCCTTCCCTAACAGCCTTCTGGTCGAAAATGTTCTTAGCGGGCTCCTCTGCCGTGTACGCGATCTTTTTCCCATCACTAGTTATGCTGTATGCGAGGAGATTCGTCGGGTGCTTGGTAAGCTGACACAACGTCCGAGTCTGAACATTAAGAGCGTAAAGTTGTTGCAGCTCTCCCGGCTGTTCTCCGAGGAACGATAGCGTTTCGTTGTCTGACCACCAATGGACTTCTTTAATGGCGTCCCGGTTTGACGATGACGACATACTCAGAAGCTTCTCGGGAGTATGCGACTGAAGAAGTTTGTTGGTCCGCCAGAGCAAGAGGGAATACTCGTTGGAGTTCCGTTCCAGATTTCCCCGCCTCAGTATCACGACGAACTTGCTGCCATCGGGGGAAAAGCTTGCCACAGGGGCAGGCAGTGAATAACCAGTGTAATAGGCATCGTCTGCAATCAGATTCATCCCGATGGAGTCGGCCACTGTCACTGGCCGCTTTCCTTGGTTGTCCGCTTTGACGGTCTCTTGTGCGGCGGCATACGCGGGAAAGCCGAGAGTTGCAACACACAAGAAAACCAACGATTTCACGATGGCGTATCCTTACAAGCGTCAAGTGCGACGCGATTCTTCAAAACATTAGCTTGAGCGCAAACTGAATTGAGCGAGGTCCACCTATTTGGTATAGGGCGCTGAATCCTCCGGCGCCGGTGTTCTGATCTAAGCTCCGTCCCAACATCTGCGTGGCTTGTCCGAAAAAGGGATCACCGATGTTTACATTTGCATCTGGAGGCCCGAAGTTGGGATGATTCAAGATATTGAACATCTCAGCCCGGAACTGTAGTCTTAGCGACTCGCGAATCGGAAATTCGCGATGAACTGCAAAATCCCATTGCCAAGCACCAAATCCACGCAGAGCATTTCGCCCCAGGTTCCCCTGCCGAAGAGCTACCCCCGTCTTAGGATCAACAGGAACCCTTTGAAAAGCCGCGCCATTAAGAGCTTTCCCGCCAGGAAACTGCGCCCCAGACAGGTACAACGGCTGTCCAGAGACGATGTCTGGGCGAGCGAACGCCTGAAAAGTCGAATCCAGGGGCGCAGTAAAATCAATCAACTCAACTGGCGGAGCAGACCGAACCTGTAAAACATTCTCAAGAGACCAGCTCTGGAGAATTGCATTTGTGAAGGAATTGATTTTGCGGACCGGGATGTCATAAGTCAGGCCCGCAGAAAAGGCGTCCCGAATGTCAAAGTCGGAAGCGCCCCGATTCGTGCTTGTGTTGATTCCGGGCACAAAGGCATTGGCTAAATTCCCCGACGATGAACCAGCAGAAGCTGTGTCGATCGAGTGTGACCATGTATACGAGGCAAGCGCTTGGAGACCCCGCGACAACCTCCGCTGGAATTGAACCTGGAGCGCGTTATAGTCGGAAGTGGCCGCATTGGTCACCAAATGCACGGAAAAAAAGTTGGGATTCGGGCCAACAACCGTCTGTATAAGTCGTCTGCCCGCCGACCCGATGTAAGAAGCAGACACTGTTTGGTTGCTGCCCAAGGCTTGCTCCAGTGCAACATTCCACTCAAGCGAGAAAGGTAACTTCAAGTTGGGATCGTAGCCCGAGAGCCCTCCAGCCAGGCTGGCAGCCGTGATCGCCGGCGGGGCAGCGGTCGAAGGGTCCAATGGGAAAGCGCCCCTTACATTTTTGACCGCTCCGAAAGGATACGTGCCGAGAAAAATACTGTTGCCGACCTCTTGCGTGGCGAGGTCATAGAACACGCCGAATCCTCCGCGGAGCACGGTTTGCCAACCTTGGTTCTGTGAGACTTGATAGGCTACTCCGAACCGAGGCGCCACATTGCCATACTTCGTCTCAAATGGTGCTGTTCCAGCCGGTGCTACAGCCAACTGCGAAAGATCGCTCAGATTGAAGCCGGTCACGGCCACCAGACTGGGGCCATTCCCCGCCGTGGGCGCAAAATCCACGTCCCAGCGCAGACCATACGTCAGTGTCAGTCGAGGGACAACCCGCCAAGTGTCTTGGGCGAACAGACCAAGGTTGTGAAATAACAGCGTCCCGTTGCGGCTTGCCTTTACCTGACTTCCAGTTGCGAGGTTCCCGTTCTCGGCGGAGCTTACGTTAGCGAAGACGGGTTGCAAGAAATATGGTACAGGGCCAAAGAGCGGTGATAGTCGACGGTAGTCCACACCGAGCTTCACACTGTGAGAGCCGTATTGAAGGGAGAGGTTATCTACAAGATTGATCTGGCTTTGAATGTTTCGCTGGAGATTTCCCTCCTCTATAGTCGCGCTTGACGTCAGCGATCTGATCCTAAACGCGAGGACCCCATTCTGATTATTGAATCCGCTTGGGAAGGGGAGCGACGAAAGAGGAACGGCTCCGCCGAAGTTATCCACGTTGAAGAAGCCGTTTGCGTTTGTCCGACTGTAGTTAAATCGCAGATCATTGGCGATTGTTGGAGATACCGCCCAAGTAGTTCCTACTGTAGCCGTCTGTGTTGCGATTGAGTTCGACAAAACCCTAGATAAAGCACCGCCATTACCACCGCGCAGTAGGAGCTCCGAGGGGGAATAGTTGTACCTGCCGAAAAGAGTGAGCTTATCACTCAGCCGATGGTCAACCCGAAGGCTGTAGGCATCGAGCGTGGACTTGTTCGAATAGCTGGCGTTGAATGTGGCTATACCTGTTGCTGCGTTATCTGATCCATTTGGCAACGGAAAAGCGTTCAAAAAGGGCTGCAAGGTGGGAACCGCGTTTTGCCGCGCAGCAGTATCGGGCACAGAGGTCACTGCAACTTGTGGTAGCCGAAGGCGAAGTCCCTCGTAAGAGAAGAAGAAAAAGGTCCGATCTTTGAAGATCGGCCCCGCGAACGTGCCGCCGAAATCGTTCTGTCGTTCCTGTGGCTTGGGCAAGCCCGCGCGGTCTGCGAACCAGTCGGCTGCATCGAACAGGTCATTCCGCAAATAGTCGAAGGCAGTGCCGTGGAATTGATTCGTTCCGGAGCGCGTGACAATGGAAATCTGTCCACCTGGCGTACGGCCGAATTCCGGGGCATACGTTGAGGTCTGAATGCGGAACTCCTGCATGGCGTCCACGGACACCAAGCTGTTTGTTCCGCCTTGCGCACTGAAGGAACCTAGCGAGCCTCCGACTCCATTCCCCCCAACGGCAGTCGGACTCGCGCCAATGTTGGCGCTGACACCGTCCACCATCCAGTAGTTCGCGTTGGCGCGCTGACCGTTGATACTAAATTGCCCACCGTCGGAGGGATTACTCGGAACAGTGACTACTCCTGGGGTGAGCTGAATCAGCGTCTGAAAACTCCTACCATTCATCGGCAGATTTTCGGCAAATTGGCGGTCGACGACTGTGCTGATGGCAGCTGATTCCATGTCTATAAGGGGTGCACCACCTTCAACAGTTACGGTGTCAGAGATGGGACCAACTGGAAGAGTGAACCCGATCGCTCGGGCGTCTTGAACGTTCAAAACGATGTCAGGGTGGACCACTGTCTTGAATCCTGATTTCGACACCTGAATGTGGTACGCGCCAGGAGGGAGATTCGGAACCGAGTAAATTCCCTCGTCATTCGTTTCCGTCGAGAACCGGACGTGCGTCGCGTCATTGAAGACTTCTATCGTTGCACCAGAGATTGATGCGCCAGATGCGTCTCGCACCTGACCGTTCACAACAGCTGTCGACGACTGAGAGCGACAGATAGCCGACAAACACAACAGAACAACGACAGACACACCCAGACGCTGCTTCACAGTAGGGTCCTTCCCTATATTGATGTTCTTTAGCGCGGGGATCTAAATAGTCTACGGAGCAAAGGTAGAAATCGAATCACCGTGTCAAACTAATTCTCTGAAAATGCGCGATTACAATTCGAGGAGTTGGGAAAAGAAGAGCATCAAACTTGCCGCGATCAGGGGTGATTTGGCTCTTCTTTCAAATAAGCGAACAACACTTGCTGGCCTCGAGGTGCCCGACTCCCGCCATTCGGCTCCACAGTGACGAATACCGCGTTGATTTCCTCAAGAGCCTTCGGATCATCAAACCGCAAGACCCAACGCTTATTCGTTGAATTGTCTACGTACATCACGCCGAGATTAAGTGCATTACTCCGATCCGGACCGCGCAATCCCCATGCTTGAAACGCATTTGCGTTTTTCAGGCCTGGCTGCTGGTCAAGATCGTAGGCGTAGAAAATCAGAGACTTCCCTTTCGTATAAAAAACTCTTCCGTACGGCTTCTTCCTCTTTCCATTGCCGCCGACATCGTACACCTCAGCAATGTAAAGATCGCGCGCCGCAATTAGATCCCGGATGTCTCGGTCTGCGGCCAGCATACGCTGCTGTTCATCAATCCTTCCATCCTTGTCCTTGAACACCTGCGACATCTGCTGAATCTGATTTTCAAGGTTGACCACACGAAGAGCGTCGTTCCTTCCCTCTTGCTGTAGGGCATCGACCCTCGCCTGGGCTGTTGCAAAAGCTGCTTGCTGCTCCCCGAGCTTGCGAGCAAGCTCGTCACGCTGCACGGAAATCCGTTGCGCCTGGTCTTGTGCTTCCTGCCTTGCGGACAGCAAGCTCGCTTCCAGCGTATCGTTCTGCTTCTGTTGCTCTCTGAGTTGCGCTTTCAAGACGGACATAAGTGTTTCCCGCTGCGTCAGGTTTGTCTGGATCGCGTCTCGCGTGCGCACAAGAGCGTCAATTTGCGCTTTCAGAGATCCGTAGTCTACCGATTGCTCGCGCTTTTGAGATTGCTGGAGCCCGCGCTTTAAACCGAGCCGATAGATTGAGGTTCCAAGGCCAAATGCCAGGAACATTGATGCAGCTAAAAGGAATGCAACCCGGAGGTTTGGCCGCAGGCGGGTCCCCCCGAACCATCCTTTGAAAGTTTCCAACCCAAGTGAGTCTGTATTCCTGATGGCGTGTTCCTGAGGGGGAGCAGCGTCTTGACAAATAGCTGCGTATAGCCTGTTTTCGCCTTCGTCAATCGACCATGCCAAGTCGGGGGTCGGCAACCCTTCGACAGCCTCATCTGCAATGCTCGGAAGTCCCTGTCGCAAGATTTCTTGGTATTGCTCCACTCGCAATCGACAGGCAGAACAGTCTTCGAGGTGACTGTCCAACGAGACTCTTTCCTCGGCTGGCAACTCTGCGGTCAAATAGTCGAGACAAAAATCGTCGCTGAGGTGCTGCGATTTCATCGACGCATTTCCTTCACTTCGCATTGTGTTTTCTGCCCTGCTACTTGGCAAGCCCTGCGGGTCACGCTATCGAACACAATCCGTCTCAATCGTTCGATACCCCGATATAAGTGATTCTTGGCGTTCCCGTACGAGTAGCCTAACTCTTCTGCGACCTCCTGGAAGGTGTAGCCCTTGAAGTAGTAGAGTTCAAGGGTCAGCTGTTGTTCTTTCGAGAGGCTGCTGAATGCTGCTTTCATCCGGGGATTCCAGATAATCAGGTCCGCAGGGTCGGAATCTTGCATCGACTCTGGACGAGGGGCAGACACGTCTTCATCTCCACTTCCTTGTCCGTATCCGTGCCTAGTCTTAAGGTAGTCGCGCCAATCGAAACACTTGTGATACGTCAACTGCAAAAGCCAAGAGCGAGCACTACCCTTCTCCGGATCAAACGATCTACATTTTCTATATAGACACAGAAAGACCTCATGAACCAGATCTTCAGCTTCGGCCGAATCTCTTAGAATCCGTGCACATACCGAATAAACTAGCCTGGCATAGCGCCGATACAAGAGTCCGAGGGCTTCCACATCCTTCTTCTGGAGACGAAGCATTAGAATTTCGTCCCTATCCCCCAGTTCTGCAAGCTGCTCTGTTCCACTCTCCGGAGTGAGACTCTCGACGTACCTGGAAGTCTGATCGTGCGCCCCGTTCCCATTACGCCTGCCAAAGAGTCCGGGAAAGTAACGAGCAGCGGAGGAACTCATGCTGCCTCCGGTTCTAGCGCATTCCTACTTATTGTTGTGGTCCGAGGCTTAGGGGCAAAGATGAGGCGAAACAAGGTCGGCCAAGAGTCACCTCTTCTGCGACAACTTGGATGCCAAGGATGCCGCGGGTCGACACCATATATAAAGGATAGGTGGTCTGGAAACCGACCACGATGAAAGGTCACAAAAATGGCCTGCCCGCGTTGCCCAATCGCAGTCAAACCCTTAGCCCTCTCTACCTATCATCAGGAGTCCGGGGACGGAACCGTTTGCTATCTCCGCCGAGGAGTCACACCTCGACGTTGCCCTGTGTAGGGCCATGTATCGCCTAAACGCCCGCTTGTCAAGCCCCCTACCTTGGACGTTAAGTAAGAAGTCCTTAAAACTAAGCAGTTTACGGGAAGACTGTAGTAATGCGGGGGCTTTACTACTTGCTAGTAATCGCAGCAATGCGGATCTAGCTTGATTCGCCCAGCCCCACAGAACCAACCACGCGGCTTGTCGTGCACCGCGAGGCATAGGCGAGCCGCTATGGAGGAGGACGAAATGAGAAGACAATCCGGTAAGAAATGAAGTTGCCACTAAGCTGTTCCGATTTGAAATTATGGTCGGTTTCCAGACCAGCACAATCAGTCGAAGCGCTGCTCCAGGATTCTCACATCCTCTGGGAGTTCGCGGAGAGATGTGAGCTCGTCTGGGCAGTGTGCCAGGACTCACATGGTCCTCCTTGTATGCCTGCCCCTGCTACCGCTTGCATCTAGTGCTTCGCGCAGTCTTCTCGCCTCAGCGTCAGCCACCCGGCTGACCCATTCTGCGGCACGCATGGAGTGCGGATCGTAGGTTTCCGCTTGTCGGCCGATTGCCACCAAAATGCTCAGGACGGCTCTGCTCCGAAGCTCAGCGTCCCGGCCAAACCAGCGAACCGCTGACGCTTTCAATTGATTGCCAGACACATCGTAAACAGCAACCAGGGCACAGGCATCTTGCGGGTTTGTTGCCAGACGCAGGAGGGCATCGTGAGCCGGGTGCAACTGAGATGTTGGTCCATCGTGCTCTCTCCCTTTGTTCTTCGATCTCATGAGAAACTCGACAGAACTTTCAGCGTGGGTTCGGATGACGACCTCCTGGGTGAATACTGCATTTGAGTAGACGCTCTGTGGACCCAGCCAGCTGTAATTGTTGAAAGCTCCACTCGAGCAGCACCTCTCCAAGATTGCCAAGTGATCTCTTGTCGCGGGCGGCGACCTCCTCCAAGGCGGTTCGTAAGTCACGCCGGACCCGCAAACTCAATGGTGCTTTCCATTCACCCATTGCTTCACCCATTGCTCACCTTAATACGTCACGAAACGAAAGCAGACAACGTAAACATCGTGGGCCTACACTGAGTGCTTACATTGCATACGTGTGGTCGAAGCATGTGGCCCGGTTGGAAGGAGCAACTGCCAGCGTTGCGGAGCTTCGTGGGTACCGTCAGAACTCGTCGACGAGGGAAAACGGGTTACCCCCCATCAGCGGGTTCCAGCTACGGGCCCGTAGGCCAGCCGCATTTTTCGAGCCAAGTGAAGCAGTGGCCTGCCCCGCGATCCTGCACTATAGGGAAATTTACAGGGACCGTTGACGCACCCGGAAGCATTCGATTTTCCTCTGCGCGTCCTCCAAATGTGCCTTGGACAAATGCACATAGCGCTCCGTGGTTCGCAGATCCGCATGCCCCATCAGCTTGGCCACACTGAATACATCGATGCCAGCTTCGACTGCCCGTGTGCCATAGGTGTGCCGCAGATCATAGAGCCGAAACGGAGGCTGGACTCCACTCTTTCGCAGCGCACGAAGATGAGCGGGCTCGAGTTCCGTCATTGGCCTGCTCCAGTCGTAGCCATTGCCCACCCTGCGCGGAAACAGATACTCGCCTTTGGCCTTCGAGAGCCGCCGCTTGAGAATCGGACGCACTCGTGAAGTCATCGGAACATCGCGAACAGCTCGATCCGACTTCCCATCTCTCACATGCACATACGGCGCGGGCGCCGCGATTTGCACATCCTCACTGCGAAGCTGGAAGATCTCGCCGGGCCTCAGTCCCATCTCGACCATGATTGTGCCGACGTCTCGGAGAACCGGCGCTGCTGCCTTCAAATATTTTTGCTCTTCGTCAAACGAAAGCGTTCGTTCCCTTCCTTTCTCATGCAGGAACTCGACACGCCCGCCGAAGAAAGGACTCTTGGCGATCAGTTCATCTTTCACAGCGACTCCGAGGATCTGCCGCAAACACGACAGGTCGCGATTCACTGTCGCGGGACTCAATTGCTTTTAAGGCGTGCTTCCTTAAAGGCGCGAATCATCTCGGGTGTGATCTCATCCAGGTACTTGCCGCCAAAGGCCGGCTCCAACTTCCGCACGCAGCTTATTGAAGCCCGCATAATATAGCGAACCATTTTCGGGTATCCTGCGTCTAATTGGATATGGGAAACCCTGCTGGAGTACCTCGCGATTTTGAAGCCTTAGAGAAACG
>WNFM01255284.1_pt1 | contig 20814 bp, 27 predicted proteins | sample 5400271 | NCBI WGS metagenome assembly WNFM01 (sample SAMN13153352, study PRJNA577476) | soil metagenome | isolation source: 60 cm saprolite on Douglas fir-dominated hillslope | place: USA:California | collected 2013-09-17
CCGCGGCAGCCGCGTCCACAGCTAGGGCCGCTGGGCGCCCGCCTGCGCGACGTAGATGGCGTAGAGCGATGTCGTCGCGGTGATGAAGAGCCGGTTACGCTTGGGGCCGCCGAAAACCACGTTCGAGACGACCTCCGGCACCTTGATCTTGCCGAGCAGCTCGCCGGCGGGCGAGTAGCAATGGACGCCGTCGCCGGCGCTCGTCCAGAGATTGCCGTCGACGTCGAGACGAAAGCCGTCGGCGAGGCCGGGATTGATCTCGGCGAAGACTCGCCCCTCGCTCAGTCGCTCGCCGTCGCGGACGGCGAAGGCGCGGATGTGGTGCGGCCCGTTGGGGTCGTGCGAGCCGCCGGTATCGGCTATGTAGAGGATGCTCTCATCCGGCGAGAAGGCGATGCCGTTCGGCTTGACGAAGTCATCGGCGACGATGGCGAGGCCGCCGCTCGTGGGATCAAGGCGGAAGACGTGGCAGGCGCCGAGCTCGCTCGCGCTCTTGTGGCCCTCATAGTCGCTCAATATGCCGTAAGGCGGATCGGTGAACCAGACGCTGCCGTCCGATTTGACGACGACGTCGTTCGGCGAGTTGAGCCGCTTGCCGCGATATTTGTCGGCGAGCACGGTGATCGTGCCGTCGCTCTCGGTCCGCGTCACGCGGCGCGCGCCATGCTCGCAGGTGACCAACCTTCCCTGGCGATCGCGGGTATTGCCGTTGCTGTTATTCGCGGGATGGCGGAAGACGCGCACGCCCAGACCTTCCGACCACTGCATCATCCGGTTATTCGGGATGTCGCTCCATAAGAGATAGTCGCCATCGGCGAAATAAACCGGCCCTTCCGCCCACAGCATGCCGCCATGCAGCTTCTCGAGCCAGGCATTGCCCAGCGTCATGAAGCGAAAGCGCTCGTCGAGGATCTCGATCTCGCCGGCCATGCGAATCCTCCCGGATCTCAGTGGTTGAGCAGGACGCGCGGCGCGCCGCAATTGCGCCGGCCGGAGCTGGCGCATTCCTGTTGCTTGTTCCAGTCGGCAAACTCGACAGCGAACTCGGCGACCAGAATCACCGCGATGATGGCGAGGATGACGGCGATATAGTTGTTCATGCTGTCGCTAACCGCAAGGCGCTGTCCCGGTAAAAAGTAACCCGCCGGCGCTGCCGCTCCAAGTCAAAGATATTGGCTGTTGGCGGCTCTCAGCGTCGTCGATGCTCCGCGGCGAGCCCGACATAGCGGCCGGGCAGCTCGGCGATGTAGCGCCGCTCCTTGTCGCCGAGGGCGCGCATGAAACGCGCCGGGCGGCCGCCCCACAGCTCACCGCGCGGTACAAGCTTACCCGGCGTCACCAGCGCGCCGGCGGCTACCATGGCGCCGCCCTCGACAATGGCGCCGTCGCTGACGCATGCCTTCATGCCGACGAAGCTGCCATCCTCGAGCCGACAGGCATGGATCAGCGCCATGTGCCCGATCGTGACGTCCGCGCCGATCGAGGTCGGCGGCTTGCCGGTCGAGCCATGGATGACGGTGCCGTCCTGCACGTTGCTGTTGGCGCCGACGACGATCGCCGCGACATCGCCGCGCAATACGCAGCCGAACCAGATGCTGGCATTCTCACCGATCTCGACGTCGCCGACGACGACCGCGCCGGGCGCGATGAAGGCGCTGGCGGCAATGCGCGGCAGGATACCGCGATAGGGCAGGATGAGCGGTTGCATCGCGCCTAGGGGAACAAGGGTTGCTGCTGCAGGCCGGTGGTCTCGGGCAAGCCGAGCATGACGTTCATGTTCTGCACCGCCTGACCGGAGGCGCCCTTCACCAGATTGTCGATCGCCGCGACGAGGATGGCCCGCCCCTTGAGGCGATCCGCCGCCAGCCCGATGAGGCAGAGATTGGAGCCGCGCACGTGGTGCGTGGACGGCATGCTGCCGTCGGCGACGAGGCGCACGAAGGGCTCGCCGCGATAGGCCGTCTCGAGCGCCTGCCGCAGCGCCGTGACATCGGCGCCCTTCGCCAGGCGGACATAGATCGTCGCCAGTATGCCGCGATTCATCGGCACCAGATGCGGCGTGAAATTGACCGTGATCGGCCGCCCTGCCGCTTCGCTCAGCCCCTGATCGATCTCCGGCGCATGACGGTGATGGGCGACGCCATAGGCGGCGATGCCCTCGGCCACCTCGGCGAAGAGACTGGTCTGCTTCAGCTCGCGGCCGGCGCCGGTGACGCCCGATTTGGCATCGACGATGATGTCGTCGGCGTCGATCAACCCAGCCCGCACCAGCGGCACCAACGGCAGTTGCGCCGCGGTCGGATAGCAACCGGGATTGGCGACCAGCCGCGCATTGCCGAGCGCCGGCCGTGCCAGCTCGGTGATGCCGTAGATCGCCGCGCGCTGCAGTGCCGGAGCGCGATGCGCGTGGCCATACCACGCCGCATAGGTCTCGACATCGGCAAGGCGGAAATCGGCCGACAGGTCGACGATGCGCAGATGGTCCGGCAGCGCCGCGATCACCTCTTGCGTCGTGCCATGCGGCAGGCAACAGAAGACCAGCTCGACGGCGGAGAAGTCGACGGCGTCGATGGCGACGAGGTCAGGCAGGACGCGTCCGGCGAGATGCGGGAAGACGGCGCCCACCTTCTTGCCGGCGTGGCGGTCGGCGGTGAGGGCGACGATCTCGACGCCGTCATGGTTGGCGAGGAGGCGCAGCAACTCGGCGCCGGTATAGCCGCTGGCGCCGAGTATGGCGATCCTGACGCGATGTCCTGCTTGCAACATGTCCACTCTCCCGACAACGAAAAAGGGGCGCCCCGCAGGACGCCCCTCTTGCTACGCGGATCTCCTGCCGGATCAGCGTTTGGAGAATTGGAAGCTGCGTCGCGCCTTCGCCTTGCCGTATTTCTTGCGCTCGACGACGCGGCTGTCGCGCGTCAGGTAGCCGCCCAATTTGAGCACCGAGCGCAGGCCAGGCTCGTAATAGGTCAGCGCCTTGCTGATGCCATGGCGCACCGCGCCGGCCTGGCCCGAGAGCCCGCCACCGACCACCGTGCAGACCACATCGTACTGGCCGACCCGCTCGGCGACGACGAAGGGCTGGTTCATCATCATGCGCAGCACCGGCCGGGCGAAATAGACCGGGCTCTCGCGCCCGTTGACCAGGATCTTGTGCGCTTGCCGGTGGCATAGGCGCGGCCCTGCGGGTCGATCTTGGGCTTCGCCGCCTCGGGTGCCGCATCCGGCGTCGCCGCGGGCGCGGGCGCGGCCTGGGCCGCCGTCATAGCGTGGCGCAGGGCGCCGAGTGATTGATCGGTATCGGCCATGCTCAGCCCACCTTGTTCTTGCGGTTCATCGCGCCGACATCGAGCGGCGTCGGCTGCTGCGCCTCATGCGGATGGCTCGGCCCGGCATAGACGCGCAGATTGCTCATGATCTGCCGGCCGAGCGGGCCGCGGGCGACCATGCGCTCCACCGCCTTCATGATGACGCGCTCCGGGTGCTTGCCGTCGAGGATGGCGCCCTTGCTGCGCTCCTTGATGCCGCCGGGATAGCCGGTGTGCCAGTAGAACTTGCTGTCGGCGCGCTTGTTGCCGGTGAGATGCACCTTCTCGGCATTGACGACGACGACATGGTCGCCGCAATCCATATGCGGGGTAAAGCCCGGCTTATGCTTGCCGCGCAGGCGCATGGCGATGACCGTGGCGAGCCGGCCGAGCACCAGCCCGTCCGCGTCGATCAGCAGCCACTTCTTGTCCAGGTCGGACGGTTTGGCGGAAAAGGTTTTCATCTCGTAACTCATTTAGCGCGCACGACCCAGCTCCTGCCCGGTCGGCGCAAGGCGGCGGAGTATGTCAGGAAAAAGCGGCCTGTCAAGGATATAACATGACGTTAAATCAATGAGATAGTCTATATGGTATTATTTTACCGCTATCTTTAGGAGCGCTCGCGCGGGGGAATCGAATAGGTGGCGACGACATGGGCGACCATCTCGGTATGATCGTCGGTATAGAGCGCGACTTCGCCGACGGCGAGACGGCTACCGAGCTTGAGCAGCTTGGCCTCGGCGCGAATGCCGGCGGGCGGCGGCTTGCGCAGGAAATTGATGGTGAGGCTGCTGGTCACTGCGAGCTCGACGCGGCCGATCACCGAGAGCACCGCGGCGTAGAGCACGAGATCGGCGAGCATCATCAAGAGCGGCCCGCCGATCGTGCCACCCGGCCGCAGGAAATCGCTCTTGAACGGCAGCGTGGCGATGGCGCGCCCGTCGCCCATCTCGACGATGTCGGCGCCGAAGGCGGCGGCGAAAGGCAGGCTGTCGCGGATGATGCCGCGAAATTCCTCGACAGTAACCCCAGTCGTGCTCGTTGTACGTCGTGCCATCTCGTTCCCCCTCGCGAAATCATGATGACCAAGGTCCGGTCGGCAGCGTCGGCGGCCGATCCCAGAGCTCGTCGGCGATCGCCGCCTGGTCGGTCGCGAAGATCGCGGTCGCCAGGAGATGCTCGCCGGCTTGATGGCGGCCGAGCAGCATCGGCATGATCGTGCGCGGCACCATCAAATTGGTATTCGGCAGCGGCCGCGCCAGCGCCGCTTCGCGGCCGCCGGCGAGATCGCGGATGCCGACGCTGCCTGCCGCCACGCAGGCGCGTGCCTCGGGGGCGCCGGCAAGCGATAGGAAGGCGCGGTCGTCGGCGTCGCCGGTGCGATCGATGGCGAAGCCGCCTTCCTTGGTCAGCACCGCGCGCGGCGTGCGCAGGCGGTGGACGCGCAGCAGCCAGGGCAGCTCCACCGCGATCAGCCACGTCTCGACGACGACATCCGACCAGGGACGCCAACGCGCATAGAGCCAATCGCCCTCGATCGCCGCCGTCTCGACTGCCTCGCGCACGCGATACTGATCGGGATCGTCGGCATAGGCGACCGCCAGCATACTGTCGTAGCAGCCGCGATCGACGCCGCCCCAATCGCTTTCGACGCTGAAGCCGAAACGCGAAGAGTAGGCGAATTTGGCATATTTCGCGGCGCCTTGCCGGGTATGGCGCGCGCTCTGGCCGCTCGCCAGCATGACGGCGTGGGTGGCGTCGCGCTGCAGGATCATGCCGGGATGCGGCTGGACCGATCGCGGCGGCGGCTCCGATGGCGCCTCGTCCGCCTGCCAGAACGGATGGGTTGCCGGAAGCGCAAGCGGCAGGAAGGTCTTCATCGCCCAATACGGCGATTGCGGCGAGTTGTACTCTTCCGACATCAGCAGGTTGGCGTAGCCGTAGCCGATTGTCAGCACGCCGTCGCGATCGGCGATCGGGCGGCGCGACCACCAACGCAGATGGCGCAGATAGAGACCCTTCGCCTCGCCCCAGGGCACCGCCTCGAGATCGGCGAAAGCGAGTGCGCCCCAGAAGGCGCCCTGTGCGAAGCGATAGGTCTGGCTGCGGCCGAACGGGATGGCGGCGCCATCGGGCCCGAACCAGTGCCGGAAATCGCCGGCGAACAGCGTCGCGCGCTCGCGGTATATCGCCGCGCGGGCGGGATCGTCGGCGGCGGCGAGCCGGGCGTAGATCAGCCCATAAAAATGGAAGGCGAAGGCGATGTAATAATCGAGCTGCCGGCGCTCGCCGTCATGATACCAGCCGTCGCCGAGATAAAAGCGGTCGAGCGGCTCGCAAGCGTCCTGCACCTTGTCCGGACGCCACTGCGCGCCGACGCGCTTGAGGCCGAGATTGACGATGACGCGGAAGAAACGCCAGTTGTTGTCGACCGTCTCGACCTCGTTGATCACCGCGAGCCAGCCGGCGAGATTCGCCCGCGCCCGCGCCGGCAAAGGATCCCAGACCAGCTCGGGCACGAGCGCCAGGGCAAAGCCGATCGCGGCCATCTCGACAAGGCGCTGATCCTTCTCCCTCGCCCATCCCCAGAACTCGGGATGGTCGGGGTCGCTGCCGTTGGCGAGGCCGGCACGGATGCGATCCCAGCCGTCGAAATGCCCGCCGCCGGCGGCGAAGGGCGCCAGACCCCAGAGCGGGCGAGCGAAGCCTTCGAGCTCGGCCGCCGTGTCGTCGAAGCGCGCGGCGCTGCTTGCCAGCCGCACCCGCGCGCCGCCCGGGCTGACGCCGCCGCGGAGGGGCGCGAAGGTTGCGAGCACCGCCTTGCCGACATCGCCGCGCGAGCGCAAGGGATTGTCCGCCAGGGGATTGAAATTCATCTCGCCGTCTCCTCCAGCCATGCGGCAAGCGTCGCCGCATCGCGCCGAAACGCCGCGGGATCGTCATCGGCGACGAACTCGAGCATCGCGTAGCGCGGCAGCTTCGCGCGAGGCGGGAGAGCACGGCTGCGCTCAAGCACCGGCCGCCACAACGCCGCCTGCTCGGCCAGCGCCAGGCGCTCGCGTTTCGCCGTCCAGGCGAAAGCGTGAAGATGCAAGAGATCATCGCCGAGCACCGCGAGCTCATCCAACGCCTCGGGCAAGGCAATGCCGGGGCGCGGCTGCCAGTAGCTGTATAAATTCGCGTGCGCGACCGCCGCGATCAGCGCGCGCGCCGACGCCGCCGTGTCGGTCAGCGTGTTGGGATGGAATTCGAGCGACAGGGCGATGCCGACGGCGGCGGCGCGCGAGGCCATCAGCCGCAATGCCTCCGCCGCGGCCGATCGCTGCGCCGGGCTTGCCGTCTCCGAGCCGATCCCGCGCTGCCCTGCCCAGACGCGGATATTGGGCGCGCCGAGCGCCGCGGCGCTGTCGAGCACCGCGGGAAAGTCCTGCCCTTCCTTGCCGGCATCGATATAGGACCCGTAGGAGGCGACGGCGAGACCGCCGTCGCGACAGCGCGCGGCGATCTCGCTCGCCCGCCGAAGGTCGCCGGGCGGCACATGCTTGTCGGCGCCCCATTCGATCCCAGCGATCCCGGCCTCGCCAGCCAGAGCGATGATCGCGGCCGGCGATAGCGCGCGAAACGTCACCGAGCAGAGCCCGAGGGCGGTCGCGTCGCTCATGCCAGGCGCTCCAGCGCATCGAACGCAACCTGGTGATGCAACGGCTCGCCCCCGACATAGCGCGCGAGCTCGTCGAGAACGATGTCCGTCATACGTTGCGTCTCGCTGCCCTGCGATCCGGCGATATGCGGCGTGAGGAACACGTTCGGAATATCGTAGAGCGGCGAATCCGGCGGAAGCACATCGGGTTCGGTCACGTCGATTATCGCGTCGATCCGGCCGGATCGCGTCTCGTCGATGAGGGCATCCTGGTCGACGAGCGCGCCCCGCGCGGTATTGACGAGGATGGCGCCGCTGCGCATCAGCGCCAATCGTCGTCGGTCGATCATCCCCTGCGTCGCCGGCGTCGAGGGTGCGTGCAGGCTGACGAGGTCGGACGTCGCCATCAGCGTATCGAGCTCGACGATGTCGACGCCGAGGGCATGCGCCTCTGCCGCGGCGAGAAAGGGATCGAAGACCTGAATGCGAAAGTCGAACGGCGTCAGCAGCTCGATCACCCGCCGTCCCACCCGCGAGGCGCCGACGATGCCGATCGTCTTGCCGTAATTGCCGAGCCCCGGCGCCTGATCGCGCCACGGCTTGCGTGCGGCGCGCGCCTGGCGATAGACGCGCTGCAGCCGGAAGACCTGCTTGTTGGCGAAGAGGATCGCCGCCAGCGTGAACTCGGCAACCGGCAGCGCATTCGCCGCCGCCGCATTGGTCACCAGGATGCCGCGCTGCCACACCGCCGGGTCGAGCACGAATTTGACGGTGCCGGCCGCATGGGCGATGAGCCGCAGCCGCGGCGCCGCATCGAGCACGTCCGAGGTAATACGCGCGATGCCCCAGCCGGTGATCAGGATCTCCACGCGCTGGAGAAGCGATCGGATCGCAGGATCGTCGAATTCGGCGATCGGCTCGCGTCGCAGCAGCTCGGTCAGCTCGGCGATCCGCGCGAGCTGCTCGGGCGCGAACGTGTCCGGGTTTCGCGTCGTGTCGAAAGCGAGCAAGGCGGCGGGTTTGCGTGTCATCTCATCTCACCCCCGCAGCCCGGTCGTGGCGATGCCCTGGATCAACAGCCGCTGAAAGAAGAGGAAGAGAAAAAACACCGGCAGCACCGCGAGAGTCGACATCGCGAAGAGCGGGCCCCAGGCGGCCTCGCCGGTTTGATCGACGAAGGTCGAGAGCGCCACCGGCACGGTATAGTTGTCGAGCGTGTTGAGATAGATCAGCGGTGCGAAGAAATCGTCCCAGGTCCAGATGAACGAGAAGATCCCGGCGGTCGCCAGCACCGGCGTCGACAACGGCAGGATGATCTTCCAGTAGATCCCGATCGGCCCGCAGCCATCGATCTCGGCGGCTTCGTCGAGCTCGCGCGGCAGCCGGCGGAAGAATTGCACCATCAGGAAAATGAGGATCGTATCGATCCAGCCGAGATGGAGGAAGAGCACGTATTGCGGCACCAGCGTCGCATGATAGGGCAGCATCAAGGTGCCGAGCATGAGGGCGAACCACAGGCGCTTGCCGGCGAAGCGCAGGCGGGCGAAAGCGTAGGCGGCGAACGAGCAGGTCGAGACATTGCCGATGACCGCGAGCGTCGAGACCACCGCGGAGTTGAGGAAAAATCGGCCGAAGGTTCCCGGCAGGCCGTTCCATCCCTTGGCGTAGTTGCCGAATTGCCAATGGGTGGGCCAGATGCTCGCCGTTCCGAAAATCTCCGCCTCCGGCTTCAACGAGCTGCCGAGCATCCAGAGCAACGGATAGACGACGACGCAGGCGCCGAGAATGAGGCCAGCGTGGCGCAGCACCGAGACCAGCGGCGGGGAAAGGCGCTCAGCGTGCGTCGTCATCGTAATAGACCCAGTAACGCGACGACCAGAAGGCCAGCGCCGTTGCCGCCGAAATGGCGATCACCAGCACCCAGGCGAGGGCCGATGCGTAACCCATGTGATAGGTGGTGAAGGCCTGCTCGTACATATAGAGCGTATAGAACAACAGCGAGTCGACCGGTCTGCCCGTACCGTCGCTGATGATGAAGGCCTGGGTGAAGGCCTTGAAGGCGTCGATCATCTGCAGGACCAGGTTGAAGAAGATCACCGGGCCGAGCAGCGGCAGGGTTATCCTGGCGAATTGTTGGACCTTGCCGGCGCCATCGACATCGGCGGCGTCGTAAATCTCGCGCGGAATCTGACGCAGCCCGGCGAGGAAGATGATCATCGGCGAGCCGAACTGCCAGACGCTGAGGGTCACCAGGACGTAAAGCGAAGTATGCGGATCGGAGATCCAACTGATCGCCGGCACGCCGAGCCAGGCGAGGACATGATTCACCACGCCGTCATTGACGAAAAGCCGCCGCCAGAGCACCGCGACGGTCACCGAGGCGCCGAGCAGGGACGGCAGGTAGAACAGGGCGCGATAGAACGACAGCACCCGGATGCCTTTGTCCATCGCCACCGCGACCGCCAAGGCGAAGCACAGCTTGATCGGCACCGCGAGCACGACATAGGTCAGCGTCACCGAGACGGAATGCCAGAACCGCGCGTCGCTCGTCAGCATGCGCAGGTAATTGTGCAACCCGACCCAGCGTGGCGGATCGAGGAGATCGAAATCGGTGAAGGAGAGATAGAGCGACGCCAGGGCCGGGCCGAGCGTCAGGCCGAAAAACCCGACGAGCCACGGCGACAGGAAAAGATAGGCCGGCCCGTGATCGGCGAGCAACCGGCCGAGACGCCATTCCTGTGCCGGCTCGGCCACCGGGTCGGTCGACTGCCGCAGGGCGAGGCTCTCGCCGGTCATCCGGCGCGCGCCTCGTCGAGAATCCGCGTCGCCTCTCTGACATAGGCGCGCGACGCCTCGCCGATCGACTCCATGCCGAACGCGACGGCCTCGACCGTGCGCCGCCGCATCAGCCAGATCTCGCTGGCCCCCTTCGGCGGCGGCGGTGGCACCGGCGACGACGTCTTCTCGGCGACCAGACGAACATAGTCGACCGCCATGCGATCGGCCTCGCCAAGCGTCGGCAGCACGATCGCGAGCGCGGCGGCTGAGTTCGGCACGCCGCGATCGACGCCGAGAATCTTGACGGCCTCGGGATCGCGAATCATGAAGTCGATCAGGCGGACGGCATCCTCGCGATATTTGCTCTTGGCATAGACGCAAGCGAGGAGCGCCGCCTTCAAGTATCGGCCGGGCGGGGCGCCGGCACCGCCTTGCGGATCGGTGGTGATCGCCAGCCGCCCCTTCTTGAGGCGCTGATAGGCGACGAACTGGTTCGAATAGGCGAAGGTCATCGCCGTCTTGCCGGTGATCATCCCGTTGCTGTCGATCGAATCCTTGTCGAGCGCCTGAATCGCCGGCGCGAGCGTGCCGCCGGCGAGCCGCAGCCTGGTCCAGAAATCGAGCCATTCCGCCATGTCCTCGGCGGCGTAGCCGAGCCTGCCCTCCGCGGTATAGAGCTCCTTGCCGCGCTGACGGATCCAGGTCTGATAGGCGTATTCGTTGTAGGCGAAGTCGGTGGTGCCGACCAATTTGCCCTGGTTCGCCTTGGCGATCTCCACCGCGATGCGCGCGAAATCGTCCCAGGTCCAGTTGTGGTCGGGCATGACGATGCCGGCCGCGGCGACGATGTCGCGGTCGCAGAAGATCGCCGTCGAATTGGTTCCCAGACTGACCGCATAGGTCTTGCCGTCGACCTTGCCGGCGTCGCGCGCATAGGCCGGGAAATCGCGCATGTCGAGGAGATCCGGCATGAAGGGATCGAGCGGCAGGGCGGCGCCGCGGATGCCGTATTCCGCTTCGACGCGATAATCCATCTGGTAGACGTCGGGCGCGTTGCCGCCCGCCACTTGCGTTGCGAGCTTGGCCCAGAACGGCCCGCCATTGGCGCTTGCCTCGCCGGTCGCCCGGACACCGGGATAGCGCCGCTCGAAGGCCGCGAAGGCGGCCAGCGTCCGGCGGAGCCGGTCCTGGCCGCCCCACCACATGAAGCGCAGCTGTTTCCTCGCACCGTCTTGCGCCAATGGCTGCCTGCCGAATGCCGCGCTCGCCAGTAGCGCCATGCCGGCGCCCTGGAAGCAGCGCCGCGAGATCCGGTAGCCCATCGTTTCCGCCCAGATGTGTCGTTTTGGCATGCGAGCTTGCGGCGAAGGCCGCGATGGCGTCAATCCGGGAACGCGATCGCCCTCTTTCCAGACGTCGCTTGCGTGGCCACATTGAAATAGCCGTTGAACTCGCCGATCGGAATGGGCGACATAGACGGGCGCTGCCGCTACGGCGCGCGCGAGGAGGCCGCCATGAGCGCCCTGAGCAAGGCCGAGACGGAGCCGGTGCTGCTGCGCCGGGACGAGGATGGGATCGCCATCCTGACGCTCAACCGTCCGCTGGCGCGCAACGCCCTTTCGGTCGCGCTGATGGCGCGCCTCCAGGACAGTCTCGACGCGATCGCCGGCGACGCGGCGGCGCGCGTCGTCGTCATCGCCGGCGCCGGCCCCGCCTTCTGCGCCGGTCACGATCTGCGCGAGATCCGCGCCAATCCCGGACGGGCGAATTACGAAGCGCTGTTCGGCCAATGCAGCCGGCTGATGCTGACGATCATGCGCCTGCCCAAGCCGGTGATCGCCCGCGTGCACGGCGTCGCCACCGCGGCGGGCTGTCAGCTCGTCGCCAGCTGCGATCTCGCGGTCGCCGCCGAGGATGCGCGCTTCGCGACGCCGGGAGTCAATATCGGCCTGTTCTGCTCGACGCCGATGGTGGCGCTGAGCCGCGCCGTCGGGCGCAAGCCGGCGATGGAGATGCTGCTGACCGGCGATCTCGTCGACGCGGCGCGGGCGCGCGAGCTCGGCCTCGTCAACCGCGTCGTGCCGGCGGCGGCGCTCGACGAGGCGGTCATGCGCCTCGCCCGGCAGATCGCCGGAAAGTCGGCGCATGTGCTGGCGATCGGCAAGGAGGCCTTCTATCGCCAAGCCGAGCTCGGCGTCGAGGATGCCTATGCCTATGCCTCCGAAGTGATGACCCGCAACATGCTGGCGCGCGATGCCGAGGAGGGCCTCGACGCCTTCATCGCCAAGCGCCCGCCGGTGTGGCAGGATCGCTAGAGGCTTCAGCGGGTATCGACAGTGGATCACGCCTTCTATACCGACGAGTATCTGCGCTCGGTCCTCGATCGCGTGCGCACTATCGCCATGGTCGGCGCCTCGCCGCACTGGAACCGGCCGAGCTATTTCGCGATGAAATACCTGCAGGGCAAGGGTTTCCGCGTCATCCCGGTCAATCCTCGGGCATCCGGCGAGACCATTCTCGGCGAGACCGTGTTCGGCGATCTCAGGGATATCCCGGTCGCGGTCGACATGGTCGACATCTTCCGCAACGCCGAAGCCGCCGGTCCGCTCACCGACGCGGCGATCGCGATCGGCGCCAGGGTGGTATGGATGCAGATCGGCGTGCGCAACGAGGAAGCGGCGGCGCGCGCCGAGGCGGCGGGGCTCAACGTCGTCATGGACCGCTGTCCCAAGATCGAGTATTCGCGGCTGCATGGCGAGCTCGCCTGGAGCGGCGTCAATACCGGGATCATCTCCAGCAAACGGCAGAAGAGAGTCTAGATGACCGACACGCCCAAGCCGGCCGGCAGCAATTTCGGCTTCGAGACGCGCGCGGTGCATGCCGGTGCCGCCCCCGATCCGACGACCGGCGCGCGCGCGACGCCGATCTACCAGACCACCGCCTATGTCTTCGACGACGTCGATCACGCCGCCTCGCTCTTCAACCTGCAGAGCTATGGCTATATCTATTCGCGGCTGACCAACCCGACCGTCTCGGTGCTCGAGGAGCGCGTCGCCTCGCTCGAGGGCGGCCGCGGCGCCACCTGCTGCGCCTCGGGACATGCGGCGCAGATGCTCGCCTTCTTCGCCTTCATGGAGCCGGGCGACGAGTTCGTCGCCTCGAAGAAGCTCTATGGCGGCTCGATCACCCAGTTCGGCCGCAGCTTCAAGAAATTCGGCTGGAACGTCATCTTCGTCGATCCCGACGAGCCGGAGAATTTCCGCACGGCGCTGACGCCGAAATGCAAGGCGATCTTCGTCGAGAGCCTGGCCAATCCCGGCGGCGTCATCACCGATCTCGAAGCGGTCGCCGAAATCGCCCATGCGGCCGGCGTGCCGCTCATCGTCGACAACACCCTCGCCTCGCCCTATCTCTGCCGGCCGATCGAGTGGGGCGCCGACATCGTCATCCATTCGACGACCAAGTTCCTCTCCGGCCACGGCAACTCGATGGGCGGCGTGGTCGTCGATTCCGGCAGATTCAACTGGTCGCAGAACGACAAGTTCGCGACGCTGACCGAGCCGGAACCGGCCTATCATGGGCTCAAGTTCCACGAGACCTTCGGCGATCTCGCCTTCACCGTCGCCGGCCATGCGCTCGGTCTGCGCGATCTCGGCGCGACGATGGCGCCGCTCAACGCCTTCCTCACCATCACCGGCATCGAGACCTTGGCGCTGCGCATGGAGCGCCACGTCGCCAACGCTCAGAAGGTCGCCGAGTTCCTCGCCGCCCATCCGGCGGTGAGCTGGGTCAATTATGCCGGCCTGCCCGAGAGCCCGTACCACGCTCTCGCCAAGAAGTACCTGCCCAAGGGCGCCGGCTCGATCTTCACCTTCGGCGTCAAGGGCGGCTACGAGGCGGGCGTCCGGATCGTCGAGAATTGCGAGCTCTTCTCGCATCTCGCCAATATCGGCGACACCCGCTCGCTGATCATCCATCCCGCCTCGACGACGCATCGCCAGCTCACCGACGCGCAGCGCGACGCCGCCGGGGCGGGCGCCGACGTCGTCCGCCTGTCGATCGGCGTCGAGAGCGTCGCCGACATCATCGCCGATCTCGACCACGCGCTGGCGTATGCCAAATCATGAGACGGCGCCTCACCCCGCCGGCGCCGCCGCGGCGATGACGCGGCGGCCGCGGCTCGGCAGGAAGGCGGCGGCGCCGGCGACGATCGCGGTGATCCCGGCCATGGTGATGAACAGCCAATAGAAATCGCCGGTGCGGTCGTAGATCATCGCGATGACCGGCACGCCGAGCGAGCTGACGCCGAGCGAGAGGACGAACTTGGCGCCGAATGCGGTGGCCCGCCAGCGCGCCGGCGTATAGGTGACGAGCAGGCTGTTCTCGGCCGGCAGCGCGAAGATGCCGAGGCATTGCTGCACGACGATGGCGAGGAGGAGCGGCACGTTGAAGAGCGACGCCGCGACGATGACGAAGGGCAGCTGCAGCGCCCAGCAGACGACATAGACGAGCTTCAGCGAGAAGCGGTCGGCGAGCCAGCCGCCGACGATCTGCGAGGCGCCCGAGAAGAGGAACACCAGGGTCACGAAGCCGCCGGCGCCGAGGATCCCGCCATCGGTCAGCGCGGTGAGCCGCTCGGCGAAGATCTTGGGCAGCGCCACGGTGGTCATCTGGCCGATCAGCCCGGTGCCGAGCATGGTGATCGACAGCACGAAGAAGGCGCGCACGATATCGGCGCGCGAGGCCTCGGGCTCGGGCTTGCGGTCGCTGCGTGACGCCACCACCGAGCCGTCGCGCACGAAGAGCGCGAGCGCGACGCCGGTGAGCGCGCAGAGCACGCCGGGCACGATGAAGGCGGCGCGCCACGAGATGAGCTCGGTCAACACGCCGGCGACCAGCGCGGCGACGCCGAGGCCGAGACTGCCGAAGATGCCGTTCCAGCCCAGCGCCTTGCCGCGGCTCTCGGCGTTGCGCACCAGCCAGGCGACGCCGACCGGATGATAGATCGAGCCGAAGAGGCCGATGAGCGAGAGGCCGAGCACCAACCCGAGCGGCCCGTCGGCGAGGCCGGTGAGCACCGCGGCTGTTCCGGTGCCGAGGAAATAGAGCACCATCATATGCTCGGCGCTCCAGCGGTCGCCGAGCCAGCCCGCCGGCAGCGCCGCCGCGCCGAACAGCACATAGCCGGGGATCGACAGCGACAAGAGCTCGCCATAGGTCAGGCCGAAGCGCCCCTCGAGCGCCAGCACCACCGTCGGGTAGAGCAGCATCAGGAGATGCGAGAAGAAATGCCCGATATTCGAGAACCCCATCGCAAGCCGGGCCGAACGCGCCGTCATCACCTGTCCTCGATCCTGTTCCAGCGCTGCAGACTTCCACCGGCGACGACGCTTGGCAATCGCCGGCGCCGCACGGCAGGGCTGCCCTGCGCCGCCGGCATGTGCCCTGGACGACGCAACGCCCACGGAGCGCGCTTGGCGGGGCGGCGCGGCCGGCCTAACATGGCGGTTGCATAGCAGGAAAGACCATCCTCCATGGCGCGAGGCGCGTCGACAGAGCTGAGCGAGACGTCTGCGCCCCCGAACGCGGCGCAGCGTGCTTGGCTGGCGCGCGGCCTCGACCAGCCGGGCGGCAAGCTGCCGCTGTTCGACCGCAACGGCCAACGGGTCAGCCCGCGCACGGTCAAGACCTGCGTCGAGCGCGGCTGGGCCGAGCCGTGGTTCTCCAACCCGCTCAAGCCCGACTGGCTGATCTGCAAGCTGACGCCGGAAGGCCGCCGGGTCGCCAAGCGCGGATAGATCGCGCAATTTTCTTTCGCCCTGCCTGTAAACAACAGGCAAAGAACAGGCGGACGGTTGTAGGATGGGGTCGGGGACTCTCCTGTCGAGAGAAGAACCGCAATGCGCCGCCGCCGAGCAAATGCAGGCGAAATGCAGGTGATCGCCCGCGCCAGCACCCGCGCCTCCCCCTCTCCCGCTTGCTCTCGGCGCGGCTTCGCCGCGCCAGCCGCGACAGCGGGGACCGAAGGTCCCCGCGAGAGCGGGAGAGGGTTCTGGTTCTGGCGTTGGCTTTCTTCCGGCATGCCTGTCCCCATAATCACATTGGTCACGATATGTTCTTTTCGGAGTGAAAATCAAGGACGAATTGTGCGGCGGACGATATTGTGATACTGTGACAATGTGAAAAATATCACAGTCTCACTGGACGACGACACCTATCGCCGCGCCCGCATCGTCGCCGCCCAACGCGATACTTCGGTATCGGCGCTGGTGAAGCGCTATCTCACCGAGCTCACCGCGGGCGAAAGCGAGAGCGAGCGGTTGAAGCGCGAGGAGCGGGCGCTGCGCGAGCGCATCGAAGCGTTCCGCGCCGCCGACCGGCTGCCGCGCGACGCGCTGCACGATCGCGGCGCCTGAGCGCGGCGGATGAGCGCGCGCCCCGAGTACAGCACATGAGCGCGCGGCATTTCCTCGACACCAACATCCTGCTCTATTCGATCAGCCGCGATCCGGCGGAGACGGAAAAGCGGGACCGCGCCATCGCGCTGCTCGATCGCGACGACGGCGCCTTGTCGGTTCAGGTCCTGCAGGAATTCTATGTCCAGGCGACGCGGGCGACGCGGCCGGACCGGCTGCCGCACGAGATCGCCGCCGGGCTGATCGCCACCTGGACCCGCTTCGCCGTGCAGGAGACCACCCTCGCCCTCGTGATTCGGGCGCTGGCGATCAAGGCGGAGCACGAGTTCTCGTACTGGGACAGCGCCATCATCGCCGCTGCCGGCGCGCTCGGCTGCCGCGAACTCTACTCCGAGGATTTGAGCCACGGCAGAGAGGTGGAAGGGATCCTCATCCTCAACCCGTTCCGCTAACGGATCGCCGCCGACCACCTCTGAAGACGCCGCCCCGAGGCGCGCGGCTGCGGAAGATCGCCTCCTGTGCTAGAGTGCTCGACGCACACCACCCTCCGAGAAGCACGTTGACGATCGCGTGGCCCCGCCACGCGGCGCCGTTCGGCGCCATCATCGACGTCGACCGGAGCGCGCGGGACGGGAACCCGCCTCGGAGAGGCGATGTGATTTCTCCGACTCAGCGGAGGTGTCTCATGTCGACTTACATCATCCTCGTCGATTGGACCGACCACGGGATGCGCCAGGTCAAGGACTCGCCCAAGCGCCTCGACAAGGCGAAGAGCGCGCTGCGCGAGATGGGCGGCCAGTTCAAATCCTTCTACATGACGATGGGCGGCCATGATCTCGTCGCCATCTACGAGGCGCCCGACGATGCCGTGGCGGCACGCTTCACCTTGATGCTCGGCATGCTCGGCAACGTGCGGACGAAGACGCTGAAAGCGTTCCCCGAGGAAGCCTATCGCGAGATCATCAACTCGCTCGGCTAGCGCGCCGCGCGGCTCGCGCGGGACGTCACCACTTGTTCCTGAGCTCCCTGAGCTTGAGGAACACGGTCTTGGGATCCGGGCTGTCGGGGAGGTCCGGAAAGGCCTCGCGCAGCCGGGCGATCACCGAGGGGCTGGTCAGGCGGAAGAAGGTGTTGATCTCGCGCTCGAGCCCCAGCGTGGTGACCAGGGGCTTGGCCGGATCCTGCGCCTTCATCGCCGGCAGCATCGCCTTGGCCTTGGCGTTGTCGGGCTCGCGGTCGAGGGTGAAGGCGAGATTGTTCGCGATGTAGTCGTGGCCGGGATAGATCCGCGTCGCCTCGGGCAGCTTGGCGAGCTGGTTGACGAAGGTGCCGTAGAGCTCGGCCGGATGGCCGCCATTATGGCAATTGCCGGCGCCGGCGTTGAACAGCGTGTCGCCGCAGAACAGCGCCGGCGCGTCGCCATGCGAGCGGATGCAGATATGGCTCATCGTATGGCCGGGCGTGTCGAGGCATTCGAGCTCGACACTCTTGCCGACCGCGATGACGTCGCCGGCCTTGAGCCCGCGATCCATCCCGGGGATCTTGTCCCGTGCGTTGACATGCGCCAGCACCTTGGCGCCGGTCGCCGCCACGACCTGCGGATTGCCGCCGGTATGGTCGCCATGCTCATGGGTGTTGAGAATCTGGGTGATCGACCAGCCCTTGGCCTTCGCCGCGGCGAGGCATTTCGCGTGGTCGAGCGGATCGATCGCCAGCGCCTCGCCGGTCGCGGGACAGGCGATCAAATAGTTGAAGTTGCGATAGGCGTTGGCGGTCCAGATCTGCTCGACGATCATCGCGTGCCTCTCATGATGTGCGGCCGATGCGAGTGTGACGCGGCGGCGCGTGACGCGCCAGCCGCAGCATTCATATAGTGTCCGGATTCATATAGTGTCTGGCGCCGCGACATGCAGCTTCCGACGGCGCCGGACGAGGCACCGTCCAAGACGGTGCCCCGCATTCCGGCCGATAAAGAGATGGTCGGGCATGTCAGATTCGAACTGACGACCCCCAGCACCCCATGCTGGTGCGCTACCAGGCTGCGCTAATGCCCGCGAGGGCGCGACTATAACAGGAAGCGGCGACGATTCAACGGCCAGAGGGGCGGCCAGAGGGGCAATCGGAAGCGGGAGATCGTTCGCCGCGAGCTTCCTCTCCCCTCCGGGGAGAGGACCGAGGTGAGGGGGAGTGGGCCATCGGACAGCGCACGTCCGGGAAAGGCACGTTTTGGGGCGGCTCCCCCGTATCCCTCCGGCGGCGGCCGCCTGGACGAGGTGAGAGCGATCATCGGACTGTCCACTAAGCCGCTGATGGACACGATCGCTGATGTCGGTGACGGAACGAGAAGGGCAAGCGGCGAGCGATAGCGCGCGGCGGCGCCGTCGGCTTTGGTCGGACGACGAGAAGCGGCAGATCGTTGCGGAGACCTTGGCACCCGGAACCTCGGTGTCGATTGTCGCCCGCCGCCATGACCTGAATGCCAATATGCTGTTCACGTGGCGCCGTCAGATCGGAACATCGGCCTTGCTTCCGGCCGGCGACGCGATGACGTTCGTGCCTGCGGCCATCACGACCGAGACTGCTCCGACGGTCTCCCCGCTGGCCGGTCGGATGGAGATTGTCCTCGCCGACGGCGATCGGATCATCACCCGTAAAGACGTCGACGCGGCGGCGCTGGCGTGCGTGGTGAAGGTTCTGTCGCGGCGATGATCCCGGTTCCGAGCGGGATGCGGGTCTGGCGGCCAGAGGGCCGCCGCCATGTACAGCCTGATCGTCACGGCCAAGATGAACGATATCGATCCGCAGGCCTGGCTCGCCGACGTGTTAGCCTGGATCGCCGACCAGCCAGCGTCACGCCTCGACGAATTGCTGCCCTGGAACTGGAAAGATCGCCCTGCGACACTGGCGGCATGAGGAACCACGAAGGTCGCGCATTCTTCACTGAGCAGGTCGCCTATGCCAACAGCTAACTCAAAGGAAAAACACCGCTCATCCGTGCGGGCCGGTCCGACGAGGTCGCGCGGTTTCAGGCGATCGATAAAGCGGCTCGGTCGCGCTACACGGCCCTCCCGGGGCTCGAGGTTGCCGCGCAGGCACCGGCGATTGCTGCCGAACGCTTCGATGCAAGTGAGATATGGGTGGCGGAGGTGGACGAGACCGTCGTTGGCTTCGTCCTGCTTCAATCGCATGGTAACACAATTTACCTCGCTAACATCTCCGTCGTTCTGGAGGCCTCCGGGCACGGAATTGGCAAGATGCTGGTTACACATGCGATCTCGCGAGCGACAGCGACCGGCGCCAATGCGGTGACGTTGGCTACGTTCTGGGCGCCACCCTGGAACGGGCCATGGTTCCGGCGACAGGGATTCACGCCGATGCCTGAGAGTTACATCGGACCGATGTTGCGGGCGATCCTGGATCGTCACTCCATGTCCCTCGACATGAGCACGCGAGAAACACTCTGGCACCCAACCTGACTGTGGTATTCGCCGGACGGATACGCTCCCCCTCACCATCCCGTTGCTGCGCAACGGGCCCCTTCCTCTCCCCGAGGGGAGAGGAAATTGCGGTCGGCCGCTTCACCCGATTCCCCTGGGGGCAGCGAAAAATAAGGATGGGACGCGCTCTACCGGCCGCGCCGACGCAGCAGGTCGCGCAGCTCGGCGAGCTCCTGCGCCACCTCGGCGATGACGCTCTGCATCTCGCTGGCGGCGTCGGCGGCGGCTCGCTCGATGGCGGCGAGGAGCGGCGGCAGGTCGGGGGCGGGTTTCCCCGGCGGCGCCTGCCGGGCCGGCGCGGCGTCCGGCTCGCGCAGGCGTTTGGCGTCGGGCGCCGCGCTCGCCTCGCCGCCGGCTTCCGGCACCGGCGCGGCGATCGGCATGTTCTTCAGCGCGCCCTCGCGCAGCAGGCGCTGCACGCCCTTGATCGTATAGCCGTCCTGATAGAGACACTGGCGGATGCGGCGCAGCAGCAGGACGTCTTCCGGCCGGTAGTAGCGCCGGCCGCCGCCGCGCTTCAGCGGTCTCACCTGGGTGAATTTCGATTCCCAGAAACGCAGCACGTGCTGCGGCACGTCGAGCTCCTCGGCGACCTCGCTGATCGTCCGGAAGGCGCCGGCCGATTTGGCCGCGCGCCGCGCGGCGGGATCGAGGCTCTCGACCATGCTCATCCGGTGCTGGTCTTCGCCGCGAGTGTCTTGGCAAGGCTGGCGTTGATCTGGTCCTTGAGGACGTGCGAGGCGCGGAAGACGAGGACGCGGCGCGGGTTGATCGGCACTTCCTGTCCCGTCTTAGGATTGCGCCCTATCCTCTTGCCTTTCTTACGAACTCCGAAGCTGCCGAACGAGGAGATCTTGACCATCTCGCCGCGCGTCAGCGCGTCCGAGATCTCGTTGAGCACGGTCTCGACGAGCTCCGCCGATTCGTTGCGCGACAAGCCGACCTCCTGATAAACGGCCTCGCTCAGCTGCGCCCGAGTGACAGTATGTCCAGTCATGGCTTCCCCCTTATTATGACGAAACGTTAGTCCTGGCCGGGAAGCCCGTCAATTACAGAGAGTTGGCCGCCTTAGTTCATCCAAGCGGTTTCACCATAAAGACACGGGGGGGGGTGCCGCGCGGCAGGCGGCGCGAAAACTCGATGACGACCGACTCGAACGCTGCGGCTCAGATGCT
>WNFM01189689.1_pt1 | contig 20813 bp, 18 predicted proteins | sample 5400271 | NCBI WGS metagenome assembly WNFM01 (sample SAMN13153352, study PRJNA577476) | soil metagenome | isolation source: 60 cm saprolite on Douglas fir-dominated hillslope | place: USA:California | collected 2013-09-17
AGAACCCCTACTACTTTGCGGGGCGTGTGGCGAAGGGCGTCGGCAGCCCTCACACTCCAGTGGGGTACGTCTGGCCCATGGCGCTCGCGACCCAAGGGCTGACCTCCTCTGATCCTGGCGAGCAGGCAGAGGTGTTGCGCACGCTCGTCGCATCGACCGCCGGAACGCAGCTCATGCACGAGAGTTTTCACCCCGACGATCCTCATCAATTCACACGTCCGTGGTTCGCCTGGGCAAATAGCCTGTTTGCGCAGCTGGTGTTGAGCTGGGCCACCCACCAATAGAGCTCGTGCTGCGCCATCCGCCGGTGGAGCCGAATACGCGGTCTGACGTCGGGTCGAAAGGAGACGAGTGTATGACGAAGAGGCCACGCGCTGCTGGCTCCGGCTCCGGGCATCGCGGCCTTCGCAGTATTGCGCCGTTCGCTCTCTTAGCGATTGCAGCAGTAGTGGTGACGATCGTCATCGTGCAGATCATCGCGACGGCGCGCAGGTCAGCAGATTGGCCTGGTTTTGGCTTCGACCCTGCAGGGAGTCGCACGAACCCCACCGAGACACGAATTTCGGCCACCACTGTCCAAGGGCTGCGCCGGCTGTGGCAGACCACACTCCCCGACGTCGCGGATTCCTCGCCTGCATATCTGCCTACACTTGCTTTTCCCGACGGCACCACGCACGATGTCCTCTACCTTACGACGAAATCTGGCAGCCTCGTCGCCCTCGATGCCAATAACGGCGCTCAGCTGTGGGCCCACCAGAATCCTTCCGCTGGTCCCAATATGGTGACCACCTCGTCTCCGCTGGCGGATTGGGCGAGCGGGGCCATCTACAGCTATGGCCTGGATGGGAAGGTGCATAAGTACGAGGCGGTCAGCGGAGCGGAGCTCTTCGGCAGTGGATGGCCGGTAACGGTCTCCAACATGCCGGTCACGGAGAAGGAATCCTCAGCGCTCAATAGCGCTCATGGCTTTCTCTACGTCACGATGGCAAGCTGCTGCGGCGACACTCCTCCCTATCAAGGCCACGTCGTAGCGATTAATCTCACCACCGGCGCAAAGCACGTCTTCAATGCCGTCTGCTCTGACCATACACATCTGCTGCAGCCCGGCGAATGCCGCGACAACGGGGCCGGTATATGGGCGAGGCCGGGAGTGGTCGTCGACCCGGTGACGGGCAACCTTTTCCTCGCGACCGGGAACGGACCATACACCGCGGACCAGGGAGGCCACGACTGGGGCGAAAGTGTGCTGGAGCTAACGCCTGACGTCGGGCGCGTCGTCGACTCGTACACATTGGCCAATCCGAACGATATGACCCCTCAGGACCTCGATCTGGGAAGCGCTGACCCCGCCTTGCTGCCGGCGGTTCCGGGCGGCAAGGTCCCCTATCTGGCGGTTCAGGCCAGCAAGGAAGGCGTGCTGCGCTTGCTGAATCGGCGGAACTTAAGTGGGCAGGGAGGGCCAGGCCATATAGGGGGCGAATTACAAGCCATTGATGCGCCAGATCACTGCCCCGTCCTGACACAGCCTGCCGTGTGGACAGACCCAGCGGGGGGCGGAATCTGGGTCTTTGTCACCAACTACTGCGCGATCGGTGGCTATAGGCTGGTGACGTCGCCCTCTGGTGACACCAAGCTCCAACAAGCATGGAGCGTCGGCACGGGCGCAAGCTCTCCAATAGTGGCGGGTGATGTCCTCTTCGCCACTGCCACGGGAGATACGAGGGAGGCCCTTGCTCTCGATCCGCGCAGCGGGCGCCGGCTCTGGAGCAGCACCGCCCCCGGCGCTGTCAGCAGTATTGGCACCATTCACTGGGAAAGCCCCATCGTTATCGGCGGCCGTCTCTACTGCACCGATGAACAGGGGCAGGTGACCGCCTATGGCCTCGGGTAACCGATCACGGCGGCGTCCGGGCGTGATAGGGCCCGCGGCGGCGATCGAAGTCAGCGGGCGTGCAAAGTGTACGGCCGCTTTGAGGACCACGCACATGAGGGCGCATACTGATGTCGTATGAGCGGGCCTGGCGGCGCTGCCGTCGCATGTGCAGCGCCGCGTTCGATGCTGGCATCCTGGGAGGCGTGGTGGCAGCGCCTGTCGGCGCTGCTGTGACGATCGTCGGGCTGACGTTGCCGACCAGCGCCCCCCTGCATCACTTTGCGGCTATGATTTTCGGCATCGCCGTGCTGTGGTTCCTGATGGCGCTGCTGGCCGCGCACCCACGCATGCATCGCGACCAAGAGGACAGAGCGGCCCATTGACTGCACACTAGCGGGCGTTGGTCGCGCCCCAGGCCCGTGCCCACGATTGCCAAGGAGGCAGTGGGCAGAATCAGACGCCTGCTGGGGGCGATGGTCTCCCAGTCGTCCGCCGAGATGCCACCAGGCGCTCGTCGTGGCTCAGGCGTCGGTGCTCCACTCTGGGTCCGCCTGAACAGTCAGTCTCCGCAGACTGTAGGCGACCGAAAGGCCAGCGTCCCGAGCGGCCTGGTCTGCCGCGGCGCGGGCCGCAGTCGCTTGCTCAGAGACGATCTTGGCTATTGCCGCGTGTTTCGCGGCAGCGCGCTCGGCTTCCATTTGCGCCCCGACTGCTCGCTCAGCCGCAGCCCGCGCAGCGATTGCTTGCGCTGCTGCCTCCTGTGCCCGAGCCGCTTGCTCTGCTGCGGCTTGCTCGATGATTCTCTCCGCCGCGGTGGCTTGATCGGCCGCGGCCGTGGCCTGAGAGACGCGCTCCACGGCTAGCTGTATGGGCGTCGCTTGAAGTCTCGTCTCGTCGTCTGAGGCTAGCGAGCTACGGAGGACGATGCCGCCGTACTGGCGCACTTCCGGCAGTATCTCCTCAGGCGTCGCAGAGTGCACCAGGACGAAGATCGCCGAGCTGCTCGGCCGCATCGTCGCGCCCAGCTGTTTAACCAATTCGTCGTCGAGTCCATAGTCGCTGTGTTTGCCCGAGCGGGATCCGAGGCCTTCGCCGGTGGGGGCGAGAAGGAGCTGGTCCATCAGGCCTACCGAGAACGTGGGACCCGCAGCGCCCATCCCCGTGAGGCGGTTGGGCCGATGAAGCCTGGTCTCGCCCTCCGCGTCCTTGGTGACGTAGACGGCAGCGTCCAGGCCAATCAGACTCGCCATCTGCATCGGTTGTAACGTAGCCAGCACTTGCTCGGCTCGGTCCTCATCGGGACACGCGATCACAATCAGCTCGCTCATCGGACACTGCTCCTTCCGGTCGCTTTCTGTCAGAAGCCTCCAACAATGGATTGGTGCGAGCCCGATCCGCGCTCACCACAAGCCTCAGCGGCAGCCAAGGCGCGTCTGCGCCCTCTGGGCACGCGGCTGAGCGTGAACGGACGGGGGGAGCCGCCTGGGCGACAGACCGAATGCCGCTGCGCAACTCAGTTCCCATCCCATACCGGACAGGCTACGTCTAGTCTAGGCCGCATAGGTGACGCAGGAGTGAAACGTCGCCACGGATTAGTGACGATCCCGCCGGGTAGCGCCCTCTTGGTGGTTGGCCGAGGGCGTGATCCCTCAGTTGCGGGCGGCGGAGTCGGCCACGTGGAAGCCGGAGCGCCGACGGCCGACCGCGGCGCCTCCGTACGGGTACCGGCCTTGGCGCCTGGCTGATGGCGCAGAGCGCTCTGTTCGGCAAGCTCTGCGGAGAACCCCATCCGCGCTCGCCACAGAGATCGTAATCAGTGATTGAGACTATGCCACGCCAATGTAATGTATCGGGTCTAACATAGACTTGGCTCCTGGAGCCGAGGGGTGAGCGCGTCCATCGCGGTGAGACCCGATCACCAGGCGAGGCCGCATGCTATTTGCCTGCGCGCAGCGAGGTGCGCGTGAGCATCCTGCGTGACAGGCCGCCGCAACGAGTCCAGCGAGAGAGCAACGTGCGCATTTGTCGTCCACAGCACAGTCCCACACACTACCGCCAGGGAAGGTGCTGGCGGCCTCAGGCACTACCCGCCGCGAACGGCGGATCATGCTGCCGTGGGAAGGGAGCGTCAACACCATGCATGCGCAGACACTGAAGAATCTCTACACCGCCATGCGAGGCGAGGCCTTCGCCTATGGTCGTTACCTGCTGTTTGCTGAACAAGCTCAGCGCAACGGTCGGCCAGAGCTCGCCGAAGTCTTTGAGCATGCTGCCTATGTGGAGCGCTGTGAACATTTCGCGCAAGAGGCTGAGTTGGCACAGATGGTGGGCAGCGACCAGGTGAACCTGCAGAAGGCCATCACAGCTGAGTCATATGACGCTGACGCTATGTACGCTGACTTCGCCCGCCAGGCAGCGGAAGTCGGAGACAAGGCCGCCGCCGCACGATTCGCCGACATCCGCAGAGAGATAGCGCGGCAGCGCGACACCTTTCTGGCGGCGCTCCGTCATCTGGACTCCAGCGAGCGAAATGAGGACACGGCGCTGGGTAATCTGCTGGCGACCGGATGAGTGGGGAAGGCGCCCCGCGCGATATGATGGGGCGCCTGCGGCCAGTCCGCACTGCTTGACCCTCCCCACGGCTGAAGCCGGGGGATTCCTGGGCCGAGCACTGCCGGGGTTGGCAAAAGCCGCTGCCGGTCTGACGCGGTCGTTGGAGCCTTGGGGGCTCGGCTCCGCTCCACAGGCGTGGATTCCCGCAGGCCCTGCGGTACACAGCCAGTCCAGCACAGAAGGGAGCGGCGGCGCTTCCTCCCCAGGACCAAGGTCCGGGGTTTCCGCGCCGCAAGATTTGATGAATACTGTCGGGCCGTTGCAAACCATTGAGCAGCCGGCGGCAATTCCCCTTGGCTGAAGTCAGGGACCCTCAGCGGGGATTTGACGATAGGCGGAGCTAAGCCGTCATCTCTCCGCAGATGCGAGGAGCCTGCTGGTCTACGGTGTCGATCAGGCCTTGGATGCTGAAGGGCTTGGATATCACCGGCACGGAGAGTTCGCGGAGAAGGTCCTTGAATTGAGGTGTCAGTGCCTCGGCGTTCGCCGTAACCAGCACATAGGCATGCCGAGTCGCGAGTGTGTGATCTGCCTTGACGACACGCAGCACGTCCTGGCCATTCATCCCAGGCATCATCCAGTCTAGAAGCACCACCAAGCGAACTGGGCTTGAGCACAGGATGGTGAGCGCCTTGGCACCATCTGCCGCTTCTAAGACATCGCACTCAGCATCTTCGAGCACCATGGTCATCATCCTTCGCACGCACTCGTCATCATCCACCACCAATACGTGCGGCTCGGTCGCTTGCAGCATGACATCCCGCGCCTCTCATGTCGCAACCCAGGCATATCCTTACACAACCGGGGCCTGATCGCAGACCGCTGTGCTGAGAGCGTACGTGGTCCAGATCAACAAAGCATTACGAAAGTGCGACAAGAGCATTACAGGAGAGTGAGTGTGATAGTGCCCTTCCACGCCGCGCGTAGGCGCCCGGTGTTGCCGTGGGTTAGGACAGCGCTGGCGTCAGCGTCACCATACAGCCTCCAATCGGCGCACAGCGTGGCGCACGAACTGTCGCGTCCATAGATGATCACAAATAGTCCGGGCGCAATTCCTAATAGGGCGCTGGCCGCGCGGCGTACAGCAGATGCGTGTCTGTCAGCTTCCTTAACTGGCTGGCAACACCCCAATGCCACGATCGCGTCTCGCTGGCTCGGCCGCCCGCTACGCCTCGCATTTTCATCCGCTTCTTCGTCTACCTCTGACCTCGTGCTTCCTCGCTTCCAGGCTCCCACTGGGGGATGCTCCTGGCAGTTGCCGAGCGCACCGCAACCGTAAGCAACGTGTGACGCCTTGTCACGCTCCCGTAAGTCTCGTGTATCACGCTGTCGCTGTGGCATCAGTCTTGAAGGGCAGCGCGTGCTTATATGGCGCACTGCGCGGTCCGGGATCGGTATCGGCGCGAGCGACAGGCTTCCCGGCATAGGGACATCGGCTGCATACGTGGACGCATCGCTCGAAGGCCCATCTGCAGCGGACTGACCTGCGTTGGCAACCTCATGAGGAGGAGGCGCCGATGCAACGGCATCGTCGTGCGCTGCGGTTGACAGCTCTCGCCATCTTGGCCGGTGTAGTCATGGTGGTAACCCTGCGCGCTGCTTGGGTGCGGCAGAATGCCCCCCCCGTCGAGCGACAGCCAGCAGCTATTTCGAGCGACTCAGGCATCGGCTGGACAACGCAGGGCGTGGACATTCTCGCGCCTGCGGGCGCGGCGTTTCAGATTGCTGGAACAAGTTGGTACGGACTGGAGTCACCACAGTTTGTGCCGTATGGCCTGGACGTACAGGACTATCAAGCCATCCTCAAGGAGATCAGAGACCTCCAATACAATGTGGTCCGCATCCCCTATTCGAACCAGGCGTGGGAAATGAATCTCATTCCGAGTCAACCATTGGTGGGAGCCTGCAAGGCTTGCCAGGGCAAACACGGGCGCGACATTCTGGCCCTGATCATCAATTACGCTGGCTCGATCGGCTTGCACGTCATTCTCGACAATCATCGCTCCAATGCCGGCGCATCGACCGAAAACAACGGTCTCTGGTATGACAGTGCGAATGGACATCCGTATACGGAGCAAGCCTGGATCGGCGACTGGGTCAGCATCCAGCGCTGGGTACACGGGTTCAAGGACGCATCGCACGCCTCAGATACCGTACGCGTGAAGGACGTCGCCTCGGATGGGTTCCCCACCGTCATTGGATACGATCTGCGCAACGAGCCCCACACGCCTCCTGGAGGCTCCTACCTGGCGGGAGCCACGTGGGGGACTGGTGATGGTATCCCGCCCACCGTGAACCCCAACCCGAATCCGTTCGCGCCTGGGTGCGTGGCCACCTCGACCTGCCACGACTGGCGTTTGGCCGCCGAGCGGGCAGCGGACACGATCCTGGGGGACGCGGCAGGCCACGGTTGGGCTGCGCCCTTGATCTTCGTGCAGGGAGTCAACCAATATCCCTCCGCCACAGGGAACGCCGCCACTGGTCCGTACGACTCCTATAGATGGGGTGGTGAGCTCGAAGGTGTCAATGGAAACGCCAACAACCCTGGCGCGCCGATCGTGCTGAACGCGGGCGGGACAGCGGCCAAACTCGGTCCCGCTGTCTCCGGCGGACTGGTCTACACGACCCGTGACTACGGGCCGTCGATCACGATAACTCCGTGGTTCACGTCCACTACGTGTTATCGCCTCGGGTGCGCCCCGCGACAATCGACTTCTGGGTTGGTAGACGTCTGGTGTAAGCACTGGGCCTACATCAACCTCCCACCCGGCCGCTATGGGGCATGCATCGGCGGCGTCAATCCGCGGTTCCGCACGGCGTTCCCGTGGGAGAACACAGGGAGCACGCCCTACACGCAAGCGCCCGTCTGGATCGGTGAGTTTGGGACCGGCAACGATGTGAGCGATCTGGCATCGCCCGTACGGGGGTCGCAGGGCCAGTGGTTCACGGATCTCATCAATTTCATTCAGAGCAGCTACGTACGCACCACGACGAACGATCCGGGCATCCCTGTGAAATCCCTGAGCTGGACCTACTGGGCCATCAACTCGGCAGATAGCTATGCGCTCTTTGGCGAGGGTTTTGCCGGCCTCGCCAACGCATCAAAGCAGTATTCTTATCTGTGTTTTATCATGCGCCAGCCTGTGAAGCGCCCACGGCAGCCGTGCGGCTCCACTGGAGCCCTCCCGGCGCCGTCCTAGATGTCGGGGTTCGCGCGCGGAGAACGCTCAGGCGCTGGAACTCTGGGCATGACTGGTGTACGGAGCGCACGGGCCAGTTGTTCGAGCGCTCCGAATCCCAAATCGTTCGGCGTCTTTTCCGCGCCCGACCGCATGTGATCAGTCGTTCCAGCTACGTTGCGGGCGATCCACATCAGCCAGCGCTTTACCCCGGCGGCTTCGGCCGGGGGCGCCCTGGCTGCGAGGAGGACAGCTACCTGCTTGCATTCGGCGAGCATAAGCTGCCTTGCGGCTGCGGCGTCGTCTCTCGCCCGAGAGAACTCCGTACGTGTGGAGGCGCTTAGTGGCGAGATGCTCAGCGCGCGCAGCTGGTGCCGTAGAGCAGTGACCAGCTCGTGCTGCTCGAGCTCGGGAGGTACGCGTCGCGTCTTCAGGCTTCTGTAGAGCCTGAAGAACTCGCCGACCTTACCGATCAGACCACGCTTAGAAGCCGCCATCATGCTCGCGCCGACCACGATGGGAGCCGCAACGAGCTGTGCCCACTCAGCGTCGGTGAACCTGGCCCTCGTCGTCACACTGCTCGCTCCTTTCCTCAGCCTGCTGGCTGTGAGTCCGGCGCAGCGACGTGGTCCCCCTCATGCCTACCCGCTATGACGCGCTCCCCACGTCCAGAGGGAGTTGACGGCGAAATTCCAGGTCATTCCCAGGCCGATGCCTACCAGATTCGCCCAGAGGTAGCGCACATGCGCCTGCGTGACGAGCGCCCAAAGTGTGGCAGTGGTGATAATCAGTCCTCCCACGGCCACACTGTTGAACATCGCAAACCGTTCAAAGGACCACCCATGGCGTGCGAATGTCCAACGGTCGTTCCAGACGAAGTTGTAGATGATACTGATCTCCACCGCCGCCACGGAGGCCGCGATGAGCGGGAGGTGGAGCTGCTGGTACAACAGAATCAACACAGCCGTATTCACGAGCGCGCCGGTTGCGCCCACCACGGCGAACTTCCCGAATCGCAACAGAGGACCACGGCGTAGCACGGCATGAGGGCCTAATTTGATGAGCTGCGCCTGCGGGCCTGGCAGGCGTGGCAACGGTGACAAGCGGAGCCTCCTATGCCTCATGCGCGCCCACGCTCTTTCTCAGGCACGAATGCTGGTAGCCTGTTGCATGGCATGCTAGGGCTCGAACTTGTAGCCCACGCCCCAAACTGTGCACAGGTGGCGTGGCCGCGCGGGGTCTACATCGATCTTCTCACGGAGTCGGCGCATGTGAACTGTCACCGTGCGACCGTCACCACAGTAGCTGTAGTGCCAGATGTGCTGGAGGAGCTGCTGGCGCGTGAAGCCTTGCTTGGGATGCGAGGCGAGGAAGTAGAGAAGGTCGAACTCTTTGGCGGTGAGATGCAGCTCTACTCCATCACGCACAGCCTCTCGCAGATGAGGACGAATCACGAGATTACCCATGCGTAAGGCGTCTTCGAGGATCATCGCAGGGACGCCCCCGGCATCCACACGACGCAAGATCGCTTGCACGCGCATGACCAACTCGCGTGGCAGGAACGGCTTGGTAAGGTAGTCGTCCGCGCCCACACTGAACCCTGCGAGCTTGTCCGCTTCGTCCACCCTGCCCGTCACGATGAGGATCGGCACCGCGCTCACAGCGCGCAGCCGGCTCGTCACATCGAATCCATTCATGCCGGGAAGCATGACGTCGAGAATGACAAGATCTGGGGAAAGAGCATCCGCCAGCTTCAGCGCGTCCACGCCATTCGCTGCCTGAATGACGTCGTAGCACTCAAGCTGGAGATACCGAGAGATTGCCTCGCGTACGTACGAGTCGTCCTCGACGACGAGAATCCGGCGGGGAATCGACGATTCACATCGCGGCATCCCCGCGTCGGTGACGGCGTTCATTATGCCCCTCCTCGCTTCGTCAATCTCATGTGGCGCCTGCGCGCGCCGTGACCGCGCATTCACATTCCGTCTCGGCTTGAGGTCATGGCTTATGCCCCATAGCGCACAGCTCACATCCCTGTTGATGTTGCTCAAGGAGCTGTGGTGTGTCCGACACGCTGCGCTCACAGCTAACCCTACTCGTTACATGTTACCGGGCAGTTGTCACGGGTCAGAGAATCGTTACGAATGACCGAACAGGCGGCACATGGCTGTTCTGTTGGTCGCGTGGGGCAGAGACTCGCCTTGTTGTAGGGTCTTGCATAATCCCGCCGAATCGGCGACTATACGGCGGGACATGCTCCGCCCGCCAAGCCAGTATGCGGCGATGCGCCGCTGGCGCGTCCTCGGTGGGAGGGGCGTGTTCATCGAGCATCCGGCGCGTGGCGTGCCACCCCTCGGCGAGTAGCGTCTCGCTCGAAAATATCGCTTGCTCATTGCGTTCATGCTGTACGCTAGTGAAACAGCGTGAACTGTGCACCATACTCGGTCGGTAGCCAGTGCGTAACGGCGTCAGCCATCGCAGCGGCTTGGAGGTATCACGTGTCTCGCAGATACTACGTCCTCTGGCTGGTGGCGATCGGCCTCGCGGAATCGGGCGCGGCGTTCGACGTGTCCTATCACTTCGGTCATCTCTTCGACTACTTCTCGCCGCCGCATATGACTGTCGGCGGCGCGAGCGGAAGCGTGTTGTCGGCCTGGAGCGCAAAGCGCTGCTAGTCGGCGCGGCGGCGCTCGCCGTGGGCATCGCAGACGAGCCGCTGGACCTGCTCAACCATCTGATCAGGGGCATTGACATCACGCTGTGGTCGCCGACCCACCTCATGCTCAATTACCCGACGGACGTCGTCAACGTCTGCATCCTGACGGCCCTCTTGGCCTCGCCGGCGGCGCGCGGTCGGGGCGCCTGGGCCATCGCCTTCGGCCTGTGCTTCCGCAACTTGCTGACGATGCACTTCGCGCTGTATCAACAGGAGTACGGCGCCGTCGCGCTCAACTCCCTCCTGCACACCGGCAACGTCCCATGGTATGTGGAGCCTGGGCTCGTAGCGCTCGCCGGGCCGCGTGCCACCAAGCTGGTAACGGGCGGCGTGCCTGACTGGCTCTATCTCATCTATTTCGCCTTCGCCCTCACGTATGCGCTGACGTTGTGCGCGGCGGTGCTGTACGGCCAACGCGGAGCGCGCGCGAAGCGCGCGCCCGACCAGTGGCCCTGGCCCATCGGCGCGGCGACCGCTCTGGCGCTATGTTTCGTCGCATGGCGGCTCATCTTCCGCGGCATTTTCGGCGTGATCCATGCGGCCTATCCTGTCATCCCCTGGTACGTCGTGCCGATGGGTCTCGTGATTGACCTCGCGCTCGTCTTCGGGCCTGGCGTGGCGCGGCGACTCGCCGCGACGCGCATGGTGGTGCTCCTGTCGCGCGGGCAGCTCGTCGTCGCCGGTGTGGCCGGGGCGCTCGCCGCTCTCGCGCTCTTCGGGGGCATCGAGCTCATGCGAGCCGCGCACCTGATCGTGCCGACGGCCCCGCTGGCGGCGCTGCCGTTCGCCTGTCTCACCGGCGCGGGAGGCTGCCTGCTAGGCTTCTGGATCGCGACGCGCGTCCGCGAGCTCGCCAGCGCCAGCGCCGTCGCACAGCGTCTGCCACAGCAGGTGCCCGCCCCCGTGCTGGCGTCCGAGACCAACATCTAGCGGATTGGTCGGCGCGCTGAACTGGGTATCTTGGTGCGTGGCGGCGTCACACCAGTCACAGCCGCCGATCGCGCGCCGGAGAAGAACAGCCCGCCGGGATTCCCCGGCGTAAGGAGCGCGCATGGCCACACCGGATACCGCGGCTCAGGCAACTGCCCAGCGGTTCTACGACGCCGTCAACCACATCATGCAAGGGAACGCTGCGCCGATGCTCGCGCTGTGGTCGGCGCGCGATGACGTGACCTACCTCGATCCGCGCGGGACCATTCATCGGGGCCGGCAGGCGCTCATCGCCTACTGGGAGCGGGCCGCAGCAGCGAACCGGGGCGCGCCGGGAGCCATCGTCGCGACGCCTGAGCATCTGCGGCTGCACGTGAGCGGCCATCTGCTCTGCACAGTCACCGTCGAGCATATCCAGATCATGCGCGACGACACGCCTACCCAGCATCGCGCCCGCGCGACCAATCTCTTTCGGGAAGAAGACGGGCACTGGCGCATGATTCATCGACACAGCGAGCCCACCGTGGAGCTTGACGCGCCTTCCACCTGATCGCGCTCGTGGTGCCCAACCCAGCGCCACGTACGCTCGGTTTGACGGCGTGGGAGATGGCACAACCTCAGACCTGCAATGTCCCGGTGACCCAACCCTCGACATATCCCCTCGCGAAATGAGGGGTGTGTCCGCATCTCGATGGTGCCACCCGAAGATATTACCCGCCGCTAGATGGCGCCGTGGCGGTCGCATCGTGCGCCAGCGGCCTGCCCGCGCGCTGCCACGCACTCGTGCCGCCGGCGACGTCGGCGACATCCTCATAGCCCATTTGCAGCAAGAACTGCGTGGCCCGGCGCGCGCGCGAGCCATCTGACACACGATCGATCGGTCGCGCGGCACGTCCGCCAGCCGCGTCGCCAGACAGAGCAACGGGGCCCTGAGAGAAACGACTGCCATGCGGGGGGCGAACACGATCGCCGCCATCACCCCCCGATCGCCGACTGCTGGCAGCTCAACCTCTGGGCCGCGTCGGCCCCACGCGTCCCGCGGCGCGTCGGCGTCTCCCGGAGAGCCACCAGGCTGCCCCAGCGATAGCGAGGAGGAGAGGTGTCCCGAAGGCCAGCGTTGTGAGCGTCCGCGCCAGACGTGGATGGGCCGTGCTCCATGTCTGCAAGCCCGTCTGCGCGTTCGCCGGAGCGACAATGTGAAATGGCGTCGTCAGGGTATAGGGATCGCCATCTGCGCCGATGGCGGTGGTCGCGTACGCCTCGAAGGTGATCAGTCCTATACGCGCGTCGCTCGGCAGGGTCACGCGCGCCGTGAAGCGGCCGTCGAGATCCACGGTGGCCTGACCGAGCAGCTGGCTCAGGTACTGGTTGCAGCGCACGATGGGTTGGCTGCCGGGCCGGGGAGCACCACGGCAGTAGGCGATCGTGACCGTGTCTCCTGGCCAATACTGGGAGCCTGTGACGGTGACAGTCGCCCCGGCGGAGCCTTGCGTGCGATCCAGCCTCAAGGCAGGCGCGACCGGCGGCTGGAGGAAGAAATTAGCAGGGAGCGTGGTGACCACCTCACCATAGCGTGCGCTCGTGGCGCTCCCGCTGACCACGATCCACGTACCTGGGCGCTGACCTGGCGCGAGCGGCACGTCCGCCGTAATGACCCCCTGCGTATCTGCCTGCGCCTGGGTGGTTCGCGCGCCTGTAGGAGGCTGCCAGGGATCCTGGGTATTCATTGAGGCAAGCTGCGTCGAAGTCCACAGGGTCACGACGACACCAGCGTCCCAGTTCGTGCCAGCGATCGCCACCGAGGTCGCGTTTGCCTCCACCTGATCCCCAGAGGAGGGGCTCGTGAGTGCGGGCGGTGACGCGACATACGTAAACGGGGCCATGGCGCTCACCTGTTTGTCCGCGGTACGCGCGACAATCTGAACGATGAGGCCCGGAGACGGGTCAAAACCGCACGTCGCTCGGGCGGCACCAAAAGCTGGCGCTTCAAATGTGCCGTCCGCCGCCGCGACGACCTGTACGCCGAAGTCGCCAGGAATGCCCTGGCCGTTGCTCTCCTCATTCACTGTGATCTGCGCGTTCGCCGGCCAGCCGGTCCCGTGGACGATGAGCTTTGTTCCGCCTGCGCCCTGCGCGCTGTTCAGTGTGATCCGCGCACTGCCCGCGTTGGACGCCAGACCTACGCGCGACGGAGCGCCCACAGCTGCGCATGAGAGCGTGCCGGTAGCGGGAGCCGCCCACGCTGTCCCCATCGCGGCGCCCAGCGCGCACTGTCCCCACATGACCAGGGTGGCAGCGCGCCATACCACTCGCGAGATGTCACGCTGTCCTGGACACCCGTGTCTTGCTCCAGGTCCGGTATCCCTGGCAGACATAGGACTCCCTCCTGAGGTGCGAGCCGCCCGCGGTCCGTTGCCCGCCCGTGGGATGAGTCTCGTCACGCTCCTCCCGCGCTTCGGCCCATGTCAGCGCCGTGTCCGCGCGGATACAGCCCCGGCAGCGCGACGGGCAAGCGCCCTTGGGGTGTGACTTCGCCCCAGAGCACGCGCGCCGCCGCCTCCATTACCGGCGGGGTGTATTCATAGGTGACAACGTAGGTGCGCAGCTCCGGGAACGCGACCAGATCGTACGGATTGTGCACGGCGACCCCGATAACGCGTCGTCCGGTCTGAACCAGCCGCCGCACGACTTCAGCTTGCTCTGGATGCAGATGCGCGTTCTTCGTCGCCACAATGATCAGGTCGGCGCCCGCAGCGCGCTGGGCGACCTGCTCGCGCTCGCCGGCCGTGGGGCGCAAGGAGAGCGGCAGGGCGTCCACCCGCCCGTGCCGCCGGGCGCAGCTCGCGGCCAGCCATCCCTCGGCGCCACGTTGCTCTTCCGCGGGCGTCCCGGCCTCCCCGCTGGGATCCAGGACGAGCAAGCGTTCATCTGGGCGCAGGCGCAGCGGGAGGAGCGCCGCGTCATCGCGCACCAACGTCACCGCGAGCGCGTACGCCTGCGCGGCCAACTGCCGATGCGCGGCGCCGCCCACCCACTCCGCGACGGGCGGTGTGAGCAGGTCCCAGGAGAGATCGCGCGCCTTCATAGCCAGCACGCGCTCTGCCGCCTGGCGCGCGGCGCCCGCCGGCAGCTCGCCTGCGCGCACGGCGTCCGCGATCGCGGCCAGCGCCCCCGTCTGGCGATCGTAGCGATGTGAGACAAGCATCAAATGGATCCCTGCCCGCAAGGCCATCACCGCGCCCCGTTCGGTGCCAACGGTGTCGGCGATTGCTCCCATCTCGAGGCAGTCCGAGGCGATGACGCCGCCGAAGCCGAGGCGCTCACGGAGCAGGTCGTGTACAATCTCGGGTGAGATGCTCGCTGGCAGTGTCGGGTGCGTCGTCAGGTGCGAGAACGCGATGTGGCCGACCATCACACTGGCGGCGCCGGCCGCGATGCCGGCACGGAAGGGCACCAGCTCCACGGACTCCAGCCGCTGCAGGTCGACGGGCACCGTCGGCACCCCGGCGTGGGAGTCCACCACAGTATCGCCGTGGCCGGGGAAGTGTTTGAGGCACCCAATAACGCCCGCCGCGCGATAGCCGCGCGCTGCCGCGACCCCCAAGCGCGCCACCGCGTGAGTGTCCTCGCCGAATGAGCGGACGCCGATCACCGGATTGTTGGGGTTGTTGTTGACATCCACCACCGGCGCCAGGTTGAGGTTGATGCCCAGCGCCTTGAGCTCACGCCCGGTCGCGAGGGCAACGTCGTAAACGAGCTGCTCGGAGCCGGTGGCGGCCAGCGCCATGTTGCCGGGAAAGATCGTCGCGCCACGCCCGAGCCGTCGCACCACGCCATTCTCCTGATCGATGGCGATGAGCAGCGGATAGCGCTGGCCGGCGGCGCGCGCGACGGCCTGCAGATCACGCGTGAGCGCGAGCACTTGCTGGGTATCCGCGACGTTGCGCGAGAACAGGATGATACCGCCGACGCGCTGGCGCGCGATCAGGTCAGCGACCTCGGGGGTGACCTGGGTGCCCGTGAACCCAACGACCACCACCTGGCCGAGCTGTTCTTCTAGCGTCATCTCGGCCGTCAAGCCTGGCGATTCCATGTAACCACTCCGTTCTTCCTGCCCCTCACTCGCGCCAGCCGCTACCCGTTCCGAGACGTACCGCGGCGCGAGCGGCGCTGAGCGCCGGCTCCTCCACCACGGCCACTTGCCCCAGCGCACAGGACCGGCCGATGCGGCGCACCACTTGGGCGCGAAACCTGGACTCGTTGACCAGTAGCCCGCCTGCCAGCGCCAGCGGCAGTGGCGTATCCGCAAACTCCAGCGCCTGATGCACCGCAATCGCCGCCCGGCTCAGCTCTCCGGCGGCGCGCGCAACGATGCGCCGTGCGACGCCGTCGCCGGCGCGCGCCGCGGCAAATACCAATGTTGCAAGCTGCGCGATGCTGGCTTTGTCTTCCGCTGGATAGACTCTGCCGATGATCTCAGTGGGGCTGTTGAGCCCCCACGTGTGCGCGAGGAGATCGACCAGAGTGGTCGGCGGACCCCGTCCGTCGGCGGCGCGCGTCACCGCTTGCAAGCAGGAGCGCCCAATATCATAGCCGCTGCCTTCATCGCCGATGAGATGCCCCCAGCCGCCAGACCGGGCCGTCGCCCCGCGGGCGTCACGACCCAGCGCGATGGAGCCAGTGCCGGCGACGACAGCTACACCGACGGCGCCATCGAGCGCCGTCAAGGCCAGCTCGGCGTCGTTGGTCAAGCGCCCCGCCCCGGCCAAGGGGACGAGATGGGGCAGCCAGAGGTCGCGGTCGGCGGCGCGATCAATACCCGCCATGCCGATCCACGCGGCCGTCAAGGGCAGCGCGTACCCGGCCGCGCGGAGAGCGGTGTCGAGCGCGCCCCGCAGGCTGGCAACCGCGCGCTCGAGGCCAATGGACTGATAGTTGGCGCCGCCGGCGAGGCCTCGACCGACCTCACATCCACGCGCATCCACCACCACGGCCAGCGTCTTGCTGCCGCCGGCATCTACGCCTGCCCAAAGCGTTCGCGCCGCGCTCATCGCGCGGCATCCAGGGCGGCGCGGATCGAGCCGCCGTGCGCGGCCAGACGCGCTCTCGCGGTCGCTGGCTCGAGGTGAGCGCATGCGGCGAGGATAGCGACCTTGGTATCATCTCCGGTGGCGCGCAGCAAGGCCTCCGCGGCCTGCTCGTCCAGGCCCGTGGCGCGCTGGACGATACCCAGCGCCCGCCGCCGCAGCTTGGCGTTCGTCGGGCGTACGTCCACCATCAGATTGCCGAAGGTCTTGCCCAGCAGGATCATGGCGCCGGTGCTCAGCATGTTGAGCACCATTTTCTGCGCGGTGCCGGCTTTGAGCCGCGTCGAGCCGGCGATGACCTCGGGCCCCACGCGCGGCGCGATGACGAGATCACTGGCGGCTTCGAGCGGGCTGTCTGGGTTGCCGGCGAGGCCGATGGTCAACGCGCCGTGTGCGCGGGCGTACGCGACCGCGCCGAGCACGTACGGTGTGCGTCCGCTGGCCGTGATGCCCACGACGACGTCGCGCGCGTCAACTGCCAACCGCTCGCTATCGGCCTGACCGCTGTCGGCGCGGTCTTCGACATCATCCGCGGGCCAGGTGAGCGCGTCCAGACCCCCCGCGACCCAGCCGACGACCAGCTCGGGCGGCGTGTTGAACGTGGAGGGACATTCTGAAGCGTCCAGCGCGCCCAGGCGACCAGACGTACCCGCGCCCACATAGATCAACCGGCCGCCCTGGCGTAGACGCTCCACGATGGCCTCGATGGCGCGCGCGATCCGCGGGAGCTCCTGCTCGATCGCCGCGGCCACCCGCGCGTCTTCCGCATTCATCAGGCGCGCGATCTCCAGGGCGCTCATGCGGTCAATATCGGCGGTGTTTGGATTCGTCTGCTCGGTTTCTAGGGCGCCCACATCCAGGCTCGGGTCCACGGTCATATGCTCGCTCTCCTTGTCTGCGACGAGCTGCCCCCAGCGCCGCAAGGCGCGATACGGTTCCGCGCGGTCGGAACGGCCCACCGGCGCGGGCGCCTACTCACGCACGAGGCGGGTGAAGAACTTGTACTTGTCGCCACGGTAGACGGAATGCGCGTACTCGATCGGTTGATTACGATCGCTGTAGGTCGTGCGGCGGGTGAAGAGCACCGCGTTGCCGACAGCGATGTTGAGCAGGCGCGCCTCTTCGCTGCCTGCCAGGCCCGCTTCCAGCTCTTGCTCGGCCTCGACGAGAGGCAAGCCGTACTTGGTTTCGAGCACCCCGTAGAGGGAACTGTGCTCCAAATCTTCTTCCAGCAGTCGCTCACACGCCTTGAAGCTGATCTGTGAGTGCTCGATAGCCAATGGCTCAGCATCCGCCAGGCGCAGACGCTGCAAGCAATAGACAAGCTGTCCGGGCGCGATGCCGAGCTGTTCCGCCGCTTGCTCGTCTGCGGGAAGCATCTGCGCCGAGAGCACTTTCGTGCTCGGCTGCTGTCCGCGCGCCTGCATGTCCTGGGTGAATCCGGTGAGGCGCATCAGCTGCTGGATGATCTTGTAGCGGCTCACAAACGTGCCCCGCCCCTGCTCGCGATAGAAGACCCCCTCGTTCACCAGCTCGGTGATCGCTTGGCGCGCCGTCATGCGGCTGAGGTCGTAGGTCTGAGTCAGCTCGCGTTCCGAGGGGATGAGGTCGCCAGGCTTCCACTCGCCGCTGCGGACGTGCTCCCGCATGATCTCCTTGAGCTGATAGTAAAGCGGTAATGGGCCCTTGCGGTTAATAGTGGTCATGCGCTGTGCCGAACCTTTCGATCGTAGCTGTGAAGCGGAGCGCGCACGCTGGGTTGGTCTGCCGTGCTACTCCTCGCGCGGTGCCAATCGGCCAGGTGGTATAATTGGTATATTGTATATACCACTTGAGCAACCAGATCATCTCATGCGCGTGGCGCGATGTCAAGTGCCCCGCGACGCGCCGTCCTCGCGATCGTGGCTGCGCCGTGCGAGGTGATTGACCAGGGCCGCGCTCCGCCGCAGCCTTCCGTTCTCCCCTAAAATGTGCGCGTCACTTTCTGGAGGCCAGGCGGCAGATCAGGGTTCAAGCCTTTCGAGACCGCCAGATGGAGCGCGAGCGCCTGGCCGGGGATGATGGCATGGATGGGGCTGAGCCATTCTGGGATGGCTGCCGCTAACGGGAGCGGCGTCCGCGCTTGGGCCAGCGCCGCAGCGGCGTCGGAGATCACCAGGAGCTCTGCGCCACGTTGGCGTAAGGCGCCCGCCACATCCAGCAGGTCATCGAACGTCTGTCCCGTCGGCATGACCAGCACGACGGCAGTCTGCGCGTCGACCGTGGCGATGGGTCCGTGACGGAAGTCCGCTGCGGAATACGGAGAGGCGATCACCAGCGCGACTTCTTTCAGCTTCAGCGCCAGCTCCAACGTGGTGGCGTAATTGTAGCCCCGCCCGATGACTGTGCACTGCGCCATCGCGCGGTACGGCTCGATCTGCTTGGCGATGTCTCCCAGCCTTGCCACGGTTGCCGCCAGCGCCCCCGGTAGCTGCTCCAATTCGGCGCGACGCTGCTCATCGCCACTCCAGTGGGCGGCGAACGCGGCGACCACGGCGAGCTGCGCCGTGTACGTCTTCGTGGCCGCGACACTCCGCTCCACGCCCGCGCGCAGGTCCACGACATAGTCGGCGCTCGACGCCAGCGGCGATGCGCCATCATTGGTAATCGCCACGGTGGGCCGCCCTTGCCGCCTCCCCTCTTCCAGGACGGCGACGATGTCCGGCGATTGCCCAGATTGCGAGATGCCCACGACCAGCGCGCCCCGCAGACGAGGCGGCGTGCGGTATAGGGTGTGCAGCGAGGGCGCCGCCAGCGCGACCGGGTAGCCGCCGAGCGCCGACCAGACATATTTCGCGTACGTGGCGGCGTGATCAGAAGAACCACGCGCGGCGATCACGATGTACTCGAAGTCCGGCAAGCGTGTAACAATTTGCTGGATATGCTGCGTTTCATGTTCGAGGAGGTCGGAGATCACCGCCGGCTGGCTCAAGATCTCCTGTTCGAGCATCGAGGTCATGGCTGCTTGACTCACTTTCTGCTCGGGCTGTGTGACGACTCATGACTACATTGTACCTGATAGGTCGTCTAGTGGTATAGATGTCTTGACAAACTATCCAGCTCCAGGTATAGTTGCCTCAACAACTCCAGTGCAGAGCTTGATCTGCGCTCACCGACCCCTGGACCCGACCGCAGCAACGCCGCATCGGAGCGTTGGAGAGGGGGTGAATCAGGAAAACAGGTCGCTCGCCAGAACGCGTCGGCCTCTGGCGCATCTTGTTACCTGGCGGAATCTTCGTCGTCGTGTCGCGCTGTATGGTTCCTGCGAGGCAGCAGTGTGACTGCAAAATGGTCAGCCCATTAGGAGGCGCTGAATGGCTCCCGGCTCGATCCCTGTGATCTCCAGAGCAAAACCCAAGTCAATCTTGAGCGCGTCGGTTCTCCTGGTCGTCATCGCGCTGCTGGCGTCCGCCTGCGGCGGATCGTCCAGCCAGAGTAGCTCCACCAAGCACGTCTTGACAGCCATCTGCGCTGTCAGCGGCTCGTACACGCAGAACATGAGCCCCTACAATCCCAACGTGAATTGTGGTGTTGACGGGCTGCTCTACGAAAATCTGGAGTACGTCAACGGCCTCACCGGCAAAGAAACGCCCATGTTGGCGACCGGCCATACCTGGAGCGCTGATAACCTGACGCTGACGTTCACCACTCGCTCGGGCGTCAAGTGGTCAGATGGGAAGGACTTCAGCGCCAACGACGTCGAATTCACCTTCGGTCTGCTCAAGCAATATCCCGCTGCGGATGGCAGTGGACTGTGGAGCAGCCTCTCCAGCGTGAAGGCAACGAATGCCAACACGGTCGTCATGACTTTCTCGAGCCCCGCCCCGACCAAGCTGCCATTCATTGAGGGCACGTATATCGTGCCGCAGCACCTGTGGGCGACTATCGGCGATCCGTCCAAGTATCCAAACCCCAGCCCGGTCGGCACGGGCCCGATGAAGCTCAAGACCTTCGACGCGCAGAACATCACCTACGTCAAGAATCCCACCTACTGGCAGGCCAGTCTGGTGAAGGTGGACGAGCTGAACTACCCCGTGGTGGACAGCAACGGCACCGCGCTCTTGAAAATGGCCAGCGGTCAGGCGGACTGGACGGCGATCTTCGATCCAGCGGTGCAGTCGCAGTTCGTGAGCAAAGACACGGCGCACAACTTCTCGTACCCGGTTCCTGTGGTCCCCAACCAGCTGGTGCCCAATCTCACCGATCCGCTGCTGAGCCTGCTCCAGGTGCGCCAGGCGATCAGCGCGGCGGTGGATCGCCAGCAGATGTCGGTCTCTGGCGAGGCCGGCTTCGAGTCGCCCGCGAGCCCGACCGGTTTGATCCCTGGGCAGGAACAGTTCCTGGATCCGAAGTATAACGGCAAGCTGCCGCAGTTC
>WNFM01124385.1_pt3 | contig 20810 bp, 19 predicted proteins | sample 5400271 | NCBI WGS metagenome assembly WNFM01 (sample SAMN13153352, study PRJNA577476) | soil metagenome | isolation source: 60 cm saprolite on Douglas fir-dominated hillslope | place: USA:California | collected 2013-09-17
GCCGCCTGGCTGGCCTCAGGGACGACGAGGCCGCCGTTGAAGGTGAGCCCGTAGACGCTCAGAGCCGAGTTGTAGCTGGTTGTGATGGCGGACTCCCGCCAGGGATCGAGGGCGAGCAGGAGGCGGCCGCCCTTGGCCAGGTACTCGGTGAGGGCTTTCGCGGCCGGGTCGGTCAGCGGCTTGGTCGGGCCCACGATGGAGACAAGGTCGCAGTCGGCCGGCACCGCCGCCGCCTGGGAGAGGAGCAGGTCCCTGACCGCGAAGTTGTCCTTCTGCATCTGGTCGGAGGCCTCCGAGTAGCCGAGGAGGGAGTCGGCGTTCTTGAGATCGACCTCACCCTCCCCACCGACCCAGCAGACCACCGGGGTGCGGTTCGACTCCAGCTTGAGCAGCGCTGCCGTGATGTCCTGCTCGTTCTGCGAACCCGGCGTTAGGACCTGGGTCTTGCCGTGGTAGCCGATCACGATGAAAGGCAGCGAGCTGCCCCCCACGACGCCCTGGGCGCGGGCCGTGGTGGGGTCGAAGTTGGGGTCGGAGACGGTGACCTTCAGGTGGGCGTTCACCGAGAGAAGGTTGCTCAGGTTGGCGAGCGAGGGGTCGTTGTTGAGGTCCCAGAGGGTCACGTTGGCATCGGAGTCGAGCCTCTGTGTCACCTGGATCGACTCCGGCGCAAGGGTGTTGACCTTGTATCGGGTCAGGTCGATCGCCTGGGTGCTGCGCGCGGCGAGGACGTTGGCCATCACCAGGATGCCGATCACGACCGCCGTGATCACCACGCTCAGGGTCCCGAAGCGGGACTGCCGGCTGGAGACCAGGTCGCGTGCCGCCGTCGGGTCGAGGATCACGTAGGAGATGAGCAGCGCGACTCCGGCGATGAAGGGATAGGAGGCACTCGCCGTCAGCCGCTGTTCGACCACGAGGCTGGAGGCGCCGACGAAGAGCAGGATCACCGCGAGGAGCAGGCAGACGACCGCGAGGCGTCGCTCCCAGACGTTCACCGCCACTTCCTCGACTCGAGGATGCGGGTGGCCAGGAAGAGCGAGCCGGCGGTGAGGCTCAGGAAGTAGACGACGGCCTTCACCGACACCTGGCCCTGGCTGAACTCCGTGTACCGGTTGGAGGCGCTGACGTACTGGAAGAAGTCCGAGTAGGGCGGCGTGAGCACCTGGGTGGCGAGCCCGCAGTAGTAGACGAAGATCAGGGCCCCGAAGGTCAGGAAGGCGGCCACGATCTGGTTCTGGGTGAGGCTCGAGCAGAGGACGCCGATGGCCGCGAAGGAGGCTGCCAGCGCGAGCAGGCCCAGGTAGCCGCTCAGGAGGAGGCCGAAGTCCAGGTTGCCGATCGAGACTGAGATGCCCAACGAATGGAGCGTCACCTTGGGCAGGTAGACCAGGAAGAGGACGACGTAGACCAGCGTGAAGCTGAACATCGCGCCCAGGAAGGCGAGCGAGCCGAGCCACTTGCCGACCACCAGCTCCCAGTCGCGGACCGGGGAGGTCAGGAGCATCTCGAGGGTGCCCTGGCGCCGCTCCTCGGCCAGGACCCGCATCGTGACCAGGGGAACGATGAACAGGCTCAGCGCGAAGGCGACCAGGCCGAAGACCCCGTCCATGCTCGCCTGCTGGTTGCCGACCACCGGGACGACGTAGCCGAACCAGGAGACGAAGAGGATGACGATCGGCGTGATGACCCAGCCGATCGGCGAGACGAAGAAGCTGCCGAGCTCCCGCCGGGCGATTGCGAGGACCTTGGTCAGCCCGGTCCCGTAGAGGGGCTCGTAAGTCCCGGACGGCCGCGGAGCTTCTGCCTCTGCCCCCGCCGCCTCCTCGACGGCGGGCGCAGCCCCCGGCTCGGCGGCGACCCCCTCGGCCGCCTCGGGCTCGGCGGCGGTCCCGGCGGCAGCATCCGGCGCGACCTCGGGGTCGAGCTCGGCCACCGGCCCGCCCAGGACCTCAGGCTCGGCCGCCGACGGCCGCTTCCTCACGCGGGCCACGACTGCGGCTCCTCGGTGGTGAGCGAGATGAACACGTCCTCCAGGCTCAGCGTGCGGGAGTGGAGCTCGCGGAGCCCGAAGCCGCCCTTGACCACCGCGCGGGCGATCGCCTCGCGGGGATCGTCACGGCTGCTGTGGACCTTGACCGAGCACTCGCCGCCGGCGAGCGGCGTCACCTCGACCGAGTCCAGGCCCTTGAGGGCGGCGAGCTTCCCGCGCACCGCCTCGGCGTCCCCCCGGACGGTCACCTCGACGTCGATGCCATGGCCCTCGCTCATCCGGCGGGCGAGGTTCTCGGGCCGGTCGTCGGCCACCAGGACCCCGTGGTTGATGATCACGACCCGCTGGCAGGTGGCGCTGACCTCGGGGAGGATGTGGCTGCTGAGGATCACCGTATGGTCGCGTCCGAGGGCGACGATCAGCTCCCGCGTCTCCCGGGTCTGGGCCGGGTCGAGGCCCGAGGTCGGCTCGTCGAGGATGAGCAGCTCGGGATCGTGGACCACCGCCTGGGCGAGGCCGACCCGCTGCCGGAGGCCCTTGGAGAGGCGGCCGATGACACCCCGCCGGCGGTCACCGAGGCCGCAGGCCTCCAGCGCGTAGTCAATTCTTCCCGCCCGGCGGGCCGGCTCCACGGCCCGCAGCTTGCAGCAGAGGCGCAGGTAGTCGGAGACGCGCATCTCGTTGTAGAGCGGATTGTTCTCGGGCAGGTAGCCGATCCGGCGCCGGACCTCGAGCGGGTTCTGGAACACGTCGTAGCCGTCGATCGAGGCGGTTCCCCCGGTCGCCGACAGGTAGCCTGTCAGGATCCGCATGGTGGTCGACTTGCCCGCCCCGTTGGGTCCGAGGAAGCCGAGGATCTCGCCGCGCGGGACGGAAAAGCTGATCCCGTCGACGGCGAGCCGTGGCCCGTAGCTCTTGGTCAGGTCCTGTACTTCGATCAAAGGCGATTGGAAAGCCTACTGAAAAGTGGAGTCCCGCTCCCGTCGGAGGAGGTCACGGGGCCGCCGCGAAACCACTCGCTACCCTTGGGCAAATGGTGGCGGCCATCATCGCGATCGGCGACGAGCTCCTCTCCGGCTACACCCTGGACACCAACTCGAACTGGATCGCCCAGCGGCTCCGGGCGCTGGGCATCCCCCTCAAGCGGACCACCCAGGTCCGCGACCGCGAGGAGGAGATCGTCGAGCAGGTTCGGCGCGAACTGGCGGACGGCGAGGTCACGACCGTCTTCTGCACCGGCGGGCTTGGTCCGACCCCGGACGACCGCACCTTCGCGGCGATCGGCGCGGCGCTCGGCCGGGAGCTGGTCATCGAGGAGGCGGTCCGGGAGCGGATCGAGCGACGGCTGACCCGGATGGCGGAGGCGAAGCTGGTCGAGAGCGCCGAGCTCACCGAGGGACCCCTCCGGATGGCGCGGATACCGGCGGGCCCGCTGGCCGTGCTTCGAAACCGGGTCGGGACCGCCCCCGGGGTGGTCTACGAGGTGGAGGGCACGCGACTCTTCGTGCTTCCCGGCGTCCCGCCCGAGATGAAGGCGATCTTCGAGGAGGAGGTCGAGGCCACCTACCTGGCCGGCGGCTCGGCGGCCACCGTCCGCGAGCTGCGCCTCCGCTTCGCGGTGGAAGGCCGCTTCTGGCCGGTGCTGAAGGAGCTCGAGGAGACGCACCCCGACGTGGCCGTGGGCTCCTACCCGAACTTCGACAGCAAGGAGCTGATCCTGCGCTGCTCGGGAGCCGACCCGGCCCGCGTGGAAGACGCCGTGGCGATCCTGAAGCGGTTTGCCGTCTCGCTCGGCTACCCGGTCGATTAATGGCTCAGGCAACTAAGGTGGGGGCGCGTTGGCTGAGACGGTAATCGGCGTCTTCCTGGAGCAGGCGGAGCGAAGGGGCTCGGCCCCCTTCCTCCATCGCGGGAACGGCTCCGCCTGGGAGGCGCTGAGCTGGGAGGAGTGCCGGACCCGCGTGCTCCGGGTCGGGGCTGCCCTGGTCGAGGAGGCCGTCCAGCCGGGGGAGGCGGTCGTCCTCCTCTCCGAGAACCGGGTCGAGTGGATCCTGGCCGACCTCGGCATCCAGTCCGCCGCCGCGGTAACCGTCCCGATCTATGCGACCACCACCGCGGAGACGGCGGCCAAGATCATCGCCAACTGCGGGGCGCGGCTCGCAATCGTGGGCGATGCCAGGCTGGCCGCGAACCTCCCCCAGGGCATGAAGGTGGTCGAGATGGACGGCGCGCTGGCGCGCTGGCTGGCCGCCGACCCGCCGGAGCCGGCCAGGGCGGAGCGGGAGCGGCGCCTCGCCTCGCTCAAGCCGTCGGACGTCGCCTCCATCATCTACACCTCGGGGACCACCGGCGACCCCAAGGGCGTCGTCCTCCCCCACTCCAACTTCGTCCGGATGGCTCGCGCCTCGCTCCAGGACTTCAGCGTCGGGCCGGAGGACAGGCTGCTCTCCTTCCTGCCCTTCTCGCACGTTTTCGAACGGCAGTCGGGAGTGGTGGTCGCGATCACCGCCGGTGCCGAGATCTGGGTCTCCCGCGGCCTCGAGCACCTGGCCGAGGACATCGCCACCGTCAACCCCACCCTGATGCTCGGGGTGCCGCGGATGTTCGAGAAGATCGTCGACCGGATCCGCGACACCGTCCGCCAGCAGCCGGCCTGGAAGCGGCTCCTCTTCGACCTCGCCCTCGCCGGGCGGCTGGGCCCGCTCGGCGACGCGATCCTCAAGCCGGTCCGGCTCCGCGTCGGCGGCCGGCGGCTGCGCCTGTTCATCAGCGGCGGATCCCCACTCTCGAAGGAGGGGGAGGAGTTCTTCTGGGCTCTCGGAATTCCTATCTACAACGGCTGGGGCATGACCGAGACGACCTCCGGGGCGACCGCCAACACACCGGCCGGCCACCGCTACGGGAGCGTCGGCAAAGCCCTCCCCGGCGTCGACCTGAAGCTTGCTCCCGACGGCGAGCTGCTGGTCCGCGGTCCTGGCGTCCTGCGCGAGTACAGCCACGACCCGGAGGCGACCAGGGATGCCCTCGAAGATGGCTGGTTGAAGACCGGCGACGTCGCCGAGATCGACGCCGATGGCTTCGTCCGGATCACCGACCGCAAGAAGGACCTGATCAAGACCTCGGGCGGCAAGTTCGTCGCACCGCAGCCGATCGAGGCGGCCCTCCAGGCCAATCGCTACGTCGAGACCGCCGTCGTGGTCGGCGACGAGCGCCCCTACATCACCGCCCTGATGGTGCCGAAGTGGGACCACCTGCGGGCCGACCTCGGCCTCACCGGCGACCCGGAGTCACTGGTCGAGAACGAGAAGGCGAACGCCGCGGTGCAGCAGGTGGTCGACGCCGTGAACGGCCGCCTTGCGCACTGGGAGACCGTGAAGTACTTCCGGCTCCTGCCCCGCGACTTCGAGGAGGCGGAGGGCGAGCGGACTCCCTCCCTCAAGGTCAAGCGGGGGGCGATCCGCCGCAAGTTCGCCGACCTGATCGGGGAGATGTATGCCGAGGGCGCTCGTCTACGCGAGGGCGCGAAGACACCAAGCCAGCCGGCCTGAGGCCGACCGGGTAACCGGGGCTACTAGCAGCCGATCTTCATCCCGCAGGCGATGTTCGAGTAGAGCTGGACCATCGCGGCGCCCTGGGTTATCAAGATGACGACGACAACCACGGCGATGAGAACGAGGATCAGCGCGTACTCGACCAAGCTCTGCCCGCGTTGGAAAGCCGGCCGAACCGTCCCGGAAGCGAAAAGACTGGATAGATGATGCATGTCGACGAAATAAATCCTTGTGCGTGTCTCAACGCGACGGCGCCGCGTTGCGGTCGTTTCGACGCCATCTTGGGACCTAAAGCTTCTCTGTGACCATTTGTCGCTCCCTCTCGGGACACCCTCCCCATGTCATGGGGAGGGCCGGGGTGGGGATGAATGACGGCCTCAATACATGCCCGGGTTCTCCTTAGGGCCGATTCCCTGGCCTCCCGTCATGCCCACCCTGCCCTCCCCGCAAAGCGGGGAGGGTGAACGAAACTGCCCTCCCCGCGGAGCGTGGAGGGTGAATCAATCCCCCCTACATCATGGTGTAGCCGCCGGACACCGATAGTGTTTGGCCGGTGATGTAGGAGGCGGCGTCGGAGGCTAGGAAGATGACCGCCGGCGCGATGTCGTCCGGGCGCCCGAGCCGGCGGAGGGGGTAGGACCTGGCGATCTTCTGGAGCAGCTCGTCGGGGAACTGCTCGCCCTGCTTGCCCGACCACATCGACCCTTCGCCGAAGTCGCCGCCGGCGTCCTTCCGGCCGGGGATGAAGCCCGGGCAGACGACGTTGCAGCGGATGCCCTTGGAGCCCATCTCGCGGGCCAGCGACTTGGACATCGCGATGATCCCAGCCTTGGTGCCCGAGTACACGGTCTCCCGCCACTCGCCCATCCGGCCGGCGTCCGAGCTGATCGAGACGACAGCCCCCGAGCGCTGCTCCACCATCTGGTCGAGGACGGCCCGGCTGCAGTTGACGAAGCCCCAGAAGTTGATGGCGACCTCCCGCTCCCACTCCTCCCGCGGCTTCTCCAGGAAGAGCCGGTCGATGGTGCCGCCGGCGCAGTTGACGAGGACGTCGATGCGGCCGAAGAGCTCGATTGCGCGGGCAGCCATGGCCTGGGCAGACTCCCAGCTGGAGACGTCGGTGCGCTGCGCCGCGGTCTCTCCGCCAGCCTCCGCGGCCACCTTCCGGGCGCGCTCCTCGTCGATGTCGGCGATCAGGACCCGGGCGCCCTCCGCGGCGAAGCCGAGGACGATGCCGCGCCCGATGTTGTTGGCGCCGCCGGTGACGATCACCGCCCTGCCCGCGAGGCCGAGGTCCACCTCGGCAGGTTACCTCGGCGCCTCGAGGGGAGCCGGTTCCGGTGCGTCGGCCGGCGTCACCTGGGACTCCCTGCCCTGTGGCCGGTCGACTGGTAGCGGGTAGAGGAGCGAGTTGATCTCGACCCCGACCATGGTCACCACGCCGATGTAATAGAAGTAGAGCATCAGCAGGAAGAGCAGCCCGAAGGTCTTGCCGTAACCCGAGCCGGCTCCGGTGAGCCGGAGGTAGAGGGGAAAGATCAGGGAGAGGACCTCGAAGAGGACGCCCGCGATCGCGGCCCCGATCCACACCGACCCCCAGTCCATCTTCCGGTTGGGGACCACGTAGTAGATCGCCAGGAAGAGGACGGAGCCGCCGAAGACCCCGATCGCGGCCTGGACGGCGAAGACGGCCGTGCCATTGGCAAGGAGCGACGGCAGGTAGGGAACCTGGTTGAGCAGCCCAAGAAGGGCCGTGGTGACGAGCATCAGCCCGCCGAAGACCGCCAGTAGAAAGACCATGCCGACGCTCATCAGGATCCCCCTGAGGAGCGGCCGCTGGGGGGTGTGGTAGATCACCGCGAAGCCTTGCTCCATCGCCCGGAAGAGGCCGGTCCCGCTCCAGAGCAAGCCCGCGAAGCCGACCAGGAAGAAGATCCCGCTCTTCTGCTGGAAGCTGCTCAGAGCGTCGAAGGTGTCCTTCTGCGCCTTGGGATCGGGGATCAGGGAGGCGACGGTGCGGTAGATCCCGCCGGAGCTGACGCCGAGGAAGCCGAACACCAGGCCGAGCACCGCGGCGACCACCAGCACGATCGGGAAGAGCGACAGGAGGAAGTTCCAGGCGAGGATCATCGCCCAGTTGAAGGCGTTGTCCTCGTTCATCTTGGCCCAGAGCCGTACGGGCAGCGAATCCATCAACCGTTTGGTATTCATTCTTATAGTCAGCCTATCAAGTCGCCGCGACTCGCCAGGCTCCGGCCCACTAGAGGTTTTCGATCGGTACCGGCTCGATCTCATCGGCGAGGGCGAAGTCGAAGACCCGCGAGTAGAAGTAGAACTCGCCCTCCAGTGAGCGCTTGATGTTCTTGGCCTGCCGGAAGCCGTGCTGCTCGCCCTCGAACGCCAGGTAGGCGACGGGCAGGCCCTTGCGCCGAACCGCCTCGACGATCAGCTCCGACTGGTTGGGCGGCACGATCTTGTCCTCCAGGCCCTGGAAGACGATCAGCGGGCAGTTGAGGTCGTCGACGTGGGTGAGCGGCGAGCGCTCCCGGTAGAGGTCGGCGGCCTCCGGCCATGGACCGACCAGCGAGTCGAGGTAGCGGGACTCGAACTTGTGGGTGTCCTCGACGAAGGGGATGAGGTCGCTGAGGCCGAAATGGTTGGCGCCGGCGCGGAAGAAATCCCGCCTGGTCAGGGCGCAGAGCGTGGTGTAGCCGCCCGCGCTGCCGCCGGCGATGGCGACCCGGGCGGGGTCGGCGGAGGCAGCCTCGACCAGGTGACGCGCGGCATTGACGCAGTCGTTCACGTCGACGACGCCCCAGTTGCCGTTGAGGCGGCGACGGTACTCGGTCCCGTAACCCGTCGAGCCACCGTAGTTGACGTCGATGACGCCCCAGCCCCGGCTGGTCCAGTACTGGGTCTGCAGGTTGAGGGTGGTCGAGACGGCCGCGGTCGGACCGCCGTGGCAGTGCACCAGCAGGGCCGGCAGCTCGCCGCCGGGCCCTTCGAAATCGGGGTTGAGCGGCGCGTAGTAGAAAGCGAAAGCACGATTACCGCCCTCGGTCGGGAATTCCACCGTCTCGGGCAGCGAGAAGTAGGCCGGGTCGACGGGGACGTCGACCGACGTCCGGAGCGCTTCGGGGGCGTCACCGTCGAGTGGCTGGCGGACGATCGCCGGAGCCGTGGTCGCCGAGCCGGCGACGAAATACGCGTCGTTCGCGCTCGCGACCACGGTTGCGAAGCTGGTGAAGCCGCCTCTGACGCGAATGCGTAGGTGGTCTGGCGGAAGACCCATTGGGGCACGGCGAACTCGGCGCTGAGCGGCGTCAGGTTGCGGGGGCCGGCGTCCTCGAGACGGTAGAGGTTCCACCAGCCGCTCTCGTCGGAGACGTAGTGGACGATTCCTTCCGGCGACCAGGACGGCTGGAAGATGGAGACCTCGCCGCCACCGGCGACGATCCGCGAGCTGCCGACCGACCCGTCCTCGGCCACGGTTCCGACCCACAGCTCGGTGCCATCCCAGGGCAGGTGGGGATGGTTCCAGGCGAGCCAGCAGAGCCGGGTGCCGTCGGGCGACAGGCGCGGGTCGGAGTAGAAGTCGTTGCCCTCCACGACGACGACCTCCCGCTCGCCGTCGAGGCCGATCGCGACGATCGTGTTGACAGCCTCCTGGGAGGTGTCGGTGTGGTCCTCCCGGACGGCGTAGAGGAGCCCGCGCTTGCGGTCCACGATGGCGTCCGCATAGCGGCGGTCGACCGCTTCCGTGATCGGCCGGGGAGCGGTGCCGCGGTTCTGCCGGTGAAGGCGCTGGTCGGCGAAGTTGCTGAACCAGACCGTCCCCCCGTCGACGACGAAGGCGCCGCCGCCGTACTCGTGGACGCGGGTGCGCACGTTGAAGCCGGGCGGCGTGACGTCGGCGATGCTGCCGTCAGGCGAGCGCCGGACGAGCACGACCCGGCCGCTTTCAGACGGGCGCAGCTCAGTCCAGTAGAGGTCCTCAGCGTCGAGGTAGATGCCGGAGAGCCCGACCGTGCCCTGCACGATCAGGTCGGCCGTGATCGGCGACTTCCAGGAGCCGTACGGCGCGACGGTCACTCGAAGGTCAGCTAATTGAGCCTTTCGAAGATCATCGCCATGCCCTGGCCGCCGCCGACGCACATCGTCTCCAGCCCGACGGTCCCGTTGCGGGCCTCGAGCCCGTTGAGGATCGTGCAGAGGATCCGGGCGCCGGTCATGCCGAACGGGTGGCCGAGCGCGATCGCCCCGCCATGCGGATTCAGCTTGTCGCTGAAGGGGTCGACGCCGAGGGCGCGGGCGGAGGGGATGACCTGGGCGGCGAAGGCCTCGTTGATCTCCAGGATGTCGACGTCGTCGATCGTCATCCCGGCGCGCTTGAGCGCGGAGCGGGAGGCTTCGATCGGCCCGAGGCCCATGAATTCCGGCTCCAGCGCCGACACCCCGGTGGAGACGATCCGGGCGATCGGCTTGATGCCCAGCTCCTTCGCTCTGGTGTCCGACATCACGACCACCGCGGCGGCGCCGTCGTTGAGCGGGCAGCTGTTGCCGGCGGTGACCTTGCCACCTTCCTTGAAGGCCGGCTCGAGCTTGGCCAGGGCCTCCAGGTTGGTCCCCGGGCGGGGGCTGTCGTCCTTGCTGAAGGTCTCGCCGTTGGGCAGCGGGACGGGGATGATCTCGCGGTCGAAGAAGCCGTCGTCGCGGGCCTTGACAGCGGCGTCCTGGCTCTTCACCGCGTAGCCGTCCATCTCCTCGCGGCTGATCTTCTCCCGCTCGGCGACGTTCTCGGCGGTCCTCCCCATCGCGATGTAGATGTCCGGGTACTCCTCGGTATTGCCCGGAACCAGGCGCGGGTTGTAGCTGTCGGGCGGGTCGGGATAGCCGCTGCCGTAGCGCGAGACGCACTCGACGCCGGCGCTGATGAAGATGTCGCCTTCACCGGCGCGGATCGCGTGGGCGGCCATGCGGGTCGTCATCAGGGAGGAGGAGCAGTAGCGGTTGACGGTGACGCCGGGCACGTCGAGGCGGGCGAGGATGCTGATGACCCGGCCGATGTTGGGCTCCGATCGAGCTCGGGCGCCTTGTCGAGGACCTTGCCGAGGACGAAGGCGGCCAGGTCGTCGGGACGGACGTCGACGAGTGAACCCTTCCGAGCCCGGCCGATCGGGGAGCGGCCGTAGGCGACGATCACCGCTTCGGTCATTTCGTTTCCAGTGTATGCATCAGGGCACCTCGCCCGCGAAGCGGACCGTCACGTCGGAGCCCCAGCTCAGGGTGGCCTCGTGGGTGCGGACCCGCACCAGCCCGGCACGGACCTCGCTCGGGTTGAGCCCGGTCAGCAACACCAGGGGCGTCGCCGGATCCTGGCGGAAATCGCTCTCCCGCCAGGTCCTCGCCGTCCAGTCGTAGACCGCGACGGTCGAGTAGAGGCGCTGATCGTAGCGGAGGACCAGCGACCCGCTTGCGCTGGGGATGGCGATGTCATAGGTGTCGATGAAGCTGCCGCCGCTCTCCGGGTAGAAGCTCGCCAGCCGGGCGGCGGCGACGTCGCCGAGCCGACCCTGGGCGGACTCCACCTCCACCGGCATGGCGAACGCGGCCACCACCTCCCCGCCGGGCGCGGCGCCGTCCACCCGCAGCCGCGAGTCGACCGGCTTCACGAAGCCGACGATCGCGAGCTGGCCGGGGTGGCTGAGGTTGCGCCGCCCCGCCTCGTCGGCCACCAGGGAGATCGCCTGGGCGTCGGTCAGGTTGGTTCCCGGCTTGAGCCTGGGCGCGGCGTCGCCGATCGGGGTCGGCAGCTGGTCGACCTGGGCGGTCTCGCCCGGAGCGAGGCCGCCTGCGACGAAGGCGGCGCGGTAGCCGCCCTGGTAGTAGGTGTAGAGGAGGAGCCCGCTGACGGGAACCTTGCCCGTGTTGGCGATGGTCCCCTTGATGCGGCCGTCTACCGCCGCCAGGTGGGCCGCCAGGTTGAGGCTGCCGGTTCCCGTCGAAGCCGACCCGACCACCCGGACGCTCCCGTAGACGAGTCCCCGCTCCACTATGGTCGGGCTTCCACCCGGCATCACGTGCTCTTCGACCAGGGTGCCCGAGGTGCCCGGGAAAGCGCAGTTCAGGCAGTACGGGCTCAGCTCCGGAAAGGCGATCGTGAACGGCGCGACGAGGCTGTCCGACCCGAAGGAGACCTGGTGCTCGCCCCGGGTCGGAAACACGATGCCATGGACGTCCACGCGGGACACGATGCCGTCGACGCCCACCCGGTAGAACTGGATCTCCTGGTCGCGGATCCCCGCCTGGAGGCCCTGCCCGATCACGTAGCTGACCATCGTGAAGAGGACGGCGAGGGCCGGCGTCGTCGCCCAGAAGAGGGCCGGGCGGCCGAGCCGGCGGACGGCGAGATAGTTCGCCGGCAGGACCAGCACGAGGTAGATCCCGAGCAGGCCGCCGACCAGCCAGAGGGGTGGGACGGGCGCGTCGGAGGGGCTCGGGAAGAGGACCGGCGGAAGCTCCCCCGCGTCGACCAGGGTCCGACCCGCGGGCTGCGCGCCGGGGATGCTCTCGAGGCCGCGGGCGATCGCCTGGCTGAAAGCGAGCGAGGACAGACCGGTCGGGCTCCCGGCACCGGCAGCGGGTGAATCGGGATCAAAGAGCATCTCGACCACGCGGCCCGAGCCGTAGGCCATCTGCACCTCGAGCGGCCGCCCGGCGGAGGTGTCGAGGATCACGGTGGCGTTCGCCGCCAGGCTCCCGGCGGCGACCGGGGCGGCGAGGTCGGTGGCCAGGCCGGGCAGGTCGGCCACCGCCGCCAGCGAGTCGAGCGGGTAAGCGCCGTTCGGGCTGAAGGCGACCAGCTGGGGAGGCAGGGCGTGGACCGTCCGGCCGAGGTCGGCGCCGCCGGCGAGGATCAGCTCTCCACCCAGGGCGACGAACTCGGTCAGGGCCTGGAGCTGGGCTGTGCCGAGGTGGCCGCTGTCGGTCCGGTCGAGCAGGATGGCCGAGAAGCCGCTCAGGTGGGCGGCCTTGTCCGGGAAGGGATTGGCATCGGTCCACTGGGTGACCTTCATAGTCAGCCCGCCGAGCCGGATCGGTTCGACCTCGCCGGCAAGCGACTGGGAATCGGTCAGGGTCCCGATCGCGACCGATTGGCGATCGTCCACCGCTCCCTCCGCCACCCGGCGGCCTTGGGGGTCCTGGACCTCGACTCCGACGAAGTCGTCGGGGGCGAAGAAGCTGTAGGTCCTCTTGTGCCGCGGGCTCAGCGCCACCGGGAACTGGAAGGCCGCGTCGGGCGGATTGGCGAGGCCGCCCGGCGCGACCGGCGAGACCAGGCTGCCAAGGCCGGCCACGGAGAGCCGCGGCATCGCGCCGGTCTTGTTCGCGATCCGCTTAACCAGCAGCAGCCGGCCCGTGAAGTCCCGGTCGCCGAGGTTGCGGACCGTGAGCGTGTAAGGAACCCATGCGCCCCGGCCGTCCTCGCCGGCGGTGACGTTGATGGTCCCGTCGTCGAGCAGCGCCGCCTGCGGGGCGGAGCCGGGCGCCGCCGCCTGCACCGCCAGGGCGGCGACAGCGATGCCGAGGACGACCAGGGCCAGGTACCGGATCCGCATCACCTATTGCTTGCCACACGGAGGGTAACCTCCAACCCAGGTCATGAATCGGCCGGCAGCGAATCTGCGCTTGATCGGGTGGTCGCTGGGCGGCGTGCTGGTGGGCGCCCTGCTGGCGGCCTTTGGCTGGGGCCTGAGCCACCCGACGGCCGTCGCGGCGCCGGCCGTGGCCGGTCGGCCCGCCCCGGCGCTGACCGTGCACACCTTCGACGGCCGCGCCGTCACCGTCGCCGAGCTGCGCGGCAAGCCCGTCGTCCTCAACTTCTGGGCCTCCTGGTGCGCGCCCTGCCGGACCGAGGCTCCGGTACTCGCGGACGCGGCCCGGGCCTCGACCGGGGTGAGCTTCCTGGGGGCCGCGATCCAGGACGCCGACGCCCCCGCCCGCGCCTTCCAGCAGGAGTTCCAGCCGCCCTACCCGACCGGCATCGACAGCGATGGCGGCTACCTTCGCTACGGGGTCACGGGGCCGCCCGAGACCTACTTCATCGACAGCTCGGGCATCGTGCGCTATCGCTACGCCGGGCCGCTCGACGCGGCGACCCTGCGCCTCTACCTGGCCAGGATCGCGCCGTGAGGCTGCGTGCGCTCGGGATCGCGACCGTCGCCGTGCTGCTGGCCCTCGGCCTCGCCTCCGCCTTCGTGGGCGTCCACAGCAACAACCCAGCGGGGTCCGGGACGCTCCTTCTCGCGCTCAGCTCGAAGTCGGGCGACCGCGTCGGCGACACCCAGATCCAGGTCCACAGCACCCGCGGCGGCTGGAGCGCGGTCGCCCACCTCGGCAACACCACGGTCCCTCCGGCGCCGCAGACCGCCCCCGCCGCCGCGGCCGCGCTGGCCCCGGGCGACTACGACGGGGTCGGGCTGGCCGGTGCCGACCTGAAGGCCGCCATCCGGATCACCGCGGGGCAGGTCGAGCCGGTCCTGGTCACGATCGCCGACGGGGTGCCGCAGGCCGCCTTCGCCGGCAACCAGGACTACAACGTGGGCCTGCTCGGCCTCGAGGGCAAGCTGAAATCCCTTCCCGACTTCGCGCTCCAGGACCAGGACGGCCAGGTCGTGACCCGCCAGTCGGTGGCCGGCGCCGTCGTGGTCCTGGCCGCCTTCCACACGACCTGCCACGACACCTGCCCGCTCTACACGTCGATCCTCCACCAGCTCCGGGGCCTGGTCCCGGCGTCCGTCCGCCTGCTCGAGGTGAGCACCGACCCGGCGAACGACAGCGTCGCCGCGCTCAAGGCCTATTCGGCGCTCGCCGACACCTCCTGGCTCCTCCTGACCGGGTCCGACGGCCAGCTGAGCGCGTTCTGGGCCACCTTCGGCGTCCAGCTCTCGGGCGAGGACGCGCACACCAACTTCCTGGGCGTATTCGACGGCCACGGCAACCTGCACCAGGTCGAGACCGGAGTCCCCGACGCGGGCTCGGTGCCAGGCGGGCTGGCGGCGCTCTTGAGCCCGGTCGGCCGGAGCCAGCTGAGCGGCCACGGCGACGGCTGGGACGCCGCCAAGGTCGCCGACCAGGTGCGCGCGGCGAGCTCCCTCGGCAGCCCCTCGGCGGGCGGCGGCGGCGCCGCGCCGCCGTTCACGCTGGCGGGCTTGGAAGGGGGCAAGGTGGCGCTGACCGACTACACGGGGAGCCCGCTGCTGATCAATTTCTGGGCGAGCAGCTGCGCACCCTGCCGGCAGGAGATGCCCCTCCTCTCCTCCGAGGCCGCGGCGAACCACGTCCGCCTCCTGCTCATCGACGAACGGGACAGCCCGAGCGCCGCGAAAGCCTTCCTCCACTCGCTGGGAATCAGCGAGACGAGCGCCGTCGACCCGGACGGGGCGGTCGGCCGGCTCTACGGGGTGAGCGTGCTGCCGGTGACGGTCTTCATCCGGCCGGACGGAACGATCGAGGGCAAGTACCTGGGCCAGACGGACGCCGCCATCCTCTCCGGCCACCTGGCAGCGATCACGCGCTAGCGGGCTGTCTCCGCCTTCCGGTTCATTCATCTCTCCCTGTGGGGGTACCCCAGTCACCTTCCCCATCTTTATGGGGAGGGCGGGGTGGGGGTACCCCAGTCACCTTCCCCATCTTTATGAGGAGGGCGGGGTGGGGGTACCCCAGTCACCCTCCCCATCTTTATGGGGAGGGCGGGGTGGGGATGTGCGGAGGCCAAGCAATGGCCGATCAAGGGTCCGCAAAACCTGCCAGTGCTCGTCCCCACCCTGGCCCTCCCCGCAGAGCGGGGAGGGGGAAAATTGCCTCCCCGAGCGCGGAACGGAAAGGGGAAGTCCTGCCTCCCAATTAGAGGTTTGCGATCCGGCTCAAGGCCATGCGCGGTCCCCGCCGGGGCGCTGCGATGCCCGCCAGCTCCAGCAGCTGGATGGCGCGGGCCCGGTGGCCCCGGTAGGGTTCGAGGAGCTCGAGCATCCGCTCGTCGGTGCCTCGCGGCTCCCCGGCCAGCGCCCAGCCGACCAGGTTGGGCAGGTGGAAGTCGCCCACCGACACGGCGTCGGGGTCGCCGAGCGCGACGACCGCGATCTCGGCGGCCGTCCAGGCGCCCATCCCGGGAAGCGCGGTCAGCCGGCGGTGGGCGTCGGCCGGCGTCATTCCGACAGCCTCTTCAAGGCGCGAGGCGTGGCGCGCCGCGCTGGCGATGACCCCTGCGCGCCGCTGCTCGACGCCCCAGCGATGGAACACCCAGTAGGGTGTCGCCGCGAGCAGCGCCGGGGTTGGCGGCAGCCGGAGCGGCACCGGGCCCGGGGCCGGCTCGCCGAGCTCGAGGAGCAGCCGCCGGTAGGCGTGCCGGGCCTGCACCCCGATGACCTTCTGCTCGAGGATGCTGGGTACCGCCGCCTCGAGGACGGCGCCCGTGCGGGGGATCCTGACTCCGCGGTGGCGGCGCCAGAGCTCGCTCAGCAGCGGGTGCCGCGGCTCGAAGCCGGAGTCGTCGTCGAGCTCGCCGACCAGTGCCGGCGCGTGCTCGCAGAGCCAGTCGGCGCCCGGTCCCCAGGCCTCCACGCGGAGCAGGTCGCCGTCCAGCCAGAGGCGTTCGGTCCCCGGCCCCACCGGCGTCCGGGTGGCCCGCCAGGTGCCGGGCGCGGCGACCCGCGCGGGGCGGGTCCGGGCCAGGGTCCGGGCGAGGTCGAGCGGCCGGCCGAGCCGCAGCGTCGTCGTGCTGTCCGCCATCCGGCAGAGAGGCTAGCGGACGGAGCGCGGATAAGGCGCACTCGCCCTCGAATGCGGGTTTTTACTTCAGGCGCGCCGGTCTAGAGGAACAGGCGAGCTCCATCTTCGCCGCCGACCACGACCAGCTTTCCGACGACGGCGGTGTCGAGCGAGTCCGCGTCAGGCGAGTTGCACTCGATGAGGTTCCCGGACGGGTCGCGGAGGTACATCTGGGCCGCGCCGTCGGGCAGCCGCCGCACCTCGGGGCGATCGAGGACACCCTTCTCGCGGGCCTTCCGGAAGACCTCCTCGAGGTCGTCGACGGTGAAGGCGAAGTGGTGGCCGGCGGGAGCCTCGGCGGCGCGGTTGAAGAGGTGAAGCTGGGTGTTGCCGGCCTTCAGCCAGCGGACCGGAAAGCCGAAGTCCGGAGTCGGGACCCGGGTGACCCCGAAGAGCTCGCGGTAGAACGCCTCCGATACATCAAGGTCGGCGGCGGGGACGCTGACGTGGTTGATGCGGAGCGCGGTCATGCCTGCGCGGCGCGGTGGGCGCGAGCCCGGTCGACCTCGGTCAGGTGGCGCTTGCGGAGGCGGATGTGCTTTGGTGTCACCTCGAGCAGCTCATCATCGGCCAGGAAGTCGAGGCATTGCTCGAGCGACATCTTGGTCGCCGGCGTGAGGCGGACCATGATGTCGGCGTTGGAGGACCGCATGTTGGTCTGCTTCTTCTCCTTGCAGACGTTGACCGACATGTCGCCGGGGCGCTTCTGGATGCCGACGATCATCCCCTCGTAGACCTGCTCCCCGGGCTCGATGAAGGTGAAGCCCCGCTCCTGCGCGTTGGCGAGCCCGAAGGCGAGCACGTTGCCGGGGCTTGACGCGGTCATCGCGCCGTTGCGCTGTTCCCGGAAGTCGCCCGCCCAGGGCCGGTAGCCGAGCAGCAGGGAGCCCATGATCCCGGTTCCGCCGGTGATCGTCAGGAAGGTGTTGCGGAAGCCGATCAGGCCCCGGGTCGGGATCGTGTAGTCGAGGCGCACGCCGGGCTCGTTGTAGGCGATCTCGATCATCTCGCCGCGGCGCCGGCCGAGCGCCTCGCTCACCGCTCCGAGGTACTCCTCGGGCACATCGATCGTGAGGTGCTCGAAGGGCTCCATCAGCCTCCCGTCGAGCTGCTTCGTGATGACCTCGGGGCGCGAGACCTCGAGCTCGTAGCCCTCTCGCCTCATCGTCTCGATGAGCACCGCGAGGTGCAGCTCGCCGCGTCCGCTGACCAGGAAGCGATCGGCCGAATCGGTCGCCTCGACACGCAGCCCGAGGTTCACCTCGAGCTCCCGGAAGAGGCGGGCGCGGAGAAGGTCATCTTCACGGTCGGCTCGTCGATCGAGATCCGGGGCAGCGGATCGGGCGACTCGGGGTCGGCGAGGGTGTCGCCGATGGTGACCTCCTCGAGCCCGGTCAGGACGGCGATGTCGCCGGCGAACGCCTCCTCCACCGGCTCCTTGCCGAGGCCGCGGTAGAGCAGCACCTGGCCGACCTTCACCCGCTTCGGCTCGCCCTCCGTCCCTGTCAGGACGGCGACCCACTGCGACGGCTTGACGGAGCCCCGCGTTATGCGGCCGATCGCCAGGGTGCCGGTGTAGTCGTCGTAGCCGCGGTTGGCGACCAGCATCTGGAAGGCGCCCTCCTCGACCAGGGGAGCCGGGACGTGGCTGATGATCGCTTGGAACAGCGGCTCCAGCGAGTCCTCGAGGGAGTCGGCGGTCAGTCCCGCGCGTCCTTCCTTGGCGATCGCGTAAAGGACCGGGATGTCGAGCTGGTCGGCGTTCTCGGCCAGCTCCAGGAAGAGGTCATGGGCGAGCTCGAGCGCGCGCTTCGCGTCGGCGAGCGGGCGGTCGAGCTTGTTGATGACCAGGATCGGGCGGAGCCCGACCTCGAAGGCCTTGCGGAGGACGAACCGGGTCTGCGGCATCGGGCCCTCGGCGGCGTCGACCAGCAGCAGGCAGCCGTCGGCCATGTTGAGCACCCGCTCCACCTCGCCCCCGAAGTCGGCGTGGCCCGGGGTGTCGATGATGTTGATCACCGTGTCGTGGTAGCGGATGGCGGTGTTCTTGGCCAGGATCGTGATCCCCTTCTCGCGCTCAAGCGGGTTCGAGTCCATGATCAGCGAGCCCATCTCCTGGTTGTCCCGGAAGGTGTGGCTCTGCTTCAGCAGCGCGTCGACCAGGGTCGTCTTGCCGTGATCGACGTGGGCGATGATCGCCAGGTTGCGGATGTCGTGCCGGAGGGTGGTTGTCATGACTTTCTGTACTTCTGCCTGAAACGAAAAGAAAGCCCCGCGCGGCGTGAACCGCGCGGGGCTCCGAATTGCTTGTTTAGGAGGGGGGACGTCCCCCCTGTCGGCCGTACTCGGCAATGCCTCCGTGCGGCCTACCCCCCTGAATTAGGCGACCCGGACGCTCTTGGCGCGCGGGCCCTTGGGGCTCGCCTCGATCTCGAAGGTGACCTTCTCGCCGCCGTTGAGGCTGTCGAAATCGGCCTCGGTGCCACTGCGGTGGAAGAAGTACTCCTTGCCGTCCTCAGCTGCGATGAAGCCAAAGCCGCGGTCGGAGACGAGCTTCTTGATGGTTCCTGACTGCATGTCGTGATTGCTCCTGCTCTTCTCGAACGAATCGCTGTCCCTTAACGCTCGGGCCTGTTCGAGAAGAGAACTGAAGACGACCACGGCGGAAAGCGCCGGACTACTGATTCATCGAGCCGGCACGTGCATAGTACCCGAAAAGGGGCGGAGCGCAAACCTGCGCGGTTCGCGCCCCGCCGGAACGGGGATGCGGACTTCAGTTGTGGATCTGGCTGTCCTCGATCTGGCCCCGGTAACCGCCGGTCTCAACACCCTTGGACTCGACCATGTCCTTGAACCGCTTCAGGTCGCCCTCGACCCGGCGGCTGTCGAAGCCGAGCGCGCTGCCGACGCTCTCGGTCAGGCCCTGGGGCTCGTACTCCATCGTCAGCATGATCCGGCTGTGGCCGTCGTCGATCGGCTCGAAAACGACGGTGCCGGCGTTCGGTGTGCCGCTGACGCTCCGCCATGCGATCTGGCGCTCGGGCACCTGCTCGAGGATCTCGGCCTCCCAGGCCTCCTCCTTGCCGGCGATCTCAGCCCGCCAGTGGAGGCGCCTGTCGTCCAGCTGGCGCACTTCTTTCACGCCTTCCATGAACTGCGGGAAGCTCTCGAACTGGGTCCACTGGTTGTAAGCCGTCCGGACCGGGACGTTGACGTCGATGTCCTTTGTGATGGTGGCCATTTGGTCAACCTCCTTAAATTGATAACGCCAGGCTCATTTGTCATGAGCGTCTGACTACACTTTACCAGTTTCTCTCCCCCACGCCGTGGGGGAGAGACTGATCGCGGGCTCCCCGAGCACGTGAGAGACGCCAGGTGTCCCAGGTTTATCCTTCGCGCCTGGAGATGGGCAGAGGTCTCGACGGCAAGGTCGCCCTCGTCAGCGGCGCCGGTTCGCGCGGCGATGGGATCGGGAACGGGCGGGCCGCGGCCATCCTGCTCGCCCGCGAGGGCGTCCGGGTCGGCCTCCTCGACGCCGTTCCGGAGTGGGCCGCCGAGACGCTGCGGATGATCGAGGCGGAGGGCGGTACCGCGATGACGATCACCGGCGACGTGACCGAGTCGGGCGACTGCGCGGCGGCGGTCCGCAGCGTGGTCGAGGCTTGGGGCCGGCTCGACGTGCTGGTCAACAACGTCGGCGTCGGCGGGCCGCCGGGCACCGCCGTCGACGTCGATCCGGCGGAGTGGGACAAGGCGATGCGGGTCAACGTGGCGTCGATGATGCTGATGGCCAAGCACGCCATCCCCGAGATCCTCAAACAGGGCGGCGGTTCGATCGTCAACCTTGCCTCGGTGGCCGGCCTCCAGGGTGGCCATCCCTCCCTCCTCTATCCCACCACGAAGGCTGCCGTGATCGGGCTGACGCGCGCGATGGCGGCTCACCACGGGCCTGCCGGCATCCGGGTCAACGCGATCGCGCCGGGGATGGTCTACACGCCGATGGTCTTCACCCGGGGCATGGACCCGGAGATGCGGGAGGCGCGCCGCAGACGCTCGCTGCTGCAGACGGAGGGAACCGGCTGGGACGTCGGCGCGGCCGTCGTCTACCTGGCCTCGGACGACGCCCGCTGGGTCACCGGGATCGTCCTCCCGGTCGACGCCGGGGCGACGGCCGGGTCGGTCAGCTCGCCGGTCCCGCCGTCAATGGTCTAGGGGCCGCCAGGTAATCCAGGAGCCGGGCGGCCGACAGCTCTGATTTGAGCGCGATCGCCCGGGCGCCGAGCCGCTCGGCGCGGCGGCGCAGGTCAGGCCGCTCCCTCGACACCGCCATCACCACCGGCAGCCGGGCCGTGGTCGGATGTGCTGAGATGAAAATACGAACGTCATCGAATGCATCGTTAGCCCCCTCCCGGCCTGCGGCCGGACTCCCCCACCAA
>WNFM01206985.1_pt6 | contig 20802 bp, 24 predicted proteins | sample 5400271 | NCBI WGS metagenome assembly WNFM01 (sample SAMN13153352, study PRJNA577476) | soil metagenome | isolation source: 60 cm saprolite on Douglas fir-dominated hillslope | place: USA:California | collected 2013-09-17
CTGGCGGTGGAAGCGAGCGAGGCCTTCGAGATTGCGCTTGGCGGTTTCGCCGCTCAGTTCACGAGCGAGCGCGGCGACATCTTTTTCGGGAAGCAGCGGCGGCTTCTGGGCCCGCACACCTGGGCAAAGTGCGAAACATGTGGCGAGCACAACCGCAACGATTGGCTTCACGAAGACCTCCCTGAACGCATCGCATTCTATATCGTCAGGGACTGTGATGCAGGCCAGGCCTTTCGCGAATTTAGGGCCGGCAACTCCGCAATTTTTTGGGGTGGTGGTACGTAGTACTCTTGAGAGCCAATTCCAATGCCGAAAAACACAGCAGCGAGCGAAACAGCGGCCAGCACGGCGGCGATTCAGATCGAGAAAGTTTCGCGGCATTACACCATGGGGGAATCGTCGATCCGCGCCGTGGACGATGTTTCGCTGACGATTCCGACTGGAGAGTTTCTGGCGCTGTTGGGGAGTTCGGGCTCCGGAAAATCTACTCTGCTGAATTTAATGGCGGGGCTCGACAGGCCGACGTCGGGGTCGATACTCTCCGGCGGGCGGAATCTGGCGGAGCTGTCGCCGCTGGAACTGGCGCGCTACCGGCGAAATACCGTAGGGATGGTTTTTCAATCGTTCAATCTGCTGCCGCGCATGACGCTGGAGGAAAATGTGGAGCTTCCTTTGCGGCTGGCGGAAGTGGATCGCGGCGAGCGCGCCGCCCGCGTGCAGGAAGCTCTGGAACGAGTGCGGTTGGCGAAACGTACCGGTCATCGTCCGAGCGAACTCTCCGGCGGAGAACAGCAGCGCACAGCAATTGCGCGTGCGCTGGTGAACCGGCCGAAAATTCTTTTTGCGGATGAGCCGACGGGAAATCTGGATTCGGCGACGGGCGAAGCGATTCTGACGCTGCTGCGGGAAATTCAGGCTTCGATGGGGATGACCATTGTGATGGTCACGCACGAGCGGCACCTCGCGGAAAGATTTGCGGACCGGCTGGCGACAATGGGCGACGGAAAACTTTTAACGACACTGGATTCGCAGCGAACGGGCGCGGGAGTGCGGCAATGAAACTGCGCGACATGACGGAACTGGCGGTGCGCAATCTGCGCGAAGCAATTTTGCGCAATTCGCTGACGACGCTGGGAGTGGCGGTGGGAGTGGCTTCGCTGGTGGCGATGCTGTCACTGGGGGCAGGATTGCAGCAACTGGCGACCAGCCGGCTGAGCAAGAGCGGACTGTTCGACTCGGTGTTCGTCACGCCGAAAACGAATTTGCGCGGACCGGGCTCCGGACCGCCGGCAACGCGCACGCCTGCGGCCAAGGCGAGGCCGCTGGATGAAGCGGCGCGCGCGGAAATTACAAAATTGCCGAACGTGATTGAGGTCTATCCGCAGATTCGTTTTTTCACCGAAGTGCGATTTGACGCAAAGCCGTTCGCGACGATGGTGGCGGGAATGCCGGAATCATCGAAGCTGACGGGCTCGTTTGACGGGATGCAGGGCAATTTCTTTTCTTCGCCGAATGCCGATGAAGCGATTTTGCAAAGCGAATTTGCGAAGGAGTTGAATCCGCAAACTTCAGCGCTGATCGGCAAAGATTTGATTCTGCGTTATGCGGAGCGGCAAGCACTTGCTGCTGACGCGGCATCGGGAGCGCAAGGATCCGGCGGATTTTCGGTGGTGCCGAAGGAAAAACATTTGCGCATCATTGGCGTCGTGGAAACCGAGCCAGCGTCCGGATTCGGAGGATTTGGCAGCGGGCGGCTATTGATTCCACTTCCCGTTGCCGAAACATTGCGAGCGGCGCAAGTGAATGATCTGCGCGATGTGTTGCGCGATTCGGCTTCGGAGAAGCCCGCTTATATGAGCCTGACGGTGCGGGTGAAGAGTCCGTCGCTGGTGGATGCCACGGAAGGGAAAATCAAAGAGCTTGGGTTCGGTGCGTTTTCGCTGCTGGATGCTTCAAAGAGCTTGCGAATCTTTTTTTCGGTATTCGATCTGCTGCTGGGAATTTTTGGAAGCCTGGCACTGGCCGTCGCGACGCTGGGAATTATCAACACCCTGGTAATGGCAATTCTGGAGCGGCGGCGCGAAATCGGTGTTTTGAAAGCGCTGGGCGCGGCGGACAGCGACGTCAAGCAGTTATTTTTCGTGGAAGCTGGCGTGATGGGGCTTGCTGGCGGGGTGTTCGGCGTGTGGTTCGGCTGGATGATCGGAGCGGTCCTGACGTTTGCGACGAATGTTTACCTGAAGCGACAGGATTTGCCGGGTGTGGAGATTTTCGCGGTGCCGTGGTGGCTGATTTCTGGCGCGATCGGATTTGCAGTGCTAGTCAGCTTGATTGCGGGGCTGTATCCGGCGTCGCGGGCGGCGAAACTCAATCCCGTCGATGCGCTGCGGTACGAGTAAACTATTTTCGTGACCCTTCGACAAATTCTGCTGATCATTCTATTGGCGGTTTGCTGCGCGCCGATTTCTTTCGCGGCGACTGGCCGAATCGAATGCAATTCGCTGCCCAGTAAAATCCTGGCGCATCCCGTGAACTACTGCGTGATTCTTCCGCCGACCTATGACACGGATAAAACGCGGCGGTATCCGGTGCTTTATTTTTTCCACGGGCTGGGCGACAACGAGCAGACGTTCATTCACACCGGCGGATTCAACCTGGTGGAGGATTTGTGGGAGCGCGGACAAATCGGCGAATTCGTGATTGCCACGCCGAATGCGGGCGCATCGTTCTACGTTAATTCGCATGATGGGAAAACGCGCTACGAGGATTTTCTGGTACAGGAATTTTTGCCGGGAATCGAATCGCGCTACCGTACACGGCCGGGCCGGGCAAATCGCGGCGTTTCCGGAGTGTCGATGGGCGGTTACGGCGCTTTGCATCTGGCGTTTCACCATCCCGAGCTATTTTCGTCGCTGAGCGCGCACAGCGCGGCGGTCATCGACAAACTTCCGGCGTTTGCCGCACCGACTCCCACGGGCGGAATGCGCAGCCGGGTGCTGGGCGGGACGTTCGGCTCACCGCCCGATCCGGCCTTCTGGGACCGCAACAGCCCATTGACGCTGGCGCGCGGCACAAATCTGGCAGGGATGAAAATTTATTTTGATTGCGGGGATCAGGACGATTTTGGGTTTGAGACCGGCGCAACGGCCTTAGACAAAATTCTTACCGCGCGGCATGTTCCGCATGAGGCGCATATTTATCCCGGCCGGCACGACTGGCAATATTTTGCCGAGCATTTGCCGGCTTCGCTGGAATTTCATTCGCAACTGTTTGCGAAGTGATCCGGCGATCGGCAAAAAAGCGTGAAGAAAGGGCAGCGGCGTAAAGCCGCTGCTACTGAAAACGCGAACTGCTAAAAAGTTACTGCTGCTGTTGTTGCTGTTGATCGGTGGCGGGGGCGATTTTTGAGTCGGGGCGTTTGCCGCGGAAGACCATGGCCGGGGGCAGTTCGTCGGGCTGTGGCGCGTCAACAGGAGCAACGGAGACGCGGACGCTGAGTTCGCTTTCGGCGTCGCCTTTGTAGACGCCGCGGGTGGGCGGCACATCGGCGTAGTCGCGGCCGACGGCGACGTGGATGTGGCGTTCGCAGCCCAACAAATTGTTGGTGGGATCGAAAGCGACCCAGCCGGCTTCGCCAAGATAAGCTTCGACCCAGGCGTGGGTTGCGCCCGCTGGCGAACGATCCTTGGCTTTGTCGCCATGGAATAGATACCCACTGACGTAGCGGCAGGGAATTTTGAGCGGGCGCACCAGGGCGATCATGATGTGGGCAAAATCCTGGCAGACGCCGCGGCGGGCGCGGAGCGCATCATCAATCGGCGAATCGACTTTGGTGGTGTTCGGCGCGTAATCGAATTTATCGTAGAGCGATTGATTGAGATCAATGAGCAATTCGAGCGGCGATGCCCGGCGCTCGAGCTTGAGCTCGGCGGAGAGCTCCAACAATAAATCAGTGGGCTTGGCGTACTGGCTGGGAAGCAGCATTTCCCAGTAATCGCCTTCAGAGACGCGAGTGTCGAGTTCATCCCAGGTGCCGTAGCTTACGGCGGGCCATGCGGCGGGATTGATGTCCACGATAGCGTGGGCGGTGACTTCGATAATTTTGTGGCGGCCGGGAATATCGAAGTGATGCACCGCGTTGCCGAAAAAATCGCGGTACATCATGACGTTGGCGTGCGGCGCGACGTCCAGCGAAAAAGTCATGCAACGCTGGCGCAAATCGGAGCGCGGCTGCATGCGAACTTCCATCACACTTTCGCCGACGGCGGGATGATAGCGAAACGTGGTCACGTGTTTTATCGAATAGGCCATTTTCGAATTTTGTTTCTTGCTCCAAGACCGCGCCACAGCTTCGTTATTTCAATAGTGCATTTTCAGCTAGGAAGCAAGTTCCGCGTCTATCGCGTAGTCGAAATAAATCTGGTGAATGGCGGCGTGAATTTCCGCGCAGTCGCTGCGAACGCTTTCGAGGTAGGTGGCGACGCCGTCCTCCATGACCTCTTCAATCTGACTGAAGCTCAGTTTGGCGCGCAGGCGGCCGGCGATGCGGGCGGGCATTTTTTCGCGGCGCTCTGTTAAATCGCCGATGACGTGCAACGCGGCATTCATGCGGTCAACGGAAAAACGAACTGAGTGCGGGAGTTCGGGATTGAGCAGCAAGAATTCGGCGACGCGCAACGGACGAATCTCGGCGGTTTGCGCCTTGCAATATGCTTCGAAGGCGGCGCAACCGCGCAGCAAACCCACCCAGCCGAGATATTCAGCGCTGTCCACCGGCTGATCGGTGGGCGGAGCGGAGCGCTTGAAGTGCGTGCCCATCAGCGCCGCAAGAGTGTTGGTGCGTTCGACGTAGCGGCCGAGCTGGATGAATTGCCAGCCTTCGCCGTGGCTCATGGTGGCGTCGGTAACGCCCTGGAAAAGGTGCGCGCCTTCCTGCACGGCGCGAAAGAGTTCATGAGAATTGAGGATCCAGCCTTCATCGGGGCTACGGTCGATCACCTGAAGATAAAGTTTGTTCAGCTGCTCCCACATCTCGGAGCTGCACTGTTCGCGAACGTGGCGGAGATTTTCGCGCGCGGATGACATGCAGGAAACGATGGACGAACCATTGGCGCGGCTGAAGACCAGGGTTTCTGCAAGCTGCAACGGATCGAGCCGGCCTTGCACGCCTGCGACTTGTAATGCATCAACGAGAAAACGCCAACGGCCGGCACCGACTTCGGGCGATTGGTCCAGCCACAACTGAAGTTCGACGTCGAGGAGACGCGCGGTGTGTTCGGCGCGCTCAAGGTAGCGGCTCATCCAGTAAAGATTTTCGGCGACGCGAGAGAGCATGCCAGCTTCGCGGCGGAAGGTTTTTATGTAGAAGTTGCGCGGCGGCCTCATGCGACTGCGGGACCTCCGGTGCGATCGCCATCGCGGAGCACCCAAGTGTCCTTGCTGCCGCCGCCCTGCGAAGAGTTGACGACCAGCGAACCGGGACGCAGAGCGACACGAGTGAGACCGCCGGGAACCAGCGTGACTTTTTCGCCCATCAGAATGTACGGACGCAAATCGATATGGCGGGATTCGACTGCGCCGTCGATCAAGCACGGCGCGGAGGAAAGCGAGAGCGTGGGTTGCGCGATGTAGTTGCGCGGATCAGCCAGAACGCGCGAGCGGAATTCGGCGCGCTGTTTTGCGGTGCTTTGTGGACCGATCAACATGCCGTATCCGCCGGATTCGCCAACTGCCTTGACCACCATTTTGTCCAAATTGTCGAGAGTGTGCTGGCGGTGAGTGGAGTCGGTCATCAGAAGAGTTTGCACGTTAGGAAGAATTGGATCTTCGTTGAGGTAATACCGAATAATTTGTGGAACGTAGGCGTAGACCGCTTTGTCGTCGGCAACGCCAGTGCCGATGGCGTTCGAAAGAGTGACGTTCCCGGCTTGGTAGGCGTTGAATAGTCCCGGCACACCAAGAATGGAATCCGGGCGAAAGCGCAACGGATCGAGAAAATCGTCGTCGACGCGGCGATAGATAACGTCAACGCGGCGCAGCCCGGAGGTGGTGCGCATGTAAACCAGATTGTCGTGCACCAGCAGGTCGCGGCCTTCCACCACTTGAATGCCCATCTGCTGCGCGAGGAACGCGTGCTCGAAATAGGCAGAGTTGGAAACGCCCGGTGTGAGCAAAACGGTGGTGGGATCGTTGCGATACGCGCAGTTTTCCGGCCACATGGAGCGCAACGTGGCGAGCAACGCTTGCGGATAATGGTCTATGGGCCAGACGCCGTAATCGCGGAAGAGCGTGGGGAAAACGCGCTTTAAAACTTTGCGATTGGCGAGCATGTAGGAGACCCCGCTGGGCACGCGGAGATTGTCTTCGAGCACCGCGAACGAACCGTCGGGCAGGCGAACCAGATCGGTGCCGCAGATGCTGACGTAAATGTCGCGCGGAACGTTGAGGCCGCGCATCTCACGGCGGAAATGTTTGCAGCTGTAGATGAGCTCGCGGGGAATGACGCCTTCGGCGAGAATGCGGCCTTCGTGATAAATGTCGCGCAAGAAAAGATTCAGAGCGGTCAGCCGCTGGGTGAGTCCCTTCTCGATGCGCGCCCATTCGCTGGCTGGAATGATGCGCGGCAAGAGATCGTTGGGGAAAATACGCTCGGTGCCTTCTTTGCTGCCGTAAACGGTGAAGGTGATTCCTTCGTGGAGAAACGTGAGGTCGGCGGCTTGCTGAATTTTGCGCAACTCTTCGGGGGCGAGGCCGAGCAGGGTTTGCTGCAGGGCGCGGTAATGTTCGCGCGGCACGCCCGGCGAGGCGAACATCTCGTCATACGCGCAATCCATGTGATAGTTCACGAACGCGAGCGAGGCTTGTGTTCGGATTGGCGTCGGCGCAGCGGTCATTGCTCTTTCCGCGACCCGTGAACGGGCCGGGGGCATTTGCATTTGGTCGAAATGCCAGCGCGCGACCGCGCAGGGACCACGGCGCTACACGGGCTTCCGAATCGGTTTAACCAATTTAGGGCGCGGTATGGAAGGCGTCCAACGCAAAAAGTGGATGCGAAGGATGAGCGTTTCGGGCGTCGCTAAGCGCATTGGATTCAATGACTTCGCTGTCGGACCCGATGACTTGCAGCTGCCATTCGGATCGCAAACACCAAAGCAGCCAGCGCGCCAGCAGGGATCCAGATGCAGAGAAGTTCGCTCTGCAAGACGGCGATGCCTTGCCCACTAAAGAAGCGCGTCACGGAGATTGGTGAAACTACAATTGGCCGCCAGGGAAGAAAATATCGAGTGTTATCAAACGGCGAGAAGAACGCCACACCTAGCCCGCCATTGGTCATGGCATCGAGCAAGCCGTGGCTGGCAGTCGCGAGAAAGAAGTACAGGGACAGCACCGCTCGATTGACGCCTTGTATCTCACGAAGGAATCCGACAGCTAAGGCAGCGGTGGCAAGAATCGCCGCAAATACCAACGAATGCGTAAAGCCCCGGTGACCCCAAAAGTCACCATATCGAATGGCAAAACGAAATCCGATCACATCGACGTCCGGAAACATCGAGCACGCAGCACCGATGATCCAAACGCGATTCGGAACTTGCGGACGCGCGAAAACGGTGCCGATTCCTAGAGCCGCCACCGCATGTGAGATCAATGAAGCCAACTTAGACGGCACTCCTAAACATATCGGCGTGCGCGAGAACCGAGCTCGAGATCTTTGGCAAGGTTACGGCTTATTTCCTTGGACCCTTGCCAAACCCGATGGAACCATCGGCTGCAACTTGATAAAGAAAATGCGGCGTGGCAATTAGCTCCGGCAGCGGCGGATCCTGCTGCAAGACATGGAGGACGTCGGTATCTTCGGGCTGCTCGCTTAGTACGTGGGTGTGATACGAGAATGGTCTTGTGCAGCTGCCGCTTCATGAGAATTTTGGCTCCGTCCGCCGAGGCCAGATAACGGACGTCGCTGCCAAGCGGAAAAACTCCGGCTTTGGTCGGCGCGGGGTAAAGATAGACGTAGAGCAGTCCTTCGGCGTCCTTAACTTCAGTATTTGTGGCCGGAAGAACCGCAGCGTTGTAAGGCCGGTTCACGCGCCCGAAATCCGCCAATGCCAGTTCCAGCGCCCGCGCTGCGAACAAATAGAACTCAGAGTCTTCAGCGGGCGGCGCAACTTTTTTCACGGAAAATTCAGATGGCTTGGCGAGCTGTTCCGCTTGATAAGAAATTAGAAATTTAGATTTGTCGCTGTTCAACGCGCCGAAGACCACTGTCCATCGTCCATTTTCTTTTTTCGCGAGGCAGTGCTGGCCGTCTATGGTTTTAGGGTTCGCGGTTTGCACCATGTCGGTTGCGTGCCAGGCGGCCTGGTCATACTCGTACAAAGCGCGGCCGCGTTCGGTGATCGCCGCCAATTCCTCGGTGGTTGGCCTTAGGACGCTCTGCCCGGCAGCTTCCGCAAGGGAAAGTACGGCGGCCAGCAGACACACCGCGAATCGACCTGAAAACCGCACGCTTGGCTCCTTCGGTTTGCGACGCTCCAGCCGCGTTCAGTACCTTACACGATTTGCCCCATTTCTCCGTATTTTCCTGCAATTTCACCGGCCTCTGTTAAAATCACGGCGAAATGACGGAACACCGAGAGCTGCGATTTGCGGTGGATGGCGCTGGCGAAGTTTCGGCGCTACTCGCGCGGCCAACAGATGCGCGCTGGCTGCTGGTGCTCGCGCATGGCGCTGGCGCTGGCATGACTCATCCCTTCATGGAAAATCTCTCCGCCGAGTTGGGCGTTGTCGGCATTGCCACATTCCGTTATCAGTTTCCGTACATGGAGCAGCGCCGTCGCGTTCCCGATTCACCCCCAGTGCTCACCGCGACAGTCGCGGCCGCGGTGCGAGCGGCCATAGAAGCCGCTCCCGGCTTGCCGTTACTCGCAGGCGGTAAATCCATGGGCGGCCGTATGAGCTCTCAAACCTCTGCGCAACATGCACTCGACGGGGTTCGAGGCCTGGTGTTCGTCGGCTTTCCCCTTCATCCGCCGAATCGCCCCGGAACAAAGCGCGCCGAGCACCTCGCGAAAGTCGTTTTGCCGATGCTCTTCCTGCAGGGAACACGCGACACTTTCGCTGACCTGAAATTGTTGCGCCCGATCTGCGCAAAATTAGCTCCGCGTGCCACCCTGCACGTCATCGAATCCGCTGATCATTCGTTCCACGTCCTCAAAAGCTCCAAACGTACTGACGCCGAAGTCCTCCGCGAACTCGCCGAAACCACGGCGTCCTGGGCGGACCAGGCAGGAAAAGCATAGTCACTTCAATTTCCTTTGGTCTGCTATCATGCCCGCCGCGCCCGTTCGTTCTGTACTTTCGGGGACGCTTGATGACTCAGGAGATGTCATGAGTTTCTCGCAGCGCTTTGCAGACGTTCGCACCGGATTCGAGCGGCCGTTCTGGGTCGCCAACCTCAGCGAAATCTTCGAGCGCATCTCCTACTACGGGGCGTTCGCATCGCTTGCGGTGTACTTGCAGGAAAAGCTCAATTTTTCCACGCAGCAAACCGGCACGCTCACCGGACTCTTTGGGGGCATGGTCTGGTTTTTGGCGATTTTTGGCGGCGCCATCGCGGACCGCCTCGGTTTCCGGCGCGCTCTTTCGCTCGCTTATCTGATTCTTGCTGCTGCGTACTTTCTGATCGGCTCGATTGGAGCACCGTGGCTGGCACCGGTGCGCAACTCGGTGCCATTGATTGTCTTCGTAGGATTTGTGTTGATGCTGCCGGCGCTGGGAATTTCCATGGTCAAGCCGTGCGTGGTCGGAACAACCGCGCGCGCGTCCAAAGAAAATGTGCGGTCGCTGGGCTACTCCATCTACTACACCATGGTGAATATCGGCAGCGCGTCCGGGCCGTATATCGCATCGTGGGCGCACCGGCATTTTGGCGTAGAGACTGTTTTCCGGGTTTGCGCCGCCAGTGTGTTCTTGATGTTTTTCGCGGTGCTGATTTTCTTCCGCGAACCGGCGCGCGATCCCTCGGCGCCGGCGCAGTCCATTGCCAACACCCTACGGAATTTTGCGGTGGTGGCGGGGAATCCGCGCTTCATGCTTTTTCTGCTGATCTTTACCGGCTACTGGATCGTTTTCTGGCAGCAATTCATCACCCTGCCCGGGTACGTGCACGGCTTCATTGACGGCAAAGCTGACGTGGAAATGATTCTGATCACCGATGGCTTGGCGGTGATCGCGCTGACGCTCCTGCTCAATCAATTGACGCGGAAAATACCGGCGTTCACCGCGATTATTCTGGGAACCCTGATCACTTCGCTGTCGTGGGTTGTGTTGGCGGTCTATCCGCGAGTGTGGACCTGCTACCTGGCGATTTTTGTCCTAGCGATCGGCGAAATCATTCATCAACCGCGCTACTACGAATATATATCGCGCCTCGCGCCGCCAGAACAGCAAGGCACATACATGGGCTTCGCGTTTCTGCCCTTGGGAATTGGTTCGCTGGTAGGCGGCTGGTTCGGCGGTCGTATCATTCACCATTTTGCCGAAGTCACCAGACAGCCGCAAATCGCCTGGTGGATCTTCACCGGCGTCGGCCTTGTGACGGCCCTGATGCTTTGGATCTACGACCGCACCGTCAAACCAAGCGAAACCGCTACGCCGGGAGCGAGGTAGTCGCAAGCGAATGCAGAACTCAATTAGGAGAGTATCACTGAGCTGCTGGTCGCTGATTGCTGGTCGCTTTTAGTTCAGCATGCGGCGGAGCGATTCGAGCGCCTGGCGGGCCAGCGCGTAATGCGGCTCGATTTCGATGGCTTCCTGGAAGCAGCGCATGGCTTGCGAATACATTTCCTTGCCGAGATAGGCGCGGCCGAGATTGTAGTGCGGAAAATGGCGCGGCTCGTAGCGCTTGGCGTCAATGGCCTGCTGCAGCCAGGGGATGGCCTGATCGAAGTTGCCCTGTTCAATCATGTAGGCGCCGATGTCGTTGTAGGGATTGCCGAAATCCGGATCGATTTTGATGGCGCGCTGGCACTCCGAGATAGCGTCTTCCAGCTTGCCCTGGAAATGATAGGTCCAGCCGAGAAAAGTATGCGCTTCGGCGGTCGGGTGCAGGTCCAAAGAGGATTGGTAGAGCTCGACGGCGCGATCGTAATCGCCCTCCATCTGAGCCTGATAGGCGTCCTGAAGAACTTCCCAAGCGTGAGTAAGGGTCTCCTGATCCATGGCTCATTGTTACCACTGGAGGCGCTGGCTGCCTACGGTACGGAAGTCCCAAAGGTTCGCAATGTGAACCTGTCCTTCCTGACGGTGGTACAGGTAGCCGGGAGCCGGAAATCAGGGGCGGGCATGCAGAAAGATTGCAATTTTGCGCATCAAATAGAGAGAATAAGGACTGTAGGTAAATTTGGCGAATTGCAGTTACAGGAGAGAAATCGTGAACCGTAACTTTGTCCGGACAGGGGCGGTGCTCGCAACGGTTGCGTTTGGAATTTCGCTGGCGGTAGCCGGCGCAGGGCTGGCGCAGACAAAAACGACGAAGAAGGCGCCGGCAGGCAAAGATGCGGCCGCTGTGGCGCGGGGCAAGGACATGTTCCAACAGAAATGCTCGACCTGCCACTACGACACCAGCGACGCAAAGAAAATCGGGCCGGGCCTGAAAGGCATCGGAAAGCGCGGGACGTTCACGGTGAACAACAACAAGGTAACCGACGAAACGCTGAAGACGTGGATCGAGAATGGCGATTCGCTGATGCCGCCGTTCAAGGACGTGATTGAAGACGCCCAGATCAAAGATGTGATCGCTTACGTGAAGACGCTTTAATAGGAACTGACGAGAAATAAAAAAGCCCCCGAAGTTCGAACTGAATTCGGGGGCAATTTTTTGTTCAACTCCCTCGCGGGAGCTGCAGCTACTTCAGAATCGCATCCTTGAGGGCCTTGGCCGGGCGCAGGCGCACGACGGTCTTGGCCTTGATCTTAATCGCTTCGCCGGTCTGGGGATTGCGGCCCATGCGCGCCTTGCGGTGCGCCTTCACAACGCGGCCGATTCCCGGAATGACGAACTTGCCCGCGGAACCCTTGGCTTCTTTCACTGCGAGCTTGTGCAACTCTTCGAAAAAGAGCGCCGCCTGCTTCTTTGGTGTGCCGAGTTTCTCGGCGATGTGCGAAACAATCTTAGTCTTGCTGAGTGGCTTGGATGCCATCTAGTCTGCCTATCCTCCTGTAGATTTCTTTCCGTCCCGAGAAACCCGGGCGGGCCGCGGAATTTCTTCGTCTACCCCTGGGATTGGGCGAAAAAACTCGAGCCGAGGGGACTATAGCGAACGCGGTAAGAGAACGCAAGTGCAATTGCGTGAAAAATGCAGGAAAAATGCAGTTTTTAATTTGCGGATGTGGAAATCGCCGCCAAATTCGCAGTTTTTTCGCGGCGACGACGGTTTGAATCACACCGCATGGTGACCCGCCGATATAAAGAGTCCGCATTCGGTCCAGATTCTGGAGGAAACGCTGCCCTTGTGCATGGAACGCCTGAAACAAAATTGCGTGGAATTGCGGATGGCGTCAGTGGACACCTCGTTGCGCATCGATTGCCGGCCGACNNNCGGCCGACGGAAATTTCCCAGGTTATCCTGAACCTGCTCAACAATGCAGTGGACGCGGTGCAGCCGTTATTGGAGAAATGGGTAGAGCTGCAAGTGAGAAACGCGGGCAAGGACGTGGAAATCTCGGTGACTGACAGCGGCAGAGGCGTTCCGGAGAAAATCAGGGACAAAATGGGGCAGCCATTCTTTACGACCAAACAGGTGGGCCAAGGGACCGGGCTGGGACTCAGTATTTCAAAAGGAATTGTGGAGGCACGCGAAGGTCACCTGAATCTCGACGCAGCGTGCGAACACACCGGATTCGTGGTGACCTTGCCGAAGGCCATGGCGGTGAAAAACGAGCCGGTCGGTGTTGGCAACTAGATCCGCGGAGCGACGCAGTCGCTGCCAGGCGAAAGCTTCGGCATTCCCGATAAGAACCGAGAGTGCCCTTTAGAGAGTGGCAAGATCCTGATAGAAATGGGCGATGGCTTTGATGCCGCTGAAATAGTTCTCCAGGTTCAGGTGCTCGTCGGGAGCGTGGGCATTTTCATCGGGCAGGCCGAAACCAATCAGCACGCACGGCACTTTAAAGGTGTCGTACATCTGGGTGACAAAGGGGATCGAACCGCCTTCACGGATGAAAACCGCTTTTTTCTTGAAGCCTTTTTCCAAGGCAGCCTGCGCACGCTGGAAAATCGGAGCATGGTAGGGTGCAGACCAGGGTTTTCCGGTGCTTAGGACTTCGAAGTTGCAGTGCACTGCTTTCGGCAATAATTTGCGCATATGCTTTTCAACCAGCTTCGCGATGCGCTGCGGATCCTGGCCGGGAACCAGGCGCGTGGAAAACTTTGCATAAGCTTTCGAAGGTATGACGGTCTTGGCGCCTTCGCCCAGGTAACCGCCCCAAATTCCGTTGAGTTCGAGCGTTGGCCGGATCCAGAGCTGCTCGACCGTGGTGAATCCTTTTTCGCCGAAATAGCCGGGAGCTCCGACGGCTTCCTGGAAGGCTTTGCGGCTCCAAGGCAAGGCATTGAGCGCTTTGCGCTCGGCTTTTGAGACTGTTTGCACCTTGTCGTAAAAACCGGGAACGGTAACCCGGAAATTCTTGTCGTGAAGCTTGGCGAACAGCTCCGTCAGCACCGTGAGCGGATTGGGGACCGCACCGCCGTAGACTCCGGAGTGCAGGTCGCGCACCGGCCCGGTCAATTCGACCTGATAATAATTCAACCCGCGCAAGCCGTAGGTGATGGACGGCGCTCCCTTGCCAAGCATCGAGGTGTCGGACACCACCAACGCATCGGCTTTGAGGCGTTCCGTATTTTTCTGCACGAAATTCCAGAGGCTGACGCTGCCGACTTCCTCTTCGCCTTCGATCAGAATTTTGATGTTGATGGGAAATTTGCCGTCCATTTCCTGCAGCGCCTGTAGCGCTTTCAGGTGGATGTGCACCTGGCCCTTGTCGTCGGCGGTACCGCGGGCATAGATATTGCCGCCGCGGATGGCGGGCTCGAAGGCCGGGGAGGTCCACAAGTGGAGCGGCTCGGCCGGCTGAACATCATAGTGGCCGTAGAAAAGAATGGTCGGCTTGCCGGGGGCGTTGAGCGACTCTGCATACACCAGCGGGTGCAGAGCCGTGGGAACGATCTCGACAGTGGAGAATCCGGCGGATCGCAGATTATCGGCAACCCAACGGGCGGCGCGCTCGATATCCGGCTTGTGCTCGGACTTGGCGCTAACGCTGGGGATTCGGAGAAATTCGTTCAATTCAGCGAGGTTCTGCTCACGTCTTGAATCTATGAATTCGGCCAGAGTCATGGGGACGGACGAGAATATGAGTCCTTTCAAAGAATAGTACGAAATTCAGCTGATGAAAGTTTACGGACGGGAAATGAAAAGTAACGAAATTATGAACGCCCGCTCAATCTAATTTCATTGTAAGACCGGGTTCAGGCAAAGAACAAGGGAGGAGGAGGCCTCGTTTCTCATGCGATACATCCGGCCGGAAGGGCAATTGACGGGTTCAGCTGGGCCGCAGAACATTGGGGCATGAGCACAACAGCCGAATTCACCGCCCCGCGCCGCAGCGCCCGAGTGTTTCGCAAGATGAAGATGCAAGCGCAAGGACGCGCGCACACCGGCAAAAAATTCAAGGAAACGTGCGAAACGCTGGTGGTCAGCGCGCACGGCGGGCTGTTGATGCTGAAGCACGAAGTGGCCGACGGCGAATTGCTGGTAATTACCAATCCGGAGACGCAGGAAGAGCTGGAATGCCGGATCGTTTACCTGGGCGAGTTATGCGAGCAAGGCCAGCGCGTGGGAATCGAGTTCTTGACGCCGGCGCCGCACTTCTGGGGGCTGGAATTTTCCGAGCCGGCTGCCGCCCGCAACGATAGCTCGACGATTCATTAAAGGAATCGGACAATTTTACGAAGCGCGCAGGGCAGTGGTTTGCGCAACGGCAGGTGCTCTGCGTTTGATGAGCCGGCTCAGCAAACGCCAGGCGAGAAGAATTCCGACCAGCGCGCCGTAGAACACCGGCTTGCGAATATCAGATTTGACCAGCCAATAGTAGTGAATGACTCCAAGACATGCGCAAACATAAATGCTGCGATGAAGCATCTGCCAGCGTTTGCCGCCGAGACGGCGGATCCATCCGGCCGTTGAGGTAAGCGCCAGGGGGATCAACAGCACGAAGGCCGCGAAGCCCACAGTGATGAACGGGCGTTTGACGACGTCTTTCAACATCCCCGCAAAATTGAAAGACTGGTCCGGGCCAAGATAGGTGAGGAAGTGCAGGCTGACGTAGAAGAATGCGAAGAGCCCAAGCATCCGGCGGAAGCGGATAAGTTCGGGCAGATCCAGGAGCTTACGGAATGGCGTGACGCATAGGGTGAAGATGAGAAAGCGCAACGTCCAGTCGCCGGTCTGGTGCTGAAGGAACTCAACAGGATTTGCAGTGAGGTCGCCGCGATAGGCGCGCCAGGCGATTCGAATCACCGGAACGAGCGAAACCGCGAAAACAATTATCTTTGCCCGTTTGCTGGCAAGAAATTTTCGCAGGATGGCGCGCATCAGTGGAACTTCTTCAGATCCATTCCAGCATACAGGGAAGCCACCTGGTCGGCGTAGCCGTTGAACATCAGGGTCTTGTGCATGAAGATTTCGCCAAGACGGCGTTCGGTGGCCTGGCTCCAGCGCGGATGATCGACATTGGGATTCACGTTGGAGTAGAAGCCGTATTCGTAGGAAGACTGACGATTCCAGGTGGTGGGTGGTTCGCTGGACTGCAGCTTGATTTTCACGATGGACTTGATGCTCTTGTAGCCATACTTCCAGGGAATCACCATGCGCACTGGCGCGCCGTCCTGATTGGGAAGACTTTCGCCGTACATTCCGACGCACAGCAGCGCCAGCGGATGCATGGCTTCGTCAAGGCGCAGTCCTTCGACGTAGGGATAGTCGAGGCCGGTACCCCTCGACTCCGGCATTTCATGTGGATCGTAGAAACTTTGGAACGCCACGTATTTGGCTTTCGCCAGCGGCTCGACCAGTTTGAGAATGGTGCCCAGCGAATAGCCGATCCAGGGAACCACGATGGACCAGCGCTCGACACAGCGATGGCGATAGATGCGCTCCTCGAGCGGCGCGAGCTTCAAGATCTCGTCCATGGAAAATTTGCGGGGCGTCTTGACGTCACCTTCGACCGAGACGGTCCACGGGGACGTGTGGAACTTTTGCGCATTTTTCGCGGGGTCGGCTTTGTCGGTGCCGAACTCATAGAAATTGTTGTAGTGCGTGACGTCGTTGTAGGAAGAGATCTTTTCGTCGACGGTATAGGCGCTCTTGACGGTGGTCAGCTTGATGCCCGCATAGACATTTGTTGACGGCGAAAGAATCGAGGCAAAGCGCTCGCCGACTACAGCGGCGGCTCCGGCGATGCCAAGTCCGCGCAGAAAATTGCGGCGGTTGGAATAGATGCTCTTCGGTGTGACATCGCCGTAGGTCAGTCCATTTGGCTTCTTAATCAGCATGTCTAGTATTTAGAACCAGTTACGGGCGCTGCTGGTTGCCCTCTCTCTAAATAATCCGCGCTACTCGCTGCATTGGATGCGCTTAACGCGGGAAGGTTTCCGGCGGGGCGACGGGTCGGGGATAAGCCGGTTAGTCATCGCGAGCCGTTGCCGGTGCCTCAAATCCACGGTTGGGCGATGCACCGCGACGGGCGCCGCGAGTTTTGGTGACAATTTGGTGACAACTGAGCTTTAAACCATTTCGCGCACTGGAGCGTCACACGCTCATGATAAGGCCAAGTACAACAAGCTCTCGCACGGACTAAGACGTGACTGAGACCTTCCGCGAGGGGCACCCCATTCAATTTGGCTTCTCGAAAATCTCGATCCACAGTTTGAGTGTGTCGTCGTGCCAGTTCTCCTTCGAGAGATACGGCCGTAATTCTTTTTCATACCTTTCGTGGAGACTTTGGGAACTGAGCTTCTTTGTTTTGAAAATGTAGTCGGTGTCGTCCCGATCTTTCGCACTGTTTCGTTCTAGCTTCGATAAGATGAAATCGTATGGGTCCGGGGCATAGAGACGCAAGTTCTTAAGCATTCCTGGAAACATCTCAGTCAACCTTGAAGCGTAGTCCTCTGGCAGGTTTGTAACGGCTACCCGGTGCAACCGAATTTTGTATTTCTTGGCGAGAGCGGAGTCTGCTCCCGCCATTTCGATCAGATTAAGATTGGCCGGTACAGCCGAGTAATAATCGATATCACCCGTGGGGCGAGGGAGGCCATAAAAGTAGCAGATAACGAAGCCTCCGATGCAGTGCAACTCCAACGGCTCCGGGAGCATTGAATCAAATTCTAATAGGAACTCCTTCCACGGCGACGGGAGCGAATCACCCGCTTTGGACTTGGGATTAGTCGGCATACTGGAGTTGCTCTGGCCTCAAGTCCGTCAGCAAATTCCAATGCGCCGCTTCTTGCGATCTATTCCGAACCAGCCACTGCTTCTCACCTTCACTGAGCGGCGGCCGATAAAAAGTATCCTCTTTGACCAGGCGGCTCTCATCGACCTTAGATCTGAGTACACGAAGCGACTGTACTCTGGTGTTGTCGTGGCCAGGAGCTCTTTCAGCAACTTGAAGAGCAAGACTAACGACAAACCCCAAACGATTTTGAAGGTTGAATTTCCTGGCCTGTTCAACCAACCAATTCGAGGTACGGTGACCGAATTGCATCGCAACCCAGGGCAGAGCTTCTGCAACACGGGCTTCAAGCCTGTCCTGCCCTAGTGCCATCAGCAAGACCTCGGCAGGATTCTTCTTCGATACCCAACTCCGCATATAGGCAAAACCCGGATACCCGAGTTTCGCCAACAACTCAGCTAGGTGTTGGTCATCCGTCTGTGATGGCGCAAATTCTTCTGGGAGTGGCAGTGTTTCAGGGGAAAGACCATAAAGAGTGTTGATCCGACGAGCGAGCGCGAGAGTTAGCCGTCGTTTTCCGTTTTCGAGCATGTGGACATAGGCCTGAGAAACACCCAGAGACGTGGCAGCACGAGCCTGGACCAGACCCTTTTTTAGACGAGCAGCCCTCAATTCATGTGGTGTCATAATTTCCAATTTATAACAATCTTGTCATAATTTGTCAATAGCCGGGGCCAAGGTGGCGCCCCGGGCGCACCCTGGCGCGTTCACCCCAATGCCCACGCACAAGTCGGCGACGCCGCCGACGATGATGACGACTGGAGCTGAGGACAAGAACGACGGTGCAGACCAGCGCCGTGAAACCGGGGAGCCGTTCGTAGATCTAATGGCGGGTCTTACTTTGGCGTGCCGAAAGGCGGCAAACAACGGTGTAACGTGGCACACGCTGCGGCACACATTTGCGTCCCGAGTCTTGGCGGGCGGATCGGACATAGTGACCGTCCAGCAGTTGCTCCTACATTCGACGGTCACCGTAACCATGCGCTACATGCATACAAATCTCGATTCAAAGCGGCACGCAGTAGCAAAGCTCAAAAGTTTTGGTGACGTTTTTGTGACACCATGCAGCAAAATGCAGCGACAAAAATGCTCAACTGTCACAAATGGCTGGTTACATCACAGCGCTCCGGTCTCGGCCGTAGTGATCCGCAAAGAAAGAAGGCGCCGGTAGGCGCCTTCTTTCCCAAACTTTAGGCCAGCGATGGTCTTACTGGGCCGAGAACGGAGTTGTTGCGACAATCCCACCGTGATTGACTCCGACCGTCGTTGTGCCTACCGCAAACGTAGTAGCCAATCCGGCATTTATCGGAGCGTTAGCGATGGTCGCTACGCTTGGAACCGACGAGCTCCAGTGCGAATTGATCGTCACATCTTGTGTCGATCCGTCGCTGAACGTTCCAATCGCCGCAAACTGTTGCGTCGTTCCCACGCCCACTAGGGCGTTCGCAGGCTGCAGGACGATTGAAACTAACGTGCCGGATCCGATCGTCACCGTCGTGCTTCCGCTAATGCCGGAAGCCGAGGCTGTCACCGTCACGGTTCCTGTTTTCTTAGCGTGCAAAATGCCGCCGCCGCGTAAATTAGCCAAGTTGTTCTTTGAGGAGCGCCAGCTTACGTTTGTAAGCGTTGCCGTGCTTCCGTCGCTGTAAGTACCCGTTGCTGTGAACTTCAGCGAAGTCCCCTTGGCGATCTGCGGATTCGCCGGGTGTATCGTGATTGAGACCAATGTCACGTTTGAGATCGTGAGGGTCGTGGACTGCGCAGTTGTCCCCCAGGTTGCACTGATCGTTGTTGTGCCGGTCGCGAAGCTTGTGGCCAGCCCGGTGTTGTCAATTGTCGCTATCGTCGCGTTCGAAGAACTCCACAGCACCAGGGCCGTCACCTCTTGCTGTGAATTGTCGCTAAATGTTCCGGTCGCACTGAATTGCTTCACGGCGCCCACCGGCATCTGCGAATCTAGAGGCGCGATGGTCAGTGACGTGAGAACTGCGCTGGTCACTGTCACCGAGGCAGTGGCCGAGATCCCACCTGAAACAACAGATACCGTTGATGCGCCAGGTCCAACTCCCGCGGCCAGCCCGTTCTGGTCGATGGTCAGTACGCTAGTGGTGCTTGATGACCACTGCGCCGAGGTCAGCACCTGGGTACTACCATCATCAAAGTTTCCGGTTGCGGTGAATTGCTGCTGGGTGCCCGTCGCAAGCGTTGCCGTCGCCGGGGTCAGTGTAATTGTCTGGAGGTGCGCCGGCACTACCGTAATCACCGACGAATCCGTGAACGCTCCTACCGTCGCAGTAATGGTAGTAGTTCCTGCTGCTATCGTTCTGGCCAGACCATTGCTGTCAACTGTTGCCACACTCGTTGACGAAGAACTCCAGGTAACCCCGCTCACCAGGTCCTGGATCGACCCGTCGCTATAGATCGCCGAGGCCGTGTACTGCTCGCCTACGCCAATCGGTACGGTCATGTCGTCCGGAGAAATCGATATGCCCGTGATGGACAGAGAATTTACAGTTACCGAGGTGGATCCCATGACGCTGCCCAGGGTAGCGGTGATCGTGGATGATCCTGCCGCGACTCCTTTGACTACGCCGGACCCATCGACGGTCGCATTGGAAATTGTCGAGGAACCCCAGGTTACCAGCAAGGTCACATCTTTCGTGCTGCCGTCAGAATAGCTGCCCGTCGCCGTGAGCTGCAGTGTGGTGTTTAGCGGCAGAGAGGCTCCTGACGGTGAAATCGTAATCGTTGTCAGGCTCGGCCCGGGGCTACTCACCGTCAGCGCCGAAGAACCGGAGAAATTTCCTGAGCGCGCCGTGATGGTCGCCGATCCGTGCGCTACTCCGGTTATAACTCCGGATGCGCTTACCGTGGCCACACTGGTGTCGCTCGAGCTCCAAGTAACCGACGATGTCAGATCCTTCGTCGAATTGTCCGAATACGTTCCGGTCGCGCTCAAAGACACCGTTCCCGTCGTTGCTATCGTTGCTGACGGTGGGGTGACACTAAGCCCCGTCAACGAGACGCTCCCAGTTCCGCCACCGCCGCCGTTTCCACCGTTACTCCCAGACGACGCGTCTTTCACGCCGCTACATGCCGCTAGCAAAAAGCCCAGTGAGAGAATCCAAATCTTGCTTCGCACGTTCTTTTCCTCCGCGCGTTAGTTCGCGCCTGAAACGCGCCCAATCTGTTTCGAAAGAGGAACGAACCCTTGCGGTGTTGTTCCAATGTGGCGGG
>WNFM01347522.1_pt1 | contig 20787 bp, 17 predicted proteins | sample 5400271 | NCBI WGS metagenome assembly WNFM01 (sample SAMN13153352, study PRJNA577476) | soil metagenome | isolation source: 60 cm saprolite on Douglas fir-dominated hillslope | place: USA:California | collected 2013-09-17
GGGTCTCGGACGGCGGCCGGTCCTACACCGAGGCAGGGATGAACGGCTTCCCGGAGGCGCAGACCGCCAAGACCTTCGAACGGCCGGAGAACCGCTTCCTGATCGTCGCCAACAAGTTCCAGACCGGGTTCGATCAGCCGCTGCTCCACACCATGTACGTGGATAAGAAGCTGGGCGGCGTCAACGCGGTGCAGACGCTCTCGCGGCTCAACCGCACGCTCCCTCCCGAGAAGAAGGGCACGACGGTGCTCGACTTCGCCAACGAAGCGGCCGTGATCAAGGCCGCCTTCGAGCCCTACTACGAGACCACGCTGCTCTCCGAGGCGACCGATCCGAACCTGCTCTACGAGATCCATGTCCGGCTCGCCGCATTCCCGGTCTACACCGAGGCCGACGTGGACGGTTTCGCCAAGGTCTACTTCGACCCCAAGGCGACACAGGACCAGCTTTACGCCGTGCTCGCCCCCGTGGTCGAGCGCTTCCGGGCGCTCTCCGAGGAGGAGCAGCACGACTTCCGCGGTCAGATCACCGACTACGAGGTGCTGACCTTCGCCGATGCCGATCTCGAGAAGCTCTACGTCTTCGCGCGCCACCTCCGCCGGCTGCTCCCCGCGGACCGCGCCGAGCTGCCGCGTGAGGTGCAGCAGAACATCGATATGGAGTCGTATCGCATCCAGGAGACCAGCAGCGGCAAGATCGCCCTGGAGCGCCAGCCCGGCGTGCTCACCCCGGCGGGCACCAAGGGAGGCCACGGGACCGCGCCGGAGGAGCTGGAGACGCTCTCCCGGATCATCGCCGAGCTGAACGAGCGCTTCGGGTTGAAGCTCGGTCCCGAGCATCGCGTGACGCTCGGCCAGATGATGGAGAAGCTCGACGACGATGCCGCGCTCGACGCGGCCGCGCGGGTGAACACGCGCGAAAACGTCCGGCTGACGTTCGACCAGAAGGTCGAGCACGTGATCCAGGAGATCGTCGATTCGAACTTCGATCTCTACAAGCGCATCACCGACGACCGTGCCTTCGGCGAGGCGATCAAGAACTTCCTCTTCGACCAGTACCTGCGCGCGCACCGCAACGCCGAGGAGCTGATCAAGCGCGGGGAGTCCAAGACCCTCGAGTTCAAGTCCACCCTGCGCTGGAGCCTGAAGGAGGACCGGCAGGACGACAGGGGCGTGACGCACGCCGTGCTGAAGACCATCGCCGCATTCCTGAACACCGAGGGCGGCGATCTGCTGATCGGTGTCGCAGACGACGGGGCTATCGTCGGCGTTGAACGTGACCGGCTCGAGACCGACGACAAGTTCATGCGTCACCTGGCGCAGGTCGTGCGTAACGGCCTCGGCGACCGAGCCGGCACGTGCATCGATCCCAAGACCCAGAGCGTCCAGGGGAAGACGGTTTGCCTGGTGAGCTGTCAGCGTAGCCCCGAGCCGGTGTTCCTCAAGTGGAAGGAAATGGAGGCGAGCCCGGGCGGCGACTTCTTCGTGCGGAGCGGGCCGGAAACCATTAAGCTCGCGACGGAAAGCGCGAACGAGTACATCCGGACCCGTTTTGGCGAGGCGGCGAAGATCACGGATGGACCATCGGAGGGGGCTGTCTAGGAAGGAGCGAGCCGAAGTGCACTTTGAGACCTTAGCCGTGCATGCCGGGGCCTCGCCGGATCCGGCAACGGGAGCCGTGGTGCCCGCGATCCAGCTTTCGACGACCTTTCAGCGCTCGCCCGACGGCTCCTTCCCCTCGGGCTACGAGTACATCCGCGACGCGACCCCGAATCGCCAAGCGCTGGAGCTGGCCATGGCGAGCCTCGAGGGGGGAGCTGCCGCGGTGGCCTTCGCCTCCGGAATGGCGGCGACCATGGCGGTGCTCCAGACGCTGGCGCCGGGTGATCATGTGGTGGCGCCCCTCGACGCGTATTTCGGGACTTCAAAGCTGCTGCGCGAGCACTTCAGTCCGTGGGGTCTTCAGGTTTCGTTCGCGGACATGACGGACCTGTCGGCCGTCCGGGCGGCCCTTCGGCCCACCACTCGACTCATCTGGACGGAAACCCCTTCGAACCCGACGATCGCGGTCACGGACTTGCAGGCGGTGGCGGCATTGGCGAAGTCGGCCGGCGCCCTGACCGCCTGTGACAACACCTGGGCGACGCCCTTCCTGCAGCGGCCCCTGGCCCTCGGCATCGACCTCGCGATGCACTCCACCACCAAGTACCTTTCCGGCCATTGCGACGTGATGGGAGGCGTTGTCGTGACGCGCGAAGTCGGCCCGCTCGCCGAGCGCCTGCGCGCGGTGCAGGTCCACGGTGGCGCGGTGCCCTCTCCGTTCGATTCCTGGCTGGTGCTGAGGGGCATTCGCACGCTTCCCTGGCGCATGCGCGCGCCCTGCAGCAACGCCGCGGCCGTGGCGGCCTTCCTCTCCCAACATCCCGGGGTAGAACGCGTCCATTACCCCGGGCTTCGAAGCGACCCCGGCTACCAGGTTGCTTCAAGGCAGATGGCGGCGTCCGGTGGAATGCTCTCTTTCGTCGTGCCGGGAGGGCGGCCTTCGGCGTTCGCGGTGGCCGCTCGCCTTCGTCTCTTCGCCCGCGCCACGAGTCTGGGCGGCCCCGAGAGCCTCGTCGAGCACCGCGCCTCGGTGGAGGGCCCCGGGACACGCGCGCCGGAGGGCCTGCTCCGACTTTCGATTGGCCTCGAGCATCCTGAAGACCTCATCGCCGATCTGAGCCAGGCTCTTGGCGGGTGACATGAGGGCGTACGGCTCGGACTCGCGCACGGTGAGCGCCTTCGAATNNNNGTGCCCAATGAGGTGCCCATTCTCGCCTTGCTCGGCCTGCTCTCAGTGCGCCTGCGCAACGGCGGATTGTCCGCCATGGGGTTCAAGCGACCCCACTCCTGGGCGCGCCTGGTACTGATCGCCCTTGCGGCAGCCGCACTGCGGATTGTCCTGGGCGAGCTCGTCATCGATCCGCTGACGGCACGATTCTGGCCTCCGTCAGTCGCTCCTGCCGGAATGGACGCGATCACTGGAAGTCTCAAGCATGCGCTCCTCTGGTTGCTGCTCGTGTGGAGTTTCGCCGCGTTCGGCGAAGAGATCGCCTATCGCGGCTACCTGCTCAACCGCGCGGCCGACGTGGGCAGACGATCCCCCACCGCGTACTGGGCAGGGATGGCCCTGGTCTCGGCCCTATTTGGCTACGGGCACTACTACAAAGGTCCAGCGGGGATCGTTGATTCCGGCGTTGCTGGCCTGATTCTCGGTTCGGCGTATCTCCTGACCGGCCGAAACCTGTGGACCAGCATCCTGGCGCACGGATTCATCGATACATTTGGAGTGACGGAGCTGTACTTCGGCTGGAATTCCTGATGAGGTGGGCGTTCGTCGCCGCGTGCGCGACGGCGGGAGGGACCCCCGTCGAACTGCGAGCCACGCCGACACCACGCTGTTCTTCGGCTGCCCCGACGTCGATGGGGCGTACACCCTTCAAATCTGAAGGCCGAATCGACTCAGCATCTCGCGTCGCCCTCGGCTGGTGATGTCCAGGGCCCTGCTGTCGAGATCCTGGGCCACCCAGGCTCTCTTGAGCGCCACTCTCAGGAGAGCTGCCCCGAGCGCGCCGCCCATATGAGGCCGCCGCTCACTCCAATCCAGGCATGCGTAGGCAAACCGACGACGCAGCGCCCGAGTAGCCTCGACGTCCATCCCCATCGCCTCAAGAGCCTTCGTTCCATCCAGCGTCAAGTCGTACGTGATGTCGCTGCCCGTCGCACCGCTTGACAGCCATCGGAGCGCCTTGAAACGGTCGAGGAATGCCACACCCAGCTTGCCCGCCATGTGATCGTAACAAGTCCGAGCCGCACGTAGTCCCGTGGGCGTGCCGGGAAGGAGCTTCGCGCGAGAGCCGCCGGCGAGGATACTCAGGGCTTCTAGCGCACGGGCCACGTTGGGCCCTTCCAGGCTGTAGTACCGATGCCTTCCCTGGACGAGCACTTTGATCAGGCGCTCTGCCCTCAGCCGATTCATGTGAACGCTGGCGGTTGACGGGCTCACCTCCGCTACCACCGAGAGCTCGGTGCTCGTTCGCGCATGACCGTCCATCAGGCAGTAGAGGATGCGCGCCCGTGCCGGCTCGCCGATGGCCGCCGCAATTCTGGAGACCGCGGCGTCCCCGTTGCCTTCAACATCCATACTTGTATCGTAAGCGAAGTGTTCATGTTCGACAACAGGGACACTCCTCCCGGGAGAAACGAATGAACATCACCTGCGTCATCCGGTACGAGATCGATCCGTTCCAGCGGGACGCGTTCAAGACGTACGCCGAGCACTGGGGCCGTATCATTCCGCGCTGCGGCGGCAACCTGGTCGGGTACTTTCTGCCCTACGAAGGTACGAACAACGTGGCCTGGGGCTTGATCGCGTTTTCCAGTCTCGCCTCCTACGAGGCTTACCGGGCCCGCTTGAGGTCCGATCCGGAGGCGCTCGAGAACTTCGCCATGGCCCAGACCAAGCGCCTCATCCTCCGCGAAGAGAGGAGCTTCGTGGAGGGGGTCGAAGGAACGGTCGGTCGAGAGCCTGCCTGAGGTCCATGAGTCGGACCAGGACCTGTTGAAGCCCTGGCGCTAGAGGCCCTGCCGGTCCAGCCAGCCCAGGATGACCCTCTCGACCTCGGCTTCCACCTCGGTGCCCGTTCGGCCCGAGCCCTTGAGCACCGCGAGCGAGTGGTCGCCGCCTTCGACCCGGTGCAGCGTCGCCTTGCCGCCGAGGCGCCCGAGCACGGCGTCGAGCAGGTCCGGGCGGGCGAAGGTGTCGCGGGTGCCCTGGACGAAGAGCATCGGAACGTCTATCCGCGGCAAGTGCCGGTCACGGAGCTGCCCGGGCTTGCCGGGGGGATGCAGCGGGTAACCGAGAAAGACGAGACCGTCGGCGGGGGCCCCGGCGGCGACCGCCTGGGACGCAATGCGCCCTCCCATCGACCTCCCACCGTGCACGAGCCGCGCCGCCCCGAGTGACGCCCGCGCGAAGTCGCCCACCGCGCGGGTCGTCGCTTCGAGGACGTCGGGAGGATCCGGCGCGTGCCGGCCCCGGTCCGTGTACGGGAAGTCGTAGAGGAGGACGCGCCGGCCGGACGCGGCGAGGGACTCCGCGAAGCGCACGAGCTGCGGAGTACGGCGGTTCCCGCCCGCCCCATGGCCCAGGACGATCACCGTGCGGCCCGAGCCGAAAACGGAGCCGCCCACCTCTCCCGCGGGGACCGGGATGCGCAGATCCTGCATGAAGGCAGGATACCGCGGCCTCTCCTGCCGCGGGTGCTAAACTGACGGATCGGAGCCATCCCTCTTGTACGAAACCTGGTACGGGCTCACCGAGAAGCCCTTCAATCTGACCCCCGACCCGAAGTTCCTCTACCTTTCGCAGAGGCACGCGGAGGCCTTCGCCCACCTGGAGTTCGGCCGGCGCGAGCGGGGCGGGTTCATCTTGATCACGGGCGAAGTGGGCACGGGCAAGACGACGCTCGCCCGCTACTTCCTTTCGCGCCTGCCGGAGACGACCGCCACCGCCGTCGTGCTCTACCCCGCCCTGACCGCGGCCGAGCTGCTCAAGTCGGTCCTGGACGACGTCCACGTGCCCACCTCGGGCTCGTCCCTCAAGGAGCTGGTGGACGCGCTCCACCGCTTCCTCCTCGAGGCCCGGCGGCAGGGACGCGACGTGGTGCTCCTCATCGACGAGGCCCAGGACCTCGCTCCGGACGTGCTCGAGCAGATCCGGCTCCTCTCGAACCTCGAGACCGACACCGAGAAGCTGATCCAGATCGTGCTCATGGGACAGTCCGAGCTCCGCGACCTCCTGGCCCGGCGCGAGCTGCGCCAGCTCGCGCAGCGGGTCACTGCGCGCTACCACCTCGACCCGCTCTCGCGCACGGAGGCGGAGGAGTACATCCGTCACCGCCTGACGGTGGCGGGGGGAGCGGGCAAGGTCGCGTTCGCTCCGGGCGCTCTGCGGGAGGTCCACCAGTGGTCGTCGGGGATCCCCCGGCTGATCAACCTGATCTGCGATCGGGCGCTCCTCGCCGGATACGTCAAGGGCGAGCGGACGATCGACGCCGCCATGGTGCGACAGGCGGGAGCCGAAGTCGCGATCCAGGGCACGAAGGGCCTCTCGCCTCGTCGCCTGGCCCTTTTCGCGACCTCCCTCGTCCTGGCCGCCGCCTTCGTCGCCGCTCTCGCCCTGCCGCGCACCCTGCGCGCGCCGAGCGAAGCGCCCGAGGCGCCGGCCTCGAGGCCCATGGGCCCCCTCCCCTCTCCGGCCGCGCCCGCACCCGGCCTCGACGCCGCCCGCCTCGAGTCGCTGCTGCTCGCGACGCCGCGCGCGGCCTCGCTGGACGCGGCGCTTCGACGCATCAGCGGGCTCTGGGGTGACCCACAGCTCGAGCGGACCTCGCTCCGCACGCACCTCGACCAGGTGCGACGCCTCGACCTGCCGGTGATCCTCGAGGTCTTCCACCCCGGCCGAAGGGACACCTGCTTCCTGGCCCTGCTCGCCCTCGACAAGGACTCGGCGGAGGTGGCGGTGGGCGACGAGCCCCCGCTGCGCGTACCGCTGTCCGAGCTCGATCGCTTCTGGACGCGGGAGGCTCTCTTCCTCTGGCGCGACCCGGCGGGCCTCCAGCGAGATCCCGCGCGGGCCGAGCAGTGGGCGCGCGACGCGCTGGCAAGCCTTGGCTACGGCGGGGACCCTCGGACGGCGGTGAGCCGCTTCCAGCGCGATGCCCAGCTCCTGCCCGACGGCGTCGTGGGCAGCCGAACCCTGATGACGCTGCTCAGCCAGGGTCCCGAGGCGCGACCGCGCCTCAGCGCTCCCCGAAGGCCCTCATGAGCCTGATCCTCGAGGCGCTCAAGAAGCTCGAGCGCGAGAAGCAGGCCGGAGAGCGCGGTCTCGTGGTCCTTTCCCACCTGCCGTGGGTGGGAGCGCGGACGGGACGACGAGGCCTGGTGGCGGTGAGCGTGGCTGTCCTGGCCCTGATCCTGCTGGTCCTGGCCATCGCGGGGATCTGGCAATGGCGGGGCGCGAGGCCGACTCCGGTTCCCGCCGCGCGGAGCGCGCCCCCGGCCGATCCGCCCTCGGGCGCATCCCTCCTCCCCCCCGGTTCACCGACCGCCTTTCCGCCGGCGGGCACGGACACGCGCTCCGTCGCGGCCCGTCCGGAGCTCCCCGCGACTCGCCTCCCGGTCCCCGTCGCCGCTCCCACACCCGTCCCGGACACCGGCCCGACGCCCTACAAGGCCGGCGAGATCCGCCTCAACGCGATCAGCGTCCGCGACGGCCATCCGGTGGCCATCCTCAACGACCGGCTCGTGCGCGAAGGCGACAGCTTCGACGGCATACGCGTCCTGCGCATTGGCGAGGCCGAGGTCGAGGTCGAGGTGGACGGCGTGCGCAGGACATTGAAGTTTTGAATCGAACCGGCATGGGCGCGCCCCACCTCCGCGGCCAGACGCCGGAGAGCCTCGTTGCTCTCTGGCCCGACCTGGGCCTCGACCTCCCTCGGGCGCGCCGCGTGGTGCATCGCCTCGTGGGCCAGGACCGCGACGACCTCGATGACGTCCGGGGCCTGTCGAAGTCCCTGGCCCGCGAGATCCTGGCGCGTGGCCGGACCACCCGGCTGACCGTCCTCGACCGCCGCCGGAGCGAGGTCGATCCTTTCGTGAAGTATCTCTTCCGGTCGGCCGACGGCCACGAGTTCGAGACCGTGCGCATCCCCCTCGAGCGGCCCCGCTGGAGCGTGTGCGTGTCGTCGCAGGTGGGCTGCGCTCTTGCCTGCGCGTTCTGCGAGACCGGCCGCGTGGGCTTCACGCGCAACCTCGAGCCCTGGGAGATCGTCGAGCAGGTGATGACCGTGCGCCGCGAGTCCCCCGAGCGGCCCGTCACCGGCGTCGTCTTCCAGGGCCAGGGCGAGCCCTTCCAGAACTACGAGAACGTGATCCGCGCCGCCGAGATCCTGCGCGATCCCTGCGGCCTCCACATCCGGGGCGACCGGATCACGATCTCGACGGTGGGCCTGCTGCCCCAGATCGAGCGTTACACCGCCGAGGGCCACCCGTACCGGCTCATCCTGTCGCTGACCTCGGCCTTTTCCGGGAAGCGCGCCGCCCTCGTGCCGATCACCTCCCGCTACGACGTCCCCGCCCTGGCCGCGGCCATGCGACGTCACGCCACGCGGTGGCGCGGACCGGTGAACCTGGCCTGGGTGCTGATGGGCGGGATCAACTCCGGCGCCGACGAAGCCCGCGAGCTGGCCCGCCTGTTCGCGGGGGTCAAGGTGCGGCTCTCCGTGATCGACGTGAACGACCCCACGGGACGGTTCGTCCGCGCCACCGACCAGGAGAGAAGGCGCTTCCTGTCCGCCCTGGCCGACAACGGGCTCGGCTTCGTCCGGCGCTACTCGGGCGGCCCCGACATCCACGCCGCCTGCGGCATGCTGGCCTCGTCGCGGCGCGGCGGCCAGGTGGTCACCCCCGCGGCCACGGAGGGGCTCTGACCGCTCGCGTCCTGCCGGCCGAAGATCCGGACGCCATAGAGCAAGCCGCTCGCCTCCTCCGCTCCGGAGGCCTGGTCGCCTTCCCCACCGAGACCGTCTACGGCCTGGGGGCGGATGCGTTCAACCCCAAGGCAGTCGCCCGCGTGTTTGCCGTGAAGGCCCGCCCGTCGTTCGACCCGCTGATCGTCCACGTGGCCGGCGCTCGTGACGTGGTCCGGGTGGCTCGCCTCCGGGACCCTTCGGGATCGCCCGCGGATCCGCGCATCGCGTCGCTGGCCGAGCGCTTCTGGCCGGGGCCGCTCACCCTCATCCTGCCCCGGCAACCCACGGTGCCCGACCTCGTGACCGCGGGCCTCGACACGGTCGGCGTCCGCGTCCCCGGCCACCCCGCGGCGCGCGCGCTCATCCGAGCCGCGGGCACTCCGGTGGCCGCCCCCAGCGCGAACCCGTTCGGCTACGTGAGCCCGACTCGGGCCGAGCACGTGGTGGCTCAGCTCGGCGGCGCGGTCGACCTCGTGCTCGATGGCGGCCCCTGCCGGGTCGGCCTGGAATCGACCATCCTGTCGCTCGCGACGGACCCCCCGTTGATCCTGCGGCCGGGCGGCGTCACCCGCGAGCAGCTCGAAGCCGCGCTGGGCATTCCCCTCGACATCGCGGGCCCCGCGGAGCGCCCGCTGGCCCCGGGACAGCTCGTCCGGCACTACGCGACCCGCACGCCGCTGCGCATTCTCGGCGGCCCCGCGGGACGCGCCCCGTCGGGCGAGGGCCGCGTCGGCCTGCTGGCCTTCCGCGAGGCCCCGAGCGCTTTGACCTACCGAGCCGTGGAGGTGCTGGCGCCCGACGGCATGCTCGCCACCGCCGCCGCCAACCTTTTCGCCGCCCTCCGCCGTCTCGACGAAGCCGGCCTGGACCTCGTCCTGGCCGAGCCCTGCCCCGAGGACGGCCTCGGCCGGGCGATCATGGACCGCCTGCGGCGGTGCGCCACCCAGGCCGCGCCGGGAGACCAGCCCGGAGCGAGGTGAAGGGCAGCGAAGGGCTCACCGCCGCGCGCGCTCGACGAAGGAGGACCGCCGCTCATCGAAGCGCCAGGCGGCGCCCTCCACGGCGAGCCGGAAGTTGGGAGCCCCCCGCCGGTGCCGGCGGTGGGCCGCCCGTATCTCGGCGTCCGACAGGGTCGGACCGTGGTGCCCGGCGAGCACGGTCAGGCTCGGGTGCGCGCGGGCCATCCGCGAGGCGTGCTCCTGCGAGCCGTGGCCGTGCGCCTGCTGATCGATGTCCGCGAAGTGCGCGTCGTAGACCGCGAGGTGGCTCCCGCGCAGGAGCCGCTCCTCCACCTCGCGGGTGTCCTCGTGCGGCTCGTGGTCGCAGAGGTAGCCGAGGGTGGCCCCGTCGGGAGCCGTGACCCGGAAGCCCAGGGTGTCGAGCCACTGCCGGTCGGAATCCTCCCCGCTGTAGTGGTGCAGCGGCGCCGTCTCGATGCTCCATCCGTCCAGGGCCCAGGTGTCGCCGGCTTCCAGCGTCTGGTACTGCACGGACCGAAGGCGTCCCGCGGCCAGCAGCTCGAGGTTGACGTAGAGAGGATGGCCGTAGGCGGTCTGGATGGCCCGCACCGCCTGCGCCGAGCCCACGATGCGCACGTCCAGGCTCAACTTGCGCCAGAACCACTCGGCGTCCTTGAGACCCTCCCAGTGATCGAGATGCGCATGGCTCACGAGCACGTGCACGCGCTCGACCTTGCGCAGGGCGGCGCGCTGCGCCATCGCCCAGCCGAGGGGGCCCAGGCCGCGCCCCGCGTCGAGCACCACGAGGTCGGGCCCGTGGAGGAGCGAGTAGCAGGAGGTGTTGTTGCCGATGGAGGAACGGAATGGGAGGAAGCTCCTCGACCCGCGGCAACCCCAGACCTCGAACTCGGTGGCCTCGGACCGTCCCGGATGGCGGGTCATCGTCCTCCGGGTCTCATGATCTTCGCGTCCCTCGCCGAATCCTACCAGACAAAACGACGAAAGCCCTGCGACCTATCCGTTCTCCGCCCTCACCCGGGCGGCGGCGGCCACGACGGGCACCAGGGGACCGAAAGCGGCGAACCGTTGGTCCCGGGTCTGGCCTCGTTGGTAGCGGACGAAGATCTGGGCCGCGATCACCGCCAGGCGATAGAGGCCGAGCACGTGGTAGAACGCGATGTCCCGCACGTCCCTCCCCGACCGCGCGGCGTAGCGCTCGACCAGCTCGGCCCGGGTGGGGAAGCCCGGGGCGGTCGGCATCATGGACATGCCACGGAAGGCCGGCGGGTCCGAGGCCTCGCTCCAGTAGCACAGCAGCGAGCCCAGGTCCGAGAGCGGATCGCCGAGCGTGCACATGTCCCAGTCGAAGATGGCCACCACACGGCCGGGGTCGTCGCTCGCCAGCATGACGTTGTCCAGCTTGTAGTCGTTGTGAACGAGCGAGGCGGAGCCGCCGGAGGGACGGTGCGCGCGGAGCCACGCGTGGACCCAGGTCATGTCCGCCACCTCCTCGAGCCTGGCTTTTTCCCAGCGGCCGAACCAGCCCTCGATCTGCCGCTCCAGGAAGCCGACGGGCTTGCCCAGCGTCTCGAGGCCAAGGGCCGCGTAGTCGACCGCGTGGAGCGCGGCCAGGGCATCCACGAGGGCGAGGCTCACGCGCTGCGGCGCATCGTGCGAGGCGGCGAAGGCGGGCGGCAGCTTCCGCCGCACCACGATCCCCTGCCGACGCTCCATCACGAAGAACGGCGCCCCGATCACTTCCTGGTCTTCGCAGAACAGGAACGCGCGGGGGGCGGGCGGGAAGGCCCGATGAAGCACCGAGAGCACTCGATACTCGCGGGCCATGTCATGGGACGAGGGGGCCACGGGCCCGAGGGGCGGCCGGCGCAGCACGTACTCCCTTGTGTCGAATCGAAGAAGATACGTGAGGTTCGCGGCCCCGCCCCCGAACTGGCGCACCGCGAGCGGGCCCTCCGCCCCTTCGAGCGTCTCGCGCAGGTAGAGGGCGAGACGCTCTTCGTCGAAGCGCTCCTCGGTACGGACGTCGATCGTGTCGTCGGAGCGCTCTCCCCGCGGCGGCTCCGCCACGTCAGGCCTCGAAGGCCTTCAGCAGCTGGCGGGCCACCACGAGCTTGTGCACCTCGTCGGGCCCGTCGTAGATGCGGGCGGCCCGGGCCTGGCGCCACATGAAGGCGAGCGGCGTGTCGTCGGAGACCCCGAGGCCGCCGTGCACCTGGATGGCCCGGTCGAGCACCTCCTGGAGCACCCGTGCCCCGAAGAACTTGATCAGCGAGATGTCGACCTTGGCCGCCTTCGCTCCCTTCTGGTCGATGGTCCAGGCCGCGTGCAGGGTCATGAGCCGAGCGGCCTGGATCTCCGCCGCGCTCTCGGCGATCCAGTTCTGCACCGTCTGCTTGTCGGCGAGGGGGCCGCCAAAGGCCTGGCGCCGCTTGGCGTAGGCGCACATCAGCTCGAAGGCGCGCTGCGCCTGTCCGATCCAGCGCATGCAGTGGTGGATGCGGCCGGGCCCCAGCCGCGCCTGCGCGATCGCGAAACCCTGCCCCGGCTCGCCCAACACGTTCTCCAGGGGCACCCTCACGTCCTTGAAGCGCACCTCCCAGTGCCCGGGGCCGCTGCGGTGGCCCATCACCGAGATGGGCCGGACGAGCTCGAGGCCCTGGGTCTGGGTGGGAACGAGGATCTGGCTGTAGCGCTGGTGCGGGGGCGCGTCGGGCTCGGTGGCGGCCATGACGATCCCAAAAGCCGATCCGTTGGCGTTCGAGCTGTACCACTTGTGGCCGTTGATGACCCAGCACGCTCCGTCGCGGGCCGCGGTGGTCCGGAGCGACGTGGGGTCGGCGCCGCTCACCTCGGGCTCGGTCATCCCGAAGAACGAGCGGACCTCGGCCCGCTGCAGGGGCCAGAAGAAGCGCTCCTTCTGGGTCGCGCTGCCGAAGTGCCAGAGGATCTCGGCGTTGCCGCTGTCGGGGGCGTTCGAGCCGAAGACGCGCGGCGCGTGATACGCACGGCCGATCACCTCGTTGAGCAGGCCGTAGTCCGTGACGGAGAGGCCCATGCCCCCGGCCTCCTTCGGAAGGTGGCCGGCCCAGACTCCCATCGCCCGCGCCTCCGCCTGGAGGGCGCGGATCTCCTCACCGTCCTCGATGCACTCGGGGAAGCTCGCCTCCTCGGAGCGAAGCCACTCCGCCTCCCTCGGGTAGAGGCGGGCTTCGATGAAGCGCAGGACCTTCTCCCTGAGCTCGTGGATCTCGGGGCGGATCGCGAAGTCCATGACTTTCGGGGCCTCCTCGGCGGTTGCGGCGAGTATCGCCGACCGGATCGCCTGGAGTAAACTCCAGCGCCCAAATGCCCGCGTCCGCTCGTCGTCGCCACCGGCTGGCCGCCTTCGTGGCGATCACCGCCACCCTGCTCGCGCTGGCCGTCGTGTTCGGTCCGATACGGCCACCCCGGCTTCATCTGGAGAGCCTGGCCAGGGGGGGCGCGAGGCACCAGGCCAGGATCCTCCGCGATACCTGGGGCGTCCCCCACGTCTTCGGCAAGACCGACGCCGACGCGGCCTACGGTCTGGCCTGGGCGCACGCCGAGGACGACTTCGCCACCATCCAGCGTCAGCACCTGGCCGCCCGCGGGAAGCTGGCTTCCGTCTTCGGCCGCGCAGGGGCCGCGAGCGACTACTTCGTCGCTCTCCTGCGGGTGCGGGAAACGGTCGATGCCCGGTACGCGACCGACCTCTCCGCCGAGACGCGGGCCCTGGTCGAAGCCTACGCGGACGGCATCAACCACTACGCGGCGGCGCATCCGCAGGACGCGTGGCCCGGGCTCTATCCCGTCACGGGCAAGGACGTGATCGCGGGCTTCGTGGCCAGCGTCCCGTCGTTCTACGACGTCGACAAGGTGCTCCGCGAGCTGATGGGCCCGTCCGCCGTGCGGCCCGTGTCCCGGAAGGGCGAGACGGTCACCGCGGCGGAGCCCCTCGCCGAAGAGGTCGAGCGCGGGTCGAACGGCATCGCGGTGGCTCCTCGCCGATCGGCCGACGGCTTCACCCGCCTCGCGGTGAACTCGCACCAGCCGTGGCAAGGCCCGCTCGCCTGGTACGAGGCGCATCTCCGGAGCGACGAGGGCTGGGACATGGTCGGCGGCTTGATGCCGGGGGCGCCGGTGATCCTCCAGGGCCACAACCGCGAGCTCGGCTGGACCTTCACCGTCAACCGCCCCGACTTCACCGACGTGTACGCGCTCACGACGAGTCCGCGCAACGCGAACCAGTATCGCTTCGACGGCGAGTGGCGCGACCTCGAGGTTCGCCAGGTCCCGATCGTGGTGAAGCTCTGGGGCCACTTCCAATGGACGTTCGTGCGCGAGGTCCTCTGGTCGGTCTACGGTCCGACGGTCCGCACGCCCCACGGCACCTACGCGATCCGCTACGCCGGGATGGGGGACGTGCGCGCGGTCGAGCAGTGGTATCGGATGAACAAGGCGCACACCCGCGACGAATGGCAGGCCGCGATGCGGATCACGGGGATCCCGAACTTCAACGTGGTCTACGCGGACCGCGAGGGGCACATCGGCTACGCCTACAACGCCCGCTTGCCCAAGCGCGTGGAAGGCTACGACTGGTCGCAGTACCTGCCGGGCGACCGGAGCGAGACCCTCTGGACCGAGACCCTCGGCTTCGACGAGATGCCGCAGGTGCAGGACCCTCCGTCCGGCTTCGTGGCGAGCGCGAACAGCACGCCGTTCCAGGTCACGGCCGGCGAGGGCAACCCCGACCCCGCCCGCTGGTCGAAGACCTTCGGGATGGAGACCCACCTCACGAACCGCGAGCTGCGGGCGCTCGAGCTCCTGGGCGGCGACGACGCGATCACGCGTGACGCGTTCGAGCGCTACAAATTCGACACGGCCTACTCGGCCCGCTCCGCGACGGCCCTGCGCCTGAAGACGCTGCTCGACGCGGCCCCGCCCCTCGATCCCCTGGCCCGCGAAGGCCAGGAGCTGCTGCGGAGCTGGGACCTCAGGGCCGACCTGGAGGACCCGGCAGCGGCGTTGGCGATCCTCACCCTGCGGCCCGGCAACGACAACCGGCCGCCGCCGGTGGCGCCGGACGAGCTGGTGCGCCGGCTCGAGCATTCGGCTCACCTGCTCAAGAGCGCGTTCGGCCGGCTGGACGTCCCCTGGGGCGAGGTGAACCGCCTGCGGCGGGGGCCGGTCGATCTGCCCCTCGGCGGCGCCCCCGACGTGCTGCGCGCGATCTACGGCTTCCGGGCGGGCGACGGCCGCCTGGTGGCCGTCGGCGGGGACAGCTACATCCTCCTCGTCGAGTGGGACCGCGAGGGCCGGGTCCACTCGCGCAGCATCCACCCTTTCGGCAGCTCGACTCTCGACCCGGCGTCCCCCCACTACGCCGACCAGTCGCCGCTGTTCGCCCGCGGGGAGCTGAAGCCGGTGTGGCTCGACGAGTCCGAGATCCGCGCCCACCTGGTCCGCGAGTACCGGCCCGGAGACTGAAGCTGGCCCCCGAGCGCGATCTCCTCAGCGAGCAGATCCACCTCCTGGGGGATCTGCTCGGCCACACGATGGTGGAGCAGGAGGGGCGGGGGCTCTTCGACCTGGTCGAAGAGGTGCGGGGGCTCGCCAAGGCCCACCGCGCGGGAGACGGGCCCGCGGGAGCCCGCCTCCTCGAGCGGATCGAGGCGTTGCCGCTCTCCGAAGCGAGGGGCGTCGTCAAGGCATTCGCCTCGTATTTCCAGCTCGTGAACCTGGCGGAGGAGCAGGAGCGGATCCGGGTGGTGCGGAGGCGGGCTCGCGAGGCGCGCGCGGAGGGGCGGCCGATGGACGAGACGATCCCGGCCGCCCTCCTTTCCCTGCGCGAGCAAGGAGTTTCCGCGGAGGAGGTGCAGGGGCTGGTGGATGGCCTCCTGATCATGCCCGTCCTCACGGCGCACCCCACCGAGGCCAAGCGCCGGACCGTCCTCACCAAGCTGGGACGGATCGCGGACGCCCTCGACGTCCTGGACTTCCGGTCCCTCACTCCCGAGGAGACCGAGTCCACCCTCGAGCAGCTGCGCGAGGAGGTGGTCTCGCTCTGGGAGACGGAGCAGACCCGCAGCCACCGCCCCTCCGTCCTCGACGAGGTGCGCAACGGCCTCTTTTTCTTCGAGAGCACTCTCTTCGATCTCGCGCCGGTGATCGAGCGGCGCCTCCGCGACGGCCTGGCGGCGGTCTACCCGGAGCGGTCCTTCCGCGTCCCCCACTTCCTGCGCTTCGGGAGCTGGATCGGAGGCGACCGGGACGGCAACCCGTTCGTGACCGCGGCCGTGACCGAGGAGACGCTGCGCGAGCACAAGGCAATGGCCCTGCGCCTTTACCAGCGCGCCCTCGACCGGATGCGCGCCCACCTGAGCCTCAGCGACAACCAGGGAGTGAGCGCCGACCTTCTGGCCAGCCTCGAGGCCGACGCGGCGATCTTCCCCGAGGAAGCCCGCCGGGCCGCCGAGCGCTACCGCCGGCAACCGCACCGCCAGAAGATGGCCTTCGTCTACCGCAAGCTCTCCGCGACGCTCGAGGCGGCCCTGCGCCCCTGGCGGGCGGACTACCGGCCGCGCCCCGGGACCTACCAGAGCGCCGCGGATTTCCTGGCCGACCTCCGGCTGGTGCAGGCCAGCCTGCGCGCTCACTCGGGGCCGCGCCTGGCCGACGGCCGCCTGGGCACGCTGATCGCCCAGGCCGAGATCTTCGGCTTCCACGTCGCCACCCTCGATCTGCGCCAGCACGCCGACCGGCACACGAGCGCGCTCACGGAGCTATTTGCTCACTACGGCCTCGGCGAAGGCTACGCGGAATGGCCCGAGGAGCGCCGGGAAGAGCTCCTGACCCGGGAGCTGCTGAGCCCGCGGCCGCTCTCCGCCCGGCTGGAGTTCTCCGAGCCGACGAACGAGACCCTCGGTGCGTTCCGCCTCGCCCGGCGCGCCCACGAGCGCCTGGGCCCGCGCGCGATCGACACCTACATCGTCAGCATGACCCGGGGGCCGAGCGACCTGTTGGCGGTGCTGCTGATGGCCAAGGACGCGGGCATCGCGGATCACCTGGACGTGGTGCCGCTCTTCGAGACGGTGGCCGACCTGCACGCCGCCCCCCGCACCATGGAGCGGCTGTTCGCGAACCCCGCCTACTCCCGCCACCTCGCCGCTCGCCTCCGTGGCCAGCCGATCATGATCGGCTACAGCGACTCGAACAAGGACGCGGGCTACGTGACCGCGAACTGGGAGCTGCACCTGGCCCAGCGCGCCCTCGCCGCGCTCTGTCGCGAGCGCTCGGTCACCCTCACCCTCTTCCACGGCCGCGGCGGCTCCGTGGGCCGCGGAGGCGGGCCAACCAACCGCGCCATCCTCGCCCAGCCCCCGGAATCCGTGGGCGGACGGCTGCGCCTCACCGAGCAGGGCGAGGCCATCACGAATCGCTACACGAGCCGCGACCTGGCGGGCCGCCATCTCGAGCAGCTCCTCCACGCGGTGCTGCTCTCCAGCGGCAAGCGGCCGATCAAGAGCCCGTCGCGCGGGGGCGCCTGGGAAGAGGCCATGAACGCGCTCTCGCCCCTGGCCGAGAAGGCCTATCGCGATCTCGTGCACGGCCAGCCATCCCTCATGAGCTACTTCCAGGCAGCCACCCCGGTCCGGGAGATCGGCCGGCTGAATCTCGGAAGCCGGCCCGCTTTCCGTGGGCGGGCCCCGAGCTTCTCCTCGCTCCGCGCGATCCCCTGGGTCTTCGCCTGGACGCAGAGCCGCGTCGCCATGCCCGGCTGGTACGGCTTCGGCAGCGCGCTCTTCGAATGGGGCGGCGAGGACGCCGCGCGCTGGGAGACCCTCGCCACCATGTACCGCGAGTGGCCCTTCTTCCGCACCGTGGCCGACAACAGCCAGGTCTCCCTGCGCAAGGCGGACATGCTGATCGCCGAGGTGTACTCGGGCCTCGCGGAGGAGGCCCTGAGGACCGAGGTGTTCCCGCGGCTACGGGCCGAGCACGAGCGCGCGACGGCGGCGCTCTGCCGGCTCACCGGCCAGCAGGACCTGTTGGACCACCAGCCCTGGCTGCGCAGATCGATCCGCGTGCGCAACCCCTACATCGATCCCATGAACTACGCCCAGGTGGCGCTCCTGCGCCGTCTGCGCGCGCAGCCGGACGGGCAGGAAGCCGACGCATTGCGCGAGGCGGTGCTGCTCAGCGTGAACGGGATCGCGGCCGGCCTGCGCAACACGGGCTAGACTAGCAGTCGAAGTCGGCCATCATGTCGCTGATGAAATCCTGGATCAAGCCGTGCGTTTCCACGGTAGTGGGTCAGTTTGAACTGACCCACTACCGTTTCCACACCCAGGGTCCATCGAACGAGTAGGATGTACTCTCCTTCTTGACCATGGTTACCATCGTGCCGGTCCCGCCCAAGCCCAGCCAGGTCGTTCGCGTTCGTTCGCGGCAGTACCTCGTCGAGGAGGTCGTCGCGGCGCCCAACCCCGGCGACCAAACGCTGGTGCGCCTCACCTGCCTGGACGACGACTCCCAGGGCACGGCTCTGGGACGCACTCTGGGAAAGAAGGCGACGCCCAGGTCCTCGACGACGAGGCCTGGGCGAAGGTTGGACCTTCAACCCAAGTGCGAGTTCCTCCTGGACCACGAGGGCGGCGACTCAAACGCGGACAACGACGCCAAGCCCAACAAGCGGAAGAAGCCCTGGCGCTATCGCTGGCCCGACGATGTCCGTGACGAGGTCCTCGCCCGACTCCTGGCCCTGAATCAGGAACGCGCCAAGGAGGAAGCACTGGCTGGCGCAGATGAACGCGGGCCGAAGCATCGGAGGGGACGGGGTCGCGCCCAAGCGATCCTGGGGCCGCTCTTCGAAGACTCCTGAGGAAGCGTTCCTGAGGTGATAGGCTGTTGACCAAAGGAAGGCCATGAAGATCGAGGCGATCCACATCAAGAACTACCGGGCGTTGCGGGACGTCTCGCTGACCGACTTGCCTGGCCTCTCCGTGTTCGTTGGGGCGAACGGCACAGGGAAGTCGACATTGTTCGACGTATTCGGTTTCCTCCACGACTCCCTGATCCACAACGTGCGTCAAGCTTTGGCCGCCCGAGGGGGCTTCCAGGAAGTCGTCAGCCGTGGCCAGGCTGGGCCCATCGAGATCGAGCTCAAGTTCCGGGAAAAGGACGAGCCGCTTACCACCTACCTGTTGGCCGTAGGCCTTGCGGACGGCGTGCCGGTCGTGGAGCGGGAAGTGCTCAAGTACCGCCGGGGCCAGTTCGGCCAGCCCTGGAAGTTCCTTGACTTCCGGCGGGGCCACGGAGAGGCGGTCACGAACGAGGAGGATTACGGGAAGCCTGATGCCAAGGAGAGGCGCGAGGAGCAGGAGCTCGAGTCGCCCGACATCCTCGCGGTGAAGGGGCTCGGTCAGTTCCAGCGCTTCAAACAGGTCAGTGCCTTCCGACGCCTAATTGAGGACTGGCACGTGTCGGACTTCCACATCAGCGAAGCTCGCCCCAGCCAGGAGGCGGGGCACGCGGAGCACATCTCCCCCAAAGGCGACAACCTCGCCCTCGTCGCCCAGTACATGTTTGAGCAGCACAAGACCGAGTTCAGGACCGTCCTCAAGAAGATGAGTCAGCGCGTGCCTGGCGTCTCCAAGGTGGATGCCGTCCCGACGGTTGACGGGCGGATCGTCCTTCGCTTCCAGGACGGGTCGTTCAAGGATCCTTTCGTGGCGCGCTTCGTCTCCGACGGCACCATCAAGATGTTTGCCTATCTGCTGATGCTCCACGATCCGAAGCCGCATCCCCTCCTTTGCGTGGAGGAGCCGGAGAACCAGCTCCACCCCGAGCTGCTCGCCGAGCTGGCGGAAGAGTTCCGCGAGTACGCCGAGAGGGGCGGGCAAGTCTTCATTTCGACGCATTCACCTGACTTCCTCAACGGGAGCCAGGTTGCCGAGATCTTCTGGCTCGCGAAAAAGGGCGGGTATACACAGATCCGCCGGGCCCAGGACGAGCCCCGCTTGAAGCGGCTCGTGGCCGAAGGGGATCTCGCAGGCTCGCTCTGTTGAGCGAGCTGGTCTTCCTCTTGGAGGAGCCCTCGATGCGAGAGATGCTCGCGGGCTTCCTTCCCAGGGTGGTGCCCGCAGACCTCCCGTTCCACCTCATCACCCACGAGGGCAAGGCCGACTTGGCGCAGTCTATCCCCCGGAAGCTCCGCGCCTGGCAAACGCCTGGGGCTCGGTTCATCGTCCTTCACGACAAGGACTCCGCAGACTGCCATCGGCTCAAGGCCAAGCTGAGAAGGATCTGTTCAGAGGCCCGGCCTGTCGACGTGCTGATCCGGATCGTCTGCCACGAGCTGGAGGCTTGGTTCCTGGGCGACCTCGCGGCCATCGAGGCGGCGTTCCAAGTGCGGAACCTCGTCGGCCTCGAGTCGCGTGCCCGCTATCGCGATCCCGACCGTCTCGCGAATGCATCGCAAGAGCTGAAGCGGCTGATTCCGAGCTACCAGAAGCTTCGGGGGGCGCGATCCGTCGGACAGCATTTGGATCCTGGGCGCAACCGTTCCCGGAGCTTTCAGGTGTTTGTGCAAGGCTTAACTCAACTGATTACGACTCTTCCGCACGCACCGCCAGAATCGGCCTGATGCGCCGACCCGGAAGCCTGTAGGCTAAAGAAAGGCCAATGTCTCTCTCGCGGTTCAGGATCGTGTTCGAGAAGCTCGAGGAGGCTCGCCAAGGTGTTGCGGACGGGCAGTCATCCGGGCCGGAGCACCATGTCTGGCTGGAGCAGCAGGAGTTCGACGGAATTCATGGACTCCGCCGCTTGTCCTTGGAACTCGCACAGCCAGAGCAGCAGTCCCACACGACCATCTGATCGCCTGTCGGGTCAGGCCTCGGGCGTTTGAACGGACATCACGTTTGGTCGATCTCCCTCCGCCCGGACGCGCCAGGGTGCTCGATCCATCGCACTTGATTCGTGAAACAACTCATTGCATTTGGACAGCATGCCACGCTCACCGAGGCCAGGGCCATTGAGACAGGTGAGAGCGGATCTGCGCGGCAGGGTGGCCCTCGAGGGCGATTTCACCGCGGAGCGCTCCGAGGCCGGGTTTGCAGACCTGAACCTTGCAGGACACGAATCTGTCCGACAGACGGAGGGAGGTTCGGCGTGGCGCTGAGCGTCTACAGACTGGACCCGAGCGTTCGGGAATTCTGG
>WNFM01252968.1_pt3 | contig 20777 bp, 20 predicted proteins | sample 5400271 | NCBI WGS metagenome assembly WNFM01 (sample SAMN13153352, study PRJNA577476) | soil metagenome | isolation source: 60 cm saprolite on Douglas fir-dominated hillslope | place: USA:California | collected 2013-09-17
AGATGGCGGAGGTCGAGTACAAGTGCACCGATTTCTACGACCGCGCCGACGAGATCGGCGCGCGGTGGGATTCGGCCGGCATCGACTGGCCGCTGAAAGACCCGCTCCTCTCTCCCAAGGATGCCGCGCTTCCCAGCCTCGACGAGCTGCGGAAAATTATCGAGGGCTGAGCGCGGCTCACTGGCGCGGGAAGAGAGCGGTGGCGAGCGGCGTGCCCAAGTTCGAGAGCGCCGCCGAGCGCAGGCCCGCGTCGGAGACGGCGTAGACGAAGGTGTTCCCCGCCTGATCCGTCGCCATCACGCTGCGCCGCACCCAGGGCCGGTACCACCAGGTCCACTGGCCGCTGCCCTCCTGGATGTAGACGTCGTTCATGCCCAGCGAGCCCACGGAAGCGATGCTTCCCGCCGGGTCGACCGAGAAGACGCGCACGTCGCTGACGAAGCCGTCGTACCAGGGCGTGCCGGGCGCGACCTGCAACCAGTCGCTGAACGGGATCGCGAGCAGGCCGGGCTTGAGCGGATCGGGGCGATACCAGTTGAACGCGTAGTGATCCCACAGCGCCTCGCTGTACGCCCACGCCGTTCCCACCAGCGCCTGCGCACTCCGCTTCGGGTGCTCGAGGTCGCTGACGTCGAAGAGTGAGAGATCGATGGCGCGGTGGCTCCAGTCGACGTGTCCCGAAGCGTCGAGCGGCATGTCCTCCCCGATGGCGAGCAGGTGGGTCCCGTCGATGGGCTGCAGATACGTCGAGAAACCCGGCAGCGTCAGCTCGGCGACTTTTTTCGGATGCGCCGGGTCCGAGAGGTCGAGCGTGGCGAGCGGATCGACGTAGCGGAAGGTGACGGCATAGCCTTTGTCGCCAGTGAAGCGCGTGGCCATCAGCGCTTCACCCGCGACCAGCGGCGCGATCTCGCCGAGCAGCTCGAGCGAGCCGTCCGCCTGCGGCGCGAGCACGCTCAGCCTGCTGCCCAGCGTGCTGTGAAAATAACCCTGCGCGTCCTCGCTCCAGTCGGCGGTGGAGGTTGCGATGCGCAGATAGCCGTCCTTCTCGTCCATGGCGAACTGGTTGCCGATGATTCCCTCGACGCCGCCCGAGCCGATGTAGACCGCGCGGGCCGGGTCCTCGATGTCGAACTCGTGCAGGTACGTCCAGTCGCGCTCGCCCGCCCAAGGCCACCACCACCAGTGACGGCTCGCCAGATAGAGGTGGCTCTGCGTGGCGTAGAGCACGTCCGCTTCGCCGACGATGCTGGCGCGCGAGACGCCCGCGTCCAGGTGCGCGAGGTCGAGGGTGGCGATGGTGACGAGACCGAGCTGCTCGGGCGCGTTGGCGACGTAGAAGTCGCTGCATTGGTAACTGATGTCGACCAGGCTGCCGTCGGGAAGCTTGCGCTGTCCGCTCGGGAACCAGTGCGCGAGCGGGGCCGCGCGGATGATCGCTTCGTTCGCGTTCTCGAGCGCGTCGATGGCCGCGTCAAGCTTGCTCTTGTCCTGGTAGAGCGCCGGATCGTAGTCGGGCCACCACTTCAGGCCCTCGGGCCAGCGCACCTGGTCGCTCAGCACCAGGCGCACCGAGCTGCCCACGCGCCGCGCGCCCTGCGAGTAGCCGGGCAGGTAGATTTCGTCAGAGACCTTCGGCGACGAGAGATTGCTCACGTCGACGACCGTGATCTTGGTGGTGGCCCACCATCCGAACATCGGACAGGGGGCGTCGAGCGGGCACATGATGCCGGACGCAATGCCCGTCCCTGCGCTGACCGGCTGCGCCCAGACCGACGAGAAGACGCTGATCTGATTCCCGTCGAGGAACATCTCGCCGGGCCAGCCTTCGATGTCGAGCTTGCCCGCGACGGCGAGGTCCTGCGGCGGCCAGCTCGTCGCCGTGAAGAGCCGCTGCCCCGAGAGGACGAAGATGCGCGTGCCGTCGTTCTTCATGAAGTCCGCTTCGTCGACGCCGGCCACCTGCGTGTTGGTGGTGGTGTAGCTCGCGGGCGCGCCCGATGCCGGCGTCGCGGCGCCGCCCGCGGCCATCGGGAAGCCCCACCAGCCTCCCGCTTTTTCCTGTTCGAGCTGCATGCGCATCTGCCGCACGGCCGTGTCCTGGACGTTGCGCGACAGATCGCCGCAGCTCGCGGCCTTGCTCAGCGCGACGCGGGTCTGGATCTGCGCCGGCGCGGAGGGCGGCTGCTTCGCGCAGGCGAGGAGGACGATCAGGATGGCGGGAGTGCGCGGCATTCGACGGCTCCTGTTGAATTCTTCCCCTCTCAGGACCGCGGACCAGCCATTTCGGGCAAAATGAATTCGATTTGCCACGAATCCGACGCTCGCGGTCCTTTGGCTTGTGGGGATTTGCATGAAGCGCGCCGCACTCTTGTTGGCCGTCATCGCCTCCTGCGATCCGCAGGTGGACCCGGCTTATCTGGGAGAGCCGCTGGTGACGCTGCAGGGGCAGGTGGTCAGCACCGGCCCGCTGCCGGCTCCGCTCGAGGCAGCGATGCTGTGGCAGCGCGGTCCGCCGCCCTCCACCGACGAGGAAGATCTCGCCACGCGCGCTCCGGTGCAGGCAGGATTTCCGGCGACGTTCACCGTGCACCTCTACCAGCCGCCTCCCGAAGCCGCCCGTAAGACGCTCGCGCCCGGCGAAGTGACATACGCCCGCGCCAACGCCGCGGCGATCCCGTACGGCATCGCCTCGGCGGGCGTTTCGGCGCTTCCCTCGACGCAAAACGCCGCGTATGGAATCGATGCGCGTCATTGGGTCGTCTACCTCGCCGCCGACGTGCCGGCGCACTCGCTGATGGAATGGTGGCTCGGCGTCGCGCTTCCCAAGGGATTTCATTTGATGCGCGCGACTGCGGTGAACCCGGGCTGCATCACGCCGGATCAACTCGCGGCCTGCATTGCCGACCTCGGTCAGCGCGGAATCACCGACAGCACGACCGCGCAGACGTTCTGCCTCGAACCGTACAAGCTCGAAGTCGCGCCGGCGGGAGACCAGCTGGTCCTCGATCTGGGCGCGGTCGGCCTCGGCCCCGCGGGAGGCGCATGCCTGTGATCGAGGTCGATCGCCTCTATCGATCGCACGGGCAGATCGTCCTGCGGCGCGCGCGCACGCTGCTCGGCAACGAACACGACGCGCAGGAAGCGCTGCAAGAAGTGTTCGCGTCGCTGTTGGGTTCGCCCGAGGGAGTGCGCGGCGCGGCGTCCATCGTCTCGTGGCTCTACCAGGCGACGACGCATTTCTGCCTCAACCAGCTTCGCAACCGGCGGACCTCCGCGCGGCTGCTCGAGTTGAAGCCAGCGCCGGAACCCGCGGGCCCGAGCGCCGAAGCGCTGGCCGAAGTGCGGCGCCTGCTCTCGCAGATGCCGGCGCAGGTCGCAGCGGCGGTCGTGTACCACCACCTGGACGGAATGACGCACGACGAAGTGGCCGGGATGCTCGGCTGCTCGCGCCGCCAGGTGGGCTATCTCCTCGAGCGCGCGCAGCAGTCGCTGCAAAGGATGGAGCAGAGCGCATGAGCAATCCTCTCGCAGCTTCCGGATGGGCGAGCTTTCCGGCGCCGCGGAAGAGGAGGTGCGCGCACATCTCGCCGGATGCGCACGCTGCTCCGACGCGCTGCGGGAGCTCTCGGCCGAAGAGGCGCTTCCGGCCATGCGCGTCGTTCCGCTGCAACCGCGCCGCGAGCGATCGTGGCGGCGCGCCGCGGCGGCGGGCGCTGGCCTCGCGGCGGCGGCTTCGCTGCTGCTCGTGCTGCGGCCTTCTCCGGCCGAGCGCAGCAAAGGCTCCGCGCCGGAGTTGAGCATGTACGTGCAGCACGGAGGCGAAGTGCGACGCGCAGGGCCGGGCGAGATCGTGGCCGCGGGCGATTCGGTGCGCTTCGCGTTCACCACGCACGTCGCAGCGTACGTCGCGGTGCTGAGCCTCGATCCGCAGGGACACGGCTCGATCTATTTTCCCCTCGGCGCGCGCGCGCAGGAGTTGCCGGCCGGACGTGACGTTCCGTTGCCGCTCGGCACGCGGCTCGACGCGACGGTGGGCGAGGAGCGCATCGTCGGCCTCTTCTGCTCGTCGCCGGTGGATCTCGAGCCCGTCCGCGCCGCGCTGGAGAGCGGACGCAACACCATTCCCGATGGCTGCCAGGTGACCCGGTGGAGCTTCGTCAAGCGCTAGTCGCGCTCGCGGCGCTCCTGCCCGTGGCCGCCGCCGCGCAGGTGGAGCGCTTCGCAGTGGTGGTGGGCAACGACGCGGGCCAAGCGCCCGACGTCGCGCTCAGCTATGCCGAGACCGACGCGTCGCGCGTCGCCTCTGTGCTGCAGGAAGTGGGCGGGGTGCGGCCGGAGAACCTGATCGTGCTGCGCGGCCAGGACGCCGGCACCGTGCGCCGCACGCTCATCGCAGTCAACGAGCGCGTGCGGACCGCCGGCAGGCAGACGGTGCTGATCGTCTACTACTCCGGCCACGCCGACCCGGCCGCGCTGCACCTGGGCGGAACTTCGCTGGCGGGCTCGGCGGCAAGTTTCCGGCTGCTCATCCTCGACGCCTGCCGCTCCGGAGCGCTCACACGAGTCAAGGGCGGCGCGCCCATTCCACCGTTCGACATCCGGTTCGGCGAGCGCGTCGCCGGCGAGGGCGCGGTGTTCCTCACTTCCAGCTCCGCGTCCGAGGACAGCCAGGAGTCCGACGAGATCAAGGGCAGCTTCTTCACGCACGCTCTCCTCTCGGGCCTGCTCGGCGCGGCGGACGAGAACGGCGACGGCCGGGTCACGCTCGACGAAGCGTACCGCTATGCGTACGAGACGACGCTGCGCGCTTCCAGCCGCACGCTGGCCGGCATCCAGCACCCGACCTTCCAGTACGAGGTTCGCGGACAGGGCGATCTCGTGCTGGCGACGCTGGAAGCGAACTCGGCCAACCGCGCGTGGATCGCGCTCCCCGAGGGCCGGACCTGGCTGCTCTTCCAGGGATCGCAGGACGGCTCCGTCGTCGGCGAGGTCTCCGCGCACGACAAGTCGCGCCGGCTCAACGGCCGCGCAGGAAAGTATTTCGTGCGCGGGCGCGGGCCGGAGATGCTGCTCGAGGGAGCGCTCGACGCGCCCGCCGGCGCGAACGTGCTGCTCGACGAGTCGCGCCTCGAGCGCACTGCGTATGCGCGGCTGGTGCGCAAAGGGGCCGGCGCGGCGGAGTTGGTCGCTTCGGTGGAGACGGAAGGGCGCGCGCGCAGCTCGATCGTCGACGACGCGGGGATCTGCGGCGGCGCAGCCGTCGGCGTCGCGCTCGCGCTGCAGTCGATCACGCTGACGCCGCGCTTCGGCTGGTGCCGCAGCGGGTTCACCAATCCGGGCATCCGCACGCTGGTCGATCAGTACGACTTCGAGCTCACGGCCGCGCACGTCTGGGACTTGCGGCTCGTCTCGCTGGAGCTCGGGCTCACCACGGGCGGCGCGTTGCTCGTGCAGCGGTTCCAGACGGGAGGAGTCGCGCCTTCGCGGACGAGCGCCGCGTTGCAGCTCTCTCCGGCGGCCGGCGTCACGCGCGATCTGGGGGCCCGCGCGTACGCCTACCTGCGCGCGTCCGCCTCGACGTACCTCTTCCGCTCCGAGGATTCGCAGACGCAGCGCACCTCGTTCAGCCCATCCTTCGCGCTACGCCTCGCATTGGGCGCGGGGTTCCGCTTCTAGCAGAGGCGACGCTAGAAAAACGTGCCGCCCTTTTCGGCGAGTTGCACGAGTCGCGGCGCGGGAGCGAAGCGGATGCCGAACCGATCCTGATAGTGGCGCAGCCGTTCGACCACTTTGGCCGCGCCGAGTGAATCGACGTAATGGAACGGTCCACCGCGGAACGGAGGCCACCCGAGGCCGAAGACCGCGCCCACTTCGCCGTCGCGCGGATTGCGCAGGATGCCTTCGCCCAGGCAGAGCGCGGCCTCGTTCACCATCTGCAGCACGCAGCGCTCGGCGATCTCGGCGAGCGGCGGCGAGTTGCGCTTCTGGCCCTGCGGCGTCAGGTCGTAGACGCTCGGGTCGACCAGCTTGGGCCCCTTCTCCTCGGTGTAGAGGTAGAAGCCCCTCTTCGCCTTGCGCCCGAGGCGGCCGCTCTCGACCAGCTTCTCGAAGCCGGCCGGCGTCGCGAGGCGAGCGCCGAAGGCCTCGTGCATGATGTGCGCGACCTTGCCGCCCACGTCGATGCCCACCTCGTCCGCGAGTTGCATCGGTCCGACGGGGAATCCGAAATCGACCAGCGCCCTGTCGATATCGTCCACCGCGGCGCCGTCGGTGAACATGAAGGCGGCTTCATTCACATAAGGCGCGAGAATGCGGCTGGTATAGAAGCCGACGCCGTCGTTGACGACGATGACGGTTTTCCCGATCTTCTTGCCGAGCGCGACGATGGTAGCCACCGTCTCGGGCGAGGTCTTCGGGGCGCGGATCACCTCGAGCAACGGCATCTTGTTGACCGGCGAAAAGAAGTGCATGCCGACCACGCGCTCGGGGTGCTGCGCCCCCTCGGCGATCTTTCCTATCGGCAATGAAGAGGTATTGGAGGCGAAAATGGCGTTGGGCGCTTCGCGCTCGACGTCGCGCAGGACCGCGTGCTTGACCTTGATATCTTCAAAGACGGCTTCAATGACCACGTCCGCATTGCGCGAACCGCTGTAATCGGTGGTGCCGGTCACCAATGCCAGCTTGTCGTCGCGCTCGCGCCGCGTGAGGCGCCGCCGCTTGACCCGCTCGTCGAGAATGCCGGCGATCTGCTTGAACCCGCGCCCCAGCGCCGCGTCGTCCTTGTCCTTGAGGCGGACCGGAATGCCGGCGTCCGCGGTCACGTAGGCGATGCCGGCGCCCATCAATCCCGCCCCGAGCATCGCGACTTTCTGCGTCTTGCGAGGCTTGACTCCCGCTTCGTCGACGCCGGTATCCTTCTTCAATGCCTGGGTGGCAAAGAAGATCTCCTTGAGGCGTTTGGAGACTTCGTCCACCGCCAGCTCTCCGAAGAACTGCGCCTCGGCGCGATATCCTTCCTCGGGACCCTTTTCGATACCAATACGAATGGCCTCCAATGCCTTTTCCGGCGCCGGGTAATGCCCGCGCGTCTTCTTCAAGAGCGCCTTGCGCGCCTGCTGGAAGAGGATGCGCCGTCCGACCGGATTCTCCTCGAGCGCGACCGCCTGCAGCACTTCGGCGTCGAGGAACTTGAAGAGCTTGCCGCCCTTGAAATCGAGCTTGGTCCGCTGCGGCTTCAATTCGCCGCTCGCCAGCTCCAATGCCCGGCGCTTTGCAATTTCAATCAAGATGGGCTTCGGCACCACCTCGTCGACGAGCCCGAGCTTGCGGGCCTTCGAGGCGCGCACCGATTTGCCGGCGAGGATGATGTCGAGCGCCTGCGCGATTCCAATCAGCGCCGGCAGTCGCTGCGTGCCGCCCGCTCCGGGGAGCAGACCGAGCTGCACCTCGGGCTGGCCGAGCTGGGTCTTCTTGTCGTCGGTCGCAATGCGATAGCTGCAGGCGAGCGCGAGCTCGCACCCGCCGCCCAGCGCGGGGCCGTGAATCGCCGCGACGATGGGCTTCTTCTTTCCCAGATCTTCGAGCTTCTGCATCGCCTGCTGCCCGCCGCGCGCCAGCGCCGTCGCTTCGGCTGCCGTCTTCACCTTGGCGAGCATCTCGACGTCGGCCCCCAAGAGGAAGCTGTCGGGCTTGGCGGACCCGAAGACCACCGCCTTGATGGCCGCGTCGTCGGAGATGCGCTTGAAGATCTGCTCGAACTCCTCGGCGAAATCGGCGCGCAGCGTGTTCGCGCTCTCGCCGGGAACGTCCATCAGTAGCAGCGCGACGCCGTCCGCGCCCACTTCGAAACGGAAAGTGCTCATTACGTTCTCTCCAGAATCACAGCCGCCCCGAGGCCGCCGGCAGCGCAGACGGAAACCAGCGCGGTGTTCTTGCCCTTCTCTTCCAGCTCGCGCAGCGCCTGGTGGACGAGGCGCGCGCCGGTGCCGCCGAAGGGATGGCCGAGCGAGATGCTGCCGCCGCGCGGGTTCAACTTCTCGTCGGGAACGTCGCCGATGGGCGTCGCGCCGCCCAGCCATTCGTCGGCGAACTTCTTCGAGCCCCAGGCCTGGAGGTTCGAGAGCACCTGCGCGGCGAAGGCTTCGTGGATCTCGACGAGATCGATATCCGATAGTTTCATTCCCGCGCGCTTCAATGCTTTGGGCGCGGAGAACGCGGGCGCCTGCAGGAGCTGCCAGGCGGGATCGACCGCGGCATAGGCATAGGCCCGCAGATATCCAAGCGGCTTCAATCCCAATTCGCGCGCGCGCTCCTCGGCGCAGATGACCAGCGCCGCCGCGCCGTCGGTGAGCGGCGACGAATTGCCCGCTGTAATCGAACCATACTTGCGATCGAAGACCGGCTTCAGCTTCGCGTAGCCCTCGAGCTTCGAATCCTTGCGGACGATGTTGTCCTCGGCGACGACGGAATCGAAATTGCGCCCGGTGAGGACGCGCATCACTTCCTTGCCGAACTTGCCCGCTTCCCACGCCTGCGCGGCCAGCGTGTGCGATCGGTGCGCCCAGGCGTCCTGCGCCTCGCGCGAGATACCGTTCTCCTTGGCCATCTTCTCCGCGCTCTCGCCCATGGTCTGGCCGGTCGAGTACTCGGCGATGGCGGGCGGCACCGGCAGCAAGTCCTTCGCGTGGACCTCGTGGAACGCGCCCAGCTTCTCCATCAGCCCGCGCCCCTTCGAGGCGGCGACGATGGCCTGAGCGACCGGCCGCGAATACATGATGGGCACATCGCTCAACGCCTCTGCCCCGCCGACGATGGCGAGATCGTTCTCGCCCATGGCGATGGCGTCGGCCGCGCTGGTCAGCGCCTGGATGCTGGTGGCGCAGGCGCGAATCACCGAGTGCGCATCGACGGTCTTCGGCAGGCCGGCGGCGAGCGAGACTTCGCGGGCGATGTTCGAGAGCTGCACCGACGGAATCACCGTTCCGAAGACGACCTGGTCGATGGCCGAGGGCGGAATCTCCGCCCGCTGGACCAGCTCCGAGACCACCTGCCGGCCCAGCTCCAGCGCGGAGAGGTCCTTGAAGGCGGTGCCGGACTTGACGAAGGGAGTGCGCAGGCCGGCGACGATGGCGACGCGGCGGCCGGGACGAGAGGCCATGACAACCTCCTACGAAGAGGCGCGGGTCATAGCGGCGTGGTCCCGTCGCGTCAACCGCAAAGCCAAGCAAGAGCACACCGCGAAGGCGCGAAGAACGCGAAGGTCCGCGAAGTTTTCTTGGTTCTTGTAAATGCCTTGCCTTCGCGAGTCTTCGCGTCTTCGCGGTGGGCTTTGCAGTTAGACGTCGGAGCGGAGCTTGAGTAAATAGTCCCACGAGTAGATTCCGGTCGAGTGGCCGTCGCTCCAGTCGATCTGGATGGCGTAGCGGCCGACCTGGTGCATGCCGCGCGGCTTGACGTCCTCGCGCCCCTGCGCGTCGCCGACCACGCGCTTGCCGCTCCACTCCTCGACGCACTCGGCGCACGGGCAGCGCGCGCGCAGCCACCGGGGAGCGAACTTCGATTCCTTCCCGTCGTCCCAGCGCACCGCGAGATTCCCGTCGTTGTCGAACGCCAGATCGGTCGGGCGCACGATCGGCTGCTGCGGCTTCAGCTTGTCGAGGAGACCCATGCGGTCCGCACAGTACACCCGGGGGGCGGCGGCGCGGCGCCTCTTCTGCTATGCAGCGGGGGTGCTGCGATCCACGCTCATCTTCGAGTTCGCCGCGCTGCCCTACGAGCTCCTCGCGAGCGCGCCCGTCTGGGACCGCCACTGCGCGGAGATGGCGGAGCAGCTTCCGCCCGGAGCGCGGCGCGTGCTCGACCTCGGCTGCGGGCCGGGGAATTCGACGGTGCACCTGCGCGATCGGGTCGGGCCGGGCGCGTTCGGCGGCGACTTCGCGCTCCCCATGCTGCGGCGTGCCCGCAAACGCGACCGCGCGCTCTCGCTAGCGTGCATGGACGCGGGGGCACTGCCGCTGCGCTCGGGTTCGCTCGACGCGGTCACCTTCCACAGCGTGCTCTATCTTTTGCCCGACCAGCCCGCGGCGCTGCGCGAAGTCTTTCGCGTGCTGCGGCCGGGCGGGCGTGCCGTGCTGCTCGAGCCGCACGAAGGGCTGCGCGCGACCGTGCTGGGACTCGTCCGTGCGCTGCCCAATCCGCGCTGGGCGCTGACTGCGCTCCTCTGGCGCACGGTCAGCGGCGCCTATGGCCGCTTCACCGCCGACCGCCTCTGGGCGACGCTCGAAGCCTCCGGACTGCGCGTGAAGAAGATCGAGGAGTGTCTCGGCGGCCTGGGTCTGCTCGCGGTGGCGGAGAAGCCTTGATCCGCATTTTGCATTTCTCCGATCCGCACGTGCAGTTGCCGCGATGGCGCGAGAGGAAGCTGAGCGAGCTGGGTCCGCTGCGGTCGCTCGCCACGGTCGAGCTGTGGAAAGGCCGCGGGCGCGACTACGACGGCGCCTTCGAGACGCTGAAGGCGATCGCGCGCGACGCCGACGCGCTGCAGGCCGACCTCGTCGTCTGCACGGGTGACCTCACGCAGCTGGCGATGGAAGAGGAGTTCGCGCTGGCGCGGGAGGCGCTCCGGCCGCTCGGCGATCGGCTGGTCTCGATCCACGGAAACCACGATCGCTACCCGGTCGGCCTGGGCGCTGCGAACAAATTATACGAAGCATACTTTCCGCCGCGCCCGCTCCCGGACGGCTTCGTCGCGCTCGACTCCTGCGGCGAGATCTGCTGGCCGGTGATCACCCGCGGCCGCGTCGACGCGCGGCAGCTCGATCGCGATTTCGCCGGCAAGGTAGTGCTGGTCCACCACGCGCCCGTGCGCGACTGGCCGTGGCACGAGCTCGGCGGACGTCGCGCTCTCCTCTCCGCGACCGCCGGCGCCGCCGCCGTCCTCTGCGGCCACATCCACCGCCGCTTCCGCGACGGCAACGTCTTCTGCGCCGGCTCATCCACCGAGCGCGGCAAGGAAGGATACTGGCTCTACCAACTCGACGCCGGCCGGCTCGCCTCGGCGGAGATCCGAAAGCCCGGCTAGTGTCTGATCCGGACGGCCTGCAAATCCACCACCGTGGCTGCCACCGCGAGCAGGCCCGGATGGCGGCGCAGCTCGTCCCATGGCGGGCCCTCTTCGGTCCGGACGTACTGGTTCATCGAAACCGTGCGGCCCGCGTCGAGCATCAGGACGCCGCTGACGTTGACGTCCCCCTGGCCAGGCACGACCGAGAACTCGCCGCTCGCGCCGGCCCAGCGCTGCGCGGGACCTTTGCCGTCGTCTTCGCGGCAGAAGTTGATCGGGAGCCGGCCCCAGGCGCCGCGGATGCAGCCGTCGACTTCGCGCAGCTCGAGATCGGATCCGGCGAGGTAGCCCTGCCCCACCGAGAAGGAGACGGGGCGCGCGGCGGCGTCGGCGAAGGTCTTGAACGTGACGGTTCCGGAATTGGCCGCGCGCGTGGCGCAGCCGAGAGCCAGCAATAGAAGTATGGCGCGCATGCAGATGCGACGGCCGCGCCGCCGGACTATTCACTCGTCGCGCAGCGCGACTGCCGGGTCGAGTCGCGACGCGCGCCAGGCCGGATAGATGCCGGCCGCGAGTCCGACGCCGCACGAGACGCCCAGTCCCAGGCCCACCGCCCAGAGCGGAACCTGCGCGGGGAAATTCAGGAACTGCCCGATGAAGGCCGCGCAGTACCCGAGCGCCACGCCGATCGACCCGCCGAAGAACGCCAGCAGCACCGCCTCGATGATGAACTGCATCAGCACGCGCAGCCGCCGCGCGCCCAGCGCCTTGCGCAGGCCGATCTCGCGCGTCCGCTCGGTCACCGCCACCAGCATGATGTTCATCACGCCGATGCCGCCGACCAGCAGCGAGAGGAAGCACATGAAGCCGCTCGCCACCTCGACGATCGTCGCCAGGTTGTCGAACATCTCGCGCAGCGAATCGTTGGAGACGATCTCGAAATCGTTGTCCTTCGAGGTGTCGAGGCCGCGCACGCGCCGGAAGGCGGCCACCGCCTGATCCTGCAGTTTCTTCATGCCCTCGTGGTCGAAGGCCATCACGCCGAGCACGACCGAGCGCGAGGTTCCATACAGCTCCATGAAGAGCGTGATGGGCACCGCCACCGTGTTGTCGGGATTGTCGCCCATCGGCAGCCCGCCTTGCCGCTCGATGGTCCCGATCACCAGCAGTTCCATGCGCCCGAGCTTGATCTTCTTGCCGACCGGATCCTCGCCGGGAAAGAGCGCGTCCCAGACCGACGCGCCGATCACCGCCACGCGCGCGCCGTCCTCGGCCTCCGCCTCGGTGTAGCCTCGCCCGCTCGCCACCGGCAGGTTGTTGATGGTGAAGAACTCGGGAGTGCCGCCGGCGACCTGAGTGCCCAGGTCGGTGTTGGTGCCGGAGCTCGAGGTCTTGCCGTATTCCCACATCTCGGCGCCGACCATCTTCGCTTGCGGGAGCGCGTCGCGCAGCGCTTTGAAGTGTGAGAGCGTGAGCTTCTTGCGCGCCGCCACCTCGGGCGAGAAGTCGCTGAACTGCACCGCCGGCCACCGCTGGATCTGGAAGGCGTCAGCGCCCAGCGCGCCCAGCTGCTTGTTGATCGGCTTCTGCAGCCCGTTGAGCAGCGCCATCATCGAGACCCCGGTGAAGACGCCAATGACGATGCCGAGCAGCGTCAGGCCCGAGCGCAGCTTGTGTCCGGAGATCGCCCCCAGCGCGAGCCGCAGGTCGTCGACGCGGGCGTTGAGCACGCGCTGGAACACGGTCGCGCGGCTCGCGTCGCGCGGATGAAGCTCCGGGACGGTGAGCGCGGCTTCACTCATAGCGAAGCGCCTCGATGGGCTGCAGCATCGCCGCCTGCAGCGCGGGCCAGAGTCCGAAGATGGCGCCCAGCACGCCGGATCCGGCCACGCCTCCCAGAACCACCCGCGGATCGATGCTCGCCGGCATGGGCGAGATGAGATCGATGAGCGACGCCGAGCCGGATCCGAGCGCGATGCCGAGGACGCCGCCCACCAGCGCCACCATCACCGCCTCGCAGAGGAACTGCCAGAGGATGGTGGTGCGGCGCGCTCCGAGCGCGCGGCGGATTCCGATCTCGCGCGTCCGCTCTTTCACCGAGACGAGCAGGATGTTCATGATGCCGATGCCCGCGACGATGGCGGTGATGATGCCCACCAGGATGCCCGTGACGTTGGTNNNAATCCCTCGAGCAGCTTGTCCTGGCGGTTGACGGAGAAGTTCTCCTCCTGATCCGGCGCGAGGTGCCGGGCGTTGCGCATCACCGCCGTCACTTCGTCCTCGGTCTCCTTCACCATGCCCTCGGGCGCGACCACCGCCACCACCAGGCCGCGCTTGAAGCCGAAGACGCGCATGAAGGCCGAGAGCGGGACCACCACGCGCAGATCCTGCGAGTGTCCGAAGGCGTTCCCCTTGCGGCTGAAGATGCCGACGACCGTGCAGCGCAAGTTGGGCCCTGCGCGGATCACTTCGCCGAGCGGCTCCGCTCCCTTGAAGAAGGCGTCCTCGATGTCGGCGCCGATGATGCAGACGTTGGCGCCCAGCTCCTGATCGAGCGCGGTGATGAAGCGTCCGCGGCGGATCTGCCAGCCGGTGGCGTCGAGATAGCCGTCGACCGTCCCGCGCACGTCAACGCCCTTCACGTCCTTCTTGCCGTAAGAGACGGTGGCGTCGGTGTTGCTCATGGGCGCGATGGCGACCGGCAGCTTGGTGTTTTGCGCCAGCGCCTTGTAGTCCAGCATGCTGACGAACGGCCGGTTCTTGTACTTCCACCAGTCGTTGCCGCCGACGCCCCACTTCCACTTGTGCACGAAGAGGGTGTTGGGCCCGAGCGTCGAGAGCTGGCGGGCGAAGCTCGTCGACATGCCCGCCTCGACCATGAAGATGACGATCACCGACATGATGCCGATGGCGATGCCGGAGATGGTCAGCGCCGCGCGCAGCTTGTGCGAGACGAGAGAGGTGGCCGCCTGCACCACCGCGTCGCGGAACTCCGCCCAGATGCGCCGGAGCTTTCTCATGGCCTCGCCTCCACGGCTTTCTGCGCCGCCTGGAACTGCGCCAATGCCTCCGCTCCCAGCGCCTCGGCGTTGGCGAGCGCGACCTGCTTGCCCGGGCCGTCGGCGATGACCAGGCCGTCGACGATGCGCACCGCCCGCGGGCAGCGCGCCGCCAGCTTGGGCTCGTGCGTGACCAGGATGATGGTGTTGCCCTTCTGGTGCAGCTCGAGGAAGAGCCCGACGATCTCCTCGCCGGTGCGGCTGTCGAGATTGCCGGTCGGCTCGTCGGCGAGCAAAAGCGACGGCTGCGTCACGAGCGCGCGCGCGATCGCCACGCGCTGCTTCTGTCCGCCCGACAGCTCGGCGGGCCGGTGGTGCGTGCGATCCTCCAGAGAAACCAGCTTGAGCGCGTCCATCGCGCGCTCGCGCCGCTCCTTCTTGGAGACGCCGCGGTAGATGAGCGGCAGCTCGACGTTCTCCAGCGCGGTGGCCCGCGGCAGGAGCTGGAAGCTCTGGAAGACGAAGCCGATCTCGAGGTTGCGCACGTCGGCCAGCTCGTCGTCGGAGAGGGTGCTGACGTCGCGCCCCGAGAGGCGGTAGTGCCCTTCGGTCGGCACGTCGAGGCAGCCGATGATGTTCATCAGCGTCGACTTCCCCGAGCCCGACTGCCCGACGATGGCGACGAACTCGCCCCGCTGGATCTCGAAGTGGATGTCCCGCAGCGCGGGCACCTTCGAGAGGCCGAGGTCGTACGTCTTGACGATGTGGTCGAGCTGGATGAGCGCCATGTATTCTCCCGGCCGTAGCCTGATACGAACTAGCTACGGCCGCCCTGAGGGCCCGGCTTGTCGCCCGCCTTGTCGTTCTTCTGCGCGGGCTTCACTTTCTGGCCATCCTGCAGATCGCGGGCGAGCGTGCGATACGGCCCGTCGATCACCGTATCTCCCTCTGCGACGCCGTCGAGGATCTCGACGTCGGTGCGGCTGGCGATTCCGGTGTGCACCTCCCGCATCTGTGCGTTGCCGTCCTTGTCGACGACGAAGACCACCTTCACGGGCTTGGGCTTTCCCGTCGACGCCTTGGTGGGCGGCTCGTCGGGCTTCGCCGGCGCGGTCGCTGCCTGCGCCTCGGCCACCTTCATGCTGCCCTCGCGCTCCGGCGCCTTCTGCTCCTTCTTCTTCGCCTCGCGCGCGGTCACCGACTGGATGGGCACCATCACCACGTTGTCGTGCGTGGCGGTCGAGATGGCCACCGCCGACGACATGCCCGGCAGTCCGCCTTCGGGCGGCGAATCGAGGGCGACGCGCACGAAGAATGTCGTCACCTCCGCGTCGGTGCCGGGATTCTTGATCTGCGCGTTGCGCCCCACCGCCGCCACGTGCCCCTTGAACTGCTTGTCCGGAATGGCGTCGATGTCGATGGCCGACTCGTCGCCGACGTGGATGCTGACCACCTCGTGCTCGCCCACCTCCGCCTTGACCTCCATGTCCGAGAGGCCGCCCATCAACATGACCACGTCCTCGGAGAAATCGGAGCCGCGGATGCGCTCGCCGACCTTGTGGCTCAGTTCCAGGATGGTGCCGTCGATCGGAGCGGTCAGCGTCGCCCGCGAGAGGTTGTAGAGCGCCTGCTCGAGCTGGCCCTGGCCCTGCTTGACCAGTTCTCTCTGGCTATCGAGCCGGCCCTCGTCGAGCTGGAGCTGCGTCTGCGACTTGTCGAGATCGGAAGTGCTGGCGAGCTTGCTCTCCACCAGCTTCTGCACGCGCTCGAGGTCGCGCTTGTCCTGCGCGATGCTGCTGTCGATCTGCCCGATCTGCGCCCTGGCCGAGGCGACCGTGCCGCGGAACTGCGCGACCTGGGTCTCCTCGAGGCGCTTGTCGATCTGGCCCAGCACCTGGCCGCGGCGCACGTGATCGCCCTCGGCGACCGAGAGCGAGAGCAGGTCGCCCGTCACGTTCGACGAGACCTTGACCGTCTCGCGCGCTTGTAAGTGGCCCGCCGCCGTCACGGTGCGCGTGACGCTGCCCTTCTTGGCCGCCGAGGTGGTCACTTCCGCGGGCGGCGGCGGATGCGGCCGCAGGCCCTGGACGGTGGCGAAGCCGACCACGCCCAACACGATGACCGCCAGAACGATTCGTCCCTTGCTCATTTCATCCACCTTGTGCGCGCCGCAGCGCAGCCTCGGCCTCGCGGCCGTCCACCAGCGATCCAACCAGCGACAACTGCGCCTGCGTCAATTTGAGCTCCGCGTCGCGCACTTCGAGCTGCGTGCCGACGCCCACTTCCTGCCGCGTGCGCGCGAGCCGCAGCCCTTCCTTCGCCGTCTGCTCCGCCTGCTGCGCCACCCGCGCCTGCGACCGCGCCGTCGAGAGCTGCGCGACGGCCTTCTCGACGTCCGAAGCGACGTTGCGCCGCGCGTTCGCGAGATCGTTCTCGCTCAGCAGCGCCTGGATTTCCGCCTTCCGCACGTTGGCGGTGGTTGCGAAGCCGCCGAAGACATTCCAGCTGAGGTTCACGGCGCCGTAGAACGTGCTGTTGCGGGTCGGGTCGCTGAACATGGTGTCCAGGTCCGCCGTCGAGCGCGAGTAGCCGGTGGCGAGCGAGACCGTCGGCCAGTAGTCGCCGCCGGCGGCCGACGCCGCCTTGCGATTCGACTCCAGCGTGAAGCCCGCTGCCTTGAGCGACGGCCGCGCCTCGAGCGCGTGCGCCACCGCGTCCCTCGCGGGCGGAGGCTGCGCCGGATTGTCCATCAGCCGCGGCGGCTCGGCCACGGTCAGCGGCTCGCTGGGGTCGGCGCCGATGGCCAGCGCCAGGTCGGCGCGCGCCAGCTCGACCAGGCGCTCCTGCCCGAGCCGCTGGATCTCGTCGTTGTCGCGGTTCGCCCGCGCTGCATAAACGTCGGCCTGGGTGGCCCGCCCGCCTTCGAAGAGGCGCTGGGTGAAGTCGGCTTGATCGCGGCTGCGGGCCGCGGCGTCGGTCAGCACCGCGAGCTGCCGCTGCGCGCGCACCAGCTCGTAGAAGCGCTGCTCGACCAGATAGGTGATCTGCAGCCTCTGCTCGTCCACCTGCGCGGCGCTGGAAGCGAAGGCCAGGCCCGCCACGTCGAGGTTGTTCCACCACTTGCCGCCGTCGAAGACGAGCTGCCGCACGGTGGCCGACGCAGCCCAGGTCTGGAAGACGCTGGTCGGCTGGCCCGGAAGGCTGAAGCCGGCCACCACGATCCCGGCAGTCGCGCCTTGGCGCGTGTCGGTGAAGCTGGCGTTGAACCCGAGCGAAGGCAGAATGGCCGAGCGCGCGATCACCTTGTCCTGCTCGGCGGAGAGCTGGAGCAGCACCTGCCGCTGCAGATCGGGGTTGCGCTGCAGGGCGAGCTTGACCGCGTCGTCGAGCGTGAGGCGCTGTCCCGCCGGCGCGGGCGCGGCCTCCTGCGCGAGCGCGGCGGCGGAAACCAATGCTGCAAGGGCGAAAGCGCGAATCAAGACTAGCCTCCCGAGGCGACTTGCGTGAGCAGCCGCAGACAGAACCAGGCCACCAGCGTGGTGATCATCGCACGGCGCACCGGGATCTCGCCCGCCGCAGCCACGCCGAAGCCCATCATCACTGCGGCCCAGAGTGAAAAGAAGTCAAACGCGTTCCCCAGCTTCACCCACGGCGGCGGAATGGCTTGGCCAAAGATGGACGCCAGCGCAGAGATGTTCCGAGGCGCAAGCTCCGCGCCTTGCGGCGGCAGCGAGGCGTGGTTGAACGCGCTCACGGCGTCGAGCAGGTTGGCGATCGCGCCAGGCAGGAGCGCAGCGGCCGCCACCGGAACTACCGCGCGCCCCTTCAGCTTGCCCTTCAGGAACCACACCAGGATCAGCACGCCCAGCGATCCGAGGCCGAGCGCAACGGGCGCATCGAAGATGCCCTGCCCCACGCGCCCGACCTGGTAGAGGCGATCGGCGCTCTTGGTCTCGTCCTCGAACTGCCGGTCGCTCATGGTCTGGAGCTGGCCGGTCATCTGCATCTTCTTCAGCGTCGCTTCGCGGGAATCGACCCGCCAGGCCTGCGCAAAAGCGGCCAGGAGCGCGCAGACGAGGGCGATGAGGAAGGCCGTCCGGGCGGTGCCGACGCGCGCCTGCTGCTCCATGCCGGAGTCGGGCGCAACCAGCGCCAGCAAGGCGGGCGGCGCCCTTCGGGCAGGCTGCTGCAGTTCGGTTTCACTCGACACGATCACGCTCCAGACCTCCCGGCTGCCTGCTGAACGGCCTGGCCCCGCGACTATTTCGCTGGGCCGCCGGGGGATGTGACTTCGGGACCGGGCGGGGTTACGATACACCCGTATGCGCAGGCTCCTGCCGCCCCGCCAGACCATCTGGCTGCTCGTCGCCGGCCTCTTGTGCCTGATGGCCGCGGGCGTCGCCAGCATGTCGAAGTTCGGCCCCCCGCGCGGGCATGTGTACGCGGTGCGCTGAACAGCCGAGCTCGTGCTTGATTTCGTGCTCGATGTCGAGCGCGCGCTCGTGCACGACATCGAGCTCGAAAACGAGCACGCGCACGTGCACGGAACGTGATCTCACGCGCATTCAGTCGTTGTACGTGCTCTCGACTGACCCGTCGGACTTCGGCGGCTCGCCCCCGGCCGCGCCGGCGAGCTGATGCAGGATCGATTTCAGGAACGGCGCGCCTGGCATCTCAGCCACCGCCTCCTCCAGCCGCCGCGCGAAGCCGCGGGCCGCGCGCGTGCGATCCACCTTGAGCCCGCCCCGCTCCAGCTCGTCGAGCAGCGGCCGCGCCTGCCAGAGCGCCCGCGTCGCCGTCGTCACCAGCCGCGTGCGCACGCGCCAGAGCGGCGTCCCGGAGAGCTCGCCGAGCACCGACGCCGCCAGCCTGCGCGCATCGGCGCTCCGCTGCGTGTCGGTGTCGCGCAGCTTCTGCATGAGCGCCTGCAGCGGCGGGTAGGTGAGCGTCCGCACCAGCAGTTCCTCGATCTCCGGCAGGACGCACTCGCGCACCACCAGATCGACCGCCGCCTCCAGTTCGTCCTCGTGGCGCTCGAAGAGGTGCGCAATCCCGTAGAGCGTCTCGGGCGGCTGGCGCTGCGCCGCGGTGGCGAAGCGCTCGCGGAAGAAGATGAAGAGATCCATCCAGGCCATCGCGCGCAGTGTGCGGAGCCGGTAGTGCTCGACCGCGCCGCGCGGCTGGCGCAAGAAGCCGTCCGGATCGAGCACTGCCTTCTCGCTGCGCAGGAGCCTGGGCACCGGCAAAAGCGTCGAGGCGCTGTGCTCGGTGGCGACCAGGAACGCGAGCGCGGCGCAGGTCGCCTCCTGCTCGAGCGCCGGCGTCTCGAGCGCCCACTTGGCGAGCGCTTCCGAGGGGACGCGGATCTCACGGATGTCGTCTTGCAGGAGTCGCATTTTCGGCGGGGATCCTAAGCCTGCCGGCCCGCTTCGCAAGTCCATGAAAGCCGTTTGGGTGTAGCCTTCCGCCATGCTGCTGTCGCGCGAGGAGATGAGCTTCGACTTCGGCTCCGCCCGCCTCGACCCGGTGCGGGATCGCAAGCTCCTCGCCTGGATGATGAACCAGTTCCTCTACGGCGAAGTGACCGGCATCCAGTGCGGCCACTGGCTCTACGAGGCGCCCGACCTGGAATCGGCGCGCTTCTTCTCGCGGCAGGCGGTCGAGGAGTTCCAGCACGTCGACAACTTCCTGCGCATCCTCGAACTGCTGGGCGAACCGCCCGCGCCCGCGCACGGGATGGTGCGCTTCCTCACCAGCGGGATGATGCCGGCCACCTTCGAGGAGCACGTCTGCCTCGAGATGGCGCTGGGCGAAGGCTTCGTGCTGATGGCGCTCTACGGCGTCATCGACACGCTCGCGCACGAGGAGATCCGCTCGATCCTGCTGCGCGCGGTGAAGCAGGAGGAGCGACACGTCGACTTCGGCGAGCGGCGGACGATGGCGGCCATCGCTGCACGGCCCGCGCTGCGGCGGCGGCTGCTCGGGCTTTCGCTGGTCTCGACCTGGGGAGTGCGCAAGCTGGGCGCGTTCATGCGCTCGCGCCTGCCGGAGCATCCGGTGCTCGCGCTGCTGCCCGGGTTCCTCGCCTTCACCGTGGCGTGCGCGGAGAAGCGCCTCTTGCGGATGGGCGTGCTCGCCCGGCCGTTCGCCGAGTTGTCGCTGGTGGAGAAGTCTGCGGCGGTGGCCGAGGCCTATGGCGCATCGTTCCTGCGCGCGCCGCTCCGCCTCTTGCCGCGCAAGCGATTGACGGACACTTACCTGCGCGACCCGCACGTGCTGAACCGCGCGGAGTCCGGCGAAGAGGATCCCATTCGCCTCGTGCGCTAGAGTCGCTTGCGGGAGGGACACATGGACAAGCGCGTTGGCTTCGGGCCGCGGTTCGGGGCGCTGCTCATCGACACCGTCATTCTCTGCGTGGCGGTGGTGATCGTCGGACCGATCCTGGGCGGCCTGCTCGGCGCGGCGGCGATGGCGGAGGCGGCGAAGGCGAGCGGCGACTCGGCCAGCCAGGGAGCGGCGGCGGGAGGGCTTCTGGGCGCCATCACCGGGCTCGTCTTCGGGTTGCCGATTATCGGGTCGATCTACTACCTGCTCGAGGGAGTGACGGGCTACACGCCGGGGAAGCTCGCGCTCGGCCTGCGCATCGGGACCGCCGAGATGACGCAGGCGCCGGTGCAGCAGCTCCTTCTGCGCTTCGCTTGCAAGCACATCCA
>WNFM01008536.1_pt1 | contig 20773 bp, 15 predicted proteins | sample 5400271 | NCBI WGS metagenome assembly WNFM01 (sample SAMN13153352, study PRJNA577476) | soil metagenome | isolation source: 60 cm saprolite on Douglas fir-dominated hillslope | place: USA:California | collected 2013-09-17
GTCCTCGATGATCATCCGCAGGCCCCGGGCGCCGATCTTCCGGGTAATGGCCAGATCGGCGATGGCTTCGAGCGCGTCGTCCGTGAAGCGCAGCTTCACCGATTCGTACTCGAACATCTTCATGTACTGGCGGGTGATCGCGTTCTTGGGCTGGGTGAGGATCTCCACCAGGGCTGGCTTGTCGAGGTCGTGCAGGGTGCCGATCACGGGGAGGCGCCCCACGAACTCGGGGATCAGGCCGTACTTGATCAGGTCGGTGGGCTGGATGTTGGAGGCGGAGACGGCGCCCTTCGCGGGCACGGACTTGGCATCCGTGCGGAAGCCCAGGCTCTTCTTGCCGACCCGCCGCTCGATGATCTTGTCCAGCCCCACGAAGGCGCCGCCGCAGATGAACAGGATGTTCGTGGTGTCGATCTGGTAGAACTCCTGGTGGGGGTGCTTGCGGCCGCCCTGGGGGGGCACGTTCGCCACCGTCCCCTCGAGGATCTTCAGGAGGGCCTGCTGGACCCCCTCCCCGGAGACGTCGCGGGTGATCGACGGGTTCTCGTCCTTCGCGAGATCTTGTCGATCTCGTCGATGTAGATGATCCCCTCCTGGCACTTCTCGATGTCCCCCCCGGCTGCCTGCAGGAGCTTCAGGATGATGTTCTCGACGTCCTCACCGACGTAGCCGGCCTCGGTGAGGGTGGTCGCGTCCACGATGGTGAAGGGGACGGAGAGGAGGCGCGCGAGGGTCTGGGCGAGGAGGGTCTTGCCGGTTCCGGTGGGTCCGATCAGCAGGATGTTGGACTTGGTCAGCTCGACTTCGTTCTTGCCGCGGGCCTTGCTGATCTCGATCCGCTTGTAGTGGTTGTAGACCGCGACCGCCAGCTTCTTCTTGGCCTGGTCCTGGCCGATCACGTACTCGTCGAGGAACTTCTTGATCTCGTGGGGGGTGGGCAGGCTCGACTTGTAGGAGCGGCCTTCCACCCGGCGGTCGTCCGCAATGATGTCGTTGCAGACGTCGACGCACTCGTCACAGATGAATACCGTGGGCCCCGCGATCAGCTTGCGGACGTCGTTCTGGTCCTTGTTGCAGAAGGAACAGCGAAGGACCTCGGTGTCCCCGCTCTTTTTCATTGTTGCTGGGGGGTGTTGCGCCACACCCCCCAGACCCCCCGCTCACTTCGCGCGAGTGAATCGCGCTTCGCTCGCCGCCCGTTGCTCATCGTTCCCGCCTGGAGATCACCTGGTCGAGGATGCCGTAGGCCTTCGCCTGTTCCGCGTCCATGATGAAGTCCCGGTCGGCGTCGGAGACGATCTTCTCGAGCGGCTGCTTGGTGTGGAAGGCGAGGATCTGGTTCAGGCGGTCCTTGATGCGGAGGATCTCCTTGGCCTGGATCGCGATGTCGGAGGCCTGTCCCTGGGTGCCTCCCCAGGGCTGGTGGATGAGGATGCGCGAGTTGGGGAGGGCGAAGCGCTTGCCCGGGGTCCCCGCCGCGAGGAGGACCGCTCCCATGGAGGCGGCCTGGCCGACGCAGATCGTCTGCACGTCGGGCCGGATCAGCTGCATGGTGTCGTAGATCGCCATTCCCGCGGTGGTGGAGCCGCCCGGGCTGTTGATGTAGACGTGGATGTCCTTCTCCGGGTCCTCGGCTTCCAGGAAGAGGAGCTGGGCGATGATCAGGTTCGCCACCATGTCGTCGATGGCGGTTCCGATGAAGACGATGTTGTCCTTGAGCAGGCGCGAGTAGATGTCGTACGCGCGCTCACCGCGGGCAGTCTGCTCGACCACCATCGGGACGAGCGTCCCCGCGTAGGATGACGCAGTCATGCTAAGTCCAGTCTAGCATTGGCCTTGAGCAAGTCAAGGGTCTTCTCCTCGCGGATGCGCGCTCGGAGCGCCTCGATCTCGCCTTCCTTCTCCATCTGGCGGCGCAGCGCCTCCGCCGACTTGCTCGCGCGCTCCGCGAAGCGCGCCACCTCGGCCTCCACCTCGGCGTCCTGGACCTCGATCCCCTCCCGCCGGGCGATCTGGTCGAGCAGGATGTCGGCCTTGGCCGCCCTCACCGAGTCCTCGCGCTGCTTCTCGCGGTACTCGCGCCAGTTCACCCCCACCTTCCGAGGGTCGATCCCCTGGTAGGCGAGACCCCGGGCCGTGCTCTCGGTGCGGGCGGTCATGTGGCGCTCCACGAGGGATTCGGGGACCTCGAAGCCGGCCTTGTCGACGAGCGCTTCCACGAGCGCCCCCTTGACCTCGCGCTCGACCTTGCGCTCGTCCGCCGCCAGGAGGCGCTTCTTCACGCTCTCGCGCAGCTCGCCCAGGTTCTCGAAGTCGCCCAGGTCCTTGGCGAACTCGTCGTCCGCCGCGGGGACCACCTTCTCCTTGAGCGCCTTCATGGTCACCGTGTACTGGTAGGTCTTTCCGGCCAGCGGCTCCGAGGGGTGGTCCGCGGCGTAGGTGAGGGTGATGTCCCTGGTCTCACCGGGGTTCATCTCCTCGAGGGCGCTGTTCATCCCTTCGTGGTTCCCCTCGCCGCCGATCTCGATGAGGGCGTTCTCGTCGCGCCCGCCCTTGCCGCCCTCCCGGGGCCGCCAGACGAGGTCGAGCACCGCGAAGTCGCCTCTCTGCGGGGCCCGGCCCTCGATGGGATCGAAGCGCGCGTGCTCCTCGCGCAGGCGTTCGATCTCGGCGGCCAGGTCCTCGTCCTTGACCACCGCCGCGCGGGTCTTCACCTCGAGGCCGCGGTACTCGGGCAGCTCGACGATGGGCAGGGTCTCGAAGACCGCGCGGAAGGTCATCGGCTGGCCCTCGTCGATCTTGAGGTCCGCCACCTGCGGCATGGCCAGGGGGCGCAGCCCACGGCCTTCCAGCTCTTCGAAAACCACGCGGTTGACGATGGCCTCCGCCACGTCGCCCATGAGCTGGTCGCGGAAGCGCTTCTTCACGACCTCGGGCGGGACCTTGCCGGGCCGGAAGCCGGGGAGCTTGAGCTTCTTCGCGTAATCGTGGGTCCGGGCCTCGATCTCCCGGCCCACGACCTCCGCCTCGATCTCGAAGGCAAGAGCCTTCCGGACCGACGATTCCTCGATGTATTCGACCTTCACGCGGATCTACCTCGGTATCAGGGCGGCCTTCACCCCCGGCGGGCAGTGCCGGCGTGGGCGCGACCTCGAAGGATAGCACGGCGTCCTGCTAGACTAGGGGCCTCGCCTGCGCGGAAGTGGCGGAATGGCAGACGCACGCGGCTTAGGACCGCGTGCCCGAAAGGGCGTGGGGGTTCGAGTCCCTCCTTCCGCAAATCAGGAGTTCGATGGCGAAGCTCAAGGTCGCGATACAGGGGGAGCTTGGGGCTTTCAGCCACGAGGCCGCGCTGCGCGCCCTGGGGGAGGCCGTCGTGGTGGTGCCCCGGCCGAGCTTCGAGGCGCTCTTCGCTTCCGTGGTGGATGGCGAGGCCGATCGGGCGATCGTCCCCATCGAGAACTCCCTGGCCGGCTCGATCCACGAGAACTACGACCGGCTCAAGAGCGGGCCGCTCCACATCGTGGGGGAGACCCAGCTCCGCATCCGCCAGTGCCTGATCGGGCGGCCCGGAGCCTCCCTCGACTCTCTCCGCCGCGTGGCTTCGCACCCGGTGGCGCTTGCCCAGTGCCGGCGCTTCTTCGCGGAGCACCCGCAGATCGAGCCCGTCACCGCCTACGACACCGCGGGGAGCGTCCAGGATCTGTTGAAGACGGGGCCGATCGAGAGCGGGGCCATCGCCTCCCGGCTGGCGGCGGAGCTCTACGGCGGGCTGCTCCTGCTCGAAGGGATCGAGGACGATCCCCAGAACTACACGCGCTTCCTCGTCCTCGCCCGAGAGCCTGGTCCGGCTGCCGAGGCGAGCAAGACCTCGCTCGTGTTCGTGCTCGAGAACGTACCGGGCGCCCTGCATCGGGCGGTGGGGGTCTTCGCTTCCCGGGGGGCCGACCTCTGCAAGATCGAGTCGCGGCCCCTTCCCGGCCTCCCGTGGGAGTACGCGTTCTATCTCGACGTCCTCGGGGACCCGCGGGGCGCGGCCGGAGAGGCGATCGAGGAGCTGCGGACGATGTCCCGGGAGCTGCGGGTGCTGGGCTCGTACCCAGAGGGGGTGCGCAAGGCGCTCAGCGACCGGTGATCGTGCTCGCGGCCGCGGGAGCCCGGGAGTAGAGGAGCCTGCCCTCACGGAAGGTGGCCCGCACGTGCAGGCCGTCGTCCAGCAGCACCAGGTCGGCGTCGAAGCCCGCGGCGATGCGGCCCTTGCAGGGCAGACCGAGCACCCGCGCGGGGACCTCGCTGGCCATGCGGCAGGCCTCGGCGACGCCGGTCCCCGTCCAGTCGACCACGTTGCGAACCGCCTGGTCGAGGGCGAGCACGGAGCCGGCCAGGGTGCCGTCCCGAAGCTTCGCCGCGGTGGAATCCACCACGACGTCCTGGCCGTCGAGGCTGTACACGCCGGGCGGCATGCCCGCCCCCGCGATGGCGTCGGTGACGAGGGCGACGCGGTCGGGTCGCTTGGCGCGGAGCGCCAGACGGATGCTGGCGGGGTGAGAGTGGATGCCGTCCGCGATGAGGCCCACCACCAGCCGGTCGTCCAGGAGCGCCGCCCCCAACGCACCGGGAGCGCGATGGTGGAACCCCGACATCGCGCTGTAGATGTGGGTGGCCATGGTCGCTCCCGCGTCGATCCCCTGCACGAGCTGCTCGTAGGAGGCGTCCGTATGCCCGAGGCTCACCACCACGTGATGCGCGCAGAGGCGGTGGATCCGGTCGAGGCCCCCCTCCATTTCCGGGGCCAGCGTCACCAGGCGAAGGACGTCGGCGTCGAGGAAAGGGTCGAAGAGGTCGGGAGGGGCATTCCTGATCGCGCTGGCCCGATGCGCCCCCAGGCGATGGAGTGAGATGAACGGTCCCTCGAGATGCAGGCCGAGGGGAAGCGCCCCGGGGGCGTCCCGGCTCGCCAGGAACGCCTCGCAGGCACGAGGGTAGACTTCGGGCGCGGAGCTGACGAGGGTGGGGAGGAAGGCGGTCACGCCGGTGGCGGGAAGCCGGGCCGCCAGGTGAGGGATGGCCTGGGGGCTGTCGCCGACTTCCACCCCGAAGCCCCCGTTCACTTGAAGGTCGATGAAGCCGGCGGAGACGACCTCGGCTTCGTGGACCGTCGCGGGCAGCTCCCGCGCGGGCCCGCGAAGCACGTCGACGATGCGTCCGTCCCGGACCACCACCGCGCCCGGCACGAGGTCGCGGTCGAGCACGAGGCGGCCCCGGACCGCGAAGAGGGAGGCCCGGTCGTCCGCCGGCGGCAGTCCAGGCCTCGTCATCGGTTGCCCAGCGCGTCCAGGGCGAAGGCATAGGCCCCGACCGCTACCGCCCGGCTCGCGCCCAGGCGCGACAGCCCGACCCCGACGCGCTTCACGGGGTCGTACAAGACGCGTCTCGAGCTGCCCGGCACCGCGATCTCCCGGACTTCGCTCCTCAGGAACCGCTCGCGCTCTTGCGCCTCCTCCAGGTTGAAGGCGCGGACGGAGGTGCGCGCGACAGGTCCGTCGGCGCATCGCAGGGGGCTGTTCATCTCCGCCACCAGCGCGGGGAGGAAGATCGGAGCGGCTCCCGACAGGCCGCCGCCGATCACGACCAGGCCGTCGAGAAGCGTCTCGACGCTCGCCAGGGCGTCGCCCGCGATCTCGCCCAGGCGGCGGAAGGCCTCGCGGGCCGCCGCCGCGTCCCCCGGCCGGTGACCGCCCGCGATCTCGAAGATCTCGAGGGGCTCGGGGCTCGAGACGGGGGGGCCTCCCGCCCGTCTCGCGTACTCGAGACGCACCCCGCGGATGCTGATCCCGTCCTCGGCGCAGTGGTCGCGGTCGAGCTTGTTGCGCAGCGCCCAGACTTCTCCGGCCGCCCCGTTGTCGCCGGTGTACAACCGGCCGTCGCGGACGAGGCCCCCGCCGAAGCCCGTCCCGAAGGTGGCCCCGAACAGGTTGCGGAAGCGCTTCGGGCTGCCGGCCTCCACCAGGAGGCCGTTCACCCAGGGGAGGAATCCGGCGAGGGCCTCTCCGAAGGTGAAGAGGTCTCCGTCGTTGTTGATGAAGACGGGCAGGGAGAAGCGGTCTTCGAGCATGGGCCCGAGCGGCACTCCCCCGCGGAACGCGGGAAAGTTGTTGCAGTCGCCGATGATGCCGGCGGCGTAGTCCGCAGGACCGGGGAAGGCGAAGCTGATCGCGGCCGGAGGCGCCTCGGCTCGCCCGCGCACCCGATCGAAGCCCTCCACGAGGGTGGCCAGGCACCGGTCGAGGTCCGCGGCATGGGAGGGAAGCCGCAAAGGGGGAACGACCTCGCGGGCCCCGCGGATGGCGGAGAACACGAAATTGGTTCCGCCCGCGTCGAGGGTGAGGACGACTCGGTCGTCGCTTTCGAGGGTCGCGATCACCTCCGGCGCCTCACCCAGAGACGCCCTTCGGCGCCGGGGGCGCCTTCAACAGGCGGCGCGCGAGCGCGACCGCCCCCTGGCAGGGGTCCGCGACGTACGTGGTGGCGCCCATGTCGCTCTGGATCGCGGCCAGCACGAGTTGACGCATGGCGCCCCGAAGCAGGGCGCCGGACAAGGCCAGCGGGGGATGGCTGAGGCCGAGCTTGCGCACCACCGCGTCGACCTGGCGGGCCAGGTCACGGGCCGAGTCGTTCGCGATCGCGCTCGCTGCCGGCTCACCGCTCGCGGCAAGCTCGAGCACGGGGGCCGCGAGGCCGGCGATATCGGCCGCGGTCATGGCGGGCGCGTAGACGTGGCGTATGAGGGCCCTGGCATCGGGCAGCGACCAGTGGCGGAGCACCGCCTCCAGCAGGGCCTTCGCCTCGGCCCGCCCGTCCGCGGTCTGGGTCGCGACGCGCAGCGCGCTCAGCGCCATCTGATAGCCGCTCCCTTCGTCGCCGAGCAGGTGTCCCCAGCCGCCCACCCGCGTGGTCCGTCCGTTCGGGGCTCGGCCCAGGCACACCGAGCCCGCGCCGCTGATGAGGGCCACTCCGACGCCCTCCGGCGTGCCCCCGGCCACGATCAGCTCGGAGTCGTTGACCACCAGGAACCGTTCGGTGATGCCCTGCTCCCGGACCCAACGGGACACCTGCGCCTCGTCCTCGGGCCCGTCGATGCCCGCCAGGCCGAAGCAGGCGGCGGCGATGCGCGCGTTGCGCCACGGAGGCCCCTCCGTGCTCGCGCGCGGTCCCAGGGCGTTCATGAGCGCCCCTTCGATCGCGGTGGTCAGGGCCCTGGCGAACGCGTCGAAGGCCATGCTGTGCAGGTTGCTGCTGGGCCCGAAGCCGCGGGCGAGCGCCTTGCCCTGGAGGTCGGTCAGGAGGGCCTGGGTCCGCGTACCGCTGCCGTCGACCGCCAGCAGCAGCTCGCCGGGGCTCATCGGGTGTGGGTGACCTTGGACAGGCCGCGCGGGGCGTCCGGCTCCATTCCGCGGGCAAGGCAGAGGCCCAGGGCCCACATCTGGCCCGGTACGACCGCAACCATCGGCGAGAGCCACTCGGGCAGATCGGGGGGAAGGGGCAGGGCGACCTCGGCTGCCTCCAGCAGGGCCGCGCGGTCCGAGATCACCAGCAGCGGGGATCCCGCCTGCCGGGCCCGTTCGACCAGGGTTTCGAGGTCGGGAAAAGTGCGGGGGCCAGGGGCGACGACCAGGACGGGCAGGCTCGGTTCGAGCATGGCGAGGGGCCCGTGGAGAAAATCCGCCGACGAGGACCCGTCGGCCATGACGGCGCTCGTCTCCTTCACCTTGAGGGCGATCTCGAGGGCCGTGGCCAGGTTGTAGCCCCGGCCCACCACGACGAGGCGGTTCTGCTCGCGGAAGCCGGCCGCCCTCGCGATACAGCCGAGATTGAGGGCGATCGAGCGCGCGACCAGCTCGGGCACCCTCGCGAGCTCGTTCCAGAGATCCTCGGCGCCCCGCAATGCGGCGCTCAGCATCGCGAGGGCCATGAGCTGCGCGGTATAGGTCTTGGTGGCCGCGACGGCCCGCTCCGGCCCGGCGCGGAGGGGGAACACGAGCTCGGCGGCCGTGGCCAGCGGGGAGCGCTCGTCGTTGGTGATGGCGAGGGTGGCCGCCCCCTGGCGGCGCCCCTCCCGCACCACCTCGAGGAGGTCCGGGGATTGTCCCGACTGGCTGATGCCGACCACGAGCGCGCCCTCGAGCGAAGGCGTCGCCTCGTACTGGGTGAAGAGCGACGGCGTCGCCAGGGAAGCCAGGAGCTGGTTCTGGATCCCCAGCACGTACTGGCCATAGCAGGCCGCGTTGTCCGAGGTGCCCCGCGCGGTCAGGACGACGAAGCGCGGGCGGTAGGCGCGCACCCTCGCGGCGATCGCCTCCGCAGTCTCGCGGCCCTCGGCGAGCAGGCGACGCAGACTCTCCGGTTGCTCGTGCAGCTCGGTTTCGAATGCGGTTCTCAAGTGGCGGGTTCCGTTTGCACTCTACACCGAGTCGGCCGGGAGTAGAATCCGGCCCGCGGTCCTGAGACGATGGCGTGTGGGGCAGGCTCGTTCCCGGGTCACCGGTCTTCTGCTGTGCAGCCTCCTGCCGCCCTGGGCCAGGGCGGCGACCCCATTTGAGCCCACGGCCGCCTTCGATCGGGCCATCTCCTCCGCGGAGAGCGGCCTGCGCGACGGCGAGGTCCAGGCCGCCGAGAGCCATTACCGCACCGCCCTGCTCGAGGGGTGGTTGCTCCTGGGGACGCTGGAGAGGCTCGACGGGTGGCTGCCGGAGGCGCGGGAGGCGTTCCGTACCGCCTCCACCTCCGCGGTCGAGAACCGGCTAGCGCTCCAGGCCCTGGCCCTGGCGCACCTCCAGCTGGGCGAGGCCGCCCAGGCGGTCTCGGTCCTGCGCCCGCTCGCCGAGAGAGGCAAGGACCCGCAGACCCGCCGGCTGCTCGGGCAGGCGCTTCTGGCCGGCGGGGAGACCGCACAGGCGGTGCAGGAGCTGGAGGCCGCGCACGCCGCCGCCCCGGGCGACCTGGAGCTCGCGTTTGTCCTGGCCCGCGGATATCTGGACCAGCGCAAGGTCGACCTCGCGGCGCGCCTCTTCGCCCAGATCGCCGAGGCCCGGCCGATCCCCCAGACGAACGTCCTCATCGGCCGAACGTACAGCGACTTCGAGCAGTACGAGCCCGCCCGGGACGAGTTTCGAGCGGCCTTGAAGCGAGACCCGCGCGTGCGACGCGCGCACTACTACCTAGGCCTGGTCGCCGTGAAGGAGCTGGGCCGGGCCGGGCTGGAGGAGGCCATCGCCGAGTTCCAGGCGGAGCTGAAGCTCGCGCCGCAGGACCCGCCGGCGAACCTCGAGCTGGGCATCGCCCTCGTCGACGTCCAGCGGCCCGAGGAAGCCCTGCCTTCCCTCGAGATCGCCGCCCGAGCAGAGCCGGCGCGGGCACGTATCCTCTACTACCTCGGCCGCGCTCAGCTCGCGCAGGATCGCGCGGCCGACGCCGCGGCCTCGCTGGGGCAGGCGCTTGAGTTGGCCGGGGCGCAAGGGGCCAGGGGGGACGCGCTCAGGACGATGCACATTCACCTCGGCCAGGCGCTCCGGAAGCTCGGCCGCACGGAGGAGGCCACCGTCCAATTTGCCGAGGCCGAGCGTTCCTCGGCCGAGGGGTCGGATGACGCGCGCGAGCGAATGGCGCGGTACATGGCCGACTCTCCGGAGCGGGAAGCCGCGCGAACCACGGCGGTGCCGATGATCGAGTCCTCTCCGCTTTCGGAGCTTCCGCCGTCGCAGCGGCTCGAGGTCAAGACCCGGGTGAGAGCGGCGTTGGCCCGCGCCTATCTCAACCTGGGTGTCATGAAGGCCCAGACCGAGCGCTTTTCGCAGGCCGCCGAGATGTTCGAGAAGGCGGCCGGGGTCGACCCTGACTTCCCGCAGGTCCAGTCGTCGCTCGGGGTCGCCTACTTCAACGCCCGGCAGTTCGAAAAGGCTACCGGCCCCCTGAGCCGGGCCCTGGCGGCCGCCCCCGCCGACCCGGCCCTGAACCGCCTCCTGGCCATGGCCTGGCTCAACACCCAGGCGTACGACAGGGCCGCCGAGCTGTTGCAGGGCGACCCGGAGCGCGCCACGAACCCGTCGCTGCAGTTCGCCTACGGACTCGCCCTCGTGAAGAGCGGCCACGCCGCGGAGGCGGAGCGGATCTTCTCCCGCCTCCTCGCCCAGAACGGCGACTCCGCGGAGCTGAGCGTGCTCCTGGGCCAGGCCCACGCGCAGCAGGGGGATTTCGAGTCGGCCACCGCGTCGCTCGAGCGGGCGCTCCGCCTCAAGTCCGACGTGGCGGAGGCCAACGCGACCTTGGGCGTCATCTATTGGAAGCAGGGCCGGCTGCCCGAGGCCGAGGCCGCCCTGCGCGCGGAGCTCGGGGCGCACCCGGCGGACGTGCAATCCCAGCAGAACCTGGCGGTCGTCCTTGATTCGCAGCAGCGGCCCGAGGAGGCGCTCTCCCTGCTGCGCGCCGCCCTCCAATCGAAGCCGGACTTCGCCGACGCTCGTTATCTGCTCGGGAAGATCCTGCTCGCCCAGGGCGCGGCGGAGGAGGCCGTGGAGCACCTGGAAGCCGCCGCACGACTGGCCCCCGGGGACGCCAACGTCCACTATCAGCTCGGACGCGCCTACCAGAAGCTGGGCCGGACGGAGCTGGCCCAGAAGGAGCTCGAGGTCTACCGCCAGATCAAGGACAAGCGTCGGTAGGGCGCCGCGGAGCCATCGCCTACTCGGGCTCCCGCACGGTCAGGATCTGGTCCGCCTTCACCCCCTTGAGGGTCTGGGTCTTCCCCGAAGGCCAGGCGATCGTCAGCTCGTTGACCGCGTCCTCGGCGCCCAGGCCGAAGTGGACCCGCCGGTCGGACGCGCAGCCGTAGCCCACGGCCGAGCTCACATGGCTGTACTGGGCGCCGGACGCGGTGACGATCTTGACCTTGGCTCCCATGCCGTCGCGGTTGCTCTTCGTGCCCACGGTCTTGACGAGCAGCCAGTGGCGAGGCGCCGGCGAGACGTTGCGCCAAAGCTCGAGGGCGCCGTCGAGCGCGGTGACTACGACGTCGAGGCGGCCGTCGTTGTCGATGTCGCCGAAGGCGGCTCCCCGGTGGACGGCCTTCCGCGCAAACTGGTCGCCTGCCCCCGCGCTCCCGTCCGCGAAGCGGCCGTTCTTGAGGTTGACGAAGACGGCATTGGCCATCGGCACCCGCTCGCGGAAGCTGCCGCTCGAGTCCATCACGTCGGCGCAGGCCACGAAGAGGTCCTTCCAGCCGTCGTTGTTGAGATCGACGATGCCGTTGCCCCACCCCGACCGCGGGCGCGAGAGCATGCCCACTCCCGAGCGGTTGGTGACGTCCTCGAACATCCCCCGTCCCACGTTCTTGAAGAGGGGGAAGGTCTCGTTCGCGAGGGCGGTCTGGAAGAGGTCGGGCAAGCCGTCGTTGTCGATGTCGCGCGCGTCCGCCCCCATGCCGGACACCGGCTCGGCGCGCTCCGTGAACGCCACCGCGCGCTCGAAGGCGGATTCGGTGAAGGTGCCGTCGCGGTTGTTCATGAACAGGAAGGACGGCACCGTATCGTTCGACACGAAGAGGTCCATCCAGCCGTCGTCGTCGAAGTCGGCGACGCCGATGCCCATCCCCTTGCCGACGTGGGCGCGGATCCCGGAAGGGACGGAGACGTCGGTGAACGTCCCGTCCCGGTTGTTGTGGAAGAGGGAGTTCGGAAGGCCCTGGTACTCCTTCGGGTGGCAGTAGTCGGGTGCGGAGGGGTTGCCGCAGGTCGGCTCTTTCTCGGGGTCCCACACGCAGTAGTTGGATACGAACAGGTCCAGCCAGCCGTCGCGGTCGTAGTCCACGAAGGCAGCCGCCACCGCCCACAGCGTGCCGTACCGGGGGTCCCGCGGCGACAGGCCGCTCCTCTCGGTGACGTCCGTGAAGGTCCCGTCTCCGTTGTTGTGGAAGAGCGTGTTCCGGCGCAGGCCGGCCACGAAGATGTCGGTGTAGCCGTCGTTGTCGTAGTCCCCGGTGACGACGCCCAGGTCGTAGCCCCGGCCCGCCACGCCAGCCGCCGCGGTGACGTCCGTGAAGGTGCCGTCGCCGTTGTTCCGGAAGAGGCGGTTCCAGTACTCCGGCCCCGTCTTCTCGAGGCTCGTCATCCTGGCTCCGTTGACCGCGTAGACGTCGAGCCAGCCGTCGTTGTTGTAGTCGAGCAGGGCGACCCCGGACACCATCGTCTCGGGCTGGTGCTTGCGCGCGGTCCGGCTCGAGTTCGTCACGAATCGCAGGCCACGCTGCGCGGCGGCTTCATCGAAGACGACGGGGTCGAACGTGACCGGGGGCGCGGCGCCGGCGGCGGCTCCGGCAACGACGAAGGCGAAAGCAGCTCGAGCCGCTGACCGCATCTCAGGGGGGCACGCTAGCCTCCAGGCGAGCGCCCTGTCAACGCCGTCGGGCCGTCACCGCCCCTGGCCCGGGATAGAATGAAGGTCCGAGTGCCGAGAGGATCCTCCTTCCTGCCCGCGCGCCCCTGGTTGGCCGGTCTCCTGTTGGGGGGCGCCCTCGCGTCGGTAGCGAGGGGCGGGGCGCCGCCAGACGCCCTGGCTCGCCTCGACCTCGCCATCTCCACGGCGGAGGCCAGCCTCGCGAAGGGCGAGCTCCCGGCGGCGGAGGTCCACTATCGCGAGGCGCTCTTCGAGGGCTGGCTGCTCATGGGAACCCTGGAGAGCCTCGACCAGCGGCTCCCCGAGGCGCGGGAGGCGCTGCACAAGGCATCGGCGTTCGTGGCCGACGGCGGACCGGGCCGCCGATCCCTGGCCGTGGCACTCCTCCAATTGGGGGAGGCCGCCCAGGCGGCCGAGGTGCTTACGGTCCTCGCCGGGAAGGACTCCCGGGACATGGAGGGCCGACGGCTGCTGGCGAAGGCGCTAGCGGCGGCCGGGCAACCCGAGCAGGCGCTGGCCAGGCTGGACGAAGCGAGCGCGGCGTCGGCCGACGACCCGGAAGCGGCGTTCCTGCTGGGCACCGAATACCTTTGGCTGAAGAAGCCCGACAGGGCTGAGCGCCTGTTCGCGCGCGTCGTCGAGGCGAAGCCCATCCCGCAGACCCACATCCTCATCGGCCGCGCGTACCGCGACGCCGGTGAATACGACCGGGCGCGCGCCGAGCTGCGCGCGGCCCTCCGCCGGGACGCGAGCGCGCGGCGGGCCCACTATTACCTCGGGATGGTCGCCCTGGCCGACGCGGAGACAGGCGCGGACCGTCTCGACCTCGCCATCGCGGAGTTCCGGGAGGAGCTGAAGCTCGAGCCCTCCGACCCGCTCACGAACGATCAATTGGGCGTGGCCCTGCTCGAGGCCGAACGCCCGGCCGAGGCGTTGCCGGTCCTGGAGACGGCGCTCCGCGGCCAGTCGCGCTCCCTCTACCTGTACCACCTGGGTCGCTGCCAGCTCGCGCTCGACCGAACCGCCGAGGCCGCCATCTCCACCCGGCGCGCGTTGGAGCTGGCCGAGGAGCAAGAGGCGGGCGCGTCCGAGATCCAGAAGATCCACTACCAGCTCGGCCTCGCCCTCGGAAAGCTCGGGGAGACCCAGGAGGCGGCGACTCACCTGGCCGAGGCCCGGCGGCTGGGCGCCGCCTCGGCCAGCGGCGGCTCGGCTCCTGACGCGCCGGAGGTCGCCCCTCCGGAGCTTGCCCGATCCCAGCGGCCCGAGCTGAGGCGCCGGGTGGTGGCGGGGCTGGCGCGCGCCTACCTGAACCTGGGCGTGCTCCAGGCCCAGGGCTCCGCTCCCGCTTCGGCGAGCGAGCGTTTCGCCCGGGCGGCGGAATTCTTTGCGGATGCGGCCGGGCTCGACCCCGACTTCCCGAAGGTCCAGCTCTCGCTGGGCGTCGCCTACTTCAACGCGCGGCAGTTCGACAAGGCCACCGGGCCCCTCGAGCGCGCGCTCGCAGCGGCCCCGGCCGACCCCGGTCTCCGGCGCATGCTGGGGATGTCGCTGCTCAACACCGAGAGGTGGGAGAAGGCGGTCAGTTTGCTGCGGGAGGATCCGGAGCGCGAGGCGAACCCGTCGCTGCGGTTCGCCTACGGCCTCGCCCTCGTGCGCAGCCGCCAGGGGGCCGAGGCCGAGAAGGTGCTGTCCCCGCTGCTCGTCCAGCCAGGCGAATCGGCCGAGCTCAGGGTGCTGCTCGGGCAGGCCTGTGCCGAGCAGGGAAAGGACGAGTCCGCGTTGGAGCACCTGAATGCGGCAGCGCGCCTTTCCCCCGAGGACGCGGGGATCCGCGAGCAGCTGGGGCGGGTCTATCAGAAGCTCGGCCGGACGGAGCTCGCGCACCGGGAGTTCGAGGCCTCCCGCCAGCTCAAGGCCAAGCGCCCCGAGGGCGGCCCGTGAGGCTCGTCCTCCACGGTCTTTGGGCCTTTCTGCTGGCGGCATCCGTGCGAGGCCAGGCCGTGAAGCCGGCGCCGACGGCGCCCGATCCCAAGGCCATCGCAGGGTTGATCGAGAAGGGCCAGCTCGGTCCGGCCGAGCAGCAGCTCCGGCGCATCCTGGCCCAGGGCGGCGGCCCGGTCACCCACGACCTCCTGGGCGTGGTGCTGGCCGCCCAGGGGCGCGGCGAGGAGGCGGAGAGCGAGTTCAAGCAGGCCCTCGCCGCGAACCCCGCCCTGCTCGACGGGCGTCAGCACCTTGCGCGCCTCTACCTTTCCCAGAAGCGGGAAGCGGAGGCGGTCGCGGAGCTCCGTCGCGCAGCCCGCCTGGGCCCGCTGGAGCGCGACCTGGCGCTCCGGCTGGCCGGCATCGAGCGGGCGGATGGAAACCCGGTCCCGGCGGAGCGGCAGCTCCGCTCCGTGGCCGACCGATTCAAGTCCGTGCAGGCGCTCCTCCAGCTCGCGCGGCTCCAGTCGGATCGGAAGAACGCGGCGGGGGCCCTCGTGTCACTGCGCCAGGCGCGCGCGATCGCTCCGAACTCGGAGGACGTCCTGAGCGCCTACGCCGAGGCCTTGCTCGCGTCCCCGACTCCCGACGCCGCCATCCCGCTCCTGGACGCCCTCGCCCGACTCTGCCCGACCATTGCCCGGTACCACTACTTGCACGGGATGGCGCTCCTGGGCGCCGGGGACGAAGCCGCGGCCGCCGTGTCGCTGCAGGAGGCGGCGCGGCTCGAGCCCGACCAGGCCCCCACCCTGATCGCCCTGGGGAAGGCGCTCACCCGACGACAGCTCTACTCCGAGGCCAAGCCCCATCTCCTCCGGGGGCTCAGCCTGACCCCCGACCGCGTCGAGGCGGTGGCCGCGCTGGCCGAAGCCGAGGAAGGCCTGGGCGAGCTGAAGGACGCGGAGGAGCACGCTCGGCGGGCCCTGGCCCGGTCGGGCACGGATGCCACCGCGAACCTGGTCATCGCGATGGTGCTGATGAAGCAGGACCGGTTGGCGGAGGCCCGCGACGCGCTGCTCAAGGCGGCGGTCGCCGACCCTGCCTCATCGAAGACCGAGTACCAGCTGAGCCTGGCCTACGCGCGCCTCGACGATCCGGTCAGCTCGCAGAAGCACCTCGCGCTATACCATCAGAAGGTGAAGGAGAAAGAGGAGCGCGTGAAGCAGGTGCGCCAGGTCACGGGGTTCTCGATGGGCGGGATGCAGCCTTGAGATGGGCCGTCATCACGGTGGCCCTCGCGGCTTCGGCCATCGTCCAGCTCACGCCGGGGGGGCCCGCCCGGCCGCTCTTCCGTGACATCACCCGCGAGGCGGGGATCGCCTTCGAGCACCACGACGCCCCCGAGAAGAAGTTCATCGTCGAGTCCATGAGCGGCGGGGTCGCGTTGCTCGACTTCGACAACGACGGGCTCCTCGACATCTACCTGACCGATTCCCCCACGGTGCAGACGGCCAAGGACCCGAAGGCCGCGCGCAGCGCCCTTTATCGGAACCTGGGCAACGGGAGGTTCCAGGACGTGACCGACCGGGCCGGGCTCGCCCACCCGGGCTGGGCGATGGGCGTGTGCACGGCGGACGTGGACGGAGACGGCTGGGAGGACATCTACGTCACCGGCCTCGGCCGCAATTCTTTGTATCGCAACAACCACGACGGCACCTTCACCGACATCGCGGAGCAGGCGGGCGTTGCGGGGGGAGGCTGGTCGGCGGGTTGTGGCTTTGCCGACTACGACTTCGACTTCGACCAGCTCCCGGAGTTCGGCAAGGGCAAGACTTGCCAATATCGCGGCGTCGACGTGCAGTGCGGCCCGCGAGGCCTCCCCGGCGAATCGGACCTCCTGTTCCGGAACGACGGGAACGGGCACTTCACCGAGGTCGGAGAGAAGGCTGGCGTCCGCGACCCGCGCGAGTACTTCGGCCTGGGCGTGGCCTGGTTCGACTTCAACGGCGACGGCTGGCCGGACCTCTACGTGGCCAACGACTCCGGCCCGAACTTCCTCTACCAGAACCAGAAGGACGGCACCTTCAAGGAGGTCGCCTTCCCAATGGGGGTGGCGGTGAGCGAGGACGGCGGGGAGCAGGGAAGCATGGGGGTGGCCCTGGGCGACTACGACAACGTCGGCCGGCTGAGCATCTACGTGACGAACTTCGCCGAGGAGTACGACGCCCTCTACCACAACGACGGCGACCACTTCACCGACGTTTCCTACCGCTCGAAGACGGCCCCCAGCAGCGTTCCCTACGTGAAGTGGGGCACGTCCTTCTTCGACTACGACAACGACGGGCTCCTGGACCTCATCGTCGCCAACGGGCACGTCTATCCGCAGCTCGACAAGTCGCGCCTGGGGGCCGCGGCCGCGCAGTTCGGTCCGGTCCTCACCGAGGAGCGGGTGAGCCGCGGACTCGCCGTGGGCGACCTCGACAACGACGGCCGGCTGGACGTCGTCATCAACAACCTCGACGGCGCTCCCCAGGTCCTCCACAACGAGCTGGCCGGGGTCGGGAACTGGCTGCTCGTGAAGGTCAAGGGCAAGGGCCAGAACACCGACGCCATCGGCGCCATCGTCACCGCGAGGGCCGGCAAGCGCATCCAGATGCGGCTCGTCCAGAGCGGGACCAGCTACCTGTCCCAGGACGACACGCGGCAGCACTTCGGCCTGGGCGCGGAGAAGCAGGCGGACGTTGTCGAGGTCCGCTGGCCCGACGGCACCACGACGAAGCTGGAGAACGTCAAGGCCAACCAGATCGTGCAGATCGAGCAGCCGCGCTGACTCATCGCAGGGGGCCGGGCGGGAGGCTCAGGGCGCCGCCGTCTCCCGGGCCAGGGTGAAGGGCTCGTGGTGCTCGAGGCGCTTTCCGCTCACCGCGTCGCGCACGTCCAGCGATAGATCGTAAGGGCCCTCCTCCAGGCCTTCGAGCCCGATGCCCACGAATCGCACCACCCGCCCGTCCTGGTCGACCGCGATCGGGCTCGGCGGCGCGCTGCGCACGATCCGGCCATCGTGCGTCCTCAGGGTGAGGCCCGCGCTCACCTGCGGAGGGGCCTCGTTCGGGGTCCGGGCCGCCCCGAACACCTCGAACTGGAGGTAAAGGCCGCCCTCGGGCTTGAACACACGATGAGCGCAGAGGGCCGGCCTCGGGCGCGCCTTGGCGCTCGCCGCGGGCTCCACCCGGTCCGTGAGGATCGGCGTGGACAGCCGGAGAGCGCCACCCGGCGGGACCTCGAAGCGCTGCGACACCGAGCCCACCGCCCCGCTGTCCGGGTCGCGCACCACGACCCGGACCTGGGCCACGCCGGGCGGCAGGTCGAACTCGCGCACCACGGCCCGCCAGCCGGACGCCCGACCTTCCGCGCCGCCCAGGCCCAGCACCTCGTCGAACCGGAGCTCGCGGCCAGTGTCCCGCTCCGTGGCCACCATGCTCAGGTCGAGCTTCCCGCCGGGAGCCCGCCCCTGCCCGGCGGGGGACATCCGCCCCGTGTCGAACTCCGCCGCGACCAGCACCCGGGTGGCGTCCTTCGGGAGCGATTCGAACACGTAGGCGATGGCCCGCAGGGGGATGCCGGTCGCGTCGTGGGCGGAATCGAGGGCGCGCAGAACCGCCCGGTCGATGGTGACGTTCTTGCCCTCCTTCCTCCCTTCCTTCTTGGCAGCCTTGGCCGCCTCCGGGCCCTCGCCGAGCGTGTAGCCGCGCCGGGCCCGCACTCTCAGGCCGGGTCTCTTCACTTCGACCCGGAGCTTGCGCCAGTCGCGCGCCGACTTGCCGGGGAGCGGGTGGAGTCCGAGGAGGTAGAACACCCGGGACTCGGCGGCGATGCGCTGGGCTCCCGCGGCCAGGTCGTTGGTGTTGCGCACCGAGAAGCCGCCGGTGTCTTCCGCCAGGGCCTGCGTCCCGGCCGACTCGAATAGCGCATCCTGGAAGGCCGAGGTGGTGCGGTCCCGGGGACTCGTGTACTGCTCCGGGTCGCCCGCGGAGCCGACGGCGGACAGGGCCACCAGACCCCGAACGTCCACGAAGTAAACCGCCGTGTTGGCCTCGCGCGAGGCCGCCACCACCCCGCGCCGGTCCGTGTCGGGGTCGTCGACGAACCCCTCCGAGAAGAGGAGCAGGGACTTGCGTCCGCGGACGGGGGCCAGGGCCTCGAGCCCGCGGCGCACGGCCTGCAGGGTGACCCGGGTGCGGGCCTTTTGCTGGCCGTCGAGGTCGGCGGCCCGCCCACGCACCATGCCGTCGCAGGAGGTCCCCGTGCAGAGGTTGGCGTCCTTCCAACGCTGCTTCACACGCTCCTTGACGCTGGCCCCGGTCTGATTGGGGTCGTACGAGTCGGCCGGCGCAGGCGCTCCCGCGGGCCGGTCCGGGAGGAGCCGGGCGAGGGCGGGCGAAGCCTCGTGGTGGTCGATCCAGAAGGCCTCGTACTCGGTCATGCGGTCCAGCGAGTTCGATTCGACGTAGCGACCCCTGACGCGCCCGAGCACGGCGAGCAGGTCCTCGCGTCCCTCCGGGATTCGGGCGCTCCACCAGGCGTCGCCGCTCGTGGTCCCGAGCGTCACGTCATCCCCGTCGCGTGCGGAGCGCTCGAGGAAGGACGCGGCGGCTTGCCTGGCGGCTTCCGACCGGGGGGGAGCGATCCGGAGGTCGTCCAGGAGAATCACGAACGCGCGGCCGGGGCGGTCAGCTTCCCCTTCGTTGGTCGCCACCGCGGACGGCGGGCCGGGGGCCTCGTCGGCCGGCTCCTCGCTGACCGCTTCGAAGCCCACGATCTCCTGGGGATGATCGTCTTCGGAGACCGTGAAGTCGTCACGGGTAAGACCGCTCACCGGGCGGCCCAGGGCGTTGAGGACCACGACGTCGACGGTGATGAGCTCCACCCCGGCGGGGAAGTTCGCCGGTGCCGACGGCGTCTGCGTGCCGGCCGCTTCCTCCCCTGTGGGAGCGATCAGGATCCCCAGGCCGATGACGGCGAGGCGCAAGGGTGCCGGGATCGCTTTGAAGACGCTATCGAGCATGGATCGCTTGTCCAGAAAGAAGAAAGGGCTGCGAGCCCGAAGGCTCGCAGCCCGTGGACCGGACGCTCCGAGGAGTTACCTCAGAACGCCAGTCGGATACCCAACTGCATCGTCCGTGGATCGCGCGCCGCGGTGAGCTGCCCGAAGTTGCCCGCGGGCTGAGCGCTGATGATCTTCGTCTTGTCGGCGTTGAACACCACGTTCTGCGCGTTGTAGAAGCTGATCTGCCCGCCGTTCGTCAAGCTGCTGCCCAGGAAGTTGACGGTGTTGAAGAGGTTGAACACCTCGAACCGGAGCTGGAGCTTCACCCGCGGGCCGAGCTTGATGTTCTTGTAGAGCGACGCATCCGTGGTGAACACGCTCGGACCATTGCAGGTGTTGCGGGCAGCGTTGCCGTCCGTGCCGATGACGTAACCGTTGAGGGTCCACGCGGCCGGGTTGAGCAACTGGATCTTGTTCGACCCGTCGGCATGGCAGTCCACGCCTTCAACCACGTTCGGGCGGGTGAGGTTGCCGCCCGATCCCGTGCCCGAGGGGGTGGAGCCGTTCCCGGAAAGTCCCGGGACGCCGCCGGTCGCGATGGTGAGCGGGTAACCGGTGGACGCCTGGACGATCGTGGTGAACTCCCAGTCGCCGAAGACGTTGCTCACGAATGCGCCCTTGTCCTGCAGCTTGGGGAAGGCCAGGACGAGGCTCCCGCTGAAGACGTGCGTGAGGTCGTTTCCTCCCCTCGACCGTTCGAGGTTCGGCTGGGTGCTGTCGGTGTAGGCGTTGTTGCCGCTCAGGCCGGGGCCGTCGGCGTTGGCCACTCCGGTGTTGGCGAGGAGCTTGGCCCAGGTGTACGCGAGCTGGACCTGGGAGCCCTGACCCCAGCGGCTGACGAGAGCGGTCTGCAGGGCGTGGTAGATCGAGTTACGGTTGTGCTGCCACAGGGCCAGGTTGCCGTCGCCGATGCCGGTGATGCCGTTGAGAGGGCGCAGGGCAGCGTTGCCGGTCCGGGCGTAGGCCAGACGATTCTGGGGAATGACCTCGTTCAAGTTGGTCTGCCCGAAGAGGTCGAGGCCCTTGCTCCCGACGTAGGCCAGCTCGAGCACGGTCTTCTTGACGATCTCGCGCTCGACGGCGATGTTCCACTGCCAGTAGTTGGTGTTGGCCGCCTGCTGCTCCAGCGCGTTGGAGGGCGATCCGTAACCCGGGGGCCCGGCAGGCGTCACCGAGGTGGCGGAGTCGAGCGTTCGGGTGACGGCGAGAGTCCCGGAGAACGGCGGGGTGGTACCCACGCCCAACCCGGGGCTCACCCGGTCACGCTGGTAGAAACGACCGACGCCGGCGCGG